>Ga0187849_1002045_pt1 | contig 19971 bp, 25 predicted proteins | sample June2016WEW_4_10_2_FD_132412 | JGI IMG/M metagenome (GOLD analysis project Ga0187849, IMG submission 132412) | Peatland microbial communities from SPRUCE experiment site at the Marcell Experimental Forest, Minnesota, USA - June2016WEW_4_100 | ecosystem: Environmental > Terrestrial > Soil >...
AAGAACGGGAAAAGCCTCATCCTTGTCAAACCCTTTCCCTTCCGCCACCTCATCCACGTAAACCCGAAACCGCCTGAAATCCATGTTTGCCTCCGTGGCATGATATCACCTCCCAACAATGAGGGCGTGGCGGGGCTGCACGAAGCGGAGGCCTTCCAATGTCACGGCGGACGTTGACGGGAAGGAGCGGCAAAATCACCGCAAGAGAATTCCCTAGCAATATGGGCTTGTCGGGAAACATGAAGCGTCGCAACTTGTGACCCCCAGCCGTCGAGCTGGCGGTTAGATTGCTTATGAGGGAAAGCGTTCCTTTAGCGCCGGCAGAGAGTCAAGCTATTCCTTGCTGATCTCGTACTCTTTTCCGGCGAGCTTAACCTCAGAGGCCAAACGATTTCCGAGACCCTCGATGGTTTCGTGATCCTTCTTGATGAGGTGCGTAGGCAAGGGAATATCTCTCATTTGTCCTATTTTGCTTATGCGCGTGGTCATTTCAGCCCAGCTTTCTGCATGAACTGAGCGACGGCCATGCGCACACCGGCAGAAAGACCTAGGCCTTGTCGCTTGAGGTAGGCTGAAAGCACCTCCATGTCATGCTTAGGGAATCGGATATGGTAGATCGCCATCGACTCGTTGGCTGGAAACTCTTCAGGCAACGAGTCCTCTCGCTTCACGGCGCGAGAGTCGGCTTTGATTGCCTCGCGAATATCAGGCCGGCGTACTGACACTGACGGCCTCCTCAACTAGGGCAGCGGCGAGCCTCTCGAGTTCAGGGAGGCTCTTCGCGTGAGAATCGTACTCTGCGACAGTCTGACGAAGTACCTGTGAGTTTGGGATCGCGGAGTCCTGCATCACCTCAAACACTGTGTAGCCCGAAGCCTGGACTTGCTCGCGATAAGCAAGGTGGCGTTTCATAGAGCGGTTGACCATGTTCAGGACGACCTTTTCGAATCGCATCTCCTTGCGTTGCCTGCGTCGCGTGTCTTTCAGAAAGTCGGAGAAGATTTCCAGACCGTCCCAAGAGAAAAATTCAGGAGAGAGGGGGAGTACCAGTTCATCACTTGCTGTCATGATCATTCGTTCAAGCCGTCCCAAGCCCGGGGAAACATCGAACACGGTGAAGCGATAGCCAAGGTTTGCAGCGGCTTCTTTCAAGTCGTCAAAGCTGTGCGGCCAGTCCTCCAAGGATCGCTCTGCGAAGTCTTTCAGGGTGCCTCCAATGCCGAATGTTGGCACCAAGCCGAGCGTAGGGGTGAGTTCCATGATAGCAGAGCCGAGACCGATCTTTTCCTGCAGAACGTCAGCGAGCTCGTGCTGGGGCTGTCGGTCCCGTAGCAACCAGGAGGACACGCTTCCTTGTGGATCCCCATCCACGAGAAGCGTTTTACGATCCTTGGCAGCCAACCATGCTACGTTGCCGGCGAGGCTAGTTTTCCCGACGCCGCCTTTTTGATTTGCAAAACAGACAGATTTCATGCCTCCCTCCCGTGTTAGCAATGTATACTGCTTGTGTATCTACTGTCAACCTTTTGTGTTATGCATTTTGGCCCTCAGACGGACAATTTCCGCGGACGCTGCTAGTGGGTCTACAACGCGTTTTCCGGAGGTCTGCCGTATGTTTTCGCGTGGTTGTTTGAGGAGCCGTTTCTAGGGCATTTTGAGCCACGAAAACCGCCTATTCATCCGTAAAAAAGTGTTGGACATCGAATGCCGATTGGGTATATAAGTCTAGTATCATCCCATTGGGCATTGCGTCCCAGTGGCCCCAGGGTTAGGCCCTGGGTTTTTTTTTGCCATGATACGAGTTGTATGTCTCATAGATGGATTCAACCTCTACCACTCGATCAGTGAGAACTCTTCACTAAGGAGATTCAAATGGCTTGACCTCCAGAGCTTCGCCAGGTCTTTTTTGCGAACCGGCGAGACCTTGGTAGACTTATATTACTTCACTTCGCTTGCATTCTGGGATCCTCAGAAAGTCGCGCGACACAAAAGGTACATTCGTGTGTTGGAGAACGCAGGAGTCAAAATCGTTTTTGGAAAGTTCAAGGTGAAGGAAGAAGTTTGTCGTATTTGTCATAAGACCTACACCGTCCCGGAGGAAAAGCGAACTGACGTTAATATTGCTGTCACTCTCTTCCGCCTGGCCCATGAGGATCAGTTCGATACTGCTCTCCTAATCTCCGGCGACACTGACCTCGCACCTGCTGTTGAAGCAGCGCGAGCGAGTTTTCCGAACAAGCAAGTAGGCGTCATATTTCCGATGAAACGGAAGAACATAGAGCTTGAGACGGCGGCTCATTTCACGATGAATATCAAGTACGGCCGATTCACGGGGCATCGATATCCCGACAGTGTCAGACTCAAGGACGGGACTACCATCACTTGCCCTCCGCAGTGGACGTGAAATAAACGGTGGGGCACTGTCTATAACGGGTAATAGGTCGCCTTCCCTCGCCGCGCACCGTCCCCGCACGGATTGCACCACCACGCGCGAGATTTCGGCATACTTTCCCATGGGCGCGGGTTCGATCCTTTCCTTCCCCGCTCCTTGGTTGGCAGGTCTGGCCGCGCCATCCGCCAGACTCCGCCACTCCTCTATGGCCATGTCTCGGGAGAGGCGGAGGCATCCTCGCTATGGTCCTCTGGTACAGGTCCCCGCGGTCCCTGAACAGACCAGCCGCGCTCGTCGCTCGCGATCTCACTGTACTGTTCTCCAACAGCCGACTTCGCAAGATGCTTAAGAAGTTCAACCACGATGTTGTCGGGCTAAGAATCGGAGAGGTACTGGATTGCAAGTACGCAGCATCACCTAGTCGTTGTGGGGAGACAGAAGGTTGCCTGCAGTGCGAGCTCAGGAGATTGATTGAGCTTACGCGCATAGCAGGTGAAAGGTTAACTGGGATACCGATTAGCTTTCAGAACAAGTCAGGAGCCAGGAAGACATTCAAGATCACTACGGAAAAGGTCCGCGAAGCGGTCCTGCTGATAATCGCAGGCCTTCCAGTGGATCCGTAGGTTGGTGTTACTACGTGTCAGGCTCTTCGCAATCTCTAGATATCTCACCAGGCCCACCACACGCGGGCTTCTTTCGCGGCTATACTATTCATAAGAATGCCCGCAATCAATATCGCCGAGATTCAAAAGGCAGTTCGACTTTCTCTCCCGCTCACTTCAAGTTCACCAGCCTGCCTGCGGAATCCTATCCGCTCCTGGATAGAATCATAGAGATCTACCTTGCCGAACTTGGGCAGGAAAAGATTCAGGAGCCCCTTTCATACTGTGTGAAAGAGCTCATCGCAAACGCCCAGAAGGCGAACGCGAAACGCATCTATTTCGAGGAGCGCGGACTCGAAATCTCCCGCCAAGAGGACTACGACAATGGGATGAGGGGCTTCCTTCGGGAGATCGCCGAAAATCTGGATCACTTCCTGCAACAGCTGAAGCAGAAGAACCTGTCGATCAATGTGATGTTCCATATGAGGGGAGAGGCCCTAACAATATCGGTGAGAAACAGCGCCGAGCTCACCCCAAAAGAGCGGGCTCGCATCTACGAAAGGATCGTGCGCGCCCGCGCTTTTCATTCCTTCTTCGAAGCCCTCGAAACGTCCCTCGATAGTACCGAAGGCGCAGGGTTAGGCATCATGATCCTTCTGCAGTTCTTGAAAAGGATCGGGCTCGGAGAAGAGTCTTTCTCGATCGAGGGCAAAAACGGCAGTACAGTCTCCTCGATCGTCATCCCGATTTCTCAGGTGCACCTCGAACAGATCAGGATCCTCTCCGAGGCGATTGTGCGCGACATTAACTCCCTGCCCCATTTCCCCGAGAACGTGGTCGAGCTCATCCATCTCACAGACGATCCGGAGGTGAAGATCACTACTATCGCAAAGAGGATCGCCACCGACCCCGCTCTGACGGCCGATCTGCTCAAGCAGGTGAACTCGGGCTATTACGCGCTCCCCGCACAGGTAAACAGCATCCCCCAGGCTGTCAAGCTGATCGGAATCAGAGGTCTGCGAAACCTTTTGTATGCATACAGCTCCCAGAAGATCCTCGGTCAGAAACAGGCTATGATGAAGTCCCTCTGGGAGCACTCTTTCCGCACGGCCTACTACGCGTTCCTCCTCGCCAGGGGTCTGAAACGACAGCGCGAGATCCTGGACGACGCGTATGTGGCAGGACTCCTCCACGACATTGGACAAATCATCGTTTCCTCGCTGCACCCCGAAACGCACGAGAAGATGCGCCGGTTTTCCGTGGAGAAGAACATTCTACCGCGAATACTGGAGAGATTTTCCTTTGGCATGAACCACGCCGACATCGGCTCCCTGATCGCCCAGAAGTGGAACTTCCCTGAGCAGCTCGTCGAGGGGATCAAGTATCATCACGACCCCCTCTCCGCCAGCCACAAGTACAAGGATATCGTCTTCTGCGTCTACCTGGCCAACGCAGTGTGCGATTTGGAGCGGGGGTTGATTTCGTACGAACAGCTCGAGAAACCCGTGCTGGGTGATTTTGGGATCCGCACAAAGGAACAGCTCCTTGGGGTGGCATCCAAGCTCCGGTCTGCTTTCGAGAAACGGCACTCGGAACTCAGCGGACTCTGACTCGGTTGCCAACTACGCTACCGTCGTCGTATGTGTTCTAACTCTAGCGTCGAAAGCAAACTTTTTCCCGTTTCCCGGCGGAAGGTTGATTCCACATCCAAAGCCAGCTTCGGTATCGCCGATGACAAGGGCAAGCGCGTTTCGGCCGGATAGACGAGGAATGGGGCGAAGGTTGGGCAGGAACTATGTGTAGAGTACGAACGAGAACCGATAATCAGCGGATGGCTACTTCGGTCCCGAAAGGGGAGGGGAACGCACAACTATTGTCCCGACAGTCCAGGTGGTATGTTCAAGAAGCCGGCGAACGGTGATTCCCGGGCTCAAATACCGGGAGAGGTCAACGATAGTTGTCCCGGGGCGTTAGAGCTTGTTCACAGAGAACAGTAATCCTGTTATCAGGAGCGCCGACCTACGTGGGGACGCCGTTTGCCGGTTACTTGAAGAAGGTGAATTGCCAATAATCATGCAATCGGTCTACCTACAAGCTCTTCGATATATTGGAGCGCTCCCGCAGGCAACAAACTGAGGACACCTTGTGCGGGAAGTATGCGTTCTGTTACCCCTTGGCATTTGCTGCAATAAGGATCCGTTCGGTTTGGGCTGCCGTTCGACGGACTTCGCGCGTTATCTGCCAGCCAGCACTGTTAAGAAGGCGAGTAGTTTCACCAATCGCGAAAGTCGAAAGAATTGGTTCTCCCAGGAGTGAAAGAAAGAGCCGTCTCCTTGAGCGCACGACCGGTACCAGGTACTCACGATTATTCAGGATCAGTTTGCTGCCAGACGAAGCCAGGCTACGCAGGCTGATCAACAACCGCTCCACACAATCCTTCGGAAGATAACGAATAAGCCCTTCGCAAAGAAAGAGACTGGCGTCCTCGCGGCAGTAGTCTGTCTTGGAAAGGACTTCCTCAAGCTTTTCGGAGATCAAATTAACTGGCACGAACCTGATATGATCAAGCGGCACCCCAAGGTCCTTCAAGCGTTGGCGTTTGTCCCCCTGAGTCGCGGGATGGTCGATTTCGAAGAAACGGACGCCGGGCTTGCGAAACCGTAAAGCGCGGCCGTCGTAGCCCGCCCCCACGATGACCACTTGAGTGATACCGGCTGTTATCGCGCTGAGGGTCTCTTCGTCAATAAAAGCTGTGCGCTCTGCCACATTGCTTCCCCCTCTCCCTGGGAGGATTGGCAGGTCGAATCGCAGGCGCAGGCCTGCGTAGAGCCGTCTCTCAGCGTCGGGATCGCCTTCTTGTGTCGTGGGGCGAGGGATGTAGGATCGTATTAGAGCGACGCTACGGGCTGTGAAGGATGGGTGCCGGCCTCTCATGGAAAAATGATAACAGGGAATTGTCTTAGACTACAACGTGCTTCAGGTGGGTTGAAAATGCTGACTTACTGGTTTCAATAACCAGGGTTCTGTCACTCGGGAGAACGGCGTTCGGCTCCGGGATGCGCGCAGCAGTGGCTTTTTCTTGGCTTTATTTGGATGGCGTCGCCTTGAAGGAGTACTTTATGGAGCATGGTAAGGCAATCGTCGCCAGAGACTCTGTTGAAGGTTGAGATCGGGTCCCAGAACTCCAGAATGGACTTTCGGCAGGCGCTTATTGAGAGGCTTCAAACAACTCATGCGCTTTCGTTGAACCGGGAAAGAAGACTCATACGCCGTATGATACGGTGGCTGATTAGGAAAGACTAAGAGATCGTACGCGTCAACCTTGATGGGCATCACATTGCTTCTCGCGGTGCTGTTCCTCGCCACTCTGCGCGCTACCTCCCTTCCGCTGTTTGTCGAGGTGCCTGACGAGCTATGGCCGCAGTGGTTGCGGCTCATAGCTGCATCTCCCCTCCCTGCCGGGATTGAACCCATACGCTGCCTGCCGGGCACAGCGCCCCTGGGCGACCGCGCAGCCCTGGGCTACGGTCGGGAAGGCGGGATCGTAGCGTATGTGCCGCTCGTTCCTGTGGCAAAGCTCTGGGACGAGCGCGAGATGGCGACCAGGAGCGAAGTTACCGAAGGAAAGGTGCGGCTTCTTCCCCTGAGCGCAGTCTCTCTTCCCGATGTCGCGCTTCCCCTCGATGGACTTCTCCCTGACGAGCCTGGATATCCGCTGTATCAAAAAGTCACGCTCCGACTCGAGAGTAGGGACAGGCGGCTGCAGGCGTGGCTCGGAAGTCTCGGAGAGCCTTCGGGCTCAAGTTCTTCTTCGAAAACCGCATTAGCCTGGATCGAAGCAGTGGGAGACGTGATGCCGGCGCGCGGGGTCGATGCGACGCTCCTCTCGGTGGGAGGCGTCGATCAGGTGTTCGGAGACACACTCCCAATTTTGCGCGGCGCTCAGTTGCTTTTGGGAAACCTGGAATCCTCGACCGCCTCGCATGGAACTGCGGAGAATAAGAGCTACACGTTTCGCTTTCGTCCGGCCGCCGTCGAGAAGTTGAGGGAGGCGGGGTTTTCTTATTTGTCTCTTGCGAACAATCACAGCTACGATTTCGGGAAGGAAGGCTTCCTAGAAACTCTGGTCTCGCTTTCCCGGTGTGGAATAAGGACTTCAGGGGCAGGGAGTGACATCCAGGAAGCGAGCCAGCCCACAGTCGCGTGGGCTGGCACCCAAAAAGTCCGCATTTTTTCCTTCGGCGCATTCCCCGTGGACAAAACAGGGTTTGACGGGCGAGTCAGGGAGCGCGCGGGAAGCTCCCGGCCCGGCATACTGTGGCTGGGATGATGCCGAGCTGGCTTCCGTCGCCAAGATATTTTCGCCAGACGCTTTCAACGTTGCCTTTGTGCACGGAGGACAGGAATGGAGCCGAACGACCACACCCGAGCAGGAGCGGCTCTATCGCGAGCTTCTGCATCATGGTGCCGACCTTGTGCTCGGAGCGCATCCGCACATGCTGCAGGGGATGGAGGCAGCGGACGGCAAGCTGATCGCCTATTCTCTTGGCAACTTTCTTTTCCCCGGCATGGAGGGTACTCCGGGAGGAGAAGACTCGATCATTCTGCGGCTGGGGATCTACGACGGGAAGATTCGCTACGTCCAGTCTTTTCCCGTGCGCCTACGCGGTAGAATGGTCAGGCGGGCATCCTCCGAGGAAGCAAGAAGAGAGCTTCTGGAGCAGATCCGGGCGGTGAACGCCGAGCCAAAGTCGTCCACCGAGGGGTGGCAGAAACTGGCGCGTGAAGCGTTGTAAGGCGTATCCCTCTCCCCCAGCAGGCCCTGTCAGACTGTAGCGGCCTGCATGTTGACCACACCCGCGCCTTTCTGACATACAGACGCGATGAAGACTTGGACCATCATCTGTGTCTCCCTTTTCATACATGCTATCGCATTCGGCCAGGCTACTCAGCCGCTCGCAAGAGTCAGGCAACTTGTCCCCCCAACTCCGCGGGACGGGGAAGGGACGGGAACTACCATTGTCCCCATCCTGATTTGCCATTCCATCAGGCCCTACATCCCGAGCGACACGACCGCCGCGCGGCGCTATATCGCGACGCCGGAAGCCCCTGAACAGGAGCTCTCATACCTGCACGACGGCGGGTATGCCTCGGTCACCTTCGACGACCTGGCAAATCACATCACGAAGAACGTCCCCCTCCCTCCGAAGTCCGTTATATTGTCGTTTGACGACGACTGGGAAAGCCAGTACACGTACGCCCTGCCACTCCTGAAAAGATACGGGTTCACCGCGACCTTCTACATCTGGGTGGCAGTCGTGGGCATGAAGCATCACATGACCTGGGATGAGATTAGGGCTCTGAGCGCGGCTGGCATGCAGATCGGTTGTCACTCGCTCACCCATCCCTATCTCACCCGCGTGGTGAAGGACGAGACTCTCAGACATGAGATCCTTGGCGCAAAGCAGATCATTGAAAGTCGTGTGGGAGTTCCCGTGACCACATTCGCGTATCCCTTTGGGCAGTACAATGAAAAGGTGGTGGCCGCGGTGAAGGAAGCGGGCTTCACAAGCGCGCGAAGTACCTGGCCTGGGGTCGTCCACTCAGAGGAAGGCCTTTTCAGCCTAACTGGCTTGCTGCGAACCGAAAGCGAGCCATCCCTCGCCGCTGCGATGGAGAGATATCTCGCGGAGGCGCAGCAGAGGGTTGATGGAACGGTGACTCCTGGCGCTCCTGTGGCTACCGGCAAGCAGGACTAACGATTTCATCCAGAGAAACGAGAAGGAACTGACTCTTTCCGCAACCCTTCTGATCAGAACATTGACGGCTAGCTCCGCAAGTCCCCCAGCAAGCAGCACCGCCTCCTCCTTGCTGCCCTCCCCAATGGGTGTGATCCTCCCTACCTTTGCCGTACAGCGAAGGCGTGACGCAAGATGGTGTGCGGAGTAGCGAGCCTGCAGTTTGCCATGTCGTTTTGGGCTCCGAGAAGGAGTGCGGGAGACAGCAATGTTCGCCAAGTTGCGGTGCGCTTCACCCACAACAGTCGCAGCCGCCCTTCTTTTTCCGGCAGCCCGAATTGCCGGAGCCACAGGAGGGCTGCCGCCCCCGAGTCGCCCGGATGATGCGGAACACGGTGAAAAGAAGGGCCGCTGCCACAATTGCGGCGACAATGACAGCCTGGGCCGCCGAGGCCTGACCTGCGCTCATGAGGCCACTGCGGGCGCGGCGGCCCCCGCGAGCAGACCGATCTGGTAGGCGGCCGCACCGAGGCACCAGCCGAGGGTCAGCATGAAGACAAAGGCGAAGCCTAGCCACCCCCACCCGAGCTCTGCCTTGATCGTTGAAAGGGCGGCGAAGCAGGGGGGTATCACCAGCACGAAGAGCATGAGCACGAAGGCAACGAGAGGTGAGAACTGCGAATCCGCGCGCAGGGCGTCACGGAGACCGACGCTCTCCTCATTCTCCTTGGCGCCGACGCGGTAGAGTATGCCCAAGGTCGAGACGATGACCTCCTTCGCGGCGAAGCCGGTAACGGTCGCCACCGATATTTTCCAATCGAAGCCCAGAGGCCGGAAGACCGGCTCGATGAACTTGCCGATGCTCCCCGCGACGCTGTACTCGAGGGATGCCCCGGCCTTGGCCGTCTCGAGGTAGGAGGTGAGGGCCTGTTGGTCTGCGCCGGCGTTCTTGGCCTTGTACGAGGTCGTCAGGGAGTCGATCTGGCTCTGGGGCAACTGGTATATGGGGAAGCTCGTGATGGCCCAGATAAGGATGGCGGCAGCCATGATGATGGTGCCCGCTTTCTTGATGTACTGCCAGGTTTTCTCCCACACGTGCCACAACAGGCCTTGGAGGGTCGGCGCGCGGTAGGGCGGGAGTTCCATGACGAAGGGCGTGGGGCCGCCCCGCAGGATCGTTTTCTTGAGCACGAAGGCCGAAATGAGGGAGAGGGCTGTGCCGATCGCATAGACGAGCATGACGATGTTCGCTGCGTTCTTCGAAAAGAAGGCGCCCGCGAGCAGGACGTACACGGGAAGCTTTGCGCCACAGCTCATGAAGGGGATCACGAGGATGGTAACGATGCGGTCTCGGCGGCTTTTCAGCGTGCGTGCGGCCATGATCGCTGGCACGGAACAGCCGAAGCCGAGGATCATCGGGAACACCGATTGCCCGTGGAGGCCAAAGGCGTGGAGGAACTTGTCGGTCGCGAAGGCTGCGCGCGACATATACCCAACGTCCTCGAGCAGGGAGAGAAGGAAGAACAAGATAATTATGAGCGGCACGAAGGAGAACACGCTGCCCACGCCGCCGATGATGCCTTTGACGAGGAGGGAACGCAGGAAGCCCTCCGGCACTACCGACGTCACGGCCCCACCCAGCCATCCGAAGAAGAACTCGAGCCAGCCCTGGGGATAGGCGCCCAGCGCGAAGGTCAACTTGAACACGCCCCAGAGCACCAGGATGAAAATCGGCAGGGCGAGGAAGCGGTTCATAATGACCCTGTCGATCCCCTCGGTGAGCGACAGAGTCGGCCTCTTGACCAGCTTCACCGTCTCCTTTGCCGCGCCGCGGATGTAGCCGTAGCGCTGTTCGGAGATGACTATCTCGGCGTCCTTCGCATAGTGCTTTTCGATCCAGGCGACCGATTCCTTCGCCTGTGCTGCGATCGCTGTTGCGTTCTTGTGGGCGGCGAGCCGTTCGTAAGCGTTCGCGTCTTTCTCAAGGAGCTTGATCGCGAGCCAGCGTGCGGGGAAGCGAGCGGCAAAGGGCGCGTCGGCGTCGATCGCGGCCTCGAGGGGCTCGACCCGTGACTCGATCTCCTGGCCGTAATGGATGGAGCGTGCGGAAGACGAGTTGTTACAAAATGCCGCCCGTCGGTTCCCGGCCGTGGCGTCTATGGAATCGAGGAGGTCGACGACGCCGCTTCCCTTGCTGCCTACAGTTCTGACCATCGGGATACCGAGCACCGCTGAAAGAGCATCAACGTCGATTTTGATACCCTTGGCCGCGGCCTCGTCACTCATGTTGAGCGCACCGACGACTGGAATGCCCAACTCCTGGAACTGGAGGCAGAGGAAAAGGTTGCGTTCGAGATTGGTCGAATCGAGGACATCGACGATGAGGTCGGGCTTCTCGTCGAGGATGAAATCGCGGGCGACTACCTCGTCGATGGAGTACGCCGTCAGACTGTAGATGCCCGGCAGGTCGACGAAGTGATACACACGGCCATCCCGCAAGCGCGAGCCTTCGCGTTTCTCGACCGTGACGCCCGGGTAATTCCCGACCTTGTGGTGCGCCCCCGTGAGGGCGTTGAAGAGGCTCGTTTTGCCGGCATTCGGATTGCCGGCGAGCGCGACGCGGAGGGAGCTTTTCTCGGCGTCGCCCAATCGCGTCATCTACGGCGTATCCCAATCGCCAACCGGGGTTATCTCGATGTCGTCCGCCTCGCTGCGGCGGATGAGGATGTCGTAGCCCCGAATTTTCACCTGCAGGGGATCGTGCAGGAAGCCCGAGCGCACTACTTCACCTTCTGCCCCTTCGGTGAACCCCATGTCGGCGAGCCGTTTGCCCACTTCCTTGCACGTCTTGACCCCTATGACGCGGAAGCTTGCCCCCGCGGGCGCGTCGGAAACAACCATGATCTAGCTCCTTTCGGAATACCAGATAATGACAATCATTATCAGTAGGACCAACCAACAACAACTTCCGCTGCGCCCACTTCGAGCGCCACCGGCCATCGCGAGGCCTAAGTCGTACCCCGCTTCTGCGCGCAGGAAGGGCAATAACCCTTGAGCTCGAGGCGATGGCCGCTCGGCTTGTAGCCGTACGCTCGGTAGATCGCCTCCTGGGCCTTTTCGATAGCCTCGCCGTGGAACTCCACCACCGCCCCGCATCCCACGCAGATAAGGTGGTCGTGGTGCGCGTGTCTGTAGGCGTGCTCGAAGCGCCGCGCGCCCTCGTCGGGGCAAGCACCACGAGCGAGCCCCGCGTCGGCGAAAAGCTTGATCGTGCGGAAGACCGTCGCTTGACCAATAGTCGGGTCGATACGGCGCGCGGCCGAGAGGAGCTCTTCTGCGGTCACGTGCCTCTCGAGTCGGAGAAAGGCGTCGAGCACGATCTCACGGGGGCCTGTCATCTTCTGCCCACGCTTGCGCAGATACGCCTGGAGGACCTTTTTCTCCTCACCGCCCATAGGCTAACCTCTACCTGATAAAGACTATCAATATCACCTCTGGAGAGATATGTCAAGGACAGCGGGGCAGGGCGTTTCCCTATTCGAGCGAACCCGAGCGGCGCGATACATCGTTGTGACCGCGCCCTATCAGCAAAGGCTTATTTGACGGCCTTCTTGATCCAGATCTTGTCCGCGATTTTCCGCCCCAACGCATGCGTCGCGCCCTTCACCCGCACCAACAGAGGGCCCTCGAAGGGCGCGACCTGCTCAACCTTTACTGCAGCCTCCGGCATCATGCCGAGAGTGGCGAGGTACTCTAGGAGCTCGCGATTCTCTTCCGCGATTTTGGCGATCACGCCTGTCTGGCCCATTTTCAAGCCGCTCAGCCGCAACAGCGGAGGCTCAACGATTCGCCCGAGCCTGTCGGGGATGGGGTGGCCGTGCGGGCAGGTGTCGAGGTTTCGAAGCAGGCCTTCCATGCGGGATTCCACCTCGGGTGTGATCGCGTGTTCCAATTTGCAGGCCACTTCGTGCACGTCCTTCCAGTCCATTCCGAGGACATCGACGAGGAAACGTTCGGAGATGCGGTGCCGTCTGATCAGCCGGAGCGCGGCCTTTTTCCCCTGCCGCGTGAGCTGGATTCCCTTCTCCTTATCCTTCGCTGCCAACCCCTTCTCCACTAGCCGTTCCATCATCTCGGAGGCGGACGCGGGAGACACGGCAAGCTCCTTGCCGAGCTTCGTGGTACCAAGCTTCCCGCTGTTCTCCTTCAGTTTGTAGATGGCCTCGAGGTAGTCCTCCACGATCGGTGATTCCATGCCGACCTCCTCGATATGCGAATGTCCAACGTTTTTAAGGTAACCTTAAGACCATTTATATAGCACACCTTACAAAAGCGGGAAGCATCGAGGGTAGTTGAGGCCAGCGTTCCTCCTATTCTCTTGGGGCAACGCCTAAAGTGAGCTTTGGCTGTCGGATCCCGCTTTTGTCGTGGATATTCTCAGGTAAACTTCTGATCCTGTCTTCGGTCTACTCCAAAGGACCTGACTCAAATACATAAGCGCCCTCGGGGAACTTTGGCGGGATATGACGGTAGAACTCGGCTGGGATCTTCTTGAGAAAGCAACATCTCCTGTTTCTCGATGAGCGTACGAAGCCTCGTTGAACTTCCTTTTTTCGGGTTGAGCAAAAACAAATTGTTGTCGCTCCAATGTTTTTGTTAGTATTTTAGGCTTGTCTAAATAATATCTTAGGGGTTCGATAATGAGAAGCGCAACTGAAGAGAATTATCTCAAAGAGACGTATGCCCTCCAATTGGAGCACAATCAGGTGACTACCTCCATGCTTGCCGATCGCATCGGCCACGCCGCCCCAACTGTGACAAGCATGCTCAAGAAGCTTGCCAGCCGAAAATTGGTGAGCTATGAACCGTATCAGGGGGTGACGCTGACCAAGTCGGGGAGGGCTGCTGCCTTGGAGGTGATCCGACACCATCGGCTCCTGGAAACATATCTGAACCGAGCCCTTGGTGTCCCGTGGGACAGAGTTCACGAGGAAGCCGAGAAGCTGGAGCACGTGCTCTCGGAATACTTGGAAGGCCTTATTGATGAGTACCTTGGCCATCCCGCAAGCGATCCGCATGGTTCTCCTATACCAACCCTCGACGGGTCGATCAAAGAGCCCGACAGATTGCGTCTATCTGACCTTCCAGCAGGATCCTCGGCGCAAGTCGTCGAGGTAGGCGACCGGGAACCAAGCCTGCTTACGCGTCTTGGTGAGATGCAGCTGGGCTTGGAGACCAAACTCCAGGTTCTTGAGGTAGAGCCCCTCGACCGAATCATTACTATTCGCGTGGCGGGACAGAAGCACGTTTTAGGCCAGACCACGGCAAGCCAAATCATCGTGCGAAAGCTCAAAGGAGGAGAACGAGATGCCTGAGTCTCACCCAAAACTGCAAGCGGCCGCTAGAGAAGCGATTGGTGGGCAACGCAGGGGACTGTTGGCCGTCCTGCCTTTCCTCGGTCCCGCCTTTATAGCCTCCATCGCTTATATAGACCCCGGCAACTTCGCCACAAACATCCAGGGGGGTGCCCAGTTCGGTTATGCCCTCTTGTGGGTGATTCTGCTGGCCAACCTGATGGCCATGCTCCTGCAGTCACTTTCCGCAAAGCTGGGAATCGCTACCGGGAGAAATCTCGCTGAGATGTGCCGACTGCGCTTCTCTCGGGGGGTCTGCATCACGCTGTGGATCACGCAGGAGCTCACGGCCATGGCAACGGACCTTGCGGAGTTTCTCGGGGCTGCGATAGGGCTCAATCTGCTGCTGCACATTCCTCTGGGGCTGGCAGCAGTCATCACGGGAATCCTCGTTTTCGCTATTCTCGCGGTGACGCAGCGAGGTTTTCGGGGACTCGAGCTCTTCATTGGCGGCGCCGCCGGGGTGATCGCGCTATGCTATGTGGTGGAGACGCTGCTGGCAAAGCCTGATTGGGGCCAGATTCTCCTGCATACCTTTGTACCAAGCCTGCCGGGAAGCGATGCAGTACTTTTGTCGGTGGGTATCATAGGAGCCACCGTCATGCCTCATGTGATTTACCTGCACTCCAGCCTGACGCAACACCGCATCGTTCCTCATAACGACCAGGACAAGCACAGGATATTCCGTTTCGAGAAAATCGATGTCATCATAGCAATGGGTGTCGCGGGGTTGGTGAACATGGCGATGCTTTTCATGGCCGCCAAAGTCTTCAACCTTACTGGGCACGCAGATATAGCGGAAATCCAGACCGCTTATCAAACCCTCACTCCTCTGCTCGGAGGGGGAGCTGCCGCGGTGTTCCTGATATCGCTGATCGCCTCGGGGATTTCCAGTTCTCACGTGGGCACCATGGCGGGTCAGGTTGTCATGCAGGGGTTTGTCGGTTTTCGCATTCCAGTGTGGATCCGTCGGCTTGCTACGATGGTTCCCGCGCTGATCGCGATCGCCCTCGGGCTTGATCCCACACGAACGCTGGTGATAAGCCAAGTGGTTCTCAGCTTCACCCTGCCTATTCCCGTCATTACGTTGATCATGTTCACGAGGAATCCAACGATCATGGGATCACTTGTCAATCGACGACTTACAACGGTCCTCGCAGTCGTCTGTGCGGCGGTCATACTCTCCCTGAACATCGTGCTTTTGTACACGACCTTTGGCGGGCAGATCAGCTTTGGAGGGCAAAGCAGTGGGTGAAAGAATATTCCGTCATATCCTCGTTCCCTTGGATGGGTCACGGCTCGCCGAGTCAGCCCTTACGACAGCTGTGTGGCTTGCCAGAAAAATGGACGCACAGGTGACCCTCCTTCACATCATCGAGAAAAACGCGCCTTCCGAGGTCCATAGCGATAGGCATCTTGTGACGCCCAAGGAGGCATCAGAGTACCTCGCTGAGCTCTCCCGTCTTCCCGCGCTGTCTGGCCTGCGCGTGGAGACCCATGTGCACACGGCGGAGGTGGGCGATGTGGCGCGTAGCATCGCCGAGCATTCCGCGGAGCTGGCCCCTGACCTGGTTGTCATGTGTACGCACGGCAAAGGGAGCGCGCGAAGGCTTTTGTTTGGAGACATCGCTCAGCAGGTCATCTCGCTTGGAAAGACTCCTGTGCTGATGGTGCGTCCTTCGAAGGAGAGGCAAGTCATAGGGACGGCGGGGGATTTTCGAACAATCCTAGTTCCCACTAACGGTGATCCGGGCCACGAGAAGGGTCTGCCGATGGCAACGGAGCTCGCACTAGTGTTTCACTGTCGGCTGCACCTTCTCATGGTGGTGCCCAGACTGTTGAGCTTAAGTGGCTCGAAGGCAGCAACCTCACTCATTCTTCCGGGTGCCACGCGACTCAATCTGGAGATGGAAAGTGCTGGCGCACGGACGTACCTCGATCAGCGAGCGGCGGAGCTGAACCGAGAAGGGGTCCTTGCAGACTACGAGACCTCTCGCGGAGATCCGGCCCGCGCCATCATTGCCTCAGCCCGTCGTCTCTCAGTGGATCTGGTAGTCATGGGGACCCATGGTCGAGCAGGGGCAGACGCGTTCTGGGCAGGAAGCGTGGCCGCGCGTGTTGTGGCCCGCATTCAAGCGCCGTTGATGCTGGTCCCGTTGGGCAAGAGCGAGGAGCAGGGGGCTGGGTAAGCAGGATGACTCATATGAGAGTCAGAGTCAGTGGATTCGAGGGAGTTGTCTTTGACAAAACGGAAGGGGACAAAGAGTATGAGATATGTGAGTGGGAACTTGACGACGGGACATTCGAATATGGACTCATAAGTATCTCACATAAGAAACCAAGGCAGTCTTCACCTGGTGACCGCGGTTGTTCTGTTTCTTACCCAGGAAATCAGATGTTTTTGAGAGGGAGATGGGCGATGGCGAGTGACTACGGTCGCGGTTCACTGTTGGCACGGGGCATTCTGACTGAGTGGCTGTCTGTTGTCTGGATGGTCATCGAAGCGATCGCTGCTGTGCTTGCGGGTGTGCTTGCCCATTCGGTTGCGCTGGTCGCGTTCGGCGCGGATAGCGTAATCGAACTTGTCGCAGGGGGAGCGCTTCTCTACAGGCTCTATGTCGAGGCGAACGAAGGCGGCTCAGAGCGGGTCGAAAGGGCGGAACGGAGCGCCTCATGGATCGTCGGGATCGCACTTCTGGCGCTTGCCGTCTACATTGTCGTCTCCTCTATTGTCTCGCTCTTCACGCAGTCGCGCCCCGAAGCCAACGCACTAGGGATCGGGATCGCGGTGGCCTCGAGCATCATCATGCCTTTCCTTGCTGTGGCAAAGAAAAGGGTAGGGCTGCGCATCGGCAGCAAGGCGCTTATCTCCGACGGGGCATGCAGCATGGTCTGCGCGTACATGTCGTGGATTCTCCTTGCAGGCGTTGCCGCGACTGCCTTGCTGGGATGGTGGTGGGCGGATTCGGCAGCTGCCCTTGGTTTTGTCTGGTTCGTCGCACGTGAAGGCCTTGAGGCGGTAAACGAGGCTCGTGGTTCGGTTGCTCGCGAAGAAGAGACGTTGCACTCATGACCAGTGCGCGCGATAGGGGAATCAATAAAAGTTGCGCTGGAAATTTTGTCTTCGGTCTACTATCCAATTGGGCTTCAAGGCCCCGGAAGATGCATAAAATAAATGTACTTGACGGTCTGGCAAGACGCCATACCCACAAGAGGGCAGGTTGCACGGCTTAGGAAAGGAGGGGAGGCACTGCGCCGTGGAGGCGTGCCGGGTTGAAGGCCGCAACAAGAGCGGTTACTTCCTCCGTCAAGACATCGTCGAGACCCCTTTCCGAAGAGTTACTCGCCAAAGAGCCATGGACGCCGTAGAATCTAGGGATGGAACCCAACTTCGTTCGTATTTACAAACAGTTCCCTGCAGCCGCCGAATATTTGAGCAGCATCTACCTGATTACAAGAGATTACGGGTATGTCACAAATGTGAGACTTGCCGAATGGATGGGCGTGAGTAGCTCGGCGGTTACTCAGGCGCTGGAACGTCTCAGGCGACTGGGGCTTGTGCATCGAAAAAGATATGAGAACGTGCTACTCAGCGAGGCTGGACGAACTCTATCCCTGCAGGTGCTGCGCCGTCATTACTTGCTTGAACACCTGCTTGTGCGGCTCTTGGACTACCCCTGGGACAAGGCAGATGAGGAAGCTAAGCGACTGCAGACCCAGATATCCGAAGACCTAGCCGATCATTTGTACAGCAAGTTAGGCGGCCCACAGACCTGCCCACACGGGAATCCCATGCCTGGCAGCCGGCTGGAACATCGGTTGCTCACAGCCCCCAATTTAAGCCAAGCCCCGCTTGGAGAGGTTGTGAGGATTCTTAGAGTCACGGAGGAGGGTGAGCAAGTCCCTACCATGTTAGCTTTCTGCTTCAAGCATGGACTTCGGCCGGGAGCCAGCTTCCAGATTCTCGCCAAAGGTAAGAGAACTCTTCATCTGCAGCGATCTAGGGTCTCAGGTGACTCGAAAGCCAAGGCCAGCGTTTCGCTGCCGTTGGACCTTGCCGAACACATTAGATACGAGGTGGCTTGACCACTTCTTAATAGACCTACACTTTCTTAATACGTATTGACTTTCTTCCTATTTTCTGCTAAATCCAGTCCAGTATAGCCACGAAGCTAAGGAGGGATTTTGGTGTCCACCTCGATAGCGCTGCCGAAGCGCCCGTGGATATGGGGGCTAATCAGGGTATGGGGGCCCGCCTGGTTGGTAATGATCGCAGACGTCGATGCGGCAAGCGTGATCACGGCCGCGCAGAGTGGGGCCCAATACGGAACGAAGCTTATCTGGTTTTTGCTGGTCCTTGCGGTTCCCCTATATGTCATTCAAGAGGTTGCCGGTCGAGTAGGGGCAGTAACAGGCAAGGGATTGGGTGAGTTGGTAAGGGAAAACTTCAGCAAACGAGTTGCGGTTTTTGCCGCTGTTCCGATGGCCTTGGTGGACGTAATTAGCTACGTCGTAGAGTACACCGGCGTAGCTATAGGCTTCCAGATACTGGGTATTTCACCCAGGATTTCGGTTCCTATTGTGTTTATCGCCCACGTCCTCCTAGTATACAAGAGAAAGTACGCTGAGGCCGAGAAACCCTTGCTCGTGATCTCGATTTTCTTTGCCCTTTCCTGGGTTGCATCTGCGTTCTTGACAGCGAAAAATGGAATTCAGTTCATCCCTTTTTATTTCGAAGCATCCTCTGGTTTCTTCTTGCTGCTTGCAGCGAACGTCGGTGCGGTCATCATGCCTTTCATGCTCTTCTACCAGGCTTCCGCCACTGCGGAGAAGGGCATTACTGTGAAGAGCCTTTGGGCCGTGAGGCTTGAAACGGGTATCGGTGCTTTTGTTTCAGAGCTGATAATGGTGGCAATTCTGATTGCCACCGTTGGTGTCAGCACTGATTCCCTGCAGTTCGCTACCCCTGGTGTTCTGTCGCGAGGTCTTGCATCCGTTGCGGGAAGTTTCGCTCCCTATGTTTTCAGCATCGGCTTGATAGCCGCCGCATTTATTGCGCTGATAGTCATCTCCCTTGGAAGTTGTTGGGGCGTCACTGAAGCGCTGGGATGGGGCAGGAAGAACTGGTTCAAGGTCTATCTGGTGGAATCCATCCCGGCTCTGGTGGTGCCGTTACTGTCATTTAACCTGATCAACCTTGCCATCAGCCTGATGGTGCTACAGATAGTGGTGCTGATAGGACCCGCAATAACGCTGGGCCTCATAAGTTCGAATAAGAAACTGATGGGTAATCACTTCCTGCGTGGATTCAACAGGAGTTTGTACTGGGTTTTCCTAGTTCTGATATTTGGCACAGGGGTCGTTAGCATGGTGTATCTGCTTGTATGAGACTTGGCGTACCCGATAATTTAGCAAAGGCTCAGACTGATGTCTGAGGTCCTTCAATCATACTCCCTGAGCAGACCAGGCCCAGGACTTAAAGATCCATGAGGATGGTTCAAGCGATTGCTCATATCAAACATGCATGCGCGATTTGCGTACGCGCACTCCAAATCTCTGTCAGCCGTTATCGTGAGTTCTTGCTCGACCCTGGCACGATCTTCACCACAGCCAGTCTGCTGCTGCTGGTTGTAGCCGCCATCCACGATTCACGAGGTCTTGTGGCTGGTGGGGATGCCACGCATGCTAGTGGCACCCTATACCTAGCCCGGATTTCTCATACGTTTATATGAAAAAGCCTTTCGCTCTGGTATAATTGCTTTGCCACAAACAACATAACCAGAACAGAAAGGCTTCACGATGCAAACAGACTGTATCCCGAATCT
>Ga0187849_1002047_pt1 | contig 19955 bp, 17 predicted proteins | sample June2016WEW_4_10_2_FD_132412 | JGI IMG/M metagenome (GOLD analysis project Ga0187849, IMG submission 132412) | Peatland microbial communities from SPRUCE experiment site at the Marcell Experimental Forest, Minnesota, USA - June2016WEW_4_100 | ecosystem: Environmental > Terrestrial > Soil >...
ACTGGACAGCCGGCCGGGCGGCCGGGCGGCGCCCGGCAAGGGCGAGCGCCCGGAGCGCACGGGCGGCGAGGAGAGAGGACGGCCCCAGCGGGCCCAGCGAGAGAGCAGAACGCTTAGGGCGGGAAGCCCACAGGGGCCGGCAGACAGGCGCCCACGTTCGCCCACGTGGCGGTGTAGGGGCCGGTTGTAGTCCGTTTGTGGCAGGGCGTGGGAACGGAGGCGCACAGGGGCGAACAGGGGGCGTGACCGGTCCCAGCCGGAGCCTCAGGCAAGATGTGGGGCATGACAGACGACACCGCGAGCCGTTGGCCTGACATTCGTATCATCGGTCCGATAGAGCATCGGCGTGGCATCCAGTACAGCGGCCTCGTTGAAATCGAGGTGCCGTTATCACGACCGACGGTGACGGAGTGGGACCTGTTGTTCGAGGAGGCACTGAAACTCGACCCCGACGGTCGGGAGGCTGCTGACATCCGAGCTCAGATGGTGCCGATGATCTGGGCGACCGTGATGCCCGTTCGGGCCGAGACAATTGACAGGTCCATTGAAGAAGCCATCGAAGTGGCGAACCTCCGATACCGGACACAGTGGCTTCCGACATTACCGGCGGTCGAGGTTGAAGCGCTCGTGGACGACGCTCTCTCATTGGAACGCCGGCATCCGCCCGCGGGCTAACCCGGCACCACGTCGGAGGCAGACTCCAGGCACCCCTTCACCGGGACTACGGTCCTATGGAACGGGTGTGAACGCGATCCGAACGTCGTCCAATGTGACCGGCTGCAGCATGTTCCACTCAAGCTGGGGCACCTTGATGTAGCTCCAAGGGGTGTCAGTCAACAAGGTCGCACTCTCGCACCAGATCAACGCCGCGCGGTCCTTGTGAGCGACATCAATGTCTTCGCGACCCTTCGTCTCGATCAAGTAGTGATCCCCGTGATATCCGACCGCGACGAAGTCCGGCTCGTAGTAACGGAGATTGGTGGCGCTGTCCGTGTACTCGATGGCGAAGCCAAAGCGTTGCGGTAGTTTGGCGAACGCCCTCACGTCATTTGCCTCCTGGAGAAAGTGAGCGAAATCGCGCTCAAAGTCGTTGTCGGCCGCGACGAGGTTGAAGATGGTCTTGCTCGCTTCGAATGTCGGCCGCGAGAACGGGAAGGGCTCGGTGTTTGACAACGGGCGACCTTCTCCCTCCAGCGTCGGGACCAGCTCTTCGACGACCAGTCCGCGCAGTGCGGTCGCGAAGGTCTTGATCGTCACGTACTGCGCAACACTGGTGGCGATCGCCTTGATCATCGTCTTGTCACTGAGGTTCACTGTCTCGCCGAACGCCCTGGTCTCTAAGAATTCGCGGACTTTCGGGACCAGCGCAGCGAACTGAGATGGCAACTTCACGTCTTGGGAGATGCGCTTTGCGTAATACGAGATCACCTCTTCGGCCGTCTGCGGTTCGGGGATGGTGTAGTCACGCTCGACCAGCCGCTGGAGCGAGATGATGTCGACGCCCTCGTAGTGGAACTGTTGGGCAGCAACATCGTTCTGCTTCTTGGGAAGGATCGGGCACTGCATCGCTGCGACGTCGAGTGCCGCGATCTCCTCGGCGAGCGTCTTCTTCCGGGCAATTATCGGACTTAGCAGGGGAACGTTGATGTCCATGTCAGCCTTGGAAGGGTCGGGAGCGATGGTCGTAATGACCAACGGCTCCTTGAGATCGAAGGATTCGAGGGTGATGTCCTCTTCATGCTCCAACTGCTCGACGAACTTCAAGAACGCCGTGTTGCCGATGATGTCGACCCGCTCCGTGTAAGTCGTGCGCATGCTGCCGAACATAAGCCGAAGACCGCGCCCGATGGTCTGCTCAGGGAGAATGTTGGCCTTGGAGGTGTATGGCCGCAGACCCACGATCACAGTTACGTTTTGAACGTCCCAGCCTTCGCGCAACATGAGCACGCTGACGATGGCGTTAACGGGACTGGCGCCCTCGTCAACACGACGCGCAACCTCACGAGCGGCGTCGAGGTCCTTCCGTGAGACCTCACCGCTTCGATCGGTGTGGATGACGAGAAGCTGCTTCGCGCCCGATGCAGTAGCGCCGAACTCCTCGGGATACTTGCCGCGCAGGTAGTCACCAACGTCATCTGCTTCGAGAGTGCTGTTGAGCATCACAAACAGCACGGGCTTCTTGCCGAGGCGGGCCAACTGATCGCGGTACTCGCGCCAACGTTCCACGCCGGCCGTCAAGTAAGCGCGGTACTTCACGCTGGCAATGTCGGACGGCTGGTCCTTGATGCCGGCCGTCGTCCCCTTCATGGGTCGCTTAACTACATTGTCGATGATCGCCTGTTTGAGCGGATAGTCGTAAACGGTCCAGGTGAATAACCCGCCCTTGGCGTATCGGGGTGTGGCCGAGACGTCGAGCTGGCCGATAAGCCCAGATGGCAAGCTTTCATGGAGGCGGCGGATGACCTGGTTCCACTCACTGGCCTCGTCGTGTGTGTGATGGCCCTCGTCGTTGAGAACGAGGCACGGCGCACCCCGCGCGGCGATGCGTGCATCGAAACCTTCCACCTCGCCGTCCGATCCCGGCGGGATGGGGCCAAGAACGTCGGTCATCACCTCGGGTTCGTTGAGCTCGACCGCAGGACGCTCATACAACTGCTGGATGTTGGAGACATACAAGGCACCCTCGGAACTGGACCGCTCGTTGTCACCACGCATGTAGCAGTCCAAGTCCCAGAAGATCCGCAACTCCGGCGGAATGACCGGATCCGCGTGGAAGATGCGCCCGCCGGCGAAGTCGGAGCGCAGACGCTCGAAGACGATGACGTTGGGTGCCAGGAGCAGGAAAGAGCGCGCGTAGTCGTCGCGACCTTCGGCGACGGCGTTGAAATATTGCCACGCGATTGCCAGGGCCATGACCTTGGTCTTGCCGCTGCCGGTCGCCATCTTGATGGCGTAGCGGGCGAAATCGTCGTTTTGCAGGACGTGGATGCCGGGCACGGTCGCGTAGCGCTCAATCAGGTCACGATGGCGCCGGATGGCCTCGACCTCGAAGAGGAAGACCAGTGTCTCGATGGCCTCGCGCTGGGCGTAGTAATACGCAAACGAGTCACCACCAGGCATACGGTGATCGGTCGAGAACCAGTAATTGAGAAGCAGCTTGCTCGTCTCGGTGGCGCCCTTGTACTTGTGATCGCGCCACTCGGTCACGGCTTTGCGAATGGCGGGCACACACGGCGCCGTGGTGACGCGAGCTTCGAGCAGGCTCGCCTGATCCGGCCCCGGCTTCGCCTTCCTACGAGGCACGACCCGGGACCGTCACAGAAAGAGTCTTGGTGGTGTCGTTGCCGAGGATGTCGATGACCTTGACAACGACGGTGTACTCCCCCGGCTGCTCGTACTGATGCGACGTGGATAGGTGCAGCATGGACTCCTTCGGCGTTCGGTAGCTCTGCCATTCGTTGTGGAACGTATCGCCGTGGTTGTCCCAGTCCACTGCCCAGTAGTCGATCCATTGGGACCAGTCGGTGATTGCGCGCTGCACCTCCTCGGGGACGTCGTCGAGCGGCATGACGAAGTCAGACAGCGTCAAGGTCAGCTCCCGTTTGGCGCTCTGCACTTGTACTTCGAGAGCAGCCAGCTCGAAGAACCGAATTTCGCCTTGGTCGACCGCCCGTTTGTCGAGAACCTCACGCGGGATGCGCACGAAACGCATCTCGATCCCCGCTTTGGCAGCATCCTGGCGGGCCACCTCGTTGATCTCGAACGCGAAATCCCAACCGAGCACATCGACACTGGTGGTTGACGGTGAGCTCTCGCCTTTGCCGATCGCCTTGCGGAACTCCATGGCTATCTGCTTTACGTCGCCGACAGTCACCGGTGCATCGACGGTGCCGACATGAACCATGCGACCATGCTTCAAGCCGTGAAGCCACGTGTAGCCATGGACGGGTTGCGCCTGATACAGGCCGATGATGAATTCGCGGTAGGCGGCAGTACGCGCCTTCACAGTCTCGCCGAATTCGGCAGCCTGCCACATCTGGCGTTCGTACTTGCCGAGATTCTGCACGACAAAGGGTGTCACGTTCTCGATCGAAAGGAGTCGCTTCCGGGTCGTGTGGATCGAAAAACGGCTGAGATCACAGGCCACCCAGCGACGACCAAGCTGTTCAGCGACCACGGCTGTCGTGCCCGAACCGACGAAGCAGTCCAGGACAAGCTCTCCCGGTTGCGATGATGATCGGATGATCCGGTCGAGCAGGGAGACCGGTTTCTGGGTCGGATAGCCGACCATCTCGGCCCGGGCCATCATCTTCAGGTCTCCCCAGATCGACTGAAGGGGTGCGCCCTCGGCCTCGTCGAGGAACTTCTTGTACTGAGGAACGTTGTTCTTCGAGATGACGATCATGTCGGCCGCCATTGCGTCGTCGATCTTGCGCTGCGACCATCGCCAGTACTTACCGGAGGGCGGCCTCAGAACGGCGTCGCCAAAGCGCCTCGTGTTGTCGTCCTTGGTGCTGAACATATGGGTGGCATGCAGCGGCAGAAGGCGATAGTGACGGCCAGCTTCGTCGACGTGCCGGTACGCCTGAGCCAAGTACTCCTCGCGGTATTCGCCATGTGCGGGGTTGAAGGTGCCGCTGGGGCGCCGGTAGTACAGCAGGGTGTCATGCACCCGGCCGTAACCGTCGGGATCGTTATGGGTGTTGGCTCGGCGCCACACGATCTCGTTCTTGAACGAGTTGATACCCAGCGCCCCGTCGAAGATCACCTTGGCGTAGTGGACAGCCCGCCAGTCCAGGTGCACGTAGAGGCTGCCGGACGGCGACAGTAGAGCGCTTAGCAGATCGGCGGTCTCGCTGAGCCATTGAAGGTAGCTGTCGAGCCCCTTGCCCCAGGTGTCTCGGTAGGCCTTCTGTTCGATGATGCTCGGCTGCTTCTCGAAGGCCTCGTAGCTGTCGGGGATGGCAGCGGAGAACGAAAAGTCGGCGCCAGTCGCGAAGGGCGGGTCGATGTAGATGAGATCGACTCGTCCGGCGAGGTCGTCGAGCAGTGCTGGTAGGACATACTTCTTGTCGCCCCAGATCAGGCGGTTACGCCAGTCGGCGGCATGACCGCTGGTGAACAGATCAAACGACCGCTGGCGCTCCTGGGCGGACTCGTTGACGGTCTCCACGGTCTGAAACGGGAGTGCGACTCGCATTGGGGCAACCTTGCGACCGTCCAGTCCGTATTTCCCTTCCCACACCAGCTCGGGCAACTGTGCCTCCGTCCTTCGAATGACGAGGCTATGCGCGTTCGGCTGCTGGGATGCGAACCATCTTTAGGGTCGAAAAGCGTCCACCCTGACCAGCGCGCCGAGCGCCGCCCACGTCGACACGTGCGGCGTCCATTTCCCACGCCTGATGTCCGATGCGGATGCCTTCGAGCAAGCCGCGGCTTCGGCAATTTCGGACAGCTTCACGGTTCTGAGTCGCGGGAGGATGTCCCGTGTGAACAGCTCCGGGTCGTAGACAGCACCGGGATTCGCCTTATCCCACTCAGAGAGTGCCCGTTTACGGGCCGCGATAGCAGCACCGCGCCTGCCCCTGATCTCGGGCGCTTGCGCGGGGTCGGCGGCAATGCAGGCATCGCAGCGGACATGGCGCGGGTTCGTGACGGCTCCTCCGCAATCGGGGCAGGTCCACAGTCGGAGTCCGGCCGGCTGAACGGCTGGGCGTTGGAGAGTCCTGCCGCCGGCCGCACGTCGGGATGCCTCGACTTTGCGTGCCTTCACGACCGCCTGCGCATCGCGATGGCGCTGGGACGTGAGCGGGGTAGCCGCCGAGTACGTTCCGTCCATCGCCTTGCCGAAGACATGGGCGACGTGCTCGGCGATCGGGCCGAGCGACGTGGCCCACTGCGGCATGGTCTCGGCCAGCTCGTGAGTGAGCGGCGCGAGCAGGCGAACGTGGCCATCGGCGGTCTCGGTGAACTCCGCCTTGCGGAACGTGCGGCGCTCGACCATGTCGAGCACGAAGGCGTCGACCTCGGGCCGTACCGGCTCCATGAGGTCCAGTGCCAAGGACTGGCGACCTTTGGCGTCGGCGTGGACGATCCCGAGCCCGGGGTCGAGCCCGACGGCCTGGCAGGCGAGGATCGCCTCCGCCTCGACGAGCGAGTAGAGGTAGTTCAGCATCGCGTTCACCGGTCGCTCGGCCTTGCGGTTCGAGGCGGCCGACGCGAGCACCGAGCGACGCCCTTCGAAGCGCGACCAGTGCGGTGGGATCCGTCGCCGGTCCTTGGTCGCGAAAGTCGGAACGCACTCGGCCCGGCCCGACCAGGCTCCGAAGTAGAGGGCCGCGGCGCTTGCTTCGAGCTGGCGCAGCTCGTCGATTGTCTCGGCGCCTTCGGTAGCGAGAGCGAGGTCGCCGATCGTCTCGGCAGTCATTGAGTCGTCGAAGCGGCGAAGCACCAGCTTTCCCTGGCCCATGAGCTTGCGGGACATGAGCCAGCGGGCGACGTCGAGACCGTAGGGCTCGAAGGGCGCAAGCGCCTGGGTACGACGGAGCCGGGCATCGTCGGTGATGCGAGGCGTCGAAGCAAGCTGGACCGCGCCGTCAGACCCAAGCACCAAGACTCCGACGCCGAGGGCCTGGCACCATCGGAGGGCGTCCAGACTCACCATGCCGGCGGCGTTCAGGATCACGAGGCGGCGAAGTCCGTTGGTGGCCCGGTCGTAGCGACGCGAACGCCGGTGCGGACCGACCCCGTCGTGAACTTCAAGGGCGCCATGCTCGACGACGACTCGTACGCCGAAGCCATCGGCGACACAGACGCCGGCAAAGTCCGAGCGGGAGTAGGTCTCGGCGAGCGAGGCCGTCGAGTCGGTCACGTCCTCGGGCGAGAGGACGAGCGCCAGCTGCGGTGCAGTGGTGCAAGCCTGAGCCGCTGGGTAGCCTGCATTTCGCATCGGGGACTTACCTCCCTGGTGCCAGTCCCCGGGCCGCGCCAGCGGTGCCGGGGACACCTATGTGTCAGGGACCATCGTACCGCCCGTTCTCAGCGTTGATCCAGCGGTCGCCCTGCTCACGAGGCTTCGCCTAGCTCACGGCTCCGGTTTAGACGAGCAGGATTCAGGCCTCGTCCGTCATGTTGTCCCTGCGGGTACCCGTGTCACTGTGGGAATCGTCAAGATCCCAGTTCCGCTTCTTTCAGCAATAACGAGCACCGTGCCTGGTTCTTGAACACGTTTCCTGGATAGGCACTCTCAGGGAAGACGGCAACGAGCTTCGTGAGGTAATCGCGCACGGGATTCTCGATCCCATTCAACACGGCCTCGATGTCACTCTGAGGATCTTCCATAAAGGCATCTCCCAGATGTCTCATGACCAAGTAGGCGATCACGCGTCGGCCGTGGACGGCAACGCCAGCTTCGACTCCCGCCGTTTCCTGCTCGACCTTGTCGAGGACGTCGTCAACAGCACGCGTGATCTGTACGGCCCTCACCAGGCGGAGAGCATCGGTGTGCGGGTTGAACAACGATGGATACACGCTGGAGTCCGAGAACAGGCGAGATACCTCGCGTTTCGCGATGACGGGGTTAGCAAGGCTCGTGCTGCAACAGGCAAGTGCTACGGCCGCCTGCCGGACATCGATCACCTTTGAAGGATCCTGGGACGTCGGACTTTCCGCTGACCGCAAGATGTACTCGTACCCAAGGACGCGCAACTCCCGAACGAGTCGATGCTGTTGACTATCAAGAAACGCGAAGTCCTGACTTGAGACCTCGTTCTGAGTGTTGGCAAACCTCGTGATTCTTCGCCCGAGATCCGTGTCCTCGGCGTGCACTTCGATACAGCGGACAAGAACAAACGCGCGCCCAAGGTTCCCTTCGAACTTCGTCCCGAGCACCTTGCCGAGAGTCGAGACTGTCTGTGCGCCGTTGACGATGCTCGCGTTGGACAAACGGAAGTACCCCACGTCACGGTTGAGCATGCCGGCAGGGCTGATCTCTACTGCGTAGGCCAACACCGTGATGCCGTTGTTGTAGTAGCCAAAGCGCTCAGGTTCTTCGCAGATCGTGCTCAGGATCCCATCGTTGATGTCTGATCGAGGAACAACAACACGGATGTTCTCGGCAAACAAGCCGGCGCCGTGATCTTGGTACCAACGTGCGATCTCGGCCGCACCGACGCGTCCGTAGAAGATCTTCAACGGCTCATTCGCTCGTCCCCAGTCCTGCATCACGAATTCAAGGTCGACTTTCGGACGGGCCTCTTCAGTGAGCGCATTGAAGAAGTCGCCTTGACCGAAGTGGACGTGCGTTGCGAGCGGCTCCGTCCCCTCCAAATCGTTGAGTTGCCCTAGGAGCTCATTGATTGGTGCCTGCACTTCATCCGCCAGCGGCTCAATTGCTGTGGTCGCGGTGACAAGGCGGATCTTGGCTCCGGGCATCCTCAGCAGGTCGTGTATGGCCTTACGTGTCGCCTCGTCAGCGTGAGCTGGCTCATTCTTGCTCTGCATCCCAAGGAGCGACCGGACGCCTTGCAAGAACTTCAGGACGTCGGCGAGGGACATGGAATGCGTACCGTCCTGTCGCCACTTCGACTGGACGAACACGACGAGCTTCGTTGCCGAATCAACGCCGACCGCATCGATGCCTCGGTCCTGCTCCCCATCAGTGATCTCCACGATGCGCTGGCCGTCATTCTCGGCGCCACCAAGAACGAGGTTCACAGCATGTAGAGCGAGAAGCCGGGAGAGGTTGGCGACATCGTCGAGGTTCACGATCCAATGCCCGTCGCCATACCGGTCCCGGATGTGTGTCTCGATCTGATTCACGTGGAATTGGCTCACAACGACTCCCTTCAAACGAAAGACTCTAGTTGGGTGGCGGCTCCGTCTCTCTGGTAGAAGAGCAGTCACGACTGCCATTTGCGTTTCGCTCGGCACAACGGTGGCGCTGACGATTGGAGATCGACATGGATGCGCCGCTGCTCGTTCCGACCACGGCTCGCGGCTCACCGTGCTGCCTCCTTGCGCTGGCGCTGTCGTCGCTTGCTTGCAGTTCCGCGGCACCCCGGAGAGCAGTAAGTGGCGCCTCGGCGGAAGACGGGGCGGCCATCGACCGGGCAGCACGGGATGTTGGCGGTGGCGGCCCGCAGGTGGGCGAGGGCCTTCTGGATCGTGGAGGAGCGGACCGCCTCGCCGTCTCGCAGCCGCTGGGCCGCCCGGGGTGAGATGCCGGCGGCACGGGCAAGTCGACGGGGACCGAGCACCCGAGCCTGGATGGCGAGGTAGGCGAGCGGCTCGCCGTCGGAGTAGAGGGCCCGAAGGGCCGAGGTGTCGGCGGAAGGCTCGGCAAGCTGCGCTTCGATGAGGGCGCCGGAGCGCCCGACCCGGCGGATCAGCTCCGGCTGGACGACTACCCCGGAGCGGTCGTCGACCGGGCGGGGTTCCAGCCACCGCATGGCCTTGCCCCCGAGGTTGGCGAGCAGCACAGCGCTGTGGCGCGCACTTCCGGCGGGTTCGAGGGTGACCCTGACCGGCCCGCCGGGGACCCGCCAGTCGATCTCGGGCCAGTCCGCCAGGTCGCCCCCTGGGTCGAGCGCCACTGGGGCGGAGTCCCGCCGGTACTCGGGGACGGCGGAGAGGTAGCGCCCGAAGGGCTTGAGGGCGAGACGCCCCGAGAGCTCGGCCGGACGCTCGGGGCTGGCCGCTTGGCAGCGCGCGATGGCAGGGAAGGGGCTATCGGCCTCCCACGGCCAACGGGGCACGAGGCAGGTCTCGCCGCGTTCCTCGGCGATGGCCCTCCGGACGGCGACGGAGGCCACCTCGCGAGTCCAGCGGTGGCGCCCATCCCCGGACCTGCCCGCATACCCCGGAGGGTCGACGACACTGCCGCCGAGGGCATGCTCGGTGGCCTCGACAACCTCTCCGAGGTCCCCACCCTCGCCCAAGGTGGCGAGGACGTAGCGCTTCACCCCGATGACCAGGCCGTAGAGGGGTCTTCCCTCGTGCTCGCAGAGGGGGGTCTTCCAGAAAGGGGAGCCATCCCTCCAAGGGTCGAGAGGGTCGAAGCGAGTGAGGGCCTCCCCCAACCCTCGCCAGGAGATCGCGCCAACCTCCCTCCCCCCGAGGAGGGTGACCTCGTCTCCCTCCGGAGAGGCCACGACGAGGAGCCCGTCGGTGTCCCGGCTGGCGACGGTGCCCCCGGCACATTGCACGAGATGCTCGGCTACCCCCACGACGAGGCGGGTGCCAGCGGTCACCGTGGCGGCGATCGGCGGGTAGGTGAACTCGAACGGCTGCTCCCCGAGGACCGAGCGCCGTCCCTCCCTCCGGCGGACGGGATCGAGCCGGGCAGCGTTGCCGTAGACGAGCGAGTTGACGAGCACCCGCAACATGGCGGCCTGGCGGGAGTCGCCGGCGGCCTTGGCTCGGTTCCGCAGGCGGACGAGGGTAACGGCCGGGTCCTCGCCGAGGCGGAGGGTCTCCCCGCCGTAGAGCGGCCACCGGCCGCGGAGCCCCTCCTGCAGGCCGACCGGGTCGAGCCTCGTCGCTGAGAGCACCCTCGGGACGCGACCCGAGCGGAGGGCCGCCAGCACCACGTCAGGCCACGTGAACGGCAGGGCGACTGGGGAGCGGAGGGGCCGCATCCCGGCGCGGCCCTCCGGGTAGTCGGCGTCAGGGGCTTCGACGGGCCAGGTCTCTCCCTCGGGGATCACCTCGCAGAGGGTCAGGCCGAGGCGTCGCCAGGTCTCCTGACGCAGGAGGGGGCTGACGTCGCCCCCGGCGGCCTTCCTGCAGAGGGCGAGCACCTCGGCGAGCACGTCCCGTCGGCGGAGGCGGGCGGCGGTCATCACCTCCCACCAGCCAAGGAGGGTGGCGACGGCGGGGTAGGCGGAGTGCACGTCGATGTCAGCCGCCGGGAAGAGGCCTGCACCGGCCAGTTCGGCCGAGAGCCAGCCTCCCCGGTGGGCGGCGATCCAGCGGTCGAGGGCTTCGTCGTCCGGGGTGGGGAACTTGAGGAGCGGCGAGCGCACCCCGGCCTTCCGGACGAGCTCGGCGGCCAATCCTCCAGCCGAGTGCAGCCCGGCCAGGTCGAGCCGCCCGTAGCCGTAGCTGCGGTCCGTGGCGGTCGTGAGCCACCCGGCGGCCTCGTCATCGAGGCGAAGGGCGAGGTGCCAAACGGCCTCGGCGTCCGCCGCCAGGGCCTCGGCGCCGCAAGGGTCGAGCCCGACGGCGACCGGGAGGTCGAGGCGGGCGAGACCGAAAGCTTCCAGGTGATCGCCCAGCTCGGCCGAGTCGACCCCGTCGAACACCTCGCCGAGCGAGACGACGTCGAAGACGCGGCCCCGGTAGGCCCGCCTGTGCTGCTCCCGCTTGCCCGAACCCGGCCCACCGGGCGCCTGGGCGAAGCCGACGAGGTAGCCGTGCGCCCCGACCGCCTTCACTTGCAGCGGGGGCCGGTGGGCACGGGGGCGGCGATGCTCCCTGCCGTCGACTACCTCGACCCGGCTCCAGGTCGGCAAGTAGAGGGTCGAGCCACCCTGCGAGACCCCGCCACGGGCCGGCACGTCGGCCTCCGACGAGAGTCCGAGGGTCCGCCCGGCGTCGGCCGTGACGAGCCAGCCTGCCCCCGAGTAGACGCGGCGGGTGAAGAGCCCCGAGCTGCGGTCGAAGAACTCAGACAGGGTGAGGAGCTGCGTCGCCCTCGGCCCAGCGACGGTCGAGACCCAGCGCGCGGCACACCACGGACCGAGGAGCTTGGCCACCTCTGGGCGGTCGTCGGGCACCACGAGGCCAGCCCCGGTGAGACTCCTGCCGCTGAAGACGAGGAAGGCACCAAGCCCGAAGCGCTCCTCCGGTCGGCCGTCTTGCGCGTAGGCGCCGCGCTCGGCGGCGGCCACGTAGACGACCCCGGAGCGATCGCCGAGGCGGGTCTTTCGTCCCGGTCTCTCCGACCGCTCCCGCAGATGCTCGCGGCCGGGCCACGCCTGCAGGTTGACGGCCTGAGCGAGGGAGGGCTCGGCGGCGGGGCCGTCCGGCTCGAAAGTGCCGGACGGCCCCGCACGCTGGGACATCAGAAGGGCTCTTCCTCGTCGTCACCCGCCGCCGTCGCCTCGGATCCGGCCGGGCCCTTGCTCGCCGTCACCTTGGCGACAGTGGCAGTTGCCCAGCGCAGGTCCGGCCCGAGGGCTTCGGCCAGGATGGCCTTCTCCTTGCGTTCGGCCCCATCGTCGCCTGTCCAGGTGCGAACCTCGCCCCGTCCGGTGACGACGATCCGCATCCCCTTGGCCAGGCACTCGGCGGCGTTCTCGGCCAGGGTGCCGAAGGCCGTCACCCCGTAGAACGCCGTCTTGCGCTCCCCGGCCCAGTCGCCCGCCTTGACGGGCACCGCGACCGCGATGCGGAGCCGGCAGTAAGCCGTCTCCCGTTCGCTGTAGCGCAGCTCGGGGTCGGCGGTGAGGTTGCCGACCTTGGTGACGACAGGTCCGTGGTTCGGTGCCTCGGCCTTGTCCTTGCTTTTGTTTCTGGTTCTGGCGGTAGGCATGTCGCGCTACGCCTCCTTCTTCTTGGTGTGGGGACCGTCCCCACTGCGGCCGGTCCCGGGCGTGATTCCGGGGCCGGCGGCGGTAGTGACGGTCGCAGCGGTCACGAGGGGTCCTCCTCGGTGGTCTCCCGCAGGACGAAGCCGCGAGCGCCGCCGCCCTTGCCTCGTGCCTCGACGACGAGACCGGCCTCGATCGCCCGGGCGATGGCGGCCCTGGCCGCTCGGCCGGAGACCCTGAGAGACGTGGCGGCCTCGGCGAGCGACGCCCAGCGACCACCGTCGGCGCCGAGGGCGAGCGCCAGCTCGTCGTCGGAGATCGGCCTCGACCGGTCGCCAGCCAGAGGTCGCTCGACGTCCCCCTCGGTCCTCTGCCACCACCCGTCGTGACCGAGGTAGGCGAAGAAACCGGGCGTTGGCGCTTCTCTTCTGAGCACGCGCACGCGGACGTGGCGGCGGGCTTCCTCCTCGCTGAGGCCCCTCTCCTCTGCGTCCCTGGCCGAGTAGCGGGGAAGGAGGGTGACCCGGGTGGAGGCGGCGTCGGCGAGCCGGGAGGCGCCCCGCCACAGGTCCTCGGGGTCCCGTCCCTCCTGCGCCTTGCCGAGGTGGTGGACGACGACGATGGCCACTTCGGTCTCGGCCGCCAGGCGGCGCAGCATCGAAACGGCCGCCTCGGTCTCGTCGTTCGAGTTCTCCGAGCCCGCGTAAAAGGTCACCCAGGGGTCCATGACGACGAGCCCGAAGTTGTGCTCGCTCACCGTGAGGCGCAGGCGCGCATCGAGTCGGCCCTCGGTCGTCTCTTCCGACCACCTCTCTGAGCTGTCGGGCGCGTGGAACTCGTGCCGGACCTTCGCCGCCCCGACGTGGAAGGGCTCGAAGAGCTCGGCCACGAGCGGCGGGGGATCCTCTCCGAGCAACATCCGCCAGCGCTGCGCCGCCATCCAGGCCGTCGTCTCGCCGTGACAGAGCAGGACGGGCGTCCGCTCCTTCACCTGCAGGGCGCCGAGCAGGTACCCGTCTCCCCGTCCGACGAGAGCCGCCAGGTTGAGCACGAGCCAGCTCTTGCCCGTCGCTCTCGGTGCCCCGACGACGACCAGCTCGCCCCGGCGCACGAGGCCGTCGACGAGGACCCCGGGCTCGGGCGGCGGGTCGGCCAGGCTGTCGGCCACCCAGCGGAGATCGAAGCCACCCGTCACGCCGCGGCCTCTTCGGTGTTCGACAGCGCCTCGTCAACCTCCAGCAGCAGTCGCTGGAGCGAACGGGAGGCAGCCCCGTCGGCGAGGATGAGTCCTCGGTCGGCGTCAGCGAAGTAGCCGGCGTGCATTGCGAGCGTGACCACCCGGTAGGAAAGGGGGTTCGCGCCCGATGGGAGGAAGGCGAGGCCGAGGTCGCGCAGCGCTTCTCCGACGCGGTCGTGGTGGTTGTGCACCGAACCACCCGAACAGAGCACGATGCGGAGCCCGGGGTCGAAATAGGGCAGTTCGGGCCCGGGCCGGCAGGTGGGGTGATGGAGTTCGGTCGGTCCACTCCCGCAGACCGCACACGTCCTCACGAGGCGGGCGGTCATCGTGTCCGCCTTCGCTGGGTTGGGCGACGACGGCCTGAGTCGATCCAGGTCTCACGCTCAGCTGTGCGCTCCCGATCGGCGAGCAGCACGGCCACATCGGGGTCGTCGAGGAAGCGGAAGGTACCGGCAATCTCGGGTGGACCGAGAACGGCGATCGGGCGCCACAGATGAACGCGACGACGGAACACCTTCGAGTCGATGCGGTTCTCGCTGACGAGAGCCACGAACGCGAGATAGCGACCGACCCGTCGGATGTCCAGACGCGAGACCCGGGCGCCATAGAGGGTGCCTGGACGACCGTCCGGGAGGTGGACAAAGAAGGCCTCCGCGGTCGGTAGGACATCGGCCGGTCCCGGGTGACCAGCTGCTTGTCGGGCCGTCAGCTCGGGGTGCTTGGTCCGGCGCCTGCGGTACTCGGATGAGTAGTTGCGCCGCGCTCGCATGGTCGCGTTTGTCGCCAGAGCGGCAAGCGTCATTGCAAGCATCGTGGGGACGTGGATGAACGCGATCCCTAGGAGCTCATGTAGCGCGATCACGGCTCACGCTCTCGGCTTCAGAGACCCTCCGCTTCCTACGCCGGACAGGGACGACAGACGAGTCTTCTGCGAGGCGCCGAGCAGATTGGTTGTCGCTCGACGATGCGGGTGAAGACGGACCGTCACAGGCACCTCGGAACTTCGGTTCTGGGGTGTTCTGCTTTTCGGTAGGCAGGGCCGGCACGGGCCGGAGCGACCGGGCCGGAGCGACCCGACGACGGACTCGGCTCGCAACGGCCTCGGGGAGGCTTTCGACCAGCAACTCCCCGAGCAGGCGTCCCGCAGGAACACGGCGGGCGACAGCTTCGTCGTGAAGCGCCTCCAGCAGCTCGGGTGCAATCCGAGCCCGGAGTGGTACGAGGCCGTCTGAACTGGCCGAACGAATCATCAGCGAGACCATCGCAGGACGGCTCACGAGAAATTGCCGAAGTCGGTGGTCCCCGGGGTCCACCATGGTGGTCCCCATCTCGACGTACTCTGATGCCATGCCGACCGATCGGCCGACCGCAGACGACATCGAGCTAGCTCGCATCCTCGGCGCGCATGGAGTGGTCAGGGCTCCAAGAACTTGTCTCCGTTGGCGACGGCGAGGCGTCCTGATCCCACCGGACGGCCGCGACGAAGACGATCGACCGATCTACTCGGCAGCCGCAATCGAACGAGCCCTCGCCTACGCGTACTTGCTTGACGACAGAGGCCACGATCTCGCAGTTGTCAGCCTGTGGGGCGCCGAGGTCGGGCCCGGCTTACCGAAGAAGGCTGTACTTTCCGCGCTCCGTTCATGGCAGACGGGACGCGCCCACTGGATTAAGCAAGAGATCGTCCGGTTCGATCCTGACGGTCCTGCCGATCAAATTGTCCGCCGAGAGCGATATCTCCAGGAGGAGCTACATCGTGGATGGCCGGCGGCGGCCGACGCTCTGGCAGCCCATGCCAGAAGACGGAGCGCTGCCGAGACAGAGATCGACTACGCATTCGATGACGGTTGCAGCAAGCGGGCTAAAGGTGTTCCGGTCATCCGGTCGCCGGTCGGGGAGGTCCGGAAAGATCTCATGATCCGGACAGCTGAAGCCGAAATCGAGGGAGAAGACCTCGCGGCAGCGGTGATGCCTGACCTGGCGGAAGCCCTTGGTATTTCACATGAGGTGATCGAAGCCATCGAAGCGGAGGGTGGCTTAGCAACGATCGCCGAGAGACTCGAAGTGATTGACGCCTGCGAGAAGGACGACGAACTGTTCGCGCGCCTCGTGAAGATGCGAGATGTCATGCGGTCAGCAATGCTCGGACATTTCGTCGAGATCGCCGAGGCGTTCCCCCTATTCGCGGCCGCGTTTCCCGCAGTCAACGACCCGGAACTGACAGGCCCGGGGTTCGCGCTGTCAGCATTGGTTGGTCTCACCGGCTCCCTACGTGTCGAAGCAGCCGCGACTGGCATGGTGCGGGCCGGCGACGGGACTCGAACCCGCGAACCTCTTGACTGCCAGTCGCGTACGGGCCGTGGGGCGTCCTGATGCACTGCGCGGTTTTCGCTGGTCTAGCTGGGCTTTCAGCGTGCGCTCGTGTGGTCCCGTTGGGTGCTGAAAGGCGCCATTCTGCGAAGTCCCGCTGACATTCCGCTGACACAGACGCTGGGGCCACGAGAGGAGGTGGCCTCGATCAACGCATCGGGCTCGCTCCAAAGAAACTCGGAGGTTGGATCGTCCGGAGCAGTCGTTCGGCGACGCGTTCGACGCCCTCTGAACTTCTTAACGCGAAAAGGTCGACGACGAGAGGGCTGTAGTCCCTCACCTCTGCCTCGGTTACGCCGTGCCAGATCGGCAAGATGACCTTCCCGCCCCTTCTCGCGTGCTCGCCGACAATCGCATTGAACTCCACCTTCGTCCATCCTGGGTTGGACATGAAGTTGTGCGATAAGACGACGACGCACTTGTCGCACTCGCTTAGACCTTGATCGATCGACTCTCGGAGACTGTCTCCGACCGCCAGGGAAAATTCGTCGTACCAGACTGAACAGAGATGACGATGAAGTTCGATGACGAGCGGACGGACGAACTCGTCCTTGTCACGAGAGTCATGGCAAACGAACGCCACTTTACGAGCGGAAGAGTCGAGCCGTTGAGTGTCGGCTCGATCGCGCAGCTCGGCGCGAAGTCCGCGAGCCTGCGCCTGGCCATTGATCGTCCGCCGCTGAGCCGGTGCCAGCTCCCCCTCGAAATAGAGATACACAAGCCCGCTGAATGGGAGGGTGCTGGTATCGATGAGCGGCGAAACGATCCGAGAGCTTCCCACCACGATCTGCACCAGCTTGTCTGCCTCCGTGATGCGTGTTCGAGGGTCATCGAGGAGAGAGACAGCAATGCCCACCGGATCAGCGACTTCCGGCACTAGGTACGAAACATAGCGAGCGTTCGCTGCCACATCATCGTGAACGCGACTCTGGACTATGAAACTTTCTCCGGACATACGAGTGACAGTGAACTCAAGTATCCGCGTGGTGTGCGGCATTGATGCAGCGAAGTAGAGACGGACGAGCTCTGCGGGGCCAATGCCTTCGGCCATTAGCTCCTCACGACTCCAACGCAGTCGATGACCTCCACCGTTGGCGAGCCTACTTGCGACGATTCCCTAGACGCCTAGGGACTTGGACGCGCGACGGTGGCCCGCAGCTCCGCCCAAGATCGCCCAGGATCGACGCAAACGACCGTCGAGGGGTGAAGGTGCGCTACTTGCTCAGCCCGAACGCCTTGAGGATCGACCGGGTGAACCGCGTCTCCTCGAAATCACCAAACCAATCGAGTCGACCGCGGGACGGCACTCGGGAGGAGATGCGTCAGCCCAGCCCTGTACGAAGTCATCGAGCGTTGCGGTAGATGCCCGCTGCCATACATGGAGGTGCCGCACAGCTCGCCAGGCGTTCTTGTCCGCCTCGAAGACTGGTAGGAGCTCCTTCGCGATGACCTCGCGGCCCGCAACTTCGGTCTGGGGATTGGATTCCAGCGCCGACAGGTGATCAGCCATCCAGTCTGAGAACGAGAGCCCCGGTGGTAGGGAATGTTTTGGCTCAGCCATACGGTCGACTGCATAGGAGTCCAGATTGACCGCATACTCCTGCCAGATCGGGTACGGCGGCGAAACGGCCCACGTCTTGGCCATTGAGCGAAGAGCGAAGTGCGAAGCGGTCGCGCAGATCGCCTCCTCGATCCAAGCGAAGCGGTCCTCATAGCCCGGCCAAGTCCGTATGTCCGCAAGAACGTGACAGAACTCATGAGCAAACTGAAATGCCATCTGAGCCCAGTGGTTGCCGCGAACGGCCAATCGGACCACGACCTCGCCCGACACATTGAGCTGGTTGATCGTGATCGGTGGATCGTCAGGGTTGATCACTGGCTCAAGCAAGATCCCGATTGATTCGCCATCCTCAAGCGGAGGAAATGAGGACGCCGCCGATCTGGCGACGGCCTCAACGTCACTGGGGAGCGCTCCGCCCCAGTCGCCGACGACTCGGATCCTCAACACCGAACCTCAATGAGCGCGCGGTTCGATGTTGGTCACTTGCTAAGCCCGAACATCCTGAGCAGCTTGCGCGTCGCGCCCATCGATTTTCCGTAGGTCTTCCGGCGCGCGACGCGCTTGGCGTAGGCGCCGGGGCCTCGTGAGGCGGCGCGGACGTTGTTCGAGAACCGTGCGGCCCGGTAGAGCTGGCTTGTGAGGCTGCGGCGTCGGGGCATCGTCGCTCCGCTCTTAAGTGCTTCCGCCTAACCTACCGCTCGGCGCACTAGTCGTCCTCCGCGCAGGTGATCTGGAACCGTAAGATTCCTGACGTGAGCGAGGACAAAACGAATCTTCCTCGTGCGACCCTAAGATTTGTTGACGACACGCATACGTTCGTCGGTCAGGAAGGCGCAGAGGTACAGGTCGAAGGTGGTCGTCTGTACGAGGTCACGGTTCACGGAAGCGAAATGGGTCACAGCGTCGGCGACGTGATTCACGCTGACAATATCGCCGAGCTATATCCCGACGACTCGGAACCGGCAGGCGAGCAGTTGTTTTTCTTCAAGGTGGCTGGCGTGGGTCATCACGGAACCGGCACGCAAACACCGGGATTCGCACCGAAGCACAAGGTGCTTCTCCTTCGCGAGCCAACAAACAATGCCGACCGGAATGCCATCAAGGTCGTGGACGAAACCCGGACGCATCAGTGCGGATACGTGCCCGCGGGCATTGCGGCGATCATGGCACCCTTGATGGATCGCGCTGGGCTGACAGGGACTTTGGGAGTGGTAATTCGGACTTACTCGACAGGCGGTCGGCGAATCGCACTGGAGGTCTTCGGGTCGGCTGGTCGCCCGTTTGCCATCGGCGACTAGCACGACGGAGATGCGGGCCTGGAAGGCGTTGCAGCGTCGGTCGGTGTGGAACGCCGCGGCCACCTGACCTACCACCCCGCCCCTACGCCGCCACGTGGGCGAACGTGGTGTGTGTTGACAGCATCGCGGCAGCGACTCCCGTCGGCCTGCCATCATTCGAGGGTCTTATGGCGCAAGCGTCCGAAAGTGATACTGAGCGCAAGTGACTGTATGGCTGATTGTCACCGGCAGCGCCTTCCAGGTAGCTGGTGTTTGCTCTGCCGCTTTGGGTATCCACGAGGTTCGGAAGAGCTGGACGGATCTTCCCGGTATCGGCGGGACCGTTAAGCAGCGAGCCAAGACCGTGGGTAGGTGGGGACGTACAAAGCTCGTCCGCATACTCCCGTCTCTGGGAGGACAGATCACGGCCGACCTTGGGACCGCGAAGGTTGACATGTCGTTATCGGTGAAGGCCATTGGAAAAGTTACGCCTCCGCCAGTTCCGGCAGATCCGTCTGGGCGAGTTATGTGGCTGATTGACCGGGTCCAGGAGCTGTGGGAAAGGACCGACCGTACTTCGGCCGCTGTCGAGGCCTTCGCTGAAGCACGGGAGACTGACAGGCAGCAGATGGCTGATGAGTTCGACCGCCTGAAGGCAGACTTTCGTTCCAAGCTTTCCGAGCTCGCTGGCGGCGGTCTTCACCTACAAGCGTGGGGCGTCACCCTGCTCCTTCTTGGGATCCTGCTCACCATGCTCGGGGCACTCTTGTAGGCCGCTCAGGGTTTGTCGCACCCCTACGCCGCCACGTGGGCGAACGTGGGCGCCCGTCCGCCGGGGGGCCCTCTCGCCCCCCGCCCTAAGCGTTCTGCTCTCTCGCTGGGCCCGCTGGGGCCGTCCTCTCTCCTCGCCGCCCGTGCGCTCCGGGCGCTCGCCCTTGCCGGGCGCCGCCCGGCCGCCCGGCCGGCTGTCCAGT
>Ga0187849_1002053_pt1 | contig 19910 bp, 15 predicted proteins | sample June2016WEW_4_10_2_FD_132412 | JGI IMG/M metagenome (GOLD analysis project Ga0187849, IMG submission 132412) | Peatland microbial communities from SPRUCE experiment site at the Marcell Experimental Forest, Minnesota, USA - June2016WEW_4_100 | ecosystem: Environmental > Terrestrial > Soil >...
GCGGCAATCGAGCTGTTTATGGTGCGGCTGTCAAAATCCGGAATGAGAACGACCTCATCGACCAGGAAATTTTTTGCCTGAAAAAACCTGGACAGCAGGTCTGCAAGCAGAAATCGCCGCGCATCGGAAATCGAAAGGGATTGATCCAGTGGAGGTCCGGTCACGCAGATGCGCGCCTTTCCTTCCTTGACAGGTTTGAATTCCACCTTCTGCCGCTCCAGCAGATCATAGAACCTGAAGTCCGGCTCGAGCATTGTTGTAAACAGGTTTGTACTGAGATAGCGGTCTCCCCCGTCCGGCAGGATTGCAACCAGCACCCCTTCCTCCATGACGGAAGCTATCTGAATTCCGGCCGCCATCGCAGCCCCAGAACTCATACCGGCAAATATCCCCTCTTCCCTGGCCAGTCTTCGGGCGGCATCGAAAGCATCCTCGTCCTTCACATGGACAATCTCATCCAGGGCATACCGGTCGAAAATCCCGGGGACATAGGATTCTTTCATGTTCTTGAGTCCCTGGACCTTGTGCCCCGGAAGAGGCTCGACGGCAACAACCCTGATGGCCGGATTTTTTTCCTTCATTGCTCTGAGAATCCCCATAGCTGTCCCGGTCGTGCCGAGGGTGGCGACGATAGTGCTTACTTTGCCCTCCGTTTGCTCGTAAATCTCGGGTCCTGTTCCATAATAATGAGCGGCAGGATTAGCCGGGTTATTGAACTGGTCGGTGATGAAGTACCGGCTTGGGTTTTCCCTCACCAGATTGTAGGCCTCTTCGATCGCCCCGTCTGTGCCCAATGACCCTGGGGTGAGCAGGAGCTCCGCGCCGAACGCCTTGAGGATTTTCTGCCTCTCCAGGCTTGCAGTCTCCGGCATGGTGAAAAGCACGCGATACCCCTTCACCGCCGCAACCATCGCCAACCCGATTCCGGTATTGCCGCTTGTTGCCTCGACGATGATCTTTCCGGCAACGAGCTGCCCTTGGCGTTCCGCCTCTTCGATCATGGAAAGGGCCGCCCTGTCCTTCACCGATCCCGCGGGGTTTTTCGCCTCGAACTTTATATAAAACGTAACGGCCGGGTTGGGGTTCATCCGGTTTATGCGGATGAGCGGAGTATTGCCGATGCATTCCAAAACATTGGAGAAAACGTTTTTGCAGTTCACTTTTGCTTCCTGCGCGCCGGTCTGGCCAAGCCATAATTTAGCGACTTTTGAGCGATAAGGTTTTATTATATAGCTTCTAATTGCGTTTAAAACCAGTTTCTGCTTAGCGGATTTAACAAAGAGCAGAAATTTAGCAATCACCCCGATCGAATCCAAGTTTAATTGAGATGACCAATCACGACCTTCAGAACAGGCTGCTCGCTCTTCTTGAAGAGGGCTATACGGTTTTGGCCGAGACCGAGCGGTTTGTCCACCAGATACAGCGGCAATTTCGATTAAGACGAATCGCAGAGGGAAAACCCGGGTGGGATGCCCCGAAAATCTTTACCCTGAACCGATGGATGGAGAACTTTTGGACGGAACTGTTGCCGGAGGAACTGCCGGCGTCATCCTCTTTTTTAAGATCGCAATTTTTGAAAAACTGCCTGGATGAGGCGCCCCCGCCTGAACCACCGGCCCCTGAAGTCGAGTTGATTCATCTGCTGGATGAGAGCTTTGAGCAGTGCTTGAGATTTGCAATAGATCCGGCAGGAGGCCAGGAATCCGGCCCGATGATCGGATGGAGGCGCCAGATCTGGCGCTCCTTTGACGACAGGCTCGCGCGGAGGGGACTGTTTCACCCCGCGAGGCTGCCCGAAAAAATTGCCCACCGTATCCCGGGGCTGGAACGAAAAGCGAGTTGGAGCAGAATGGCCTTCGTTGGCTTCGAATTTGCGGGCCACTGGGAAAAATACCTTTTGGAAGAGCTGCAAAAGAAAACCGGGGCTGTATTTTTCGCCCTGCCTGCGGGGAAGGCCCAGCCGGATCGCCTGGTTTACTCCGATCCCGAGCAGGAAATCACCGGGCTTATGGAGAACCTGCTGATAGCGGTAAGAGAACATGCGCCTCATGACATTGCGGTAGTGCTGTGCGATTCCGAATTCTACAGCCCGGCTATTTCGAACCGGCTCCAGGATATACTCGGAGAGCCTATCAGGGCGCAACGGGCAGCCTACAATCTTTGGCCTGACCGGAACCTGTGCGGCCAGGGGCTTTACAATGCCGCAGTGCTGCCAATCCGGTGCGCCTTGGGCGGCGAAAAGCGCAATGACCTATTCACTTTTCTGCGCTCCCCATACTATGGCTCGTTTTCCCGGTGGAACCGGCGTCTGAGCCTCTGGGACAGGACCTGGCGGGAAAAGGGCGTCGAAAGTGGAATCGACCCTTTGCTTGAGGCTGTTCGCGACTCGGCTGAAGAAATCTTTCCTGATGGGTGCAGCGGGATCAGGGCCGCTATAGCTCCGTTTCTGGAGGTGGGCGTGAAAATGGTTTCAAACTGGGCGGAGACCTTGCGCCGCATCTGGACGGCCCTCCAGTTTCCGGTGCTGGCCAACGAACTGGACCAGATTACGTGGGACAACCTGGTTCAAATAATCGCTGAGTTCGAAACGGTCTTTGGGGAAACCAGCCTGAGCGCACACGAGTTTTTTGAGTACCTGACTGCTGCGGCAAGCCGCGTACGGGTCCAGAAGAGCGGGTTCGAGGACGCCGGAATCCAGGTCCTTGGCAGGCTCGATGTCCGTGGGCTCTGTTTTGGCAAGATATTTATTCCCGGCCTGGTTTCAGGATCTTTCCCGCAGCCAGTGAGATCGCTCCCCCTGCTCAGCTCTTCGGAACGCCCGAAGGTGCTTGGCGGGACTATCGAGAGCCAGTTCGCCTTTGCGCACCACCTTTATGCGAATTTTCTCGCCGCCGCTCCTCAAATCGTCCTGAGCCGTCCCGCTGCAAAAGATGGTGAAATCTGCATCCCGTCGCCGTTCTGGACAGAAGATGGCGAGAAAAATATCGATCCCGTAATACCCTGGAAGCATAGTCTTCCGGCTATGCAGCGGGCGCGGTGGGTGAGGCAGAGTATTGCGAAAATCGGTGTTTGGGCTCCGATTGAAAGTGCGAAGGCTTTTTGCGAACCAGATCGGTCTCAGTTCCAAATCCAACCGCTCCCGACAGCCAACCGGATTTCAGTCACCGAACTTCAGTCAGCACTGCTCTGCCCGGCCCGGTATTTCTTCCGCCATGTTCTTGGCCTGGAAGAGCTTGACGAATTCGAGCCTGGAATCCCGGCACTTGAACGGGGTCAGAACGTCCATCGGATCCTGGCTTCTTTCGTTTTACACGCAATAGAAAAACTCGCAGAAGCCGACCTGCAATTCGAAGCTTTGTCAGATCTTTTGAAAAAAACCATAACCGGCGCCATCGGGCCACGTCTGTCTCATGCAGTCTGGACAGTCGAGCTCGAGCGGCTGATAGGAAAGCCCGGCTACCCTGGACTATTGCTAAAGTGGCTGGATACCGAACGGGACAGAATGCTGGACGGCTGGTCATGGATGGCGGTAGAACGGCCATTCGACGGACTGGAAATAGATGGTTGCGAGACCCGCCTCAAGGGGCGCCTCGACAGGATCGATTCACACCCCCAACGGGGCCTTATCTGCTGGGATTACAAGACCGGCAGGCTTCCCCGCAGGGCCGAGGTAATCGATAAGAATAATGAGCCTCAGCTCCCGGCATATCTCCTCGCCCTGTCGAGGGGAAATGTCACCGGCGCGCTCAAAGCCAATGATAACTGCGGGGCAGGCTTCATCGAGCTTAGATCTCCGGGAAACATGAAACACCAGGTCATGTTCGATCCCTCCGAACAACACGGCCTCTTTCTAAAAGACTGGGAGAAAAGAGTCGGCGCCGCGCTCAATTCAATCTTTGCCGGGGACATGTCACCACTCTGGCTCAAGGAAGGCAGTGCCTGCGAAGAGAATTGCGTATACAGAGGCATTTGTGGGTCTGCCTAAACTGAAATCCTGACCTTCGGCTTACTTTTTTAATAATTATATGAATTGTATAAACTGCGTTAAGGAGGCCCAAATGAATAGGATGCTCGCTATTGCGCTTTTCGCCGCCACCGGTTTGCTACTAACAGACCCCTCGCCATCGGCGGCTGCGATGCAGCTTTTATCCCCTGCCTTCAAGGACCGAGGGGCCATTCCCAACCATTATGCGCGACCTGCCGCCGGAGGACATAATGTTTCCATTCCCTTGAAATGGACCGGAGCGCCCGAAGGCACCAAATCATTCGCACTGTCTATCGTGGATCAGCATCCGGTTGCTGGCAGGTGGGTACACTGGATGGTTATAAATATTCCGCCGGACGCAGCCTCTTTTCCTGAGGGGGCCTCGGGAAAGAATATTCCGCCCGGCGCGCTCGAGATCAGGAATTCATTCGGCGACGCCGGATATGGCGGGCCGCAACCTCCGAAAGGCACTGGTCCTCACGCGTATGTTATAACTATCTACGCCCTGAAAGATGCCGGGCTGGCTCTCAAACCCAACGCAACTCTGGCCGACTTTCAGAACGCAATAAAGGGAAAAGTGCTTGAGGAGGCCTCAACGACTGGTTTTTTCGAGCAATAGAAGGCCTCCCGCTCCTGCCCCGTCTCGCGGGTGGGTGGGCGGGCTGTCGAGAATGAGCGGTCGGCCTCCGCGCTCCGCGCTCACATGTCGCTACGGAAGGCCGGGTAAGCCCACTTCACAAAGTGAAGTAGGGCGAAGCCCCGCGAAGCGAGACTTTGACACCAAATTTACTTGACTTTCTCATGCGCCTAACACTTGGCTTGCCTTCAAACGCACAACGTTTAATGTCTGTGCGTTCTGCAAGGCTGCGCGCACGGTCGCCGCTCTTATCATGTCAGGCGCATTTTTTTCCTGGCAAGTTACTATATAAGTCTATCATACGAGCAGGGGCTTTCCCCGACGCCACACGTCGGGCAAAGCTCTTCACAAATGGGTGTTTCCGGCTGGAACGCCGGCTAAAGCAGTTTTTAAATAATGAAATAACTATTCGGGGACTTGACGACATGCTCCGATAGACCTACCTGATTGATAGGATCATCATCATTCGAATTGTACCACTTAGGTTGGGAGATCAATATGGAAGAAAAACATAGTCACGATCATAAACACATGCATGCTCACAGCCACTCTCATGAACACCGGCATGGTGACGCCGGGCACTCTCACGAGCACGGACACGAACACGAACATGCTCACGCGCACCAGCATGAACACGGGACAGGACACGAAAATCATTCCCACGATGGTGAGCACGGGAAACACGATCATGAGCACCCTGGTCATGAAAAGCTTCAGGGTGAACACGCTCACGAGCATTAGAGATCATTGCGCGCCTGATTCGCTATCGAAGCACGGAAGTCGTCGCAGGCAGGGTCTGCCCCACACGGAGAAAGTCCGCGTCAGTTAAAATTGTACTTTTACCCCGCCGCATCGGTGTTTTCCGCCACGCGATTTACTGATAATCAATTAGAAACAATCCGTCTTTCTATCTTTTGTTTTTTTCCTTTATTGTGTATATACTTCCTCCGTTTAATCCCCGCTCTGCACCGTCTGGTTCCGGGGCAAAATCGATACATGCCGGGAGGTATCATGGAAGAAAGGTTTATTCTGGAAAAAGAAAAAGTCATCTTGGACAGGCAAACCGGTCTAATGTGGCAGCGAGGCGCGTCCATCGACAGGATCGTCTGGAAAGACGGCTTTGAATATATCGAAACGCTCAACGCTGAGAGTTTTGCGGGATACAACGATTGGCGCTATCCCACCAAAGATGAATTGGCCAGCCTCATTCTGCCCGAAGAGAACCGAATCAGCGGCCTCTACATTGATCCAGTATTTGAGAAACAGCGCAATTGCTGGTCCTCGACACAGTGCGAGGGCCATGGACATCAGGCCTGTTATGCCGATTTTTATTACGGCGACATGTATCTGGTAGAGGAAAATTACGCCAACCTCTTCGTGCGGGCAGTTCGCAACCGGAACGGCGATTGATTTTCGACGCCTTCAATACGCGCCAGAATCCCGATGATGTACCCGGTCGCGATCTTTCGCGTTCGCGCGAAAGCCTCGGCGTCCTTCTTTACCAGCCTGAGATACCGCAGAACACCGGGAATATTGCGCGGACCTGCGCCGCCACCCACACGCCTTTGTACCTGGTCGGGCCCCTTGGTTTTCGAATTACGGACAAGCAGCTCAAACGGGCCGGCCTCGATTACTGGCCTTATGTCCGCATGAAGCTCTATTCAGATTTCGACGCCGCTCATATGGATATGCGGCATTCACGCCTGGTTTACTTCTCGGCCCACGCCTCCATGCTCTATTATGATTTCTCTTTCCGGACCGGAGATTGCCTGGTTTTCGGGCCGGAGACGACAGGTCTGCCCGAAAAATTGATTGCTTTCTACCCTGGAGATGTGGTAAGCGTACCAATTGATAGGACCAGGGTTCGTAGTCTGAACCTTGCAACTACTGTGGGAATTGCTCTTTTTGAAGCTTTGAGACAGACTCGTCACTAAAGAATTCACTTTCCGCCGGTTCTAGTTCAGGCGCCGAAAAAATCCGGCGCCAGCGATTTCTCAATCTGTTTCTCCACCTCATGTTCGATTGGAGCCTCCATGATACGTGACCAAATTAAGTCCAGCCTCTATGAACTTTGTCCTGAGATTCAAAAGTTGGGAATTCATCCAGTTGTGCTCCAGAAAGGCAAGCGCCTCTGAATCCTGCTTTTCGAAAGCATGGACTGCTTAAAGCAAGCCCCCCCTCTTAGTTCTTGCGTGGTTGTGCAAAACGAACAGAGCGATTCCTGCCATTTCAATCCCGCGTGGGAGCCGCTGGTGCGCCGTGCGGTATCGGTGGCCCAGCGCAAGATGAGCGGCCCTGCGTTTAAAGTTATTCCGGAGAAATTTTCGATCCGAATTTCAGGAGATCGCCCAGATGGCAAGTATCGAATGGAAAGGCGCCAAATGGCAGGCATATTACAGTAGCCTCTCCATTGCGGAGTTACTCACTGTCCTAAAGGGCTTCGGGCAGATGGAGGTTCTGCGGTTTGAGGTTCCAGGGCGATTCAATGGAGAGTTGAGCCTCTGTCTCACTGACGATGGGAGCAAGGAAATTACGCTCTATCACCTGGAGGTCTCCGGCAAGAAACGCGCCGGTACGGGAAGGGAAGCTCTCAAGTGGCTAAGAGAGATATTCAAGGGAGCGATATATCTAGAATTTCCTGATTCGCCGGACCCTGCAATCGGGTTTCACCCTACAATGCCGTTCTGGTTTCAGATGTATCGGGAAGGGCTGATTGACGCCCTAGATTGTGAAAACTTTTACTTGGCTCCCCAGGCAACCAGTGAGCAGCTCGATCAGGTCCAGGAGTATATCGAGTCGGTGCTTGGCAACAGGCTGGAAGCTCTTTAAAGTCAAGGCCGTATCGAGATAGATGCAGTCCTTTTTCATCCCGCATTCCTCTCTGGAGTAAGTGCTCGTAATCATTATTTTTGATAAGCACTCCGGCTCCAACTCCAAAGCATGAAAGAGCAAGCGCGGTTTTCACCATCCGGGAATCGACACTGGACAAGCAATTGTGGGATGTCTACAATCCCGCAATGTGGGGCGCCTGTTTATCCGCCATTGAATGAAATCACTTGAAGGAACTGGAAGGGACACATGCAAAACAATCCCTTTTCCGAAAGACTCGAGCGTTTTCGCAGTCTCATGCTGCAGGAGGAGATTGACACTTTTGTCGTGTCGGTCCCGGAAAACCGCTACTACCTGAGCGGGTTCGAAGCCGAGGACCTTCTGTTGACTGAAAGTTCCGGTTGTCTCCTGATAACCCAAGCGGCGCAATACCTGCTGACCGACCCGCGATATGAAGAGGCCGCAAGGAAGGAAGCCCCGGATTTCAAGCTCGCAATTTATTCCACGGGGCTTAAGCAGCTGCTGCCCGACCTGTTCTCGGAGCTGAAGTCTGAAAGGCTGGGAGTGGAGGAGCATTTCCTTACCGTCAAAAGATTCAGGGAGGTGGAGGAAGCCCTCTTCAAAGTCCGGCCCTCTGCTGTGGTTATCGCTTGTGAAGACCTGGTTGAGCGACTCCGGATAATAAAAGAAGACGCGGAGATCGAGAAAATCCAAAAATCGATCAGGCTGACTGAAAAGGCGCTTCAAACGGTGTGGGACGCTCTGGCCCCCGGCAAGACCGAAAAAGAAATGGCCTGGCTGATTGAAAAGACGATCCGTGAAGGTGGAGGCCAGGCGGTATCATTTCCCCCTATTGTCGCCACCGGCCAAAACGCCGCTCTTCCTCATGGGGTTCCCACCGACCGGAAAATTGGCAGAGGCGAAATGGTAATCCTCGACCTCGGCTCCAAACTCGACGGCTACTGCTCGGATATGACCCGTACATGGGTTTCCGGCGCGCCGGATCCCAAACTGGTGGAGATATATAAAACGGTCCGTCAAGCTCAGCTTGCAGCGCAGGATAAAATACGTGCTGGAATCGATTCGGTTGCTGTCGATTCGGCAGCTCGTGACCTCATTAGGGATGCCGGATATGGCGACAATTTCGGCCACGGGCTGGGACATGGAGTTGGGCTTGCAGTGCATGAAAAGCCCGGCCTCAGAAAAGTGGAGCCCACACTGCTGGAAGAGAATATGGTCGTTACCGTAGAACCGGGAATCTACCTGCCCGGATTTGCAGGAGTGCGGCTAGAAAACATGGTTCGGGTGACAAAAACAGGGTGTGAGCTTCTCACAAGGGAACAACTTTTCTACACCTGGTAATCCGGTTCCAGTGATTCAATCGTTTCGAACGAATCGTCTTCGAACGAACCGTTTTTGAGGGAAAGGATAATCCGATTTGTTCTTTCCTCGACTTCGGGGATCATTTCAACGAGCGCCTTAAGAGAGGTCAAGATTTTCTTGGTCTGTTGTTTGTGGGGAATTTTCAGTTCAGGATGGTCAAGGAATTCAATGATCTGATCGAGCGTCATCAGCTTGTCCACGGTAAAATCGACATAGGCAAGCTTGGGCCATATTGACCTTATATCTTCCGGCAGGTGCTCGATCCTGCTTGCCAGTTCCTCGTCGGTCCCAAGCCACATCGCACTTTTAAGGCGCTTGAGAAGCGACTGGATCTCTTCGCGGCTTCCCTCCCATGCTTTGCTTTCAACCATCAGTTCCTGCCATTTGGGCCGGATCTTGTTGTCAACCCATTTTTCGCCAAGGCCAGGCATGAGCGGCAGGTCGGCAAGTTCGCGCTGTTCGGAAATGAGTTTTTCGCAAAGGCGTCCGAGCCTGGTTGGAACATTTTCCCTGGGTAGGTTCGATTCGATAAGCCTGCTAAGCCGGTTCAATATGGCGCTCTTGTTCTCGATGTCCGGCCACGCCAGAGCGATCTGCGACTCCCATTGCTCCCTCAGAAAACTGATCTCGGCATTTATCGCCGAGAAGATGAACCCGAGCTTAATGAACGTATTTCTCAGCTCGTGGGCAAGAACATTGCAACTCTGGAGACGCTGGCGCGCGAGATCTTTCTGCGCTTCGGACAGAGTTTCACGGATGTGGAGTGAAAGCAGTTGAGTACCAAGAGTGCGAGAAAGTTTTTTGATGACCTTTGTGGAGTAATCCCCTCTTTTTATGAAGCCCTTTTTGAAGTGAATTTTTATTACGGCGACGACTAGATCTTCACTGTCTTTCCAAATCGAATTTCCCAGATAATCGACGGGATATTCAAACTCACCGGCACGGTCCCCGTAGAGATAAGATTTCTTTATCAGGACCGGTTCCATGTGATGATAGTCTTCGACTTCGTTGGCGAGCTGTTTTCGCACGCTGCGGCGATCCTGATAAGGATCGTCCGCAGTCCAGCTCTTGGCCGTCTCAACGCACCAGGCCATTGCCTCCATTGGACGATCGGGCTTGTCTTTGTAGTCCTCCCAACATTTACCCGGATAATTGTAATCAGAATATTCCTCGAGACCCCATAAGATTTCGCCGGCAGCTTCATTACGAACCCCGGATGTAATGCGAATCGAGCGCAACTGGGGCATAGGGCCAATTCTGTATATTGTCCCCTTTATAGCGTTGCGCAAACAAAGGAGAATGGTTTCAATCATATCCTTGCAGCTTCGCTCAAGGATATCATCGTTTATAATCACTCGACGCCCCCTATTAGACCTCTTTACAAAAAATTTTGTATCTCCAAACCGGCATGGGGTCAATAGACTTTTTGTTAAAAGCCAATGACGATACGGGTTGATCGGAATGAAGCATGGACCGCGACGTGAGGTCTTTATCCATACAACAGCACGTAATCCCGCCATCGGACCAGCCAGGCACGCATGACGGCCGGACGGCGACAAAGTTTCGTCAAGGGCCAAACGCAATGCCGGCTCTTGGGGGAATTATTGAAATAGAAGATCTGCCAATTTGCCATTAACGCTGCAATAGCGTAAAATTTATTATACTTTATCACACTCCACTGAGTGAGGGAAGCGTATGCGATTTGTCAGAAGCTTTTCATCTTTGGCGCTGGCGTTCGTTTTTTTGTTCCATTCGATTCTGCTTGCGGCGCCGGGTTCTCAGAAAAAAAGCAACGGCCCCCGGCTGCTCTGGGCTTTTGGAGCAATCCGCGCCTCCTCTAACCCCCCAAAGGTCGAGCCGGTAAGGACAAAAATGGTCCTTTCGTCCGGGGATAAGCTCAAAATGATGATCCAGCTCAGGCGAAAATGCTTTGTCTACCTGATCCACAGGGACTCCCAGGGGGATTTTACCATGCTTTTCCCTTACAGTCTCAAGCAGTTCGATACTGACTACCAGACTGCCCGCAATTACTACGCGCCCAAAGGAGAAGCATGGTTCCAACTCGACAGCAGGACCGGCAATGAGACCTTCTATCTTATCGCCTCAGACCAGCGTCTGCTCGATATCGAATATACATACGAGAAGTATGCATCTTCCGAAGAGTCCAAGAAGCAGAATCTGGCCGGACAGATGCTCTCCGAACTCAACATGATTACAGAAACTCACCTGGCCTCATCGGAGGGAGTTGAAAAGCTGGCCGATAAGGAGTCTGTACTGCGGGGCTTCGAAAGGGCAACGGGCGCAGACCCGACTGATATTGTCGCACTGGCCAGAGAGATTTCATTCGACAACATATATTCCGAAACATTTGTAGTCGACCACAGGTAGGCGCGGGTCAAGGATCGCGAGGCCGGCTCGCGGGTTGGGGGTCGCTGGTCTAAGAAAAGAAACCGGAACGGGGAAGCCGGATAAGCGCCGCCGGCAGAGAAAAGCACTCTTTGGTTCTTGCTCCTCGTAAGACAGACTTATGAACAACACTGGACAAGAAAATGCCATATCGATTGCGGGCGCACCTCAGCCATAATCTGGTCATTCTTCTTACCGCCTTTAGGCGGAAGTCAATCGTGTTGGGCGTTCGCGGGGCGCCTTGCTTCCCCTTTGCTTTTAGACCCTCGACCCGTTTACAATAGTTTCCCGCCCAATTCGGCCACCTTGGAACGTTCCCCCTTAGTCAGAACCACGTGACCTGATATATTCTCGTTTTTGATCCTTTCAACGAGGTAGGTCAATCCATTGCTGCTGGCGTCGAGATAGGGGTGATCGATTTGCTCCGGGTCACCCGTAAGAACTATTTTTGTATCTTCGCCCACTCGGGTAATGAGCGTCTTTATCATATGGGGAGACAGATTCTGGGCTTCATCGCAAATTATGAACTGCCGCGGGATGCTACGGCCCCGGATGTACGTGAGGGCCTCCAGATCGAGCATTCCTTTCCGGATGAGGTCCTGAAGCACCTCGAAAGGCTCCGAGCAGTTTCTGAAGAGAAATTCGAGATTGTCATAGATCGGCTGCATCCAAGGCCGGAGTTTCTCCTCCTTTGTTCCCGGCAGAAACCCGAGGTCATCTCCCATGGGAATGACCGGTCGTGTTATCAAAAGCCTGCTGTATGCGTTCTCCTCGAGCACTTTTTCAAGCCCCACCGCCAAGGCCAGCAGTGTTTTCCCGGTCCCAGCCCGGCCAACCAGAGTAACAACTTTTACCTGATCATTCAGGAGAAGCTCGAACGCAAATTTCTGTTCCTTGTTCAGCGCCTTTACCCCCCAGCAACTCGCCTCACCATAGCTCAGGTGAAGGAGCGATCCCTGATAGTAACGCGCAAGCGCCGACTGGGAAGGATTCTCGCTGGATTTTAGAAGCATGAACTGATTGGGAACAGCGTTATGCGAGTTGTAGTTGAACCTGCCTTCCTTGTAGAACCTGTCGAGTTCCTGGGCTGACAGATATACTTCGCCAACGCCGGTGTAGAGCCGATCGTAATCGACCTTGTCATTGTAGAAATCCTCTGCCCGTATGCCAAGCACATCGGCTTTAATTCTCAAGTTCAGGTCTTTTGTTACAATGGTGACCGGTTCGCTTCCGGAAACGCTCAGATTATAGGCAACAGCGAGAATTCGGTTGTCATATTTTTCGGGATCCAGCCCCTGCGGGAATTCCATCAGGCCGGAATGATTGAGTTCGATAGTCAGCCGGCCGCCCTGTGGCAGGTCCACGCCTTCCGACAGCCTGCTCGATTCGCGGAGCGCGTCCAACTCCCTTGATACAACTCGGGCATTTCTCCCTATTTCATCCTGTCTTTTTTTTTGGTTGTCGATTTCTTCGATTACCGCAAAAGGTATTACGACGTTATTGTCTTCAAACGCGAAAAGGGCGTCCGGGTTGTGGAGCAAAACATTTGTATCGATCACATAGGTCTTACGCATCAGAACTCTCCAGGACCTTTTTGAAACCCGCCCAGCTCAATCTCCAAACCCAATCCGGGGTGCAATCGCGGGTACCGGCCCGGCGCGTTTAAATTATGAAGCGAGCAGAAGGTGAAACATCTTTGCTCTGAATGTAAACTTTTTTGGGATAAAAATGGAAGGAGAATTAAATGAACTTAAGCCGGCAAAAACCTCTTAGCGAAATTGTAACATTTTCTATTGCTCAACGTTGTCCATCCGTGGCCGACTTAGCGGGAATCATACCTGAGATTATCCCCGGGTCTCATTTCATAGCATTGCGGAACCGCAACCGGCACCCCCGACGCCAGCAGTTCGCTCACGGTCACAAAATTATAGCCTGCCTTTCCAAGGCTTGGCGCAAACATTGGGAGGGAATCCGCAGTACAGTGTCCACGGCCGTTTGCGTGGAATACGATAATAGAACCGGGCCTCGCGCTTCGGAGCACGGTCTGGGCTATAGCCGCTGCTGAGCGGCCTTTCGCGGGGTCGCCTGAAACAATGTTCCATTGAATTGCCGGGAGCCCCAAATCCTGAAGCATTTTCAGATTATCAGGGTTGCAGGCGCCGAAAGGGAAGCGGAACAGGCGGGGAACCCTTGGAATTTTCGTCTCCTGCTCCCCGGTTGCATGAAAACATGGTCTTGTCTGCAGATCCTCCCAGAGCAGCTCATATTGAGCCTGAGTCCAGAGCACCTGGTCTTGGGCTTCTCTTTTGTCCAGCTTACGAAAGTTCTTATGATTCCAGCTATGGTTCCCGATTTCGAAAAGAGGCTCAGCCATGAGTTGCATGGTCTTTTCCGGGTGCGAGCGCATCCACTTGCCGCCGGCAAAAAAGGTGGCTTTGATCTTGTTGGCCCTCAGATAGTTCACTATGCCGGGATCATAGCCGCTGATCTCCTTTTCCCCTTCACAAAGATCGAATGTCAGTGCGATAAGTTTGACGTTTTCAGGCAGTTTAACGGAGCGTATCGAATTCGCCATCTCAGGCAAGAGTCCAGGCGGGTTTTCGCCGGGCCGAGTCCTTGATGGAGGAATATTTCTCAAACCGGCTGGACTCCGAGCCGTCCTATTATCAGGAGCACTTCCCTCGAGTTCGGCCTGCGACCGGCAGCACCGGGAATTCGCCTCCGGCTGGCTTATGGTTGCCGATTGCTCCGCCCCGGCGGCAGGATCATTGGGCAAATCGGCCACCAGCAACACAAAAACAGCCTGAAGAAAAGAGAAAGCCGTCATAAAGAGTTGAAAAAATTTCACTTCGACCCGTCCGGCCCTTTGCTCTTCGGTCCACAGTGCAACTATTGGTCTGCAATCGCCCATTGCACCCTGACGAAGGTCCCGCCGCCCTCAGCGGACCCAATCTCAAATGAGCCCCCTGAGAGTTCCGCCCTTCTTTTCATGCTTATCAGCCCCAGCGAGCAATCCGGACACGTAAAAGACACGGCGTGAGCTACGTCGAACGCGGCCCCGTTGTCCCCGATGTCGAGCCTGACATATCCGTCTTCCCCGACCAGCGAAACCCGGGTGCGGCCAGCTTTGCTGTGGGCCGTCACACTGTCGAAAGCGTTCTGAACGATTCGAAAAATCACCAGCCTCAAATCCGCAGTTATCTCTTCTTCTCTGACCTTAAATTGGGATTCCACCAGGATATTGGGGTGGTCTTTTTGAAATTCCCTGCAAAACCAGCTCAGGGTCGCAGCAATACCCAGGTCGTCCAGAACTGTGGGCATCAGTTGCGTGTACATGTTGCGGACTTGCTCAATAGCGAGCTGAACATTCGGTATAATAGCGTTGAGGTCCAGGGTGCGGCTTTCGTCCGGGTCCATTCGCATCAGAACGCTTTCGATCTTATACTTGATGGCCGTCAGGAGCTGGCCAAGGTCATCATGCAACTCGGCAGCCACCATTCTTCGCTCGTTTTCCTGCACTCTCAGCAACGCGGATGATAGGTACTTGAGCTGCCTTTCCGACTCCCGCAGGTCGTCTTTGGACTTCTTTCGCTCCATCGAGTAACGGATCGCTCTTTCGAGCAGCAGTCCACTCATCTGGTCCTTGACCAGATAATCTGCCGCGCCGTATTTCATCGCTTTCAGATCAATGAGGTAATCTCCATGGCCAGTCAGAATGATTATCGGGGGCGTCGCCGGGGATTCCTCCACTTTGCTGAGAATCTCCAGCCCAGTCTCTGTGCCCAGATGGTAATCGAGAAGGCATACGTCGTATGTTCCCTTCTCGAGTTCCTTCAGGCCGTCCTCATAGGTCTGGATCCAGGCAACTTCATATTGCGCTGAAGATACCTCGGCCAGCAGACGGCCAATCAGGAAGTAGTCGTCCTCATCGTCTTCGATTAGAAGCACTGTAATATACCGAAGGTCGTGCTCGGACATTCGAACTTTTCCTGATGAGTTCCACCGTTCCAAACCGGCAGTTTCCGCTATTCGCGATAAGCCGGCACAAATTCTTAATGAACCGGCACGCTAGGAACGGCATCGGCAAGTTGCTTCAAGCCTTGAAGGTACTTGGAACTATACAATGCGGATACGCCTCAAATGGGAACTAATTAACTACGCAAAGACCTGCCCGCCTTCAGTTTGCGGCATACTGCAGGTCACAAGTAAAGTTTTCATTCTTATAGCACATTCAGGAGCTTTCCACCTAATTTTCCCAGCCCAAAAAAACGTAAAGGCGAAGGGCCGCAACATAAAAGCCCAAGCCGGCACTATCAGTGGATCGGCTGATCGACCCGGCAGCTAAAGCGGCTTGATGACACAAAAGGCCACCCGCCGCAGGCCCCGCCTCGCGGGTAGGTGGGTGGGCTGTCGAGAATCCAATGCTGGCCGGCGCGGGTTGTGCCGCGTAGCGCACTAATATGCGCGTAGCGGCTTTTTATAGGCTTCTTTGGGTTAATTACCTCGTATGATAGATTTATAAAACCGCCCTCCCTTAGCGGCACGTGAGCGCGTAGCGCGAAGGCCGACCGCTCATACTCGACGCTTTCCCTGACCTGTCTATGACCAGAGACGGGGCGGGAGCGGGACGCCTTATTTACAGTCTATCTCAGTAGGCTTTTGCGGGTTGCGCGGAGCTGTTTGAACGAATGCGCCGGCTGTTGCCGGCACAACAACGGGATTACTCTTCGCCAATCCTTTTCAGGTACATGCGTATGGATTCAAACGAACCTTCCGGGGCTGCTATAAGGTGCTCCTCTATGCGCTGTCCGCTCAGATAATCGCTCAAGTGAAACTCCCGCCCATCCAGGCGGTGTATCTTGCCGCCGGCAGACATCAGGATAATCTGGGCCGCCGCTAGATCGCGATACGAGACATTTGCCAGAAGCGCCCCTTCGGCTCGTCCCATGGCCACGTAAATTATGTGCGCCGAGGTCGATCCCAGGTTCCGGATCTTGCCCGGGAAAGTGGACTGGTATTGATTATGAAACCGGGAGTAGGTCAGCAATACGCTTTCGTTGCTGATCTCGCCCGTGTCCGGAATTCTTATTTCCCGTTCACCCCGGTAAGCTTTCTGCCCGACGACGGCGTAGAAGAGGTCACCGGTCACAGGCATGAAAGTAACCCCGAAGACCGGCCAGAAATTTTCGAGAAGCGCAAGCGATATGCCCCATATTGGGATTCCCGCCTGAAAGTTGGCTACTCCGTCAAGAGGATCGTATATCCAGAGATACCTTTTTTCTCCGTGGACGTAGTCTTCAGCAGGAAGCGGGTCACCGAAAACCCCGTGCCCGGGGAAGATGGAATTGAGGTGATCCCTGAAAAAGTTCACCAGCGCAAGCTCGGCTGAGGTTACAAGCTCTTCATCGAATTTGACCCCTGGACTGCCTTTCCCGTATAGCTCCAGAGCTTTATCGCCCGCGATCGAAACCGCATCTTTGGCAAAACTGAGCAACTCTTCGATCGCGGGATTTTCTTCCCGAAACGCCATTTGCGCCTCCTCGTCACGATATGGGTAGCGGTATCAGCAGTGCACGTGCAAACAAGTCTTTACTTCTCAAACTATTTTCCATCATGCCGGCGGTCTGGGAGCTTGCCGGACAGTTAGCATTAGGGGCCGGTTTGTGCTAATATGGCCCCACTATGGAAAAGACCTTCAATGTTCACAGACCGTTCGAACTGGAAAAATACCACAAATATGCGAGAGGAGCTATGCTCATGTACGGAAAGTATTTTGTAAGAAGGCCTCCCACTCACGCCCTGTCTCGCGGGTGGGTGGGCGGGCAAGCCCACTTCACAAAGTGAAGTATGGCGAAGCCCCCGCGAAGCGAGACCTTGACACCATTGTCACTTTACTTTCTAATGCGCTTAACATTTGGCTTGCCTTCAAACGCACCACATTCAATGTTTATGCTTTCTGCATGGCTGCGCGCACGGTCGCCGCTTTTATCATCTCAGGCGCATTTTTTTCAAACAAGGTATTACATAAGTCTATCATACGAGGGAGCTGGAAAATGGCTGATATGGATGATATCAAAGACGCCAAAAGATTTTATACGGATATGCCGCAGAAAACGGATGGATTTTTTCTCAAGGGGTCCGGCTCCCTGGATTGGGGAATGAAGAACCGGCTGGCGCGGATCTTCAATCCGGAAACCGGTCGAACCGTCATGCTGGCAATCGACCACGGGTATTTCCAGGGCCCCACCACCGGGCTGGAGCGAATCGACATAAATATACTTCCGCTTGTCCCGTACGCCGACACGCTGATGCTGACAAGGGGCATCCTCAGGACCATCGTGCCGCCGTCCACCACAAAATCCATCGTGCTGAGGGTCTCCGGGGGGACAAGCATACTTAAGGAGCTTTCCAATGAGGACATCGCGGTCGATATCGAGGAATCCATTCGCCTGAATGTCTGTGCCATGGCCGTGCAGGTCTTTATCGGCGGAGAGCACGAGAGGAGGTCCATCATAAACATGACCAGGATGGTGGATCTTGGCGCCCGCTACGGCATTCCCACTCTTGCCGTGACGGCGGTGGGAAAGGACATGGCGCGAGACGCCAAGTACTTCAGACTGGCCGTAAGGATATGCGCGGAACTTGGCGCTAACTACGTCAAGTCCTACTATATAGAGGAGGGGTTTGAAACCGTCACGGCCTGCTGCCCGGTGCCAATCGTGATGGCCGGCGGCAAGAAGATCCCTGAACTGGATGCCCTTACCATGGCCTATAATGCGATCCAACAGGGCGCGGCCGGTGTAGATATGGGAAGAAACATCTTTCAGTCGGAAGCGCCGACGGCCATGATCCAGGCAGTACGCGCCGTCGTCCACGGGAACGAAACGCCGAAACATGCCTTTGCTCTTTACAATGCGCTGAAAAACAAAAATGAAGGCCGCCTACTGGTATAACAACCGGGATATCCGGATAGAAGAGATCCCAACCCCCCGGCCGGGGCCGAGAGAGCTCCTCGTGAAGGTGATTTCCTGCGGCATATGCGGAAGTGACATAGTCGAGTGGTACCGGCTGCCGAGGGCGCCGCTTGTTCAGGGCCATGAGATCGGCGCCCAGGTGGTTGCAGTTGGCGATTCGGTAACGAAATTCAAGCCGGGGGACAGGGTTTTCGTTGCGCCCAAGGTCCCCTGCATGGAATGCTCATACTGCAAAGACGGGCATTATCCCCAGTGCTCGGAGGTAAAGGTCAGGCTGCCGGGCGGTTTTGCCGAATATATCCTCGTCCCCGAGACCCTGGTGGATAAGGGCGCCTATCTTTTGCCCGAGGCCATGACCTACGACCAGAGCACCTTCATCGAGCCTCTTGCGTGCGTCGTCAGGGCGCAGCGGCTTGCCGGGGTGCGGGAGGACCGGACGGTCTTCGTGGCCGGCTGCGGGATGTCGGGACTCCTCCATGTAAAGCTTGCAAAGTCGAGGAAATGCAGGGTAATAGCAACCGACGTCAACCGAAACCGGCTGGCATTTGCCGAGCGGGTCGGGGCGGACATAACAATCGATGCGGCCAAAGATGTTTCCCGGCGCCTGGCTGATGAAAACATCGGGAAGGCGGGCGTCATTATATTATGTACTTCAGCCCTTTCCGCCGTGGAACAGGCATGGAAATGCGTTGACAAGGGCGGCGCGGTCGTCTTTTTCGCCGTTCCGGGACCTGATAAGGATGTGACCGTTCCGATAAACGATTTTTGGACAAAGGAGATCGGGATACTTACTTCTTACTACTGCGGGCCGCCCGACATAGAGGAAGCGATAAAACTCATTGAATCCGGTGAGATAGAAGTTGAGGACATGATCACGCACAGATTCGGGCTCGAAGATATCGCAAAGGGCTTCGAACTGGTGCTCGATGGGACGAGATCCATCAAGGTGATCATCAGGCCCAACGATCCAGCCGCCTGAGACGCGATGCCCGGAAAGCGTCTCTTGTTTTGGGACTAAAAAAAGGAATTATTCTATGGCATTTCAAAAGGGAAAGATAACTACGGAATTCGAGAAGGCGCTTGAAATTGGCCGCCCGCCTAATATTGTTCGGCTTTTTCCCCATTCCAAAGCGCTGATAGTGAGCGGCAAGGTGATAGATCGCGCGCTTATGGCCAAGGGCAAGGCTATAGCGATCGCGGCGAACGGCCGAAATTATTGGGCCATTCGAGGATCGCTCATGGCCGCGCAGCGTGCAAATGCGGCCATCATCGTGGAAATTGCGAAATCGGAGGGCGGCGCGAAGGCCTACTGCGCCACTAACCTTTGGAACCTCGCAATGCAGGTGGACGAGATCTGCAACGAGTTGGGGATCACGGTGCCCGTGGCCGTCCATGCCGATCATTATGGGATTCAGAGCGCCAAGGACGTGGAAACGGCCAAGATCGAAATCCCATCGATATTCGATGCCGGCATAACCTCGATAGCCATCGATGCATCACATCTTCCCGATGACGAAAACCTTCTTGCCAATATCGCCCTCACACCCTACTTTCCCAAGTGGGCAGGCTATGAGACTGAAGTAGGTGAAATCAAAGGAAAAGAAGGGCTTTCAACGGTTGACGAGGCGCTCTATCTCATCCGGGGTCTCAATGCCCATGGGATTTTCCCGGACTGGATCGCCCTTAACAATGGCAC
>Ga0187849_1002060_pt1 | contig 19873 bp, 11 predicted proteins | sample June2016WEW_4_10_2_FD_132412 | JGI IMG/M metagenome (GOLD analysis project Ga0187849, IMG submission 132412) | Peatland microbial communities from SPRUCE experiment site at the Marcell Experimental Forest, Minnesota, USA - June2016WEW_4_100 | ecosystem: Environmental > Terrestrial > Soil >...
AGCTCTGGATTTGCGGCTTCGCCATTTCGGGGGAAGTGCGGGTTGAACTGTACGGGGACTTTTTGAGAGCGCCGCGGCATTACTCTGTGCCTCTCCCGGATTTCAGGTGGAGAGAACGCGCTGACCGCGTCTGAACATGCATGCATGAAAACTACCCACAATTGGCTCAGGCAATACGTCGATTTCGACTGGCGGCCGGAGGAACTGGCGGAGCGGTTGACGATGCTGGGCATCGAGGTCGAAGGCATCCGCAGGCTGGGCGGGGAGTTTGAAGGCATCGTCGTTGCGCAAGTGGTCACGCGCGACAAACACCCCAATGCCGACAAGCTCTCGGTCTGCCGCGTGAACGACGGCCAAGGCGAGCGCCAAATCGTTTGCGGCGCCCAGAATTTCAAGGCGGGGGACAACGTGCCCCTCATCCTCCCGGGCCACACCCTGCCCGTCCAGCCCGGCCAGGAGCCCTTCACGATCAAGGTCGGCAAGCTCCGCGGCGTCGAATCCCGCGGCATGATGTGTTCCCCCAAAGAACTTGGATTGTCCGAGGATGCTGCCGGCCTGCTCATTCTCCGTGAGGACGCGCAGGTGGGCCAGCCTTTCGCCGAATACCTCGGCCGCCCCGCCAGCGATGTGGTCTATGACCTCGAGATCACCCCAAACCGGCCCGACCTCAACAGCGTCATCGGCATCGCCCGGGAACTCAGCGCCCTGACCGGCACCCCCCTGCGCTTGCCCGAACTACGGACCCGCGAACCGGCAGGCCCCGGCAACACCGAGCCCCCGCCCAAAGCCGAAGACCTCGTTGCCGTTCGCCTCGAAGACCCGGAGCTCTGTCCGCGCTACACAGCGCGCATCATTGGCGGCGTGAAGGTCGCCCCCAGCCCGGACTGGCTTAGGAGCACCCTCGAAAAAGTGGGCATCCGCAGCATCAGCAACGTCGTGGATGTGACCAACTACGTGATGCTTGAAATCGGCCAACCGCTGCACGCCTTCGATTGCCGCCTCCTGGCCAAAACGGGCCCCGACGCCAGGTCCACGGTCGTCGTCCGTCGCGCAGCCGAAGGCGAGAGGTTCACGACTCTCGACGGCCAGGAACGCACCCTTACCAGGCAGATGCTCCTCATCGCGGACGAGACCAAGCCGGTCGCCTTGGCCGGCATCATGGGCGGCCAAAACAGCGAAATCAACCTCAACACGGTGGACGTGCTGCTCGAGAGCGCCTGTTTCAAGCCGCAGAACATCCGGTTCACATCCAGGAGACTCGAGCTGCGCACCGAATCCTCTTACCGCTTCGAGCGGGGCGGTGACATCGGCATCTGTGACTGGGCCAGCCGGCGCGCCGCGCAGTTGATCCTCCAGACTGCCGGCGGCACGCTCGCACAAGGCCTCGTGGACGCTTATCCTGCTCCGGTCCAGCCCACGCAAATCAAGCTCCGCCCGCACAAGGTCAACGAGTTGCTCGGCATCGATCTGCGCCCCGAGGAAATCGAGGCCAGCCTGGGCCGGCTCGGTTTGAAGACCCTCGCCCGCAAACCGCGGCCCGTGGACGCCGAACCGGCGGCGCCCGAGCCGATAACCTTCCGCATCCCGACCTTCCGGGTCGACCTCAAACGCGAAGTGGACCTGACCGAAGAGGTCGCCCGGCTTTACGGCGTGGACCGAATCCCGGCCACGCCGCCGCGCGGCGCCATCGGCTCCAACGCCTACGACGCCGTCCACGACGCGCTGGCCGAGGCCCGTCGCATCCTGACCGGGCTTGGCATGTTCGAGGCCCAGGGCCAGACGTTGATCTCGGACACGGCTGCAAGGCTCATCGCGGCCGACACGCTGGTCCCCCTGGCCAACCCGTTGAGCAGCGACATGAACGTGCTGCGTCCGAGTCTCCTGCCGGGCCTGCTCGAGGCCCTGCGCCATAACCTGAGCCGCAAGAATGAGGATGCCGCCCTCTTCGAATTAGGCCGCGTCTTCGGCGCCGCCCCGGGCCTGCCGTCCTCCTCCGCCCTTTCGCAGGGCACCGCCGGCGGCGTCCGCGAGGAACGCCGCCTCGCCCTCGCCCTCACAGGCCGGCGCAACCCGCTGTGCTGGAGTGGCGAAGACCGCGAGGCGAGGTTCGACCTCTTCGACCTCAAAGGTTCCCTCGAGGAATTCCTCGATCAGTTCGGCCTGCGCGGCATCGCTTACGCCCGCCGGCCTGACAGCACCGCCCTCTTCAGCGAGTCGGCCACCATCCACCTGGGCAAATCCCAGCTCGGCGAACTGGGCCAACTGCACCCCTCGCTGGCCAAGAGCTATGACCTGCGCGATGCCGTCCTGCTCGCCGAGTTGAACCTCGATCTCCTCCTTGCCCGTCGAAATACGACCAAGTCCTTCAGGCCGCTGCCCGCCTTCCCCTCGATTCGCCGGGACATTGCCATGCTCGTGCCTGAAGCCACCGCCCACGACGCGGTGCTCCAAGCAGTAAAGGAGGCCAAACCGGCCAACCTCGAATCAGTCGAGCTGTTCGACGTCTTCCGGGGCAAGAACGTTCCTCCAGGCCAGAAAAGCATGGCCTACGCCTTCACTTACCGAAGCCCCGAGCGCACCTTGACCGACGCGGAAGCCAACGCCGCCCATGAAAAACTGGTCGCCGTCTTGAGGCAGCGCCTGCAAGCCGTCGTGCGCGAGTAGTCCCGTCCGCGAACCGCGAAGCGTTTGGACTGCGTGGAGCTTGCTCCCGCTTTCGTACGGCCCAGCCAATTCGAAAGCGCCAGCAAGCTGGACGCACTCCATACGCTTCGCGACGTGGCTGCCGGCCAGCGAACTGGCGAAGCCTTTGGAGTGCGCGGAATTCCCGCGCTTTGGCTGCGCCCGCCGACGGCGTGTGGGGGGCGTTGTTCCGCTGTGGGGGGTTTGGGTTCGACATGGTGGATGTGACGGGGCTATCTTTTTGCCATTGTTATGCACATCGAAATCGAACAAGAAGAAGATGGCCGTTGGTTGACGGAGATTCCGGACCTCCCGGGAGTGATGGTTTACGGCGCGACTCGTGAGGAGGCTGTAGCCCGAGTCAAAGCGTTGGCCCTCCGGGTGCTTGCCGACCGTTTGGAGCATGGGGAAACGGTCCCCGAACTTGTCGAGGTTTTCTCGGTCGCCGCATGAGCCACTGGGGCTCCAGAAAGGCGCGGCTGGTTATGGCGGCCTTGCTTCGGATCGGCTGGCACGTCAAACGTCAGGCCGCCGGCTCCCATCGCGTCCTGGCGCGCGAGGGTTGGCCTGACTACGTCTTCGCCTTCCACGACGGCGAGGAGGTCGGACCGAGGATGCTGGCGAGGATAGCACGTCGGACCGGCCTGAAACCGGAACACCTATGACGACTTCGCCGAACCAAAGTGTTAAACGCTTCAACGCTTCGGCGCGGTCTCGGGCGGGGCGACGCGACTGCCTGCACCCGACTGGTCGGGTCCCTTGTTCCTCGCGTTCCCGCCTTCCTTTCCTGCAGTCCCCGCCTCGGGCTGAGGCGGCTCGCGCCTCGGCTCATCAGATTCGGCCGTAATCGCAATCAAAAAAGGTGAAGCAGCGGTCATTTTGGAAACGTAATCAATAGTCTCGATGAGTTGATCCGGCAGAGGATTTTCCCAAGTCGTCTTGAACATCCGAAGATCCATTGTGTCATTGTGGCCTGTCCACACGACGGTGGCATGTTTTGGATTTTCCGTGGAAATACCCCCCCAGTCTGCGACGTTATCACCGTTGATCAGCGGGATTTCCCGTTCCGAGCCGTCGGCATAATGGAGAACGTACCTTCCAATCTGCACGCCGTCGTCCACGTAGTTTGCCCAACCCGCCGCGTGCAGAACATGAAGGCGTTTGCATTTCTGGCCCACTTTGATCCCCAAGACTTGCTCGGGAAAATTCGCGCCGTACCCTTTGACGGTCTGGCCGGAGAGCTGAATCAAGCCTCGCACATTAAACTCTACGCCGCCGAACGCGGCCACGCCCAAAGGCATCGGCAGGATCTTTTGGGCAGTGGTGCCATTCTCGGTGGAAGGAAGCCAGCCTTCATGAAGAGACCCGTTGAAATAATCCGAGAGCTCAATTTGCCTCAAATGGGTGACAGGATTGCGCAACTCACGGCTCGACTCAAGCCCGGTCAGCGTCTCCATGGCCGCGCTGACGACTTCCATGTCTTCCCGGCTCGCCCGCACCATCAACACCCCGGTCTGTCCGTTATAGAAAACGGAGTCCTGCCCCAGCGCGACGCGCAGCCTGTCGTGGAATAACCTCTTCATGGCATCGCGCACCGCCCGGGAACGGGCATCGACGCCTTGCGCCGAGTTGACTGACACGGATATGCCAAACGTGTGCTCGAGCGCACCCTCCACAGTGTTAGTGTCCACCTTGAATGTGCGGAAGCTCAGCCTCTCCGGAGCCGCCGCCAGGGCCGGCTTCGGTTCCGCCATGCCCGCCTCCGGCTTGAGTGAGAACAGGACGCCGTACTCCTCCACGGTGTATTGTATTGGCCTCTCTGATGCCTTGAGCAAGATGTCCAACATGTCTCGGAGAGTAACGTTGTGCAACGGCAAGGGGATCCTGAAGCCAACGGCATTCAGGTCGACCGTCTCGGCCGGCGCCGCTGCCAGCGGCAGTCCCGTCGCCGGATCCACCGCTCGCGCCCCGGGCGCGGGACTGGATGGCTGCTTGAAATCCATCAGAAAATTTACCCCGATTCCCTCAGGGTCCCTCTTGACGGCCCACTGGCTCAGCAACTTGGCTACCTCAGACAGCGGCAGGTTTTCCATGGGCTTCACCTCATCGAGAACTATTGACTTGAGCTTGGCCTCGATCCGGTTGGTGGAGGCAGGGACCAGGGCTGACGCCGCGAGGGCGCGCGCCGCCGCCGGGGTCGGGTTCTCAATTGCGCCCTGAATCAGGGGATTGGCGGTGCCCAGCATCGGGTTGCGGTTGTTATTGTTGTTGGCGCGAATGTTGCCGGAGCGTTGGAAGGGGTCTTGGAGGATTTGTTGGACATCCTGCGGGTCGGCGTTGGCCAGGCGGGGCACTGCGGCCGGGGTCGGGGCAGCCGACGCCGCCGACGCCGCAGGGGCGGGGGCCGCCGGCTGACTTTGGGCTTCGCGCCCGACGGCGTCTTGGCCGTTGATTGCCGCCAAAAATGCAAAGGCGGCCAGGGATTGTTTCCAGTTTTGTTGAATGGTTTTCATGCTTTCTCCTTTCGTAAATTCCCGGGGTGTGGCCCAGGCAGTACACAGAACGACTGCGGCGGCCGTCGCCGCCGCTCCGAAACTTCGGACCAGCGCCGCCGGCAGACGGCGCGGGGGCGACCACGTCCCGCCCTCCAGGCGCATTAACTGTTGGACCCGCCGCCCCAGGTGCGACCGGAAACCGGTGACCGGGATCTGGCCGGCGACGGGCCGTTCGAGCAGGCGCGCGCCAAACTGGACGAGGCATTCAGCCAGCACCCGAGGTCCGTCCGCCACGAGCAGGCTCGCCTCGTCGGCCGCCAATTCGTTGGCCAATTGCAACCGGCGTCTCATCCACCACACCGCCGGGTGCCACCACAAAATCATCGTTGCCGCATCGGCCAGCAGGTTCCAAAAGGGATCGTGGGCCGCCAGGTGCGCCAGTTCATGCAACAGCACTGCGTCCTGTTTTACTGTGTCCAATTGTGCCGCAAAACCTGCCGGCAACGCCACGCTCGGCCAAATCCAGCCAAAGGCGATGGGGCCGGCCAGCCGGGCCGAGACCATCAACCTAACCCGCCGCCGCAGCCCCAGCGTCCGCGCCAGCCGCGCCAGCCGCTCCACCAGCGCCCTGTCCGCCGTTTCGCGGCGCCGCAATCGGAACAAAACGAACACGCAGCGCGCAAAGCAGACGCGTCCCCCAACCGCCAGCGCGCCCGTCCCCCAAACCAGGACGAGCCAAAATCCAGGGGGCAACTCTGCTGTCAGGCGCGAGCCGGAGGGCGCTCCAGTGCGGCCATTCCCACCAGGAACCGTGCTGTAAGTTCCGGGTGACAGGCTATCATCGCGGCCCAGTTTCCCCTCACCCTGACCCTCTCCCCGAGGAGAGGGAACAGCCGTGTACGCGCTTGGAGATTTCCTCGAGGCTCGGATGCGCCGACTGGCGGCCGAGGATTCTCCCTCTCCCTTGGGGAGAGGGCCGGGGTGAGGGGGAACGGATCGCCCGACGCTCACAGCCGCCTTCACCAACCGGCCCGCGACGAGCCGGGCCGCTCCGGACAGTTCGCCGACGCTCAATACGAGGATAGCGAGCAACCCCGCCTGGCAGAAGGTCCGCCGCCAACCCGCCGAGGAACTCCACCGCTGCAACCCCGCCACCAGCGCCGCAATCACACCCACTTCCACCGCCAACAGCGCCAGCAGCGGAAGCCAAAAGGTCTGGAGCGAGCCCGCACTCATCGGTTCCTCTTTCGCTCGGCAATGAGCCGTTCCAGCCGGGACAGTTCCTCGCGGCTGACCTCACGGGTGCGCAACAGGTGGCTCACCATGTCAGCCAGACTCCCGGCAAACAAGCGATCCAGCAAGTCATCTGCCATGCCCCCCGACACGGCCGCTTCCTCCACCAGCGCCCGATAAATGAAAGTCCGTCCCTCCAGCCGGTGCCACACCAGGCGCCGCCCTTCCATTTTTCGAAGCATTGTGGCAATCGTGGTGTAGGCCAGGTCGTGCCCTTCCGCCAGGACCCGATGCACCTCGCCCACCGTCGCCTCGCCCCGTTCCCAGAGCACCTGTATGATTTCCAGTTGCCGCTCGCCGAGGCGATGAATCTTGGACTTGGGCATGGCAGCGTATCAATTACTGAGATAATACTACCATGGTAGTAGTTACAGTCAATACTTTTTTCAACTCTTTTTGGAGAGGACAATGGAGCTTCTGCACCGGGCTGCTCTGGAGTCACGCTGGTTAGGGAAAGTGCAGACCCAGCAGCCCCGAAGTCCGAAGTCCGAAGGTCGAAGGTCCAAGGTCGAAAGAAATCCTCACCTGGCGTAGCCAGAACCAAAGGGCCAGGCGAAAATCGCAGCCCTATTCAGCATGGGATGGTCATCGGGCGGTTTAAGCCGACTAAAGTCGGCGCTCCCGGCGGCGCCGGCTGCCGGATGGGATGTGGCGGCAGGCGACTACCGCCGGCGGAGCGCCGACTTTAGTCGGCTTACCGCGTCCGACGCTCGGCTCGGCCCGGGCGTAATCACCTGTTGGCCTTCCTTCCGTCGGTCGGGCCCTCGACAAATCCGGGAGTCGAAACCCCAATCATTCAAGGTCGGCCTCACACGTCAAACGACGCGGGGAGATCATGACCCCATTGTTTCTCTGCGATCTTTGCGTTCTCTGTGGTTGCTTTGCAGTTTCCGGTTTTGCTTGCCGGTGGTATTGTCTGCCCATGGAACAGGCCGGGAAGAGCCCGCCGCTGAAGTTTGATCGAGGGACGTTGCTGCTGCGCCATCCGCCGCCAAAGCGCGTCGCCCATTTGTGCCGGCGCGACGCGCGCGGGGAAGGATGGCGTTGCGATGCCTTGCACTACAAGGCGGTTGCTCAGGCCCTGAACGAGGAGGCGCGGGCTTATTTGGTCGAGATCGCGGGCCGTGGCAGGATCACCTGGCCGCAAGCCAATTTGCCCCGGCTGCGGCCCGACCAGGAGGCCGCAGCGGCGGCCTGGATGCAGAGCCGGCGCGGCGTGCTGGTGATGCCCACCGGCACCGGCAAGACGGAGGTGGCCTTGCACATCATGCACCGTGTGGCGGCGCCGACGCTCGTGGTGGCCCCGGTGCGGGACCTGATGTACCAGTGGCACCGGCGCATCCAGGAGCGCCTCGGCTATGACGCCGGCATCATCGGAGACAACACCTTCAACAAGCGGCCCGTTTCCGTAACGACTTATGACAGCGCCTGCATTTACATGCAGGATTTCGGGAATGACTTCGGGCTCCTGATCTTTGACGAGTGCCACCATTTGCCGGGGCCGATGCGGTCCGATGCGGCGCGAATGAGCACGGCCCCGTTTCGCCTGGGGTTGACCGCCACGCCGGAGCGGAGCGACGGACGGGAGGCGGCCCTGGACGGGCTGATCGGCCCGGTTGTTTTCCGGTTTCCCCTGGCGCAAGCCCGCGGCACCATCCTCGCCGATTATGAGGTCCAGCGCATCCCCGTTTATTTGTCCGCCCTGGAGCAGGCTCGATATGACCAGTGCTCGGAGACGATACGGCGCCACATGCTCGAGCGGCGCCAGGAAGACCCCGAGTACAGCGGCTACGACTTGCGCCGGGAGTACGCCAAAAGCCCCGAGGCGCGCCAGGTCCTGGCCGCCCTCCGCGCCAAGCAATCGATCGAGGACCGGGCCTCCGAGAAGCTGCGGGTCCTGGCCGACCTGTTCCGGCTGCACCCGGACCAGCGCGTGCTGGTGTTCACGGGCAGCAACGCGATGGCGCGCGAGGTCTCGGTTCGTTTCCTCATCCCCTGCCTGCTGCACCATTGCCGGAAGAACGAGCGGCGGCAGGTTCTCGAAGGCTTCCGGGATGGCCGTTTCCGCGCCATCGTCGCTAACCAGGTCCTCGACGAAGGCGTTGACCTGCCGGAGGCCAAGATAGCCGTGGTCCTGGGCGGCCTCTCCTCGGCCAAGCAGGCCAAACAGCGGCTGGGGCGCATTTTGAGAAGGCGCGGCCAGGAACAGGCCCTCCTTTACGAAGTGGTCTGCCGCGAAACCAAAGAGGAGGCCCGGTCCCGCCGGCGCCGGAACAGCGATGCTTACCAAGGAACTCGCCATTTTCGAACTCGACCGTGACCGGCTCGTGCCCGAGCGCCTGACGCGGCATCGCCACCGGCACTACCTTGGTTACGCGCGGGCGATGCTCAGCATTTATGCGAAGGGCCTCGGCTGCACGCGGCAGGAATTGCACGCCCGCGTCAAGGCCCTGTTTCGCGGCGAGCCGGATTGTCCGCCGCAGCGAATCGCGGCCTTCTGCAAACTGCTCGATGAAGATCGCGTGGCCCAGTACGAGACGGACCGCCGTGGCCAGGCCGCCGCCCTGCGCCTGAAGGTCTTTACCCTGGCCGGGCCGATGCACCCGCTGGTCGAGGTCCGCGACCGGCTCTTCGAGCATGCCGAGACGGAGGCGAAGGAGAGCATTGCCCGGCAGCTTGGCCGCTCGACCTGGGCGCAAGTCGAGCCGGAGTTGTTCGCCGATGTCTTCGAGTGCAACCGGTTGCAGCAATTCACCGGGTATGCCAGCCCGGAGGCGCTGCTCTCACGTTACAATGTCGCCCAGGTGCAGGCGGCGCTGTTTCGCGCCACCCGGCTCCGCATCGAGGCGCGCGCGGATTTTCAGCGCATCATCACCCACGCCAAGCTGGCGCGATTGCTGCACGACATTCGGCCGGGTCCCGGCGCCGGTTACACCATCATTCTGGACGGGCCGGCCTCCGTACTCCGGGAGACTCGCCGCTACGGCGCGGACATGGCGAAGTTCCTGCCCGCCTTGCTCTCGTGCCGCGATTGGCGGCTCGAGGCCGAGGTCCGGCTCCGGGGCTATGGCCCTCCCGTTCGGCTCGAGCTCTCTTCGGAATCCGGTTTGAAGAGCCCGATGCCCCCGCCGCCCGAGTTCGATTCCTCAGTCGAGGCGGCCTTCGCGCGAAAGTGGGGAACCGAGGCCCGCAACGGCTGGTCCTTAAGGCGGGCGGGCAGGATTCTCCAACAGGGCCAGACCGTGTTCGTGCCAGACTTCGTCCTGAACCACGCCGACGGCCGGGAAATCCTGCTGGAAATAGTCGGCTTCTGGACTCCCGAGTATCTCCGGGCCAAAATCGGGAAACTCAAACTCTTCCAGGGCCGGAGCATCCTCCTTGCCGTCGCGGAACGAGTCGCATCGAAATGGAAGGACAGACCCGCCGGGCTCATCCTCTATAAGACGGCGCTCAAGCTCGACGGCGTTCTGGAAGCGCTCGAGGCGGGGTGGCCAAGGGCTTAACCCGGATGTTTCATAGGGTTTCAAACTGGAAGGCGTAGCGCAGGCTTCCAGCCTGCTGTATCGCGGATTTCCAATCCGCAGATGCGACCAAGCAGCTACGGCCTGCCGACCGGAAATGGCGATACGACCAGGTTGGAAATCTGCGCTACGCAGCCGCGGGAGCCCGGTGCGGCTCTTAGCTTTGGGTTCGACATGGTTGACGGGAGAGGGTTATCTTTTGGCCATTGGTATGCGCATTGAAATCGAACAAGAAGACGATGGCCGTTGGTTGACGGAGATTCCGTACCTTCCAGGAGTGATGGTTTACGGCGCGACTCGTGAGGAGGCCGTAGCCCGAGTCAAAGCGTTGGCCCTCCGGGTGCTTGCCGACCGCTTGGAGCATGGGGAAACGATACCCGAACTGGTGGAGGTTTTCTCGGTCGCCGCATGAGCGGATGTCGCAGTCCGGTGGCTGTGGTTGAGCCCAGAGAGGCGGCTCCGCCTGCGCTGCGCTTTCACCCTCGGCGTTGCTCAGCTTCACCTGTGGCGCACTGCATCTCAGGTTTTTCGGGAAGCAGCTTTTTCCGATGGATCCTATTGAGAATTGATGTTTGCTTTCACGCTCGCTACAAAGCATCACGCCGCAGTCATTTTCCCCCGCCCAGCAACTCCTCGGCCAGGGGGCGGGCATTGTAGAGGTTTTCAAGGGCCTCGATGATGGCTGCGGAATGGACGCACAGGGCGCGGGCCTGGTCTTCGGTGTAGAGAAAATCGGCCACCAGGGATTGGATGTTGCCGTCGAAGATGATGCCGACAAATTCGCCGCGGCGGTTGACGGCCGGGCTGCCGGAGTTGCCGCCGATAATATCGGCCGTGCAGACGAAATTGAACGGAGTGGCCGAGTTCAACTTGTGTTCGTTGGCCAGCCAGCGTTGCGGCAGGTCGAAGGGCGGCCGGCAATTCTGACTGGCGGCGCGTCGATAGAGTCCAGCGAAGGTGGTTTGAAAAGGGATGTGCCGGCCGTCTTCTTCGTAGCCGGCCACCACGCCATAAGACAGGCGCAGAGTGCCGGTGGCGTCGGGATAATGGCCGGCCCCTTCGAGGGCGTAGCGGGCCTTGCCGATTTGGGCATGGGCCTGGCGAATGGCTTCCCGCCGGGCCTCGACGTCCTTGCGCACCGCTCGAGCCTCGCCGTCGATTTGGCGCGCGAGCGCGACCATGGGGTCCCGGGCCTGGTCGAGGACCTGGAGGCCGCCTTCGTACCACTGGCGGCGGGTGGCGGGCAATGCCAGTTTGGTGCCCCCGACCGCGGCGACGGCGCGTTCGCGCGGCGACAGGCCGTCCAGGACTTTCCGGACGACGGGATGGTCGTAGCCGAGGCCCTCGGCGAGGGCCGTGAGCGAGTCGGTGAGCTTGACGATCTCGAGGTCCTCATAGACAGGGTTTTGCGCAAGGAGTTCGTGCTCGAAGGAGGCGCGGCCGGCTTCCTGGTATTCCTCGAGCCGCTGGCCGTCCGGCTTGGTCCGCTCGAGGGCCGCCCGGAGCAAGCTGCGGGCGTACCTGAACAAGAGGCTGTTGAAACCGGCGCCTTGCTCGAGCAGTTCATATTCCACCGCGCGTCCGGCGATGGCCTGCTGGGCCTGGGCGATGCGGCCCAGGGGCGGCTCCGCTTCCGCCCTGCCGCCTGAAGGCGGCGTTCCGCGCGGCGAGGAGCCGGCCCCGGGGTTCCCATGTTCCAAGAGCGTCTGGAGCGATGAGCGCAGCTTGGCTTCGGCGGCTTTCCTCGCGTCCATGAATTTGGGGTCGAGCAGCCCGGCCAAGGCGCCGTCGCGCGCCTTGCGGGAGTTGCGGACGCCGAAGAGGTCGTTGCGGGCGCGGCGCTCGTTCTCGGCGCTGCGCACGCTGTAAGCGCCCAACAACACCTCCAGGCGATTGAGCCGCTGCAAGGTCCGAGGGTACTCCCGGTCGCGGAGATATTCCAGTTCGGCGACGGTGCGCAAACGGTCCGTGCGGCCCGGATGCCCGGATACGAAGACCAGTTCATGGTCCGCCGGGCCGGCCTGGCTCCATCGCAAGTAATGCTCGAGCTTTGCCGGCTGTCCCTGCTCGTAAGCGCGGAAGAGGCATATATCCAAATCGAAGCGCGGGTACTCGAAATTATCCGGATCGCCTCCATAAAAGGCGATCTGCTCTTCCGGAGCGAACACCAGGCGGATGTCCGTGTATTTCTTGTAGCGGTAGAGATGGTATTCTGCGCCTTGGTAGAGCGTGACCACCTCGCTGCGCAGGCCGGTCTGGTCCTGCGACTCCTTCTCGATGGCGGCGATGACCGCCCGGCGGGCGCCAAAGGCCTCCGCATCGGTCATGCCCGGCTGGACGGCCGCATTGACCCGCCCCGTAACCTCCTGGATCTCCCTGAGCACGCTGACCTCCAGCCCCGAGCAGGGCTGCTCCTCCGCGCGGGTTCGGGCGTAGAAGCCGTCCCGGAGATAGTTGTGCTCCTTGGTGCTGAGCCGCTGCAAGGCCCGCGAGCCGACGTGGTGATTGGACAAAATCAGGCCCGCTTCCGAGACAAACGCCCCCGAGGCGCCCCCGAAACGCACCGACGAGAGCTGGAGATGCTGGAGCCAGGCATCCGTCAACTCGAAGCCGTACTTTTCCTGGATCGCCTGGCGGGGCGGGTGGTTGTAAAGCCATAGGCCCTCGTCAGCGCGCGACTCGTTGCACAGGCTCAGAATGGCCAGGAGCAACCAGGGCACGCTGAGCCGTGGAATAAACGGCGATGCCGCGCCGAGGTGGCGTGGTCGCAGGAATGCGGGGAATTCTTTGGACATAAAACAGTTCGGGCAGTCTATGGAATAGACACCGCAAGTCCAGGGATTTGCCGGGCTGTGCAGCAATTGGGTGCATTTGCCTTTGGGTGGCGGTTTCTGGCTCCTGCTCCTAATCCTAAGCGGCCACCCAAAAAAGCGGGATGCGTCGGCAAACTGGGATCTATCTGGCGCCGGACGGCATCCAAGGCCCCAAACCACCTTACTTGCCGGTCTCATTCAGCAGGCACTCGCTGGCCGCTGAGCAGACTCCTTGGCCTTCGGCGGTGATGCGGGTAAGGTTCTTTTCCGCCTTCGCGGCCTGGTACTGGGATTGGGCGAGGGCCAGCGTCTGATCGGTTTCTCCCGCCACCCAGGTCCGGCCCGGGGCGCCCAGGGCGAGCAGGGCAGGCAAGTCGCCGTATTTGGCCCCGCCGGGCGCGAAGTTCGGGTCGTGAAGGTCGAGCACGCTGCCGAAACGGAAGCCGGCGGTATCGATGACCGCCTGGTCGATGGCGTTGCCGCATTGGGCGCGCGCAGCCGCCACCCACGGCCCGGCGCCGGCCAGACCAACGACGCTCAGCCGCGACGCGAGCCAATTGTGCTTGACGAAGCTCACCACCGACAGCACGTCATGCACGCGGTGAGCGAACACGCAGTAATTGTAGCCGAAAGTGTAAGCGGCCGCTTCGCGCGGGTTCTTCACCCTCGGGGTGCGCGTCAAAGGCTTGCCCTCGGCGAGGAATTCGCCCTGGTAAAGCAGGTCCACGCCAATGACCGTAGCGCCGGATTTCACGAGTTTTTCCACGGCCGGCTGGAGCGAGCCGCCGGCTGCGAAGAGGGCGGATTTTCCTTCGGCGTCCAGCCAGAGCACAGTGTGGCCGTTTCCCTGCTTGGGAGAACAGAAGATGGCCGGGAGTTCCTCGTGCCAGGTTTTGTTTCGGAGCAGGGTGCTCGTCAGGTTCCAGGAGCCGCAGTCGGATTTGCGGACTGTTTCGCACTCCACGTCCCCGGCTTCAGGCCATCGGGAGCCGAGCACAATGTCCCAGGCGCTGAGGCAGGAGGCGCGGAATCGCTCGGGGGTGGCCTGTTCGGCGGCGAGCTGTTTCTGGGCGTCATCATGGAACCAGCGCAGCAACTCGCGTTCGAAGGCAGGGCCGGCGGCCCTCGGAGCGGGATGCTGATCATCCCAAACGCTAAGTTCCCCGGGTTTGAGGACCTGGTAATCGCGTTCGATGACCGGTTCCTGAAAGCCGAGTTTGAAGTGGCGGTTCAGCCACGTAAAGAAGGCGGAGCGGGAAACGGCATTGTAGTTGTGCGGGAAGTGCTCGCCTCGTTTGAGCATGACATTGTCAGGGGCGCCCATGAGCGTGTAGAGCTGCTTGAGTTCCGGAAACCCTTTGGTGGACATCTCTTTGGTCCAGTCGTCGGCGCAGGTCATGCCTTGGGGTTTGGGCGCGAAGAGGGCGGCGAACTCGACGTCGCCGGTTTCGACGCGGAGGAGGGAGGCGTTTTCACAGGTGCAGCCGCCTTGCATGGCGGTGCTGACCATGACGGCGGGGAACGAGAGCTTAACGCGGGAATCAATGGCAGCGAGGATCATGGTTTGGGTGCCGCCGCCGCTGGCGCCGGTTATCGCGATGCGGTCGGCATCGACTTCCGGCAGGCTCAACAGGAAGTCCAGAGAGCGAATCGAGTTCCAGGTCTGCAGGCCCATCGCGCTCTGCAAATGCGCCTCGGCCTGGGGACTGAACAGGCCCCAGTTCTCCATCGTGTTCATCTCGGGCCGCTGATGGGCGAATCCGTGGACCAGTTCCAGCGAAAGCTGCCGGGAATCCGAGTTGCCCAGCATGTCCCACTGCCAGACCACGCAGCCCATGCGCGCAAGCTGAACGCACATCGACTGAAAGCGGCTTTGGCCTCCCTCCTCGAAGCGCTCCTCCCCTTCGGCAATCTCGTGCCTGAGCTCGGCGGGAGTCGAAAGGGAGAGGCGCGCGTTGGTCCAATGCCCGTGGGCGAACAAGACCCCGGGGATTTTGCCGGCAACGTTCTTCGGACGATACAGATTGCCGGTGACGAAGAAGCCGGGCGCGCTCTCGAAATAGACCTTCTCGACCGTGAAGTCACCGCGATCGATTCGCCCATGGATGACCGCATGGAGCGGCGCGCGGGTCGGCATCGGCCACAGTCCCTGCGAGACCAGGACCTGATGCCGCACGCGTTGTGCGCGCTTCTCCCACTCGGCCTTCGACGCCGGCGGCTTGAAGGGAAAGTAGCCGTCCAGGTCTTTGAGCGGCTCGAGGCGGAGGTCATCGGGCTGCTTGGCCACGGGCAAGACCCTCGGCGCAGGTCCGGCCACTGAGGCGGCCGCAAGGAGGGACACTGCGAAGGACAGGCGCATGGTCGAAAGTCGGATTGTCATGGTCAACGCATATAGACCACTGACGCCGTTTCGGCCATCGAAAAATGACAAACCGCATTGGCGGCGGCGCCGCGGAGTATGGTGAATAAGCCGTTTCCTTGAGTTTCGGGCTGACAGCGCAGCAATGGTGGGCTATTATGTCACGATGAGCTTCAGCGAAGTTTTAGCCGAATTACCGGGGCTGACTGTTTCCGAAAGGCAGATGCTGGTTCGCCGCGTACTGGAATTGGATGAATCGGCGCTATCTGGGGAAGATGAAGCCGTGGTGGAAGAGCGTTTGGCGGATCATCGCCGGAATCCCGCCTCCGCCGTGCCACTGCATGAAATGAAAACACGTGTGCGCTCGCGCCCCGGCAAATGAGCTGGCGGGTCGAGTTCCGCCCGGAAGTGGAGAAGGACGTGGCTGAAGCGGCCGCTTGGTACGAGGTGCGCCAGCCGGGACTCGGAGCGGAGTTTGTGGAGGAAGTCATCCGGGTGTGGGACGCGCTCGCCGAAAATCCGCTGCTCAATTGCCGTCGTCATCCGACCAAGAACATCCGCTGGCGTTACCCCAACCGTTTCCCTTACCGCGTCGTGTATGAAGTGGTCGAACCGGCGCAAACGGTGATTGTGGCGGCGGTTCTGCACGCGGCCCGGCACGACCACCACTGGCAAAAGCGAATATAAGCTCCAGCCGCAGTGCGGGCCGCGCTGTACGAACAACACCAGTTCCCCAAAAGAGCTCTGCGCCCTCAGGGCCCGCTAACGACCATGATCCGGTAGAAACGCTGTGGGGCTGTCGAGAGGTCCAGGTCGGCCGAAAGGGGGACGCCGGTGCCTGGGAGATCGTTGCCCAGGGTGGTCCAGGTGGGGGCGGCCAGATCGTCCTTGTATTGCAGGCGGTAGAGCGCGCCGGGTACGGTGGGCCAGCCAAGGGTGAGACTGCTGCCGGTGAGGTTCAGGACGCTCAGTTGCGGAGCGGCGACGGCAGTAGCAGCGGAAGCGGAGAAACTGAGATTATCGATGGCCAGGCCCTGGGCTTTGCCGGTCGGGTCGGCCATTACCCAGAGCAGCCACAGCGCCGCCCCGGGCGGCCAGTTGGTAATTGAGTGGTTGACGCTGCTCAGGTTGGTTTGGTTGGCGGCCAGCGTGCCGTCCACGGCCAGGCCTCCAGCATCGGCGGCAAGCGCCGGAAAGCTCACGTTCAGGCTGGGAATCGAGCCGGAAAAGGGGGTCGAGAACGGTTGGGTGGCGGGAGGATCGATCAAATAATAGAACTGGAGCGTTTTGGACTTGTCGGACTGGCGCCAGAGTTCGCCGGTGAATTGGAGGCTGATGAGGTTGAAGTTGTTGGTGGTTTGATTGATGAATTTGGCGCCGAAGGCGGTGGGACCGGTGGTGGAGGTGGCCAGCAGGCCCAGGGCGCGATTGGTGCCGTTGGGGGGGCCGAAGCTGATTTGACCGCCGGTGGTTTGATCGCCGTAAGAGGCCCCGAAGCGCACGCCGGTGCCGGGACTCGATGAGGCGAGCCCGAACCAGCCGGCCATGGCGGCCAAGCCCAGGCCGCCATTCGGGCCGCTGGCGGCCGGCGGCGCCGCGAAATCAAACGGGTTGGGCAGCGAATAGGCAATGCCGTTGATGGTGACCGGGTTGGCGCTGTTGACCGAGACGAGTCCCGGGTTGGGCAGCGAATCAAAGTACTGAGTGTAAACCGAGCCGGCGGCGGTGTAAGGGATGTAAGAAAAGGGCATCGCAGCGTTATTGGAGCCGCCGGGCGTGGCATAAAAGAACTGCTGCCGCGCGAAGGCCTGTCCGTCCGGGGATGAGCCGTATGAATGGTTGGGGGGCAGGTTGGTATAGTCCACGTAATCCAGCACCTGGGGCTGCCCATTGAAAAGGCGGCTCAGGGCGAGCGAACCGGCCAGACTCGGCAAAACGAAGCCGGTGTGCAGTTCGGTCGAGGTCGAGAGGTTGGTTTGGCCGTCGGCGAAGATGATCTTGAATTCGCCGGGGTTGATGCTGGCGGCGGCAGGGAAGGCCCACTGGGTGAGGTTGGTGTAGTTATTGGCGAGATAAAGGCCGGCAAGGGAAACGACGCTCGGGCTGGGGTTATAGAGCTCGAGCCAAGGGACGCGCTGGCCAGCGGCGTCGGTGATGCCGGTCAGGTTGTCGGCCTGCAATTCATTGAGCCAGAGCGGCGGGAACGCCGGCAGAGTTTCGAGGACGGAGTTGGTGGCGTAGGGGGTGCAGGTGTAGAGGGTCGGGCTGGAGGGAGGTTCGAGGTTTTGCAGGCTGTAGATCATGCCGCTGCTGGGAGAGGTTCCGGAAAGGCGAACCAGCAACTGAGTTCCGCTGGCCCCGGGCAGGAACCAGTAGCTCAGCGTGTAGGTGCCGTTGGTAACGATCGGGGCGGTGTTTTCCCAAATCGAGTCTGGGATGGTATCGCCTGGGCTGCTGGCAACGACGTGCAAACTGCCGCTGCCGGAATGTGCCACATTCGTGGTGAGCGCCGAACCGGTCATGTTGGCCGACAAGGTCCAGGGACCGGTCAGGGGACTTTCAAAACCGCCATCGGTCAGAAGGTTGGCGCCGGCCCCGGGGACGGTCCCGGCGACGAGGCTGAGGTCGTCGAGGTAACAATCGCCGGCTGTGCTATGCATGCAGATGAGCAGAATGGGGCGTGGGGCGGTGCCGGTGATCGAGACATACTGCCATTGGGGCTGATTACTGCCGGAGATATTGGTCTGAGCGACCGCCCAGTTGCCCACGCGCCAGTTGTCCTGGAGGGGATCACGCAGTTGGAGTGAGGTGCCGGGCGGATTTGTGGGCCAGGGCGGGGTGTTGGCATAGAGGACCTGGTTGATAATGAGCTCGCTCGCCGGGGCCAGGGCGGGCTGGACCAGGGAGAGCAATTCCCCTGAGGCGGGCAGGGCGCCGGGGAAAGTGTCGAAGACCAGATTGTTGGGTCCGTAGGCTGTGGCAAAGGCCTGGCGGTTGGCGGCCAGGACGAGAAACGAATTCGGCGCGATCATCGAGCCGCTGGGGAATGTGTAGCCGACGCCCTGGAGTTGCCAGCCTGAGAGATCGAAGGTAATAGTGGGCGAGGCGTTGTACAACTCGATGTACTGGGCATTGGGAACCTGGGGATTATACATGATCTCATTGATGACCACCAGGCCGGCCGGCGAATCCATCGCCCCTTTGGAGGTCGCGGTGGCGGTGGCGGATGCGCCTGAGACGGGCTGGCCGTGGAGGTCGACGCCCAGGACGGACAAGAGATTGGTGCCCGGCTGGAGGGGGACGGTGGCAGTCCAGCCCGTGACCGTGGGCCAGGTGAGGGGACAGGCAACGCCATTGAACCAGAGGGTCTTGACGGCGAGGGGCGCGGTGCCGGAGATGGTGGCCAGGTTGTTATTGACGGTCACGGAAGCGATGGCAAAGGGGATGTTGCCTACCCCGTGGCTGGCCAATGCGGCGAGGAGGGAGTTGTGCATGGTGGCTATCCAGCCTTCGAGCGAATTCCTGGGGTCGGTGACCGTCACGCCGTTCCAAGTGGTGGTGGTCAAGCCATTGGCCACGAAGGCGGCGTACTTGGCCTCGAGCATCGGGTTGATCCGGGCGTTGTTCATGGCGTAATTGGCGATGTCCTGGAAGGCGCGCAGATAGGCGCGCTGGTGGGCCGGGTAATTGTGGAACGTGGCCATGGTCGGGTCGGCGGAGCCGTAGTTGAAGAGGTTGCCTCCGTCGGGGCCCCACGTTGAGGTCCCGCCGCCCAGGGTGATGTTCCAGTCCCATTTAAGGGCCGTCCACTTGCCGTAGGTGGGCTTGTAGTTGTACATGTTCCACTGGTTTGCGGTGAAGAAACTGTCCCAATCCCCGGTGGCATGTTCCATGGCGGACATGCGGAGCCATTCTTCGGTGTCCACCTGGGCCTCCATCTGGGCGTAATAGTCGGGGCTGGCGGTGGGGATGTTGGCCGCATCGATGAGGTCGAAGACTGCGCTGTAGTCGTTGACGGAGACCGGGTATTGGCGGGCCCAGAACATCCAGCGGTAGCGGGCGAGTTTGTATTGGTTGGGCACGCCGTTGATGGTGGTGGTAAAGCGGCCCAGAACACACCACGACTGGTTGGCATAGTTCAAGTATGAGCCTGCCGGCTCCGCATCGCCTTCGAACCAGGCATGGTTCTTGTAAAGGTAGCCGCCATTGTCGGCCGGGAAGTATTCATTGATCACGTCGCCATCGGGAGTTTGGGCATCTTCCATGAGCGGTCCGTGGCGGTTGCCGTTGACGAAATAGACGTAATAGCGGCGGTTCTGTCCGGGGAGGCCGATTTGATGGGCCATCCAGAAGCTGGCTTGCTCGCGTTGGAGGGTGTTATCATCCAGAACTCCGTTGCCAGGCACATGCTGTTTGTCCAGCGAGGTCACGCCATAGAGCAGGTCATCGTGAGGGACATCCCAATGGAAGCCGGCAAGGGTGGTGATGGGCGAGCCGGCGTATTGGTGATAAGGGCTGCCGGCATAGCGCCCCGCCCAATCATAGATGATGCGTCCGCCGCCATCGACCCAGGTGCCATCGTGCAGCTCGTGGGAAACCCCAGGGGCGCCTTGGGCCCAACGATTCGCCCAGTTCTGAGTGATAAAGAGATGCTGGTGGGCGAAGCTGCCCACGGGCGTCGGATCGCCGAAGGCGACGACGCACTCGCGC
>Ga0187849_1002063_pt1 | contig 19851 bp, 35 predicted proteins | sample June2016WEW_4_10_2_FD_132412 | JGI IMG/M metagenome (GOLD analysis project Ga0187849, IMG submission 132412) | Peatland microbial communities from SPRUCE experiment site at the Marcell Experimental Forest, Minnesota, USA - June2016WEW_4_100 | ecosystem: Environmental > Terrestrial > Soil >...
AGTCTATTGTTTCAACATCCCTTTCAATTCGTACGAATACGAATCTAACAAGCAGGTCGTGATATCCCTCCCTAATTAGTGATTTGATATGTTTTTCGGTACCACCAATAATTACATTAAGGTTATAGTTTTTCTTCCTTTTTGAAAAGTCAATTATGTTAGCCGCATCTTTTGTGTATGTGAGTTCAAATTGGGTTCCTTCAGAGGTAAGTGATGAAATAAGCCTAATAACGTTGCCACGAACGTTTTGAGGTCTCAGCAGTATGGATTGGAGGTCCGAAATAACAAGGTTCTGGATACGTTTCTGCTTTAAAAGTTGTTCGTACTGCTTGAATCCAGCATACTCAACTGCTGTTGTGAATATTGTATTTCTAAATAGAAGTGATTCTGTTTTAAGTATTTGTGTTTTTCCAATACCATTTGGTCCAATTAACATTAACGGCGGACCTCCTATTGCGAGTGAGGTGTTGATAATCATTTCTGCATCTTTAACTTGAATGGTAACCACTTCGGACCTTTTAAGAAAAGGTCCATCAAAAAAAATTATTTCAGTACATATGTACAATAAAACTCCTCTTTGCTTATAACTTCACCCCCCTTTCGTTTTTCGGTAAACAACACATTCCAGTCTTCTATCTTTTTTCCTATTCGTTGTATGTTATTGCATTCTCGAAATGGGTCGGACCCAAGGAACGCCTGAACCATAACTATTTCCATTGGTGTTTGTTTCCAATTCTTAATTTGTGGTGGAGTTATATATATGTGAAGTCCTTTGTGTGTTGTGTAAACGTTAAATTTTGCAGGTAACATATATTCCTTTCCTTTTCCATCAAAGAATGTTCCTGATAGTGTCTTATAGATTGAGTTAATGTGTTCAAGCTTTTCCTTAATTACCTTATTAATTAGATAGTTTTCAATTTTGATTGTTGGGTCGTCTATATCAAGTTTAAATGTACATTCATCGCGTGGTTCTGTTTTGTATTGAAGTTCTTTAAGCTGTTTTTCGTACATATCTGTTTCATATTCATTCTGCATCTTCATCATCCTCCTTATAACCAAGACCAATGTTCGTTTCTGATGTGTAATCCCTTTCGTTAAGAAGGAATCTGGACCACTTGAATCCACGTGGCTTCATATTTGTTTTTGTAACCTCAAGTCCCTGCGTTATCATGTCTTCTGTTGTATTGTTATCAAGTATTGCACGAAGTCCATGCGCAGAATCTCCATGAATGTGATTCTTCATTACCACATACATCCAGTGCATTATGTCCTCTTTTTCCTTGTACTGCTTCTTTGTGAGTATGACCGAAGACTTCAAATCCAATTTAATATTGTGCTTTTTATAATCAATATAAAGAGTTAACGATACATTAACGTTCTGTCTTCCTTCTGCGGCAGGTTCATTTCTTTGCCTTAACTTCTCACCCCACTCCAGAGTTGGTTTAAACCCTTTCTTGGTCTTAACGTAATGCTTATTAAATGTTTTCAGGTTCTTAATCCTTCTTGTTGAGACCACTCCTCTTACATTTATAAGTTTTCTTTTAACTCCAATTCCTTTTACCATATTAATCAACATGTGCTTCTATAACATAATCTTTTAACATATCAACAATTTTAAGCATTGGGGAATTCGTACCATAACCAATTATCCATTCTTGTTTCCAGGTTTTAATTGTGCCATTAGAAGATATTATTTTATATTCATCTAACAAAATTAGTTGAGGTGGTTCTTTTTTATGTTTTTTAACTTCACCCACCACTTCCTTTATTGCTAAGAAATCATGTACATTCTTAATTGGAAAACTGTTTGCTATAATGTGCAACAATTCGTTTGCCCTTTTTTCTGGTATCATAACAATCATTTGGTGGTGTTTATCGGTAACTTCATATCCTCTGGATTAGTGGTGTTTATCGGTAACTTCATATCCTCTGGATTCAAGAAATGCTTTTGCTGTTTCTATTCTTACACGTTCCTCCTCCCTAATTGCTTCCAAACAAAATTTACAATTCATACTTCTTATCATAAGAATAATATGTTCTGTATGGGTTGAACCATCCTGTTGAAGTATGTTATATTCCGGTTTCATTCAAATCTCCTCTGCTGTTTTCCCAACACTTCATTCCTTCTTTTACGTTTTGTTTTGGTTACCTGACCGAAACGTTCACCATTAAGTGTTCCCTGCTTTCCGGTCAGTGGCTTTAATAGGCGTTCGTATATTGGTATTAACTGTCTTTCAGTGTAATAGCTAATTGATGGGTTAATGTTCTGTTTTTTGTCTGGGTCATACCTCTTAACTTCAGTTATCTTATGTTTGTGGTATCCGGTTACAACATATCCTATCTTGGTACCAATATAATCTCCTTCAACCGCCGCCCTTACGTGGGGTGGCGGAGATTTGTATTGACCTATTGGTTTGGTTAATGATTTGAATATAACGAATTTTGGAAGTTCGAGTTTGCTTATATTTGAAACATATTCTTTATGGTATGCTATTGCTCCCTTTATATCGTTAAGCAACATACCCAATATTTTGTGTTCGTATTCTGTTGCGAGCTTGCACCAATCGGTTCTGCGAATCTCAAGTCCACGTGCAATGATTTCATCGCATTGCTTAAACTCCTCGTTAAGAACTATGTGTCCGTAATACCTCTTCTTCTTTCCATAAAAGTAAATCTTATCACATAGCTTTTCGAACCTAATGTTAAGGTAATTCGTTCCTATATTGAATTGCTTGAGTTCATTGCTAATGTGGGTGTTCATTGTTTTTTCCATTTCCTTAATTATTGTTTTTGCGTCTCTCGAGGGCGCAACCTCGATGGGTATCATGATTGAATCGGTATCACCATACACCACTTCGTAATCCTTCTCGAAGCTCTTAATAAGGAATCTTCCAACAGCAGTAACCGATTCAGCTATTCGTACATCGTAAATTCTGCTTGTTTGGTGTCCAAGGATTCCATAGAAGGCACTAATTAAAAATTTGGTTCCTATTTGAAGCGTGTTGTATGTTTCATCGTTGGTTTCAACGTAGAGTTTTTTGTACTGCTTTCTTAAATTGAGAAGGTTGGTTATGAATTCATTGTATATTCCAATTTCATTCTTCTTAAAATGGTATCCCATCGGTGATAGGATAACATCTGGATTTTTTGGTAAATCTATATCCTCAACTATGGTTTCCGGTGAGAGGTTAAATGTTCTAATTATATTTGGGTACAGGCTCGCAAAGTCAAATGTTGCTATGTTGTTAAGTATTCCTGTTGGTGGTTCATGGACATACGCACCTTCGAAAGCAGATTCGTGTTGTGATTGAAGAGTTCCCTCAACGTTAACGCTTGTGACAGTTAATTTCCTCCTACATTTAAATATATACTTTCCACACATCTTTCGCATTATGGACATTTCTATTGCATTGCTAAACCAGGTACAATCATCTACCAAAAGATTAAGAGTTAGTGCTATGCTATCAATTAGGTCCGTAAGCTTTGTTTTCCTATCCAATTTTTCAACCAGAACGCAATCGTTTATGTTGTATTCAGCAAGCTGTTCAATTGAACCCTTTAACGCTTCGATTGCCGTTACCTTCTTTCCCTCACCCAATTCAAGTTTTGAAACATTATCCAAAGAGAAGGAGGTTGCTATTGTTGTTTTGCTGTAAGATGTAACAAATCGTTTGTACAATGACATCATATCCATCCAAACAAATTCGTTTAATTTTAATGACATTTGGTATTTCATGCTTCTTATTCGAATGAACTCGTAATCGAATTGTCTAAGGTTCCAACCTATGAGCATACTGTAATCCTTTATTGCATCAAAGAATTCCAATAGCAATTGTTTTTCTGTATGTGTATATACAGTTTCAATTCCATTCCTCTCGTTAAGTATTGCTTCTCCATCTGGTTTTGAGTTATTAACAATTATGAATACTTTGTAATTACCACTAACGATTGCTATGGATTTAATTTCATCAAGTTCCGGGTCTGCAAAATGTTCCTTGCTTATATCGACCTCTATATCAATATAAGCCTTTTTTAATTTGTCCCTCCCTATATCTGTATTAGTATCATATATATATCTCTTGCTAAAAAGAACATCTGCTTCAAAGTCCGTTACGTTGCCTTCTGCGTCCATAGAACGCAAAGCTGGAACGTCCTGTGGAAGCTTGACAGTATATTTGTTAAATGTTCCATTGATTGCGTTAACAACCTCTTTCCCAACTATACGGTGATGTTCAATGTTGCGTTTGCTGTAGAAGTAGGGCATGAACTTGGAGTTTGTTATGGCTTCAATCTTCTTTGTTCCATCTTCGAGCTGTCTTATAACGTGTAACGTAATAGAATCAGTGTAAATGTCTTGCGTATAGTAGCAGTTAACAATTCTTATTAACCCACCTTTAACTGCTTTTAGTATAGTGTGTTGGTACATCAATTTTTGTTTGCTTACTTGAGACCTTCACCTTCTTTTTTAATGGAATCGCTGGAACGTTATCTATAAGGTATTTCAATTTTGCCAGGCATTCAGCACATATGTTGTCGTCCCCAATTTCCTCTAGGTCTTCCTGCGAGGGGCAAAATGTACATCTTGGTTCAATGTAATGTATATCACCATCACGTTTCATTATTAACACCTAGAATTTAAATTCGTTAAGTCGTGGTGTTACATAAGAAAGGAACTCTTCCTTTGCGAATGGGTTATGCTTGAAGTTTCCGTGCATTGAAGCGGTTGTAATCAACCCTTCACGATAACGCATGGCAACGCAAAGGTGAAGACCCTTAACTATGACCGCAACGCCAGCGGTGTCCAGATTCTTCATTAGTGTTGTTGCTATCTCCTCTGTTACGCTTTCCTGTATGCTTGGTTTCTTGAAGAGATGTTGTGTTAACTTTATCAATTTACTTACTCCTAAAACTTCAGTTTTTGGAAGATATCCTATAAACACCTTTCCAAAGTATGGGAGTAAGTGGTGTTCGCATAAAGAATAGAATGAACATTCCATTACTACCATCTGATTTGAATCCTTTGGAAACGCCTTAAAGTCTGTGTAATCATTTTTTAGAGCTGAAGTGTATTCATCCATAAACTTTAAGAACCTACGTGGCGTGTTTTCTAGAACTTCCTGGTTAGTTACATGGTAATACTTTAACATTTCGCTAATGGCTTCAATCCTTTTGTTATATGAATCTATTGGGTTAATATATTCTCCCATCTAATCACTCAACGGTTGCGCCCATTGACGACGCGCTTGGTTTCTCTATAGCGTCCATTTCGGTTTGGTAATCAACATCCTTTACAACTTCGGATATCATACATGTATTGCACACCAATACAATATTTATTGGTTTTGTCTTATCGTCTGTTGGGGATTGTGGTACTCGAAGTCCAACTGCCATACCACCACACTTATGCCTAACTGTAAGTTCTTGTTTTTGTTCCATTTTTCCAGTGAATTCCTTGGTCATACAAATCACTTATCATAAATTTCAACAACTTTTGAACCATTATTTATAATTTTAATCTGATAGTTTCTGGTTGGAAGTGATGTATCCATATATACATTCACCTTAGATTCAATGAACTCCTTATTTACTATAATATCAACCCTATCTCTTAATGTTACTTCCTTCTGTTCGAAGAAGGGGACATTGTAAACATTTCCACAACTAAGGCATATTACCTCCCAACACCTACCACACACTCCTCCATCAAAGTGCAGTGCAAATGTGTGGCGCATACCGTTGAGTTCACAGTTAGTGTTGAATTCTCCAGTATTGTATTTTGGTTTTGGTTTAGTTTCCTGTTTTTCTTTTCCTATTCCTAACATAACTATCACTTTTTAAGTACATCTTTAAATACCTTACACCAGTTGTTTGGTCCAATTTTTACTTCGTAAAAATATCCGAACCCTATACACCTGTGGTTCGGTCCCAAATCTCAATCTGTAACCTATCGCTTACGTTCCAGCGATTCTTTATTGCTAATTCAGTTACCCATTGTAATTTCGAATCCTTTTCATATTCTTGATGTAAATGTAATTGTTTAAAATCAGAAGCACAAGGCATAAGCCACACCTTATATGGACGTATGTGGAATGGTATTATGTAATCGTTTACCATTTCTGTAATATCTTCAGGTTTATCTATTACAAATTTAAAAATTGCATCCCTTTGACGTGCATACCATTCCATAGCTTCCTTAACTATCCTCTTCTCCTTTGGCACTCCACTATTTCCCAATTTTGGAGATATGTTATACCTATTAATCCATCTTCCCATAAACGAATCCGGTAACATGTTTCCCTGTTGTTCCAATTCAATATCCCCAATCATATCCTCGAATCTATAGTTCTTTCCCTTAACATAATTAAGGAACCCACATATTTCATTTTGTCTTAACAATGGATTCCCACCTGTTAAAATTAAATGCGCTCCGTTCCGTAACGCTTCAATGGAACCGTTATCTTCCCATATTTTATATAACTGTTCATACGTATAAGGTGTACCTTTACGCCAAACTTCAGTGGTATCGCACCATACACAATTAAAATCACAGGATTGCATTCGAAGGAAAACACTTAGAGTTCCCATTGTTGCACCTTCTCCCTGTATGCTTAAAAACGTTTCGCTTACGTTTATGATTTCTGTCATAGAAACAAACTCAATATAATTCCTATAATTAAAAGCATAAGTGCAAGTCCTTTTATGCTGTTGCTAATATCAGTTCCATTAATTGTAACTTCACTTATTCCAATTACCATTCCACTAATTTCTCCTGAAAACAAAATTGCCAACTCAATGTGCATACAAATACCTTTTAACATAAAGCACCTGCAATGAACGCTCCTCCAATTATGAACCCAATAGCTGAAAGTACCGTTCCAATTATGAGCCACAACAAAAACAATAGAATTGCACCCAATACATATGTGTGTCCTATTGTTAGGAGGTATTTCCAATACATGTAATTTAGAAATATTACTGTTCCAATTATTATTAATCCTAAAAGAATTAATAACACTTTTTTAAACACTTCTGTACCATCAAAATATATGTTTACCATTCAAATCCCAATTCCTTTTTTGATTAACCTTTTTTTGGAAAAAAGGTTATTAACTCCAGTATTCAGCATAGGAACTCTCAGTCTCCCAAACTCTAACCCTATTGTTAATGTTTGGATTTACCAACAAAATATCCTTACTTATAATCATAGCTATGACTTCCGCTGTTGGTGTTGTGGTTCCAATTTCATCGTTAAGATGTTTGTGGTCGTATTGGTTAACTATATCCTTTATTAAGTTGAAATCCAAAACCATACCAATCTCCCCAAGCTTACCGGTAAGCCACACCTCAACCTTATAGTTATGACCATGAAGTGTGGAACACTTTCCTTTGTAACTTGGATGTATTATTTGATGTGAACAGCTAATCCATATTTTCTTATATATGGTACATAAAGCCCCTTTTGCTATTAACATTGAACCTATTGGTGTTGGGTTTTCTGATTCCATTTTAATTACCTCTTAACGTTGCGGTTTGTTGTCCAAGTATAGTGTCCCTTATGCTGTTCTATAAAGTCTATACCTTCCTGTGCAGAGGTGATGTCTGTTTGTGTTTTACAATCCCTACACTCAACAACACAATCCATTGGTGCCCAATTGTTTTTCTTTATGTTCTGCTCAAGTTTTGTTAGGTACTCAACCTGTTGTGCCTGAAAATCCGGTCTTTTCTTATAACCCATAATAAAACCCCTAAACATAATAGAGTTGGTTCCGACTCTCTATATCTTTGAATGCTTAACTTATCCCTATTTCCCAACGATGGTCTTTATTTATGTATTCAACAAACAATCTGATGTATTCTTTGGATTTCTTTTCATCTAACTTTAAATCGAAGTAGTTTGTTGGTCGTTTACATTCAGCACCAAGACTTAGGTTTTGCGATAGCACCTTCAATGGGTACGATGTATCCATTGAATCGCATTTAAAGAGGTTGGTGTGTTTAAAGTCCTTAAATGAGAACCCAAGATTGTGAATTTCATTATACCAATAATTGCTATTGTTTGTTATGTACTCCCATATATCTATATCAGGATGCCTATCGTACCACCGTTCCCTCACCCTTATTGGTATTGATACCATATCACACTCATAGCTTTCATATAGTTTAAGAAGAGTTTTGAGCTGGGAAGTGTTCGTAACCTGCAATACACCCATGGTGTTATATCTATATTCTTCAATTTTTGGCATATATTTTTGTAGCATTTTTTTGGTTTGCTCATATGACATAAGTACATCTGGAAGTATAAGATATGCCAAAACATTTGTGTTTTCAGATAGGTTATTGCATAAAGCTATCTGTTTGTCCAATATTCTATCAAACTTAACGGAAACTGTGCTTCCAGCTTCAAATGCACCATTATCAACGAATACATAATGGAACTTTTCAAGCTTCTTCATATTGGTATCGTTAACTCCAGATATTACAAGTGTGGATTTTGTATATGGTAGTGAGATGCCACACATTTTTGTTGGTTCCACTATTTGGACATCCATAACAATTACCTAATAAATTGAACCCTAATTTTTTTGAAGCCCTCTTTCCTTCTCTTATCTATGATGTTACCTTTAATTACCTTGGGGAACCAATATTTCCCCAATTAAAGCTCATCTGGGTCTTCCTCATTGTCAGAATCCTCATCTTCGGAATCTTCGTCCTCCTCTTCGCCTCCTTCTTCTGGAGTTTTCTTTGGTTCCTCCTCCTTCTTTTCCGGTTCCTCCTTGGTCTCTTCAACAGTTTTTTTTGCCATTCAAATCATCTCTTATTACGCATTAATCTTTGGTCAACCAAGTCCGTAGCAATTTGTAGTGCTCTTGCTTCGAGATGTTTACGCATCTCTATCAGTTCATTTATGTTGTATGTTTCAGGCATGTTTTCACCAGTTACATTAGTGTTATAGGTTTTAGAAGGGATTTATCCTCCATTTCCCTAATATTATTATTTCCCTAATATTATTATATGGAGATGATTTAAGAATGCTTTTCATTTTATCCATCAAATGTTTGTCTGCGAAATGTACTTCTCTTGTTTGTGGATTTATTAATAATTGGGGGTTTGATGGAGTTCCATAATTTTTATTTTTTCCAATTAGAAAGTCCCCAAGGTTTTCTGTTTCATCTGCACCTAATTGTATTGTGTATGCTTTAAATAAACCTTTCCAAATTGTACAAATCATTTGACCTCTCCAATCTTTCTCAAAAGTTAGGTGTCCATCGTTTGTTTCGAATTCCAGCATCAAATCACTCATACTTTAATGGGTCTTTTATACCTGCAAAAGCAAACGCCTCAAGCCTTTCCTGACAGGTTCCGCACTTGCCACACGCCTTATCCCTTCCATTATAGCAAGACCATGTGTTTTCGTATGGAACTCCAAGTTCAGTACCAAGCTTTATTATTTCTCCTTTGGTCATATGTACAAATGGTGCTATAACATTAATTTTGGATTCCTCAAATAGCGCGTGGGTTAATGCTTCACCAAAAGCGTTAACGAAACTTGGTCTGCAATCCGGATATATTGCGAAATCATTAGCGTGAGCCGCAAACGCTATGTACTTTGCGCCAATGGTTACCGCATACCCTGTAGCTATGCTTAAAAGTATCATGTTACGATTGGGTACAACCGTTTGTTTCTGGTTTTCGTGAGTGTAATGCTCTTCTGGAACAGGTTTATCTGAAGTTAATACCGAAGCTGATAGCAGTTCTTTTAAGGATGTGAGGTCTATTATTTTGTATTTAATGTTAGAAATACTACAAAAGTTACTCGCAAATATAAGTTCCTTATTGTGTTTTTGACCGTAGTTAACGCCAAGAGCATACACATCATATCCTGCTTTCTTATAGTATGTAATTAGAGTTGCGCTATCGGCACCACCAGAAAACAAGCACACAATTTTTTGTGGTTCCATATTATTCATCCTTTATTTCCGTAATAGTAGCACTTTTAATTCCAATATCAACAAAATTTGTTGTTATTGCTTTTGTTAAACAATTCAAGCAAATTGGGAATGAACTAGAACCAAGTGGAGAAAAAAGGTATTTTGTTTCTGTTCCACACATACCACCAAAAGAATCTGGATGAAATTCACACCTATGTACAATTTTTTGTCCAAGATGTTCTATTGCGAAATTAATGGCATCACGTATCTCTATTTGGTAACAACTGCTCTCTTTCTGGAGAAGTTTAAGATAATGTACTGCTTCTTTTTCTTCCATATCAATACACCATAAACATAAATATTGGAGGGGACATTAATCGGCGATGACCAACATAATGACCTTACGGCAAACGGATTTCAGCTGAGCATATGACCTTCATCCGAGTTCCCTGTCTCCAATTAAGGAGACATATTGTCTCCAGTTTTTTGGTCAACCTTTTTACCAAAAAGGTTGTTACTTTGCTTTTGCTACTGTAACAGCTATTACGGTTGTCTTCACACCTTCCGGAGTTTCGCTTGGTACCGGTGATAGGTTTACGTAAGTGTTTATCCACTTATCTGTTTCTTCACCAAGCTTATCTACCAGATATTCTGTTGTGGTTGCATTTAACGCAAACACAGGGTCTTCCGAAAACAGTTGCTTTCCTTTGTCATCCTTTAAAGCCATTATTTCCGGTGCGCTTACCGTTAGCTGTATTGCGTCCCTTTTCGTTCCATTCTTATTTGTAAACTGCTTTGTTCCCACTGCTGTTTTTTTAGCCCTAACACGCTCTTCTAGATTTTCCCCATACAGTATGTTCCCACTTTTCGGCAGGAAATTGTCGGTTACCTTCATGGTTTCACCAATTCTTACGCATAAAACCTTTTTGGAAAAAGGTTACCTAATGGTATATTTTGTACCATCATCCATCTTTATTTCCTTGCTGTTATCCTTTCCGGTCTTTATCTTTATTACATGATGTCCCTTATACAAATCACCAACCTTTAAAGCATCAAGGATTTCTATCTGCTTTTCCTCTGGTGTTGGTGGTGTTGGGTCCGGTTGGTTGAGGTCAAGTTCTTGTAGTGTTTTTCCAATAAATAGCTTCTTGTTTTTGGCAAATGTGAATACACAAATATCTCTTAGCGAATACTCCTCCACAAACGTATCCTTTACGTAAATGCGAACAGCATCATTTCCAAGGACATCAAGCACCTGTTCCTTTCCGTCTTCGTCTTTGGTAACAATTTTAAAATCAGCTAACGCCAAATCGCTTTCCTTTAATCCATTAGGATTAGGTTGTTCCTGTTTCTTTTGCTGTGCTGTTTTTGGTTTCTGCTCCTCCGCAACCTTATCAGGTTGTTCTGTTTCACTTGGTGCATTTTGCGTATCCATTGAAATCACTTAAATATAAAACAGATAGCTGAAGCTACCTGTTTTTTAATACAAAATTTAACATCTCATGCTCTTAAAACCTTTTTGGTTAACCAAAAAGATATAGATATATTATAATCGAATTAATATATAAAGCTATCGTTTGTACATCGTTTATTAAACTATACGGTATTTTCACACATTCAAACAATATGTCTCTATGTATGTTTCCTGTTCATTCGAGATACAGTGGCTTTCCCTTTATGTAACCAATTATTTTTGTTCCTTGTTGAACCTTATCAGACCGGTACCACCTTAAAATTTCCGTTCCACCTTCTGTTTTTTCAACATATATATGGAAAGTTGGGAGTGAAAGATACTCTTGAACCTGAGAGTTAAATGTTCCTGTACGAATTGAATTGTTTACCATACTTTTACAACTCCAACACAACAAACCTCTTACATATCCGGTTGAAGTATCCTTGTCAAGATATACAGGAGAAGATTTGCATATTTCACATTTTTGTGGCTTGATTTGTGTTTTGATAAGGAGTCCATACTTTACTTTAAGCGAGTCGAAACGTATCATAATAAATATTTGGATGGAAAAGTATTTAAAGCTTTTGGTTGAACTAGTATATATATGTTTCTATTTAAAACCATACAAACATAATTGGGTATATAAGTGAGTGTAGAGTTTTAAGCTTTATTTTTAAGCTCTTCCGACGGTAAAATGTTAAAAAAATGGAATTTTTAGCTAAAAACCGATAGGAAAGCTAAAGAATTTTCAATACGAGCGCATCGCAATAACTAAAAAATAAGTGGGTTTTTCGTGGTGGATTCCCGTATGGGTTTATAAATTGGAGTCATTTCTAACTTAAAATTAAATGAATCTTAGTCATATAGTCAAATACACATATATATACCGAAAGCATTAAATATTTATAGCTATATATATAAATACGAGAAATACCTGAATTGTACAAGATGAGTTCCTTTGGTGCCTGTGCAGATTTCATCCCAACCATACTAATTTTATATGAAGTGCAGGTACCGGGACATCCCATTTCGGTGAACCTTTGACGACCCAGAATTTAACTGAAACTACATCTTCTGGGTGTGAAACTTCTCGAATCGAAAAGCTCTGCTGGACAGTCAAGGAACTTGGTTTTAACATTCTTCGTGTTTCTACTGATGCTAAAAAATTTCGGATTGATGCAGTCCGTGGGTCTGATTACCTTTCAATAAGGGTTCAGCCGATACAAAAGTTTCTTAGGAAACAATCTACTTATAAAGTGAGTTGATGGCAAAAGCTACGAAACAACAGCTAATAGATTTATACAATACACATAAAAGCAAGGATGCTTTTATTGATGCGGCACGGATAAAGTACAAAATAAAAGCCGATTATTCCGGACAATTATACTATAAAATTAAAAATGGGAAGTTTGGAGTTGCTCCAAAACAAGGTGCTTCCAAACCAAAAGAGGTAGTGTTTAATAGAAGCAGACCTGAAGAATCCAGTGGAGAAGATGTGGGTGAAGGTGAAACTGAATCTCCACAGACAATTACTCCGGAGAACCTTACCGCTGAGACCGGGGAGGTGAATCCTGAAGATGAGGAACTGAAGAGAAGTTATGCAAAAATGCTTAAAGGTCTTGACCCTAAGGAAAGTGTTTTGTTTACCAATGCCGATAATGATTCAATTTCAAATGTGGAATTTGGTTCTGCACAGCAAAGAAAACAGGGTATTGGTAGGCAAACACAGCAGAAAACTGTACGTGGACCTAGTGGTAGTGTTTTCACTGGTGGTGGAAAGAAGACATTAAGCTATAATATTGGTCATGCTGTTGGTATGTCGTTGAAGAGCGTTAATAACAATTTGCTTTGGCAGGAGAGACCTCTTACCGAGGAAAACACTCTTATGATAGATGAAATTTCTCAGGATTTCAATACAAGGCATATCGACCCAGATGGGACATTCTCAGAAGACCCAAACGCCGATATTTGGATGATGGTTCTTGCAGGTGGTGTTCTGCCGGCAATTGAGCGTATAGATTTGTGGCCGAAAAAGGTTGAGGGTGTTGTTGAGTGGTGTCGTGAGACATTTGGCTGGTTCCAAAAGGCTGACCGTTTCGCCGGTCAACCACGACAAAATAATAATGGTCAGCAACAGCAACCACAGGAGAAGCAGGCACAGGTTACAACTCCAACCGAAACACCACAGCAACAGCCACAACAAGTTGATTTAAGCAAGTATTCACCTGGAGTTCAGGTGTGGATGAATGGCATAATTGGTAGTGGTGGGAAGGTTGACCCAGCGTACATATCTGGGAATAGTATTGATTACGACTTCCTTAATAGAAGGAATGTGTTAAGGAACATTGGGTCAAGTTTCGAATAGGTTTTTGGTAAACCTTTTTACCAAAAAGGTTTTTGTGTGGGAGTTGCTATTGGTTTGGTTGTTGGTTGTGTTATAGGTTACATTGTTGGCAAATATATTAGATATGAAGATGTAATAAAACTATTTGAGAAATGAGGTTTTAATATGAGGCAAATTGTTGTGTTTCGGTGTTTTGATTGTCATATCAAAAAAATATTTGAGTTTGATTTCGATACACTTGATGACATTGAAAACAAAATAAAGAGCTATCAGGAATTCCAGTATTCGCATTCTCTTCATGTTGGGTTCATACTTACGCAGAAGTTCAATACTGAAGCTGACAAGATAAAAATACTTCGTGACATTGGTTCCTGGTTTAACCTCTCTGGTGGTTCTGGTGCGAATACATCACCTGTAGATACGATTTCTCCTGAACCTCCAAAACAGTGAATTTGATGCAGAATGGATATAGACCAAAGAAACTCAGATACAAAATACAGGCAACTGTACGTTTGCATAATGGTATAATTACCAACATTGTGTGTGGTATAGATACGTACACTAAGCTGAAACCTACATTTGCTACTGAATGGGTTAAGAAAATTCCAATGGTTCAAGATGTGGTAGATGTTAAGTTTGAACAGGTAAAGTATTACGAAATGACTTGGGTTGATATGTGACCCTTTTTCCAAAAAGGGTCAATCTAAAAAGGTGGATGTGTGGTTTATAGTACGTCTTCCCCAAATACATTTATGTGGGGATATACCAATGTTTCTGGAATTATACCTTATGGGTATCGTTTGGTGAGTTGATGGGTGATGGTACACCAATAAAGTATATAAAAAGGGAAAAGGAAAAGCAACCTCAAAGGGAGAATATTCATATTTGCACCATATGTGACCATAATAGGAGAAACATAAAGGATTTTAAGTGTTATTGTTGTGGTACCTGTAAGTGTGGGTGTGAGTGTTGTGTTAATTAGGTGTGTATCATGAACGATTTTCGTTTTTGGTCAACCTTTTTACCAAAAAGGTTGTAGAATGGGAGGAAGTTACATAATGGCTAATACACATCCTGATACTTATGCGAAGGATGATATTAGAAATTACATGATAGTAATGTCCCCGAGCCCTATGGGTGTAACCATTAATGCGAATAATGCCGCATTACAGGGAATTGCCATCGCAAGGGGTCAGAAGTGGGTACATATAGATTATGGTAAACCTGGAATTGTTGGTTCACGAAATATGTGTATGCAGGGAGTTAAGCAAATGTTTAGTTTGGACCGTTCCGTCGGTCCAACACGAAATACAACCATACGAGCTATGTGGTTGGATGATGACATAATGATTCTGAATCCAACAGAAGTTCTTGAAGCAATGAATTATGCTGACCAACACAACATAAATATCGTTGCAAATTATGCAAGAGGAAATCCTCCAAATTTGGGCAACACTCTATACCAGAGGTGGAGGAAAGCATATTCTGAATTTTCATCTACTGAATCTAGGCTTGTTGTGAAACAATCTGATATACATGGAACATTGAGAATGGACACTCAACAGGAACGTGATAGCTTCGACTTTAAGGATGAAATTTATAACATAGATATGACAGATGAGGAGATACATAAACTTAGGAATTATGATAGGGTTGATTGTGCTGGTCTTGGTTTCTATTATGGTTGGGTTCCTCTTGATTATAAGTTTCATACTGATTTAGTTGGTGAGGACTTTTACTTTTATTTGGAAAATAAATTGGAATTGCGTTTTGCAAAGAAAATTAGGTTGGACCATCGGCAAACATGTTGGTTAAGACCAAGTGAGATGACATATACGGATTAGGTTTATCTTTTGGTAAACCTTTTACGTTAACGAAAAAGGTTTTAAATGAACGACATAGCACTACCTGAAGCACAGAACAGAACGCAAGCACTCGTTACTAGCAAAGGTGCACGTTATGTTGTGGAGGAGATTATGGGATATATAGAGGAGGGAATGGACTTTTTTGATATTAAATGGGATGTTAATAAGATGTGTGGTGTTATTAGGTTGATAAGGAGAGATGGGGATATGCTTGAACTGTACCTTCCAGGTCAGCAGGAGCTTTTAGATTTGAATGTTGCTATATTTGCATATTATCAAAGTAGGTCTTTGAGGGAACAGCTTAAAAGAAGAAGGGAGAAGAGGTTGGGGATAAGTGCACCGTCCAAGGGATAGTTTATATAAGGTTAAGAAGTTATTGAGAGGTTGTACTGTAAAATTAACAGAACGTGATAAGAAAAGAATTAAAATATGTTTGAGGAGATTTTAGTGGGAACGTATTCGATGTATGGTTTAACATTGGAACATCCAGACTCACCTGGTGGTGGTTCGCATATTAGAATAGTTCTTGATGAGCTATATTTGGAAAATGTTTACGATTTTGCAGATGTAAAAGGTGCGGTTGTATTTGATATTGGGGCTTATTGTGGTGAGACCGCAATATACTTTAGCAAGCGTGGTGCTTCCGTTGTGTATGCACTGGAACCATTTAAATCGTTTGATTTAATTTCTGAAAATTCAAAATTGAATAATTGTAATAATATACTTCCAATTAGAGGTGCAATTTCATTCTCTAAATCACATGTATTTATTAATCCTGAATTTGTTAATGATGGTGGAAGTAGGTTACAAGATGGGAAGGGTTCGACCGAAATCAATACATATTCGTTGGAGGATTTGATTAATTTTTCTGATATGGCAGGAAACAAACTTAAAAAATATATTTTAAAAATGGATTGTGAAGGTGGAGAGTTTAATGCAATATCAGGTGCTTCAAAGGAGGTGTTACGGAGGTTTTGCTTTATGATGATAGAAACACACGACCATAGTGGTAACATTAATGATTTGGTTGAGTATATAAAGTCTTGTGGATTTAGTGTATTTAGCAAACAACATTTTGCAGGTACCAGTCTGCTGTATGCTAGGTTGATAATATGATGTATCTCCATATTGCGTCTGGGAGGAATTATGAACGTTTTAATGAAACAAATATGTTTGTGGAATACGCTAAACAAAATGGTTTTCCGTTTGTAAAACTTGATGCGTTGGAGGATTATAGTTATAGTAAAAAATTAATTGAATTGTGGAATAAAGATGACATAATGATAATAGAGGAAGATAAGGTTCCAACGTTAGATATATTGCACGAGCTTGAAATATGTCATCATCCTTTCTGTTCCCAATCATATATTGTAACATTTAAAGTTGGTGATGGTATAAAAACATATTCTGCTGGTGGTTGGAATCGTGTTTCGAGTGGTGTTGGTAGTTTCTATCACATACCGTGGTGTTTTACAAATTATCCAGATAAAACAAAAATATTTACGGATACAACTGATTTGGGGCTGGTTAAAATTTCAAAATCATTACAGGAAAAAATAAAGTTGCAGGTCTGTAAATTTGATGTTCAACAGTTTAGAATTTCCGAAGAGTTAACTAGATTGGGTGTTAAGGTTCACATCCATCTTCCAACAATTAAGCACAATCATATTATAAATTTGACTGAGTATCCACATTATATTAATATGGTGAATTATGACCAAAACAAAATGTAAACTTTGTGTAATAGATTTAAATTCAAAAACAGAAAAAATATACCATAAAGATAATATGTGTGCTGTATTGGATACGATTGATAAGAAGGGACATTGTAATAGAGTTATGGTTATGTTATTAAGACATTCTGAATTTCCAACACAACTTGAAGAGCGTCATTGTCGTAAAATGTTACGCATTGTGTGTAATTATATATTTATAAATGAACCTGGATATTGGATACAAGAGCCATCTCGTTTTGTTTCAATTCCAAATCATTGGCATATTATAGCTTCAGACGAAAGAAAATTTGCATCTGATTCAGTTCAATTATCAAAGACCCCAAAAACATGGTTCTCAATATAGGTGATATGTATGCCAATACTTTTATTTGCTTGGGATGTTGATGGGACACTTGAATGTGGAACTCCACCAGGTCCTGTTAAAATAGAGATGCTTCTTGAATTGAAGAAGAATGGGAATGTTATTGTGATTGTTTCAGATTCACAGACAGGAAGATTTCTCTGGGAGGGACAGCACAAATTGTTTATTGGTAAACCATCACAGGGACTTCAGGTTGAACCAGCTTGAATTGCAGTTGACCAGAGATGTAAGGCATTATATGAGCTGAAATCATTCTATTATGTACCTGATAGGGAACAAACACGTAATGACCAGGTTATTAAGTGCATATATGTAAGTGATAATGTTGGTGATAGTACACGGGCGTTGATGGCTGGGTATGTATTCTATAAGCCAGATGAGTTTGTTGAAAGATATATTTCTGGTGCGTTTAAATGAAAGCAGGAGGTCGTTACAGGAAGGGTTATAGATTCGAAAGGGATAAGGTAAATGAGTTAAATTCAAAATATGGACATCTCGCTTTCCGCTCTGCTGGTTCGCACAAAATATTTGATATTATTGATATAGATTTTGCAACTGGAACCATAACACTAATGCAACTCAAACGCAAGGAAAAGAATTTTTATGCTGATAAGGAACTTTTAAATATACATGAAAAGATGGTATCAAAGGGACTTGTGCACTTATCTAATAACTGGAGAGTTGAGATGTACCTTGTATCGAAGGAAGATTATAAGGAAGAGGAAGTGTATCCGGTGTAACCAATGGCAAGAATGAATGGTATTACGAAAGTTAAATTGAGACCTGATTCAAATGTGTTGGATGTTATAGGTGCCAAAGGGAAACCGGGACCAAAACCAATTGTTTTGTTTAAGCATATAACGATGGCTGAACTTAGAAAGGGACGTGGATTTTCATATTCAACTTATAGAATTGGATACATGTATAAGCAAAGGCGTTATTTGGAGAGGAGAAAAAAGAGGGAACAAGATGGCAATATCAAAGGATAAATTCAATTTTAAGTTTAAGTACAACAAGTCATTCGTTCTGCTCTGTGCCGATAATGGGTATGGTAAGACATCGATGCTCCAAAGCTTTATTTGTGCTGGTGCTCCGAAGGATAGGATTTATCTTCTCAACACTTCAAGACAACACGATTGGTCTGGAATTATACCTGATAGCCACATTTACAAGCCATTGATGTTTAATCAGGATTTCATTGACCAATTCATTCTTGAATTTGCAATGGGAAAGGACCACTCAAATTGCTTGCTTATACTTGACGACCTTGATGCGTTTCCGGTTAAGAAATCGGACATAATATATAAATTTGTAAGGGAAGCAAGACATAGTAATATTGGTATCGTTATAACTACAGGTATGCTTCAGAAGATACCTACGATTTATTACCAGATGGCTGAATACTCTTTCTTCGGACCCCAGAGCAATAAGTACAACATACAGTATATTAATAAGACTAGCATTACAGATGGTTATATCCTATCTGAGATAGAGCGTTATACGTTTGCCGTTTGGAGCAGGGAAGAAAAGAAGATGTATTTGGTAAAATTGGACGAGAAATTCGTAAAGTAAATATTTAATTAAAAACAAAATGTGTGTATATGATACTATTAACAATACTTGGTGACATTAATTGGTGGATGGGTTCCTCCTACCTGTTGCCAAAGGTAATATTTGGTGATGGTCTTGTATTCACATTGTTCCACAGATTGCTTGTTGGTAAGTGGTGGTGGGTTGATGTATTCAAGAAGAAAAAGAAGAAACATTGGGAATTTAAGATAGATGAGACTGGTTGGCAACTTAGTGGTACCGGTCATAATCCATTTAAGACATTTGAAAAGATATGGCAGGATATGTTCCATAAGCAAAAGAAGTCTTTATCAGATGAGCTTCGTGATGGTGTTAGGAATTCGGTTAGGAATGAGGTAATGAGTCGTGCTAGAAACCAGATGCAAAGCAGATTCAATCAAACAATGGTTGATTCGAATGGTACTGCTGTAAATCCAATAGATATGTATGTTAACAATATTATTTCCGATACATTAAGAAGGGAGTTTGGTAATAAAGGGAAAACGAAGGTGAATATACGGCGTCCCAAGAAAGGCAAAAACGTAAAACGGTAACTCTAACAGTGAATCCTATAAAATGGAAGGAGTTTCAGAG
>Ga0187849_1002066_pt1 | contig 19834 bp, 16 predicted proteins | sample June2016WEW_4_10_2_FD_132412 | JGI IMG/M metagenome (GOLD analysis project Ga0187849, IMG submission 132412) | Peatland microbial communities from SPRUCE experiment site at the Marcell Experimental Forest, Minnesota, USA - June2016WEW_4_100 | ecosystem: Environmental > Terrestrial > Soil >...
GGTCCGTTCAGCAAGCGGATGGCATACTTCCGGTGGTAGCCGGTGTTGGCGCAAAACTCGTTCAAGATCACCTGCTTGACCTCACGCCCCGCCGCACGGTAACGGTCATAGATCGCCCGCAGATACTCCCATCGCCCTTTGTTCCCCAACCGAACCTCCTCGAAAACAAGTTTTGGTCGGGTTACATCTTAAATGGCGCGACGTTGCCCCTCTCGGTTACATTTTAGATGGCGCGATAAGAGCTCTAGGCAATTCAGAACCGTGGTATTAAACTATTTTGGGCAGCGGCTCAACCTACTAATACCGAAAGGTTTCGGTAAACGCCAAACAAATGGAGTCAAACCCACTTCAAAAGCTCTATTTAAGAAACACGTTGGAATCATCGAACGGAATGGCCGTATTGTAGGTGAGGTTTTTCCTGAAGAGTGCTCTTTCTTTGGGGAGGAATTCGGGAGGGGTGAGTTGACGTTAAAAAGGAAGAGAACTGGGGGCCACGTTACGATTCGGGAGGTAGCGAAGGCGGCAGGGGCTTCTGTTTCAACGATTTCGGCTGTGCTGAACAAGTCCGATTATGTCAGCGCGAAAATGCGGAGCCGAATTGAGAGAGCCATCAAGGAGCTCAAGTATCGCCCCAACGACTTGGCGCGGGCACTTCGGCTTCAGAAAACCCATTCCATCGCGATCATTGTGCCCGACCTATCGAACAACTTTTACATCGAACTCGTGAGAGGAGCAAAAGATTACTCGGCCTCTGCGAACTATACAGTCCTGATTGGCGATTCGAGGGAACGTTGGGAGGAAGAGCGAAGCTATTTGGACTCATTTCAGCGGCGGCGCATTGACGGAGTCGTGCGGGTACCGGCTATTGATGCTCCAAGCGGGAAGGCAAAATCGGTTCTTGGCAATCTGCCCGTTGTTTACGCGGACCGTTACCCGCGATCGCGCGATGCATGTGTAGGAAGAGTGGGTGTAGACAACCGTCTCGCGGCGAACAATGCGACACGTTATCTCCTCAGTTTAGGCCACAGCCGAATCGGGATCATCACGGGCGGTGCTTCCAGCGGAACGTCAGTCGAGAGGCTGGAGGGATTCCTGCAAGCGCTTCGAAGTGCAGGTATCCGGCCGGACCGTTCGATGATTCATCAGGGTCACAATGATGTGGAAAGCGGCCACGATCGTACAATGCAGCTGTTGACGATGGTTCGGCGTCCGACGGCGATTTTCTGCACGAACAACATGATGGCTTTGGGAGCCTTCGCCGCCATACAGGAGATCGGGCTCTCGTGTCCTGAAGAGATCAGTTTGCTCGGGTTCGATGATTTTTACTGGGCGATTCTGTTCCGGCCGAGACTGACCATGGTCCGTCAGCCGGCCAGAGAACTGGGAATGACAGCGGCGCGAATGCTGATCGATCATCTCGAAGGGCGTCCGAGCATTCCTACTCCGGCTTTGCTCGCAACACAACTCATCGTCCGGGACTCTTGTTGTCCCCCAAAGCAACCGCAATTGCGTTGAAGGATCCCCGCAGTCTGCCCGATCAATAGTGAAGTTCAGGAGAGACATTGTTCGGCAAGTCTCAGTCAGTGAAGGCGGGGCATTCCTCAGAATCTGCTCCGATTCCCCATGACTTGATTCGATCACTTGGGCTCGCAAGAGGCACGCACCGAATCCAGTAATAAGAAAACGACGAGAGCAGTGCCAAGATTCTGGCGCTGATCCGGCGTGGCCGCGACATAGATTCAGCCAATAAGAACAGCGATCGCTGTGAACGGATAGAGCCGCATTCCGTACGGGCGCTGGATTTCCTTGCGGTACAGCCGGATGGCCAGTATTGCAGAGATCTGTGGAATGAACTGGAAGCCGATCTGAATGATCATGAGAGCGGACACCAAGCGTTCAAGCGAAAGCCAGCAGAGGGAATCGCCAGAGCATTGATCGGGAGAAGCGAAACGGCAGGGCAGTGCCCCTTGGCGTGAACACGGCCCAAAATCCTAAACAAGTTTCCCTCGACTCCCAGCGCGTAGAGAATTCTCGAATAGCCCAAGCTTATGGTGAAGATACCCAGCGTTGTGGCTAACGTCAGCCCCATCATCGAGAAACCTGCCAAATCGGGCTTGGGGTCCATCCATCACGTAGTTAATCACGCCGATGGTGATGAACGGACCGATTCCGATCATCTTCAGCGTAATTGACGGCGCTGGACGGATTAAGTCCCATGGTGCGGACCAGTTATTCGGAAGCACGCGATGTCTCGGGGAAGAGAAGATGTAGAGTTCTTGGCCAGGTCAGCTGTCCGAGATCCAACAGGATTCAGAATAACGACGCGGAAATATAGCAGTGTCTGCGGCAACCCACAAGGGGTGAAGTGGAGACAATTACTGAGAGATTTCGATACCCTCGCGGACAAAGCTGCCGGTAGGGGCGGAGCAGCCGACAAAACACAGTCGTGTGATGGGAATGGCCCTGGACAATCGAAGGAACCATGCGCTAATCTGCAACAGTTTATACAGAGTGGGGAACATGCCATACATTACCAGAAGAAATGTTCTGCTGGCTGGCCTTGCGTTGCCAGGGGTCGTCGAGGCTGCGTATCGTGACGCGTCAGGCGATGAAGATACAGCCAAGCCGAAACGATTCGAGGAGCTAGGCGGATTCGAAGTGTCAGATGCCGTTTCCAAGCATCCGCTGGCAATTCTGCCGCTGGGCAGTCTGGAGTTCCATGGACCTCACAATCCCTTGGGGTCGGATTCCATCATCATTTCTGGGATTGCCGAACGCGTGGCGGTTCGCACGAGGGGGTTGCTTTTTCCTACCATCAATTTCACCCAGTGCCCGGCCCACACGGCGCACTTTCAGGGGACCATCTCTGTGCGCCCTGAAGTAATGACAGAGTACTTCGCGGACATTCTTCGGAATATTCTGCAGTTCGGATTTCGCAAGATCTTCATTCTGAACGGACATGACGGTAACATCGGACCTGGACGCGGAGCGGTTGCCCAGGTCGCGAGTGAGACAAAGGATGCAGCGTTGCTGTTTGCGAATTGGTGGGAGTTTGTCTCGAGCGAACTGATGAAGACGTTAGGCCTATTCCATCAGGCTAACGGCGGGCACGGCCATGGCGGACCGCTAGAGACTTCCGCGGTTGCTGCATTCCGGCCGGATCTGATTCATCTAGAGAAGGCACGAGATCTGCCTGAGCCGCCGGATCTATCCGGTGGGGCGGCGTATTTCCTGCAGAAGTCCACGGCGACAGACTGGCCGGGATATTCCGGCCGCGTGAGTGAGGCTTCCGCTGAAAAAGGAGGGAGGTTGATCCAAATCAGCGAAATTGGCATTGTGAAACTCATCGAGAATTGGCTGACCCATGGTGAGGTTCCAGGATCTTGGTAGGCGGAGTGGATCCTGAGACGTATTGGATTGCCCGGTACAAAGGTCAGCAACGGTGAATCGAGGAACCGGGAGAGGCAATAAGCATGACAGTCAGCGGAAACTGTTGGCGATGGACCCGGGGTGCTAACATTTTCTTGCTCCTCTCTTGCACGCTCACGTTTGGCGCGATGGAAAGTCAGCCCTCTCAGCAAACGAATCGAGATCAATCGTCCGGTCCGCTGGTGGAAGCACAAGCATTTCTTGCGCAAGGAAGTTCAGAGGAGGCCATACGAATTCTCTCAAGCTATCTTCAAGTCCACCCCAAGGACTCTGCCGCACGGCTTGCACTCGGCCAAGCCTACGCCATCAGCGGCCAGAGCGATCGCGCTGAGGAAGAGTTCCATACTGTTCTGCAACTAACGCCTGACAACTACGTCGCCCTTACGGCACTTGGCGAGATTTATGACCGTGCCGGCCAGCTTGAGAAGGCCGAGTCAATGCTGGCGCGCGCGGCAAGAGTCAGCCACGGCAACCCGCAGATTCGTATGGAATGGGCGGTCGTTCTCGCGCGCCTCCACAAATACAAGGAAGCACAGAGCGCTTTGTCAGGGCTATCACCACCTGGTGACCGCGAGGAACGCATTGGATTCCACCGCCTGAAAGCCTCTGTGGCGCTGGGGCTCGGAAATACCGGAGCGGCTGCGTCGGAAATGGAGAATGCGCTGGCTCTGAAGCCGGATGACATGGGACTCATAGTGGCGACGACGGTGGCGCAGCTACATGCCAACAATTGGCAGCGGGCTGCAAGGCTGGCTGAGCCTGCGTTCATCCGCACTCAGGATCCCCGAGTTGGCCTCATTCTTCTCGAAGCACAATTGGGAATGGGCGGAGATTTTCATCGAACGCTGGAACTGCTTCGCTCAACAAAGTTGAATCTCACGGAGGAGCTCGCATTTCGGCAGCAATTGGCAGAAGTCCTGATCTCTCATGGCGAGTTTTCCGAATCCGTTGCAGAACTCAAGAGAGCAGCGGAACTCGACCCACATCGCGCTGACCTGGCTTTCAATCTGGCGCTCGCGCAGTTCAAGGCGGGTCGCCTGGACGGTGCCGTGGAGAGTGCAGAAAAGTGCAAGGCTCTTGGCGACAGCGCGGAGCTTGAGGATTTGCTTGGCGACCTCCAGGAAGCGCGCGGCGACAACCTGGCTGCCGTGCAGAGTTACCAAACCGCCGTGACGCTTGCCCCGGACGAGGAAAAGTATCGAGTCTCGCTTGCCGTGGAGTTGCTACGTCACCAGAATTTCGGGGCCGCCAAGGTGGTTCTCAAACAGGCTGAGGAGCTGCAGCCGAAATCCTGGCGAATCCAACTGGGATTGGGCATGGTGGAGTACATTACAGGAACCGAAGAGGAAGCCAGCCGAATCCTTGTCCATGCGGCCGAATTGTCCCCAGAGCCAGGGCTTGCGTTGAAATATCTTGGAGACGTCCAGATGGACGGGGCTTCAAGGCCTGATCCCACCGCTGTTGCACAGCTGTGTGGATATGCAGACCTCCATCCGAAGGAGGCCAACATGCAGTACTACTGTGGCGCGTTGCTTTTTCGAAGAGATTACGTATCCGGAGACAAGACGCACGCCGATGAGATTCTTCGACGGCTGAACGCCGCCGCTGGTCTTCTCCCTGGAGACGCTTCGCCGCATTGTGAACTTGGGACAGCGCATCGATGGTTGGAGCAATGGCAAGACGCGCTTCGTGAATCGCAAGTTTGCACTCGCTTGGATCCGAACTCCGCGGAAGGGCACTACCGTCTGGCCCAACTTTATCGCCGCGCGGGAAAACAAGAACTGGCACACCAGGAAATGAAACTCTTTGAAGCTGCCTCAAAGCGCTTAGCGGATGAGAACGACCGGCGCTATGAAACGATGAAGACGTTCCTTTACACAATCCAGAAAGAGACACCGGACCATAAGTGAATATGGTCCGGTGTCAAACAGGTCCACTCTATTCCCGATCGGATCATGGAGTGGAATTTTTCACCGGGGTGTGGGTGATCTCGGAGTGAGATCCGGTAAGCTGGGGGTTCTTCGCGAGGCTCACCATGTTAGCGAAGATGCGGTACGCGCCAGGCACACCCTCAGGCATTTGGCGGTAGAAAGCGAAAGCGTTGTAGATGTAAATGCCCTTCCCGTATTTTGCGTAGAGCAGGCCGCCCTTTTGAGGGGCTTGCCCCGGATCGTGCGTTTCCAGCAATGGCTCATAGGATGCGTCCCAACTCTCGAGGAACTTCGAGCCGCGCTCTTCCACCCAATCTTCGAAGTCCTTGCTGGTAATTTTGTTGGGCCAAGTGAAAACGGGATTCTTTGGAGCCGTGATTTCAACCTTGGAATGCTCGTCGGTAACTTCTTGCGGTTCGGATCCCATTTTGTAGGGATACGGGCCGTAGTTGTGGTCGTACTCCGGAGTGTTGTATTGAACAATCACTACGCCGCCATTTTTGACGTAATCGAGGATACGGCCGTTATTGGCCTTGAGATCTTCACGCACCGCGTAAGTGCGCACGCCCAACAGGATGGCGTCAAATTTGGAAAGGTTCCCACTGGCCAAATCTTCCGACGTAAGGAAATGTACGTTGATGCCGAGATTCGTCAGGGATTGGGGCACGTCATCGCCCGCGCCGACGATATAACCGACGTTCAGGCCTGGAGCAACCTTTACGTCCACACCCGTAGTGCGGTAAGCGGAAGCACGGTAAAGATTGTAGGGACGCAATCCGAGATAACCGACGGCGTGGTAACCCTCTTTGTAATCGTGACCATCGGAGGTGGCAACGGCTGTGAGCGTGTAAGCCTTTTCCTCAAGATGAGCGGGCGTCACTTGGAAGTTAAGAGTCTGAGCATCGTTGTCCTTCGCGGTTGAAAACTCTTCCTGTGGCGCTTTCCAACCCTCGGGCAAATCGAGTTTCACCATTCCCTTTGCAGGACCTTTCACATTGCTGTGAATCGTGACTGTCAGGTCAAAAGACTTCGCGCCCAGTGGAACAATTCCGGCTTGCGGCGCGATGGACACGGAAATGGCTGGAGCGACGGCCAGCGGCTCAAACACCGTTCCCGGCCCGGTCACCCGCTTCACGGACTGAACGACCTGCGAGATATCGAACGGCACTCCGTCAAATGTGAAGCGCAGCCTAGCGGAAAGCGGATACGGGACCAGCGGCAGAGTGAGATACTTCGATTCCTGGATGTCGTAATATGGCTGCTCGATGTCTGGGCGAGTGAAATACGGCCGTGTGAAGCGTGCGTTCTGGGGAACGTGTACCGTGAATCGCACATCTATGGACTGGTTTCCTTTGAGTGTACCGCCCGACGGTGTCGCGGGATCAATTGTCCATTGTTCGCCTTGCGGAGCCTCCAAAACTACATTCTCCAATTGCACGGGAACATTGGCCGGATTCGTGGCATGGACTTTCACCCAGAATTCCTGCCCGGGGATCGCAACCTGAAAGGTCGCTGGATTTCCGAAGAAGCGTGCATAAGGTCCAGTCGGTTCCTTTTCCGGCGCCACCGTGGCCAAAGCGGACAGCCCTAAGGATTCTGCTAGAGCATTGCCGAATTGCTCCTGCTTTACTTTTAGTTCGTGCGTGACATCATATTTCGAATCAGCGCTCAGTTCACTAGCGGCAACTTTTTCAATCAACTCATTGGTTGCCTTTAAGCCTGCCGCTAACGTGGACGCGATCATTTCGGGATGTTGGGCGGAGAATTCTGTTGTCGCTTTTTCAACAAGAGCATTGATCCGCGACAGGCCTTCCTTCAGGAACGCGGTGTCTCCGCCATCCGCCAGGCTCGCGATGCCCATGAGCGAAACGTCGATGCCATCAAAGAAAGAAATCTCCTTCTCCGGAACGGAGACTTGAGATGCAAACCGGTGATACGGGCTCATCTCTTCTTCGGCAGGTGGCAAGCCAGTGCCACCGTTCTGCGATTTCTGCTGACCCAGTCCAAGACGGGAGACTTGGGCATACGTCAATCCAAGCAGGGGGTTGTACTCCCCCTCTGGAATTTCGACAGAAGCGGAAAGTTCGCCCTTGAGAACTGTGCCCTCCGTGTAGTTGCGAAATTCGGCGGGGTAATATTTCCCATCAGCATAATCGTAAATGCCCTTATCGCTGATAATGGCAAAGGGCACTCGCGCATAATCCTTGAGCGGCTTCCAAGGGTGTAGCCCTTCTTTGATTTGTTCGGGAAACATCGCAGGGTCACCCGCCGCTTTGAATACCTCCTGTGCCATCTGGCCAGCGACCTGGTGATTACCGTGACCGTCCGTACGGCCTCCGACAAACACAGAAGTGATAACGAGGGGACGCGTCATGCGGACAACACGTACAACTTCCGAGAGCGTCCGATCATGTCCCCACTTTTCAAAAGCTTCTTCCTTTGTTTTGGAGAAGCCATAATCGATGACCCGCGTCCAGAACTGCTGCGTGCCGTAGTAACGGTCAGCTGCCAGAAGTTCTTCCGTCCGGACGAGCCCTAAAGCGTCAAAGTAATCCGAAGACATGACGTTGGCGCCACCTTCGCCGCGATTTAGTGTCAACAAAGTGACGCGCGCTCCTTGACCGCGCGACTCGTAGGTCAACATCCCCCCGTCTTCGTCGTCAGGGTGGGCAGTGACCATGAGGATGCTGGCGCGTGTGTGGAGTTTCTGCAGGCTCTGCCACAGTGCCACGGCGCCACGGTCAAATGGCAGCGGTTGTGCAGCTGAATTTGGTTTTGAGCTGACAGCAGTGGGAGACTGTGCCATTAGCAGTACCGATTTAAATAGAAATGGCAGTGTGCACGCCACTGCGACGAGAATCATGGGAAGCATATTTCTGGATCGCGAAGTCATTTTCCCTCCTTTACCTGTTCGGAAATATCTAGGGCAACTCTCCACAACTACCGGTATCGCTAGGTACAATGCCGGACGTCTCCAAACGCGTCAGACGTGCAAACCCGAAATTGTGCACGTGCAAAGCTTCGACCAGGTGTTTTTCAGAGATCTGGCGTGAGAACTTTGCGGTTGATGCAAAGTGCGAAGTGAAGATCCACCCTGCGGAGTGCGAGGTGTTTCGAGTTTGTCCGAGTACTGCGGTGCTCGGCATCAAGCCTCCGGTTTTCGCTTGAAGAACGCAATTATACTTTCGCGAGTGGCTATGTCAACAAAAATCCCAAAACGTTCCGGCATCAATCAGGGAGAGGCGATTCCAGGTAGCGACATTCTTCAAAAATATGCAGAAAAAGCGCTTATAAACACCCTTTTAAGAAATCTAAAAAATAGGCTTGACAACGATTCTCGCGGATGATATACGGCACGATATAAGCGGTCAAGTTCGTGGTCGAATCGTTTCGGCACGCTTGACGGGTGAGGTTTTGACGGGGGCGTCTCCTGCTTTTGTTCGTCACGATGCGTTTTGGAGCGCGTGGTAGCGGCGGGGAACTTGCTACGGTACCCCGCCGAGAAGTCGATCATTGGGGATGACTGGTTTTTTCGATGAGTCCGCTATAAGGTGCAAGGGATGGGTGCCGAACGTTAAGATTCCTTTTCGTTTTCAGGTGGGCCATGGGTGGCGAACTGTGTCTAAAGTTGGGGGGACTACTCTACTAATCTAAACATTGGAGGCGGCAATGAAGCGAGGAACAGCTTTCCGGAGATTCTTTGAGTGGACAATATTGCTTGTAACGTTGCTGGTCATTTGTGCTCTGCCGACGTTTGGGCAAATCGATCGCGGCGCTATTGAGGGGAGGATTTTGGATCCCTCCGGTGGTGTCGTGACCAACGCAACTGTGACCATCACGAATAAGGCGACGGGGGTTGTCGTGACTGCTCCCGTCAACGGGGCTGGTGAGTATCAGGTCCTGGCATTGATCCCCGGCACCTACTCGGTGATGGTAAGCGCCGACGGCTTCGAAAGGGCTTTGCGTGACAACATTGAAGTGCACGTTCAGGACCGCCTTTCCATTGGTTTTGTCCTGAAAGTTGGGTCGGTGACTCAGCAAGTGCTGGTCACTGCGGGTGAACCGCTGCTGCAGACACAGACGGCGGATGTGGGCAGTGTTGTGGACGAAGAGCGCGTCAATGAGCTGCCTTTGAACGGACGCCGTTATGCAGATTTGGCGCTGTTGCAACCCGGCGTGAACAAGTTTTATGCCGCCGCTAATCCTTCGCCAGACCGGTTCAGCGTCAATGGGAATCTCGAGCTCCAGAACAATTTCCTGCTGAATGGCATCGACAATAACTCCTTTTCGGAAAACCTGCAGGAATTATCGGTGCAAGTGGTGCAGCCGCCGCCCGATGCCGTGCAGGAGTTCAAAATTCAAACGCGGACTTACTCCGCGGAATTCGGCAATTCCGCGGGGGCGGTGATCAATGCGACCATCAAATCCGGCACCAATGGATACCACGGAGATCTGTTTGAGTTTATGCGGAATTCGGAGCTGGACGGAAACTACTGGGTCAACAATGCCAACGGCCAGAAGCGTGGACGCTTCACACAAAATCAATTCGGAGGCACGTTCGGTGGTCCGATCATTAAGGATAAGCTGTTTTTCTTTGGCGACCTCGAACGTTTCAGCAGCCGGCAATCCACGACCATCCAAAGCACGGTTCCGACGCCACTGATGAAGACAGGCAATTTCACGGAATTGCCGTACGCTTTGACCAATTCATCCGTCCCCGGTCAGTCCGGTTGCTATGTCGGCAATATTCTCCAGGCAACGAGCTTGACTGGCCAAACGTGCCTCGATCCCGTTGCCGCCAAGACGATGGCTCTGCTTCCTAATTCGAATGTTCCATCTCTGGTGGCCCTGCAAGGAACTCCAGGGAGTTGGACGGGACTGCCGAATTACGTATATTCCACGCCGGTGCCCGATGACGTGTATTCCATGGACGGGCGTAGCGATTACAACCTCAATGCGACCAACCAGATATTTGGGAGCTACAGCTATCGTCATGTGACCCGCCAGGATCCCGTGTGGACCAGCAATGACGCGGTCGGCAACGGCAACTTTGCAACTGAATATCGCTGGCACCAGCAGTCGCTGGCGTTGGGTTGGACACACAGTTTTTCAAGCACGCTGATTAACGATGCACGGTTCGGCTTCAACCGTGACTACGCCCATAGCGATCCCGTCGGCGTAACTCTTGGCACTTCCGAGGCCGAATCGCTTATTGGTTTGACAGGAATCCCGAATGGACCAGGCACCGCTGGATTGCCTCCGATCGAGATCAACGGCCTGACACGCATTGGGACGTCGCCCTGGCGGCCTCAGTACCAGATCTCGCAAAACTGGAACCTCGTTGAGAACCTGAACTGGCTGAAGGGCAGTCATAGCTTCAAATTCGGCTATCAATACCTCCGGCGGACAGACAATTTCCTCGACTTAAGAGCCCCGCAAGGCGAGTTGCAAACTGACGGCGTTTATACCACAGGGGGAGCCTTCGGCGTGCCTGATTTCCTGCTCGGTGATGTGGATGGCCTGCACTACACAACACCCCATGTTGTCCATTACTTCCAGCCAGGGCACTCGTTTTATGCCATGGACACTTGGAAGACGACTTCGAAACTAACCCTCACTTACGGCCTTCGCTATGAACTTTTCGCGCCGCTCATGGATAGGAGTAACGACACCACGAACTTTACGTCGGCCAATGGCGGAGGATTTGTTACCGCGGCAAGCAATGCGTCCGGTTGGTATGATCGTGCACTGATTCATCCAGACCTGAGAAATTTCGCGCCCCGCCTTGGGTTTGCGTACCAGATGATGAATCGGCTCGTCTGGCGAGGCGGATACGGAGTTTTCTATCAGCATGACAACCGGATCGGCTCGGAAGCAATGCTTCAGCTAAACCCGCCTTTCCTCGTTGATACACAGCTCAATCAAAGCGGAGCCAGCACTGTTTTTCAACTGCAGAATGGGTTCCCATTGAGCACCATCACTGGGTCCGGGGTGGATTTGACGACACTCCAAATACGTGCCCAGGATCCGAATCAGCGCACCAGTTATGTCGAGCAGGCAAGTTTCGGATTGGAATACCAAGTTATGAACGACACCGTGCTCGCGGCCACCTACGTTGGCAATTGGGGCCGCAAGATGGATCGCTTACGTGATGACAACATGCCGCATGTCACAGGCTTCGACAACGGCTGTCCCATTTTGGTGTACCCGTACGCCAACCTGAACACCGTAACGAATATCGATACCTATGTGGGTACGGGCGTGCCTTGCGAAACCACTGGCCAACACGCGTTCCTTGAATTAGCCACCAATGATGGAAATTCGAACTACAACGGTCTCGAACTTTCCTTGCGGCGAAAGATGTCTAAGGGCTTGACCTACTCCCTGGGTTACACTATCAGCCACGGACTTTCCGATTTTGGCGACAACCTGACAGCCGCACCGCTCCCCCAAAACTCCTACAACTACGCTGCAGCGATGAGTAACTCGGATCTCGACATTCGCAGCCGTTTTAGTGGGAATTTCCTCTGGGAGTTGCCGTTCGGCGAAGGAAAGCGCTTCCTTTCCGGTCCGAATCCAGCCAGCCGTTGGCTGGGTGATTGGCAATTCAACGGGATCATAACGTTACAGACAGGAAGTCCCTATAGCGTCACTGCCGCGAATGATGGCTTGTTGGGCTATAATCACGCCGTTTATGCGAACTGTGTAGGTGACCCGTTCACAGGCGCAACGACCAATCACGATTTGTACACAACTACGGGTTTCCTAATCAATCCGGCGGCATTTGCGCAGCCAGGGCCGGGAACCTTCGGGTCATGTGCCCCCTTTAAGTTCTACGGTCCCGGACTCCAGATGTGGGACCTGAGCCTGTTCAAACAGTTCAAATTTACGGAAAGATGGCAACTGCAATTTAGAGCTGAATTTTTCAACGCCTTTAATCACCCCAACTTCGCAGCCCCGAATGCGTATATTGGCTCGCCAGGTTCGTTTGGAAAGGTCTCCAACACACTTTCGCCGATTCTGGGGAACGATTCGGGAGGACCCGGCGATCCGCGTGAGATCCAACTGGCACTGAAGCTGTTCTTCTAGTGTAAGGTGCGGGAGCGGCGAAGGCCGCTCCCGCACCATGTTTCGCGCGTTTCTAGTCACGACACCGGATATGGGGTCGGATGCCCATCGAGGAGTGGATGTGGCGTTCGCAGATGGAGTGACAACGGTCTACCCCGCGATCAAGTTCTCGAGAAATCACCAGCTCGAAAGGGGCGGCGAACGCCGCAGGGGTAACTGTGCAAACCGCTCCGGCAATCTGGGCCGCAACACGTTCACCAGTTGGACCCAACGACCTACTGTGCCAATCAGTATTGGGGTCCTAATCTGAGCTAGGCCAGGAATGTATCGTGTCCCAGAACATCACTTCGCTCGTGGATCGTTCCTACTCTCAATTCTTCGCGGAAGTTGCGAACCTCCTCGAACAGGCAAAGAAGTACTCCGCCCGTTCCGTCAACGCCATTATGAGCCGCAGGTATTGGGAGCTCGGGCGAAGAATCGTGGAGCACGAACAACAGGGCAGGAGGCGGGCCAGGTATGGAGAGGCCCTAATCGAACGGCTTGCTTCAGACCTCACGGCGAAGTTTGGCTGGGTTTTTCTCCAAGTAATCTCTGGCAGATGAGAGAGTTCTATCTCCACTGGCCAATTCTCGAGACAGTGTCCGGAGAATCCCACCCTTCGGAACTGGTTTCGGAGGAAACATCAAAACTCCAGACACTGTCCGGACCTTCGGGTGAACACCAAAAGACACAGCTGCAGCGGTTTCTCCTGCCATGGTCGCACTATGTCCGCCTGCTCACCGTCAAAAGTAAAGAGGCGTGAGACTTTTGCGAAAGGGGAGTTTTGCGCGCAGGATGGTCAGTCCGCCAGCACGACCGCCAGATCGCAACGCAGTTCTATGAGCGCACGGCGCTCTCGAGGAACAAGGCCGCGTTAATCAGGAAAACACAACGTACTACCCCCAGGACCACCCCACTGCTGAGGAAGAAATCAAAGACCCAATGTTGCTGGAGTTCCTTGGCCTTAAGGATGAGTACTCCGAAAGCGCCCTGGAAGACGCTCTGACCCACCGCTTGGAACAATTCCTCTTGGAATTCGGAAATGATTCCTGGTTCATTGCCCGGCAGAGACGGAGACGGGCCGGGGACGAATGGTATCGAGTGGACCTCCCCTTTTTCCACCGCCGTTTGCGCTGCCTGGTTAACATCGATCTGAAGATCGGTAGGTTCACCCATGCCAACGCTGGACAGATGAATCTCTTTCTCAATTATGCGCGTGAGCTCAATCGGGCCTTCCGCAAGCACGGATCGGAGCCCTGGTGCGCGATCGGAACACTATCCCCTCTGATTGTCTCGCTAGCGTGCGAACGCCCTCAGTTCCTCCTCCAGCTCAAGTAGCCTAGGTGTTCCGGATCGCTTTCGATGAGCGCGCGCATCAGCTCATCCGACGCTTCCCATTGCCCCACGATGGGCAGTACCAGCAAGGCGGTGCGCGCGGCTTCCGCACATCCCTCCACTGCGGCCCGAATGGCTAATCTCTCGTACTCCTTGACCGACAAGACCAGGCCTCGAACTTTTGGCGGGAGCTTTCCAACGGTCAGCGGCTTGATCCCTGAAGAGCTGATTTCGCAGGGCACCTCCACGACATCCTCTGGATCGAGGTCAAAGATAGAGTTTTGGTTCGGCACGTTGACCACGGTTCGCATGGGAGTGCTGGCGGACAATGCTATCATGACCTCCAGGGCCATGCGGTGATACCCAGTTTCTGCCCGGAACGGGTCAGGAAAATCGGACGCCGTGTAGTCAAAAGCGGACTCCCCGTGTGACTCCAGACGAAAGTACGAGGCGGACCGCTGCATCAGGTACGCGGTGTGACGATCTAAAGCCGCTGCCACATCGCCGGCAGCAATGGACGCCACATTCTGTGCGTACACTTGGCGGTCCAACTTCTCCACTTCGGCGCCGCGTGTAGCTCCACTGCCATGTTGGTTTGCGAACGCGCGTCGCTGCGAGTAGTAGAAAAACAGGTATTCGGTAGGAATTGCCCTTAGGCTGCGGAGCAGCGCAGGGGCAAACAAGTCCGAAGGATACAGCCTCGCGATTGCCGCATCACTTTTCAAGATCTCGTCGATTCGTTCTTCTCCGCGCACTGTGACGCTGTGCACCCATCCCAGGTGATTCAGACCCGCATAGTGGCAGGTTACCTGTTCGCGGGGCTCGTGCAGCACCTCGGCGATGCGGTGGAAGATCTCCGTCGGTGTATCGCAAATCCCGATGACTCGAAGCCCGGTGTGCGATGTGAGAGCTTGCGTGATCAACCCTGCCGGATTGGTAAAGTTGATGAACCACGCATCCGGCGCACATTGCTTGACCAGCTTTGCGTACTGGAGACTCACTGGAATGGTCCGCAGAGCCATGGCGAGACCGCCTGGGCCAGTGGTCTCCTGCCCGGCGTATCCATGTTTACGTGCAATGGCTTCATCGCGAGCGCGGGCTGCGCTTCCTCCCACGCGCAGGCTGCTGATGACGTACTGTGCACACGCGATGGTCTCCTCGGCGGTTGGCGGTACAGTAATCTTCAGATCCCTGCCCAAACGCCGCGCCACTTCGTTGCACAAGGCAGCAATGACGCCAACGCGATTTCGGTCCACATCGTAGAGCGCGACTTCTTCGACGCCAATCCTCTGTTGCGCCTCCGCGATGCCATATACAAGCAGCGGAGTGCGGGCGCTCCCGCCGCCAAGAACCGCTACTTTCTTTGTCGTGTTCATATCCTCCCCCGATATTGTTGGAGGGCTCTCTCCACCTCTTCCCCGCTTGGGAATCCGTCAATTCCCCCAGCGCGCTCCGTGGACATGCCGCCGCAGATATTTCCCCAGGCTAAGCATTCTCCAAGTTCCTTGCCCTTCAACCAGGCAAAAAGAAATCCGGCATCAAAACAGTCGCCGGCGCCGGTGGTCTCGATAGGTTGCAGAGGATAAGCAGGCTGAAGAACAGTTCTATGGGCCGATTGCGCGATGGCCCCCTCTGGCCCGAGCTTTACTACAACGCCCCGGAGCCCGTGATCCTCGAACCATTGCAGCATGCCACGCGCATCCGATTGGCCACTCGCGTATTTTGCTTCCCGTTCGTTCGGCAGGAACCAATCCACTTCACGGAGCGCTTTCATGGTGCGCGGGCTGCCCAGCCATTCTTCGTCCCAGCCGACATCAATCGAAACCGTACAACCTTGGCCATGAAGCCAGGCACTAAGCTCGTGTAAGCAGCCGGCCTCGACCAAATGCGCGAAATGCACGTGCCGGGCCGCTGCCATGTGCTCTCGGACCGACGAATCTCTCAACAATTCGGGCAGAGAACGATTTGCGCCGGCGTAGGTGTAGAAGGCCCTGTCCTGCGAGGTGGAAACAGCAACCGTGGTGGCTGTCGGTTCATTCGGATGAACGATCACGCCTTGGAGGTCTACCCCTTTCGACCCCAGTCTCTTTCGAAACCACTCGATCTCGGCAGCTCCAACAGCGCCCACCAACTTCGTGCGCAACCCCAGAATCGCCAAGCCGCACGATGTGTGCGCGGCCCCACCGCCTGTTTCTCGATGGAAATGTGATGCCAAAGCCTCCTGTCCAAGCTCGGGAAGGCGCTGAAAACCAGACATCACTAGATCGAGAAACAGATCCCCAAAGACCACCACGTCGGCGTTTTTTTCCTTGGTCACGCGGTCACCTGGTCTTGCAAGAAGGGCCACTCTCGATTGTGTTTCGCCTGCAACAGATATGCGCCAATGCCGAAAAGCAGGATCGCTGACCCTAGAAGGATGTAGTGCCACCCGCTTCCGATGAGCATCCACATCCAGCCCGCGAGAGCAACGAGGCTGGGTACCGGGTACAGCCACATCCGGAAGGGCCTGGCGATGTCTTTGCGGTACCTCCGAATCATGGTCACTGCCAACACCTGCGGGATGAATTGCGTCACGATTTGAATCACCATTAGCGCGCTAATAATCATACCCAGGTTCAACAGGCAGGTGAACGTTGACGTAATCCCAAGGAAAAGCAGGGAGAACGTGGGGAAATGTTTGGTGGGGTGCACGTTCGCAAATACCTTGAAGAATCGGCCGTCTACGGCCGCCGCGTAGGGAACTCGCGAATATCCCAACATCGCGGCAAACACGGAGGCTAGGCTCGCGCAGAGGATCAGTAACGTCATCACGGTGGCCGCGGCAGACCCATAAATGCGCCGGATGAATTCCGAAACGATATAGGGAATCCCGATCGCCTCTCTCCACGGAACTACTCCAACGATCGTCACACTCATAATGATGTACAGCGTACCCACGACCAGGATGGCGTAGATGATGGACCGCGGAATCGTGCGCGTCGGATTTTTTACTTCGCCGCCGAACAGACAGACATTCGAGTATCCGCCGTAGCTGTACATGGCGATTAACGTGGCGCTTCCGAGTCCTAGAAACCAGTGCGGGGAGAGTTGGAAGGCGTTCTGCGGAAAGTCGAGCACCAGTCCCATTCTGAAGTGCATTAGACCTGCAACCACTACCCAACCCAACGTCAGCATGACTACAATCCACAATGCAACAGAAAGTTTTCCCACGGAGCGAATCTCACGATAGAGCAGAGTCATGCAGGTGAGACACACGAATACGGCTATGAGCTTTTGCCCTGCGAGCCCAATGCTCGGCCAAAAAAACTTGACGTACAGCGAGAGGCCCACTGCACCCGAAGCCAGCGAGAGTGGAGCGCTCATCGTGGTTTCCCAGATGTAGATAAAGCTCATCATCTGACCCAGACTGCGCGGACCGTAAGCTTCTTTCAGATAGTGGTAAGGGCCGCCTGCCCCGGGCAGCGCTGCGCCGAGTTCCGCCCAAACCAATCCGTCTCCGAGTGCAACGATTCCGGCCAGGAACCATCCCAGCAGGGCTTGAGGTCCCCCCATGGCAGACAACAGAATGGGCAAGGTAATGAATGGGCCGATGCCAATCATCTGCAGCATGTTGGTCGACGAGGCCTCCAGAAGACCAATGCCGCGGTTGAGCGCAGCTTGTTTTTCGAGATTGTCTGCCACAGTGCTCTCCTTGAGGGACCAAGCCACGGCAGTGCGCCGCAGACTCGAGCAGTTTCCGTCCATCTTTAGGTTCTCTTGCAGCGGTGAAAATTGTGCCTCAAAAAAAAAACAAATGCAAACGTGTGCGTTCGAGAAAAAACCTATCACCAACCAATCCCTCTGAACCACCATAGTCGTCTCCGCCTAATTGTCTCGAGACGTGCTCCCTCACAGCCAGACTGCATTTTCCTAGACCTCGGGCCCTCCGCGCTCGAGTTCTATTCATTGACGGTGAAGCCGGTATAGGAGTATGTTTGTCGACGCGAAATGCAAACGTGTGCGCAATGAGACGCAAATCTCTCGCCAACCCCATCTCCATCAAAGACATCGCCCGCATGGCGGACGTTTCTCATTCCACCGTTTCCCGGGCCCTCAGCAACAGTCCGTTGATCAGCGCTCAGACTACGGAAAGGATTCACCGCATCGCCGAGCAATCTCAGTATCGCGCCAGCGAGGTTGCCCGGAGCCTGGTCACGCGGCATACGCGCACCGTCGGCATCGTAGTCACGACGATTGCCGATCCGTTCGCCGCCGGAGTTGTCGACGGCATCGAAGACGCCGCGACAGAATTCGGTTTTTCCGTATTTCTCGCAAACTCGAATGCCGACCCGGAACGCGAGATTCGCGTCGTGCGTTCGTTCGAAGAACGGCGCGTGGACGGAATCATCGTTACCTCCTCGCGCGCCGGGGCCATTTATGTTCGGATGATCGGGCAGTTGCGCATTCCCATCGTGCTGTTGAACAACCAGCACCCCAGCGAGTACGTGCAGTCGGTCATGATCGACAACGTCGAAGCCAGCGCAAGAGCCACTTCCCACCTAATCGAACTGGGGCACCAGAACATTGCCTATCTCGGGGACCGTTACGGGGAACAGTCCGATACGGAGCGCTTTAGCGGCTACCGCCACGCACTGCAGGCCGCAGGATTGTGCTTTCGGCCCGAGTTCATTGTCCTCGGCGACGGGAAGCCGGAAGGCGGCATGAAAGCGATGGCCCAACTCCTGGCCCTTGCGGAGCGTCCCACGGCGGTATTCTGTTACAACGACATGTCGGCCCTGGGCGCGTTGCGTCAAGTTCGCGTCGCCGGCTTGCAGGTCCCCGGCGATATTTCCCTCACCGGGTTCGATGATCTTTACTTCTCGCAATACATGCAACCCGCACTGACAACTTTGCGGCAACCAATGCGGCAGATGGGGCGAATGGCCATGGAGACACTGATCCAGTTGCTGAAGGGCTCCGCTTCAGCCCACAGCATCAAGGTTGCAGCCGAATTGGTTCCTCGCGAATCTACCGCTCCACCAAAGAGAAGGAAATGAGCCATGGGAAGACTTCGTGTTGGGAATGTCCCTTATTCTTGGGGAACTTTAGAGTTCGAAGGCGAGAAGGGGAAACAAATCCCCTTCGACCAGATGTTAAACGAGTTGGCGGAAACCGGATACGCCGGAACAGAACTGGGCGATTGTGGATACATGCCCACCGATCCTGCGGTGTAGCGGGCCGAGTTCGAGAGCCGTCATTTGACCATGCTTGGTGCGTTTGTGCCGGTGGCCTATCTTCGAGATCATTGGAAACAGAACGAGACTGGGCTGCTATTCCTGAATCGTCGCGGCAGGCCGCTCAAGCGGTCGTACGTCGTGAAGTTCGGGTTGAAGCCGATCCTGAGGAAGCTGGGATTGAGAACTGAACGCGTAGGCCTCCATGCCTTCCCTCATGGGTTGGGGACCGCTCTTTGCGAGCGGAAGGCCAATCCGGCGGCGGTGCAGAAGATCCTTCGCCACAGTGATATTCGTACGACGTTGAAGTACTACGTCCATTCGGACCTAGATTGTCAGCGTCAGGCCCTTAACGAGATCTGAAGATGCTCCAATCGGTACAAAATGCGTTTTGGTACAAAAAATGGCGGTAACTGATTGAGAAGAAAACAAGGTTGGTAGGGGCGGTGGGGATCGAATCCGGATTCAACAGGCCACCAAAACCCTCATTTCAAGACTGGTTGGGGGACCCCGAATCATAGGGACAATTGAAGCATCAAGATTTGGCATGCGCCATTCGGGCTCATCGCCCGACCTTGATCAATTCGAACTCGGCTTCTTGCTTATGTCTTTCACGTTTTCGCTCAAGTTTCAAGGCGTCGGTGCCAATCCATCCACAAATTTTTGCCTTCGGAATATCCGACGGTTCCACTGGGAACAATCCGGGAACAATAAGAATTCCCTTCTATGTGTTTTCAATACTTTGCGTTCCTTAGCACTCCTCGTAAGTGCTTGAGTTTCCACATCAAGTTACCCTGTCACAGCAACAGCCAGAATTCA
>Ga0187849_1002075_pt1 | contig 19750 bp, 11 predicted proteins | sample June2016WEW_4_10_2_FD_132412 | JGI IMG/M metagenome (GOLD analysis project Ga0187849, IMG submission 132412) | Peatland microbial communities from SPRUCE experiment site at the Marcell Experimental Forest, Minnesota, USA - June2016WEW_4_100 | ecosystem: Environmental > Terrestrial > Soil >...
ATTCCTGGGGGATGCGCTCGACGCGCTTCTTGCCCTCGGCCATGAAGGTGAGAGACCAAACGGGGTGTCCCTTCTGGTCTGTGGCGCAGTGGCAGGTGGGCTGACCACAACGGCGGTGAGTCAGGGAAAGCGAACCGGGCAGCAGATCGGGGGGGAGGGGGAAGCGGCGGAGGAGTTCGAGCTTGCGCTGGCGGAGTCGGGCGGCTCGTGGACCTTTGGGGGCGATCTCCATATGAGTGTAATTATACACACATAAAACGCCGAGTCAAGCTATTTTTCGGGAATGCGAAAATCGGAAGGGGGCAAGGGAAGGGGGCGGCAAGGCTCCAAGCGGCGTGGTTCTTAGCCCCCGTCAGTACCGCCTATTCGAGGTTTCCGAAACTGCTGTGGCGCGGGCTCGCCGTAGTAGGTCAATTAGAGAAAGCCGGAGTCAGGCTCGCCTACCTGCTGCACGCCGTTTTACAATGACCCGAGTTTCCACATTTTGCAGGCTGCGGCCATGGTAAGGGCCTGCCCCGCAAGTTTGCTCGCGGGAATTTCAACCGCGAGCGCAATTCCCAGCCAGCGGCAAGCTGGCTGGCGCCAAAGCGGCACCAAGCTCCGCACTCCAAAGCTTGGTATACCGTCACCTTGCGTTACCGCCCAGCATCATAGCCCGCATAGCGGGCGAAAGGTCGTAGCCCACTGCGCAAGAAGCTGTGAAATATTCCCTGGAAGTGCAAAAGCATTTCATCCGTCAGCCGACGGACAAAGCCGTAGAGGCGCCAAAGAAAACAAAGCAATTATTCTTTGCGGTCTTTGCGCCTTGGTCCGTCGGCTGACGAATGAGATTGTTTATTTTTTCACAGCTTCTAAAAGTCTGGGAAAAAGCCGATCGCGGGAATATGATTTGAGAGTGGGAGGTATTTAACGATGCAGACGAGAAGGACGTTTCTTGGCGGACTTGCCGGTGCAGCTTCCGGACTAATCACCCGAACGGCGCGCGGCACGGTGGCGCGGCCCACGGACCGCAAACCGAATCTGCTGTATCTGCTCGCCGACGACCATGCGGGCTATGTATTTCGCACCGATGGAAACCCGCGCGCCGATACCCCGAACCTTGACCGCTTGGCGTCCGAAGGGACGCGATTTGCCGCGAACTATTGCAATGCTCCCGTATGTACACCGTCTCGCCAATCGATTCTAACCGGGCAGTTGCCGCACTCGGCGGGGGTCACGGTCCTGAGCACCCCCCTGGACGAAAGCAAGCCGACCTTGGCGAAGAACCTCGACGCGTCGGGATACGTAACCGCCGTCTTCGGGAAGATGCACTTCAATCGGCCCGGAACCCCCGGTATGCACGGCTTCCAGACCGCTTGCACGGAAGATGTCGCCCAAACCCGATGGTTGCACGACGTCGGCCCCGAGCAGGCGCCCCAAGGCATTCGCACCAAGCCCCCGTGGAGGCCGTTCCACGACCCCGCGCGCATCTGGCTGAATGCCGACGAACTTCCCTTCCCCCGGTTCGAGGCAGGCATGAAGAGCACGTGGACGGCGCAGCACGCCTGCCAGTTCTTGACGGAACATCGGAACGACCCGTTCGCCCTCTGGGTGAGCTTTCAGGAACCGCACTCGCCGTTCGATTTCCCCATCGAGGACCGAAGCCGATTCGATCCTCAATCTTTCCCGGCGCCGGAGGTTGGTCCGGAGGATCCCCCGCAGATTCCGCTGATTTTCCGCGACCTCACTGCGGCGGATAAGCAAGGCATCATCGCGGCGTATTACACGTCGGTGGCTTTCCTCGACCATAGCGTGGGCACGGTGCTTGCCAAGCTCCACGAACTCGGACTGGATCGCGACACGTTGGTCATTTACATGGCCGATCATGGTTACAGCCTGGGCCAGCATGGCCGCTTTGAAAAGCACTGCTGCTACGACCCGGCACTGCGGGTACCCTTAATGATGCGATGGCCCGGCCGGATTGCCCGCGGCGTGGTGACGGATTTCACCGAATCCGTGGACGTGGGCCCGACCATCCTCGACCTCCTCGGCGCCGAACGCTTCGAGGTCAATCACGGTCAAAGCCTCCGTGCCTATGTCGAGGGTAAGCAGATAGAAAAACCCAGGGAGGAAGTCTTTAGCGAGTATCTCGAAAACGAGGAAGCGTGCATCCGGACAAGGGAGTGGAAATTCGTCCATTGTAGCGGGCGGCGAGCCCGAACGGAGGGATATATAACCGACAACCCCAGGCCCGGCCGTTATGTCCGTTTGTATGATCTCACGACGGACCCCGGCGAGTTTCACAACGTGGCGGATCAGCATCCCGCCGTCGTGCAGAAGTTGTCCTCGGACATGCTGTTGGTGTTTAGGGCAACCCATCCCGAAGCGCACAAAGAACCCAAGAAACTCGCCGATGCGGATGCCATCGATTGGTATCTACGGCCGCGCGATGCCCCCCCGTCTCCACATGGGTAGCGAGGACGTATTAAGTTGGGAAAGTCATTCCATGGCAGCGCCTGAAAGGATGAAGATGAAATCCCTCGCCTTGGTCGCGGCGGCGACCGTTGCAATCCTTGGCCTCTCCCTAAACGCGCTGGTCGCTGCGGAGGAAAACCTCCGCATGGTGCCCAATGTTCCTGTGCCCATGCGCGACGGCACAATCCTCGCGGCCGATGTTTACCTGCCGGCGCAGACGGGACGCTATCCGGTTCTCCTCGACCGCTCGCCTTACGGCAAGGCGGGCGGAAAGGGTGAGGGAGTTTACTTTGCGCCCCACGGATACGCGGTGATGATTCAAGATACGCGCGGCCGATACGATTCCGACGGCGATTGGTACGCCTTCACGCACGAGGCCGACGATGGACAGGACACCATCGCCTGGGCAGCGCACCAGCCTTGGTCGAACGGCAAAGTGGTAACGATGGGCACCTCCTACAACGCCATGGACCAATGGCTCGCCGCGACCCGCGACAATCCCGCTCTCGCGGCGATGATTACGGGCTTCTGCCCTTCGGATTTGTACGGCACCAGCGTCTACCCCGGAGGCGCCTTCAAGCTCGGCATGATGTCGTGGGCCATCCAAACCGGCAGGCATACGTTGCTCGGAGTAAGCGACTTCATCCACTGGCCGGAATTGCTCGGCCATCTTCCCGTCAGCTCAGCCCTCGAGGGGGTAGGTTTCCATCAGCCCTTCTATGACGACTGGATCGACCACCCCTCGAATGACGCATATTGGCAGGCAATGGGCTGGGAGGGTGTCCCCAAGAATCTCGATGTGCCGGTATTTCTTTATGGCGGCTGGTACGATTTATTCCAAAAAGGAACGATGGAGGATTTCCTGGGAATCGACCATAGCGCCAGCGCGGCCGCACGAAGCGCCGAAAGGCTGGTGTGGGGACCCTGGGGACATGGCCAGTACGGGCCGGTTATTGGCGACATGGATTTCGGGAAGCAAATCGTGGTGGACTTGCGACCCCTGGAACTTCGTTGGCTCGACCATTACGTTCGCGGCGTGGAAAACGGGGCCGAGCGGGATGCGCGGGTGGACGTCTTTGTGCTGGGCTGCAATGTGTGGGAGCCCTTGCCGGACTGGCCCCCGCCCGCCACCCAGCCTGTTCACTATTTCCTGAATAGCGCTGGACATGCAAATACCTTGAAGGGAGATGGCGCCCTGAGTGATGCCTCGCCCCCTGAGGAAACGCTGGATCACTACACCTATGACCCGGCCAACCCGGCGCCCACCCACGGCGGGGGGTACTCCCCGAACCTCATCCCGGGAATGTGGGGAGTTCGCGACCAACGCCCGGTGGAAGAACGCTCCGACGTGTTGGTGTTTACCAGCCCTCCGTTCGCTCATGCTGTGGAAGCGGCGGGCAGCGTCACGGTCCACCTCTTCGCGTCAAGCGATGCTCGGGACACGGACTGGACCGCCAAAGTCCTGGACGTCGACCCCAGCGGATACGCTATGAACCTGTCGGATGCCATCTTACGCGCCCGCTACCACCACTCCTTCGAGCACCCTGAGTTACTGACTCCCGGAGAGGTTTACGAATTCCAAATCGATGTAGGTTACACGGATAACGTATTCCTGAAGGGGCATCGTCTACGCCTGGAAATCTCCAGCAGCAGCTTCCCCGCCTTCTCGCGCAACACCAACACCGGCAATCAACCCGAGAAGGATGCGCAGTTCAAGGTGGCCCATCAGACGATTTACCACGGTCCGAGCCGCGCCTCTTATCTGGAATTGCAGATGCGGGAGAGCAAAACCGCAAATTGAAGCCGGGAGCAAAGTCATTTTTCAGGATCAGGGGGATGAGATTCGTCAACATCCAGGAGTTGGCCGCTCCACTCATGAAGGCCTGCAATGTTGTGGGCACATCCACGCCCGCTTTGCGCGCCAGCCGCAAACCCTCGACTGCGCCCCAGAGGTGGGTAGCACCCACGAGCTGATTCACCAGTTTTGTTTTCCGGCCGTTGCCCAGAACCGGCGGGAGAGGGCCGATCTGTTTGCGCGCGCGAGGAATCGTCGCGCGTCTCCAAGCAGAGTCATCTTTCCGGTGAGATGCGGATGATGGCTTTCACCACGCCGTCGCTCCGCGCGCTGACGAGTTCGAAGGCGCGGGCGGTTTCGTCCAAGCGAAAATGGTGCGTGACCAGTGGACGGACGTCGACGCGCCCGCTGGCAATGAGTTCGATGGCGCGCTCCACGCATTGGTTTTGGCGGCGCACGTTGAGGATGCGCAACTCGTTCCGGCGTAACAGACTGCTGCTGAAGCAGATCCGGTCAACTTCAGGAATGCCGATCACCAGCAGCTCGCCACCCGGCTTCAGGAGTTGGACGCTTTGGTCGAGCGCGTCCTGCTCACCCGCGCATTCAAACACTGCGTCCAAGCCCAGGGGTTCGAGGCGCCGGATGGCTGCCACTACGTCTTCACGCCGCGGATTGCCGGTCCAAGCAACCCCGCAGGCGCGCGCCGCGGCCAGACGCTCGTCCACCAGGTCTGTAACGTAGACGGCGGCCGGCGTCTGGGCGCGAACCGCCAGCAGCGTGCACAAGCCGATGGGGCCCGATCCTACAATACCCACGCGAGCGCCGGGCGCAAGTTGGGCCATTTGCGCGGCGTACACGCCAATGGAAAGTGGTTCGACCACCGCGGCCTGATCGTCGTTGAGCGAGTCGGGAACAGGGCTGCAACAGGCGGCGGGCATAACCAGGTACTCCACCAGCGCGCCCGGCAACTGTCCGGGATTGCCCAGAAATTTCTGGTTGCGGCAGGTGTGCTTGCGTCCGGCGCGGCACTGGTCGCATTCGCCGCAAGCCACCAGCGGGTCAACGGCTACCCGCTGGCCAGGATGGAGGCTCTTCACCTCGACGCCCACTTCCAGGACGGTCGCGGCAATCTCATGGCCGAGTATTAATGGAAACGGCGCCATCTGCGGTCCGATCCTCCCCTGCGTATAGTAGTGGATGTCCGATCCGCACACGCCCAGCGTGTCAATCCGCAGCAAGACGTCGTGCGACCCGCTCAAGCGAGGCGTCGGCGCCTGCCGCAGTTCCATTTGCCTCAAACCCGTAAGATAAACTGCTTTCATGGTTGTCTCTGCTCGCTGCCCTCGCAAGTTGGATCACTCCGATAGTAGCACAACGCGGCGGAGCCGCAACACAACGATCACGCCGTTCTCATTCTCATAATACCTCAAATAGTACGAAAATCTTGCTAAAAAAACAAGAATTTACGAGATTGCAATACAGAGTAGGTAGTCGGTAGTTTGCAGTCGGCAGCAGCGGGCCAATTTGATTTCTTGCAGCGGGACAGGAGCCGGCGGCGCAACGGAGAATCGCCAAATCTCGGTCAATGTTTGGCCGTAAGCGTCCCGCCCTGTTTCCGCCTGACGCTAGCATGGATCTTAAGCGCTCGCCCCGTGAGATGACGGAATTGTTTTGAGAGCAGATTTCTTCCCCCGAAAGGCCACCGGACGAGGCAGTCGTGTCAAGTTTTCAAATCCCGCCTCCTCGAACCATCTTTGGACCTCAGGGTAAGTATGTTTCCACTGGTAACGGGGGGAGTACCAGTCAAAAGTATCGAGCACGCGCCACTCCGGATCGGGATGCATGGCGATTTTCGTCAGCAGCCGCAAAGGGTAGAAGATCGGAATACGGTACAAGTAATAAACCGGTATGGCCACGTGACAAAGGGCGTAAAGCCACCGGCTAGGTAGGCGAGTGGTGAAGAAACGCTGCAAGCGACTCGAGGCTTCCGTCGTCCAATCCAGAACCGGGGCAACTTTTGAAACCAGCTTTTGCCATTTTAATGGAATCCGATAGTTAACGTCCTGAGCGAGCACTTCGTTCACCTGCCCCGGAAAGTATCGGAAGGTCTCAACCAGACGCCACTTGGGGTAGACCCAAATGGCTGCCTCGCCCTGCGGCTTCAGTGTCTCCGCCGTGCGCAAAAATGCGCGCCGGGTGTTGGGTGTGTGATGGAGCACGCCAATGCTGTAAGCGAAATCGAACGTACCAGGGCGAAAGGGAGGGCGGAGGGCGTCGGCTTGAAGGAAGTGGCAGTTCGGCAAGCTTCGGAGGTTCTGCGCGGCGACCTCAACCGCCTGGCTAAGGTCCATCCCCACGGTTTCGGCCCCCGCCCGCGCCAGAAGCTCCATGAAACGACCCGTGCCGCATCCGACGTCGAGCGCGAGCTTGCCCGCAAGTTCCCGTGGCCGTCTTCCGGTGGAGACGACAAACGTGGACTCGGAGAGCCGGCGCGATTCGGTGTCAAATTGCGTGCGCTGCCAACGTTTCCACTCGTAGCTGAAACTCGCTGCGTAGACGTCGCTCCGCACAAAGCGCGGAATGCCCTCCCGGATGGGAAACTCCTGGCGGCAGGCGGGGCAGACAAAACTGCCGGTGATAATTTCCCCGCAATTCTGATCTTGGATTTTAAGCTGCAACGAAGCGGAGCACTCGGGGCACACCAGCAACTCCGCCAAGCGAGGCTTCATGGGGAAGGCACCTCAAAGACACGGTGAAGGAGAGAGGGACTTGTTCAAAGCGTTGGGACTTCGGTCAGATCGAACCGCACTTGGACTGTGCACTCTTCCTTCGCATGCGGCAACCGGGCGTGAGCCCGGCTGCCGTGGTTGACTGATGCGGTTCTGAGGAAGCAAGAAACCCATCGCGCGTGGTTTAGGGCACCGACGAAGTCACGGACAAGTTCAGAGTCGTCGTTCGCACGACCGCGGTGTTAGAGTACATCGTACCGCTGATCGTAATGGTGTAGTTTCCGGTGGTCGTCCCGGAAATGGTCAGCGTCGAGGGGCGGCAAGCTACCAGCGCTAAGTTGAGTGCCAGGATCAGACTGAGCGTCGCCAATCGTACCCCCAGCCAGCCCGACCCAAGCCATCCGTGCCGGGCTCGACGTCTATTGCCCATTGCCAGGGAGGCCAGCCCGGCAAGACTGAGAAGCCCGAAAATTAAGGGCGGAAGCTTGCCGTTGGGGAAGCGAGGCGGAGCATGCGTGGGAGCGACATACTTCACCGTGTTGATGGTCAGGCTGACACTGGAGGGGCTGGTGCCATTGAGAGTTGGGGTGGAATTGGAAAAGGCGCAGGTAGCAGCGGGCGGCAGCCCCGTGGAGCATAGCAGTTGGACTTCCTGGTTAAAGCCGTTCAGGGGATTGACGATAATGGTGTAGGGCGCCGGCTGGCCCGCCTCAGTAATGTAACTCGACGGGGTAGCATTCAGGGTAAAGTCCTCGAACTCGAGGTTAAGCTGGAGCGACGTCGTCTGCGAACCGCTGGTCCCCGTCACCTGGAAGGCATAAGGATTGGGCATCGAGGTCAGGAGGTTGCTGATGATGAGCGTGGTGTTCTGGCCAACAAAAATGGGGTTGGCGCCGAACGCGCACGTGCTGCCCGCGGAGCAGGCCAGGGTGATGGCTCCGTTGAAAGTGGAGGGCCCATTCGCGACGATCGTGAAGGTTGTCTGCGTGGAGCCAATCAGCGCGGGGTTTTGGTACTGAACGGTGGGTGGTGGTGAGCTGAGTGAGAAGGCGGCGGCGCCTATTCCTGTAAGCGCCACTATCTGCGGACTGCCGGTGGCGTTGTCAGTGATGGTCAAAGAGCCCGTTCGGGTGCCGCTGGCCGTGGGGGAGAAGAACACGCTCACGTTGCAGCTCCGACCTACGCTGAGGGTGTTTTGCGCGGCGCCGCAGGTATCGGTCTCGGAGAAGTCGCCGCTCGTGCCCGTCGAGATCTTCGTAATATTTAATGTGGCCGTGCCGGTATTGGTAAGGGTGACGCTTTGGGGCGGGCTTATGGTACCCACATTCTGACTGGAGAAGGAAAGGCTGGTGGGTGAAACCGTCACCGCCGAAGCGGCCGTCACCCCGCCTCCCGTCAGGGCAATGGTCTGCTGGGTGCCAGCAACTCCTCCGGCATTGTCGGTGAGGGTTATTTGAGTGGTGGCGTTACCGGTAGTGGCCGGCGTAAAGGCCACGTTCATCGTGCAGTAGCCACCGCCTCCGGCGATGGTGCCCACGCAATTGTCCGTCTCCGTAAACACGGTGGTGAACGCGCCTACTTGTCCGACTTGAATCTGCGTAATTACCAGGGGCACCGTACTCGGGTTGACGATGGTGATCTGCTGCAAGGGACTGGTGACGCTTAAAGTCTCATTGCCGAAGCTCAAGCTGCCCGGCACGATGGAGATGTTGGGGTTATTGCCGGAATCGATTTTGGCCACAAACGCGTTGCCCGCCGTCCCGGTCAGGGAGGACTTATAGGGGGGCACATAGGTGCTAGTCGAACTGGGCGGGGAAACGGCCGGAAAGTTCGTGGAAGAGGTGCTGCCGGTGATGTAGGGGTCGCCGGTACTATCCAGCGCGATGGCTTGGCCGAAGTCGGGGCCATTGCCACCCAGATAAGTGGAGTAGGTCAAGGCGTTCCCCGCGGCATTGAGCTGGGTGACGAAAGCATCGGCGCAGGGAGCTGTCCCGCACAAGTTGTTGTTACTGAGTCCCAGAATTGCTTGCACCGGATTGTGCGTGGGGAAGTCACTGGACTCGGTGAAGCCCGTAACGTAGGCAACTCCGGCGGAGGTTACGGCGATGGCGCTTCCTTGGTCGACCCCGCTGCCCCCGAGATAGGTCGAGTAGAGCAGGGTGGACCCGGCGGGGTTCAATTTGCAGACGAAGGCATCGGAAGAGCCTTTCAACGCGGGCTGAAAGGCGCCGGTGGTGGTGGGAAAATTACTCGAAACCGTCGAGCCCGTAATGTACACGTTCAGGGACCCGTCCAGGGCGACCCCATAGGCGCGATCATCGCCCGAGCCCCCCACGAAGGTCGAGAAAACCAGGGCTGAGCCTGCCGGGTTGAGCTTGGCAACAAAGGCATCCGCTCCGCCCCCGATCGTGGGTTGTGGGGCGCCGACCGTAGGAAAGTTACTTGAGAAGGTGTATCCCGCCACATAGGCATTTCCGGAGCTATCCACTTGGATGCTCTGGCCGACGTCGGCTGCCGAGCCTCCCAGGTAGGTGGAGTAGACAAGCTGTTCACCGGTGAAATTCACCTTGGTGACAAAGGCATCCGCAGACCCGTTGTTAATCGATTGCAGGGCATTAAGAATGGGAAAGTTCGTTGATTGGGTCGAGCCGGTCACGTAGGCATTGCCAGAGGAATCGACAGCGATTCCCTGACCGAAGTCGGCGCCGCTGCCGCCCAAATACGAGGAGTAAACCAGGTTGCTGCCGGTCGCATCGAGCTGGGTGACGAAGGCGTCGGTACTACCACCGCCGTAATTCATTTGGAAGGGATTCGCCGTGCTAACCGGCGCCTTAGTGGGGAAGTCCACAGAGTTGGTGTTACCGGTGATGAAGACGCTTCCGGCGCTCACGGCAAGGGCCGTGGCGGTGTCGGATCCGCTGCCGCCGATATAGGTGGAATAGAGAAGCTGAGTTCCCGCGGAATTGATTTTCGCCACGAAGGCGTCGCCATTTCCTCTATAGGAGCCCTGGTCCGGTGTCCCGACGATGGGGAAGTTGGAAGAGTTCGTGACGCCCGCAATGTAGGCGTCCAGCGAGGAGTCAACCGCAATGGCATAACCGATGTCGCCTCCCCCGCCGCCCACGTAAGTGGCGTAGGCGAGAACAGGGTCAATGACCAGCGGCCGGTTATGGTCATAGGGGCCAAGCTTGAAGTGAACGCGATTTTGCGCGTCCAGGACGTAATGACCTTCAACGACGGTCCGTTGTCCATGGTCCGTGGTCCGTTGCAAACTGTCCGATGCCGTTTGGTAAACCACGGGCTCGTGCAATTGCACATCACCGCTTTGGAGCGGGACGACGAGGTCGCCTTCCGAGTTGATCAGGAGCGGGGCATGTCCGTGCGTCTCTATCCCCAGCGCGATAGCTTGGGGCTCGGCGCCAGGCGCGAGGACAAAGTCATACTCCAATTCTCCCCCCTGGGTACCGTAATAAACCAGGTCGACGCCGGGATAAACGCTTTCGTACCTGACCTTTGCGTAGGTAGGAACATTCCTGTGCCATTTGCTGGGGTCGTTGCCAAGGAAATAATTGGCTTTTCCCGGCAACTCGTCTCTACCGGTTACGACGGCGTGGGCATTCGCGCCCAGCAACTGTAGCCGGAGCGCGGCGCCCGAAGTCGGTGGTGTCTGCCCGCCGGCGGCGGACGACGGGTTCTTGAGCGTCAGCACGGCCTCGCGGCCGGTCAGGAACAAAGTAAATCCTCTCCCTCGCGAGAGGAAATTCACGCTCGGGTCGGTTTGCCCACGGTTCGCCTCGAAACTCAGCGGCAGCGCCGCGTAGAGGTGGGCCCATTGGGCGGTCGAGCGAGGTTTGGCCGTGGGGAATCCCGCGCCCCCATCCTTTTGCAGAATGGCCGCGCCGAGCAATAGTGCAATCAACAGCAGGCAATACGGGAGGCGTCGGCCTCTCTTAATCGTGCTTTGGTTTGCGCCCAGGGCGCAGGTGGCAGTGCCGCTCCTTCCACTCACGACGATCCTCCTCGGAAATAATCCAGATTCTGAGATTCTGTATCTGTTTCATCAACTCGTCGAACACCCTACCCCGGCATGACGAGGGCCAGCAAGGGTTGACGCTAGGTAGTCGGTAGAACCGATAGGTTCACCGTGGTTGTCCGCGTAACGCCGCTGTTGTTTCCCAGGGTACCAGTAAGCACAATAGTAACGGTGCCAGAGGGTGTCCCATTCACCACGGGATTGATATTGATCGGATTCACGTAGTTCTCGCATCCCACGCCCCAGGCAACCAAAACGATCGCGACCAACAGAACCACCAACCTTAAGCGGGGGCGCATCCATGCCCCGGACCTGCTGAAGCCTGTGACCATCGCGCCCAACAATGTCAGCAGGGCTAAGAGGAGAATCCACCGCCCCAATCCGGGAGGAATACTTCGAGGCGGCAGGCGGAAGAGCCCCGATTGGGCCGTCGTCGTAATCGTCAGCGTACTGGTCGCTGTTCCCGTCCCCGTCATGGTCACGGCAGGGGGATTCCAATAACATGTTGTGTCCTGAGGGAGAGTGCCACAACTCAAGAGCACGACTTGGTTGAATCCATTCGTGGGGGTAAGGGTGATCGTATAAGTGGCATTGTTCCCCGCCGTCACGGTGGTGCCCGACGGCGTAGCGGTTAGCGAGTAGTCGGCAAAAAAGACCGTCAACGAAAGAGCGGCGGTCTGCCCACTGCTGGTGCCGGTGACCGTCAAGTTCAAAGGATTCGCAGTGGTTGACGTAAGGCCCGTAACAGTAAGCGTGCTCGATTGTCCGGCTGAAATTCCAGCCGGACTGAAGGTACAAGTGGCGCCACTGCTGCAAGACAGGGCGATGGAACTCAGGAACGTACTGGGGGCCGCAGCCGAGATGGTAAAAGTTGCGGTCTTGGAGCCGATGGTAGTGACATTCGATCGCGCGTTGGAGGAAAGCGTGAACACCGGGGTCCCCGTGCCCGACAGTTGAAGGGACGTAGTCCCGTTCACTGCGTTCGACGTGACTTGGACATTGCCGGTGTCACTCCCCGTGGTGGTGGGAGTAAAGCTGACAGTGATGGTGCAAGCTTGGCCCACGTTCAACGCCGCCGGGATGGTGGGAAAGTTGGTTCCACAGGTATTGGTCTGTCCGAAACCGCCCGAGGCGGTGATGTTGGTAATGGTGACCGCTTGATTGCCGTTATTAATTAGAAGAGCTGTCTGGCTCGGGCTGGTGGTGTTGATGGTTTGCGCTGCAAACGTCATCTGAGTAGGGGAGAGGAGCAATGACCCTCCCGTAAGGACGCCGTTTCCCGAGACCGCAATGGCCTGCTGCCCACCGGCACTGTCGGTAACGGTGATTTGGTCGAACTGAAGACCCACCGACGTTGGCGTATAAGTAATCTGGATGGTGCAGGTGGCTCCCCCCCCAGATAGGAAAGTTCCGCAGGTGTTGGTCTGGTGGAAGTCCCCACCGGCGGTGATGCTGGTGATACTCAACGCGGCGCTACCCTCATTGGTCAGCGTGACTGTGACCGGATTGCTGGTACTCAGGCGCGGATGATTCCCAAAGTTAATCTGCTGGGGAGTTAGCGCCACGGAAGCAGCGTCCTGGGGACTGATCTTGGTAAGGAAGGTATTGCTGTAGGTGCTCGATCCTTGGTAAGACCACTGATACGCCCCGGCGGTGGTGGGAAAGTTCGGCGAGGTGGTTCCGCCTGCCACGTATGCCGCGCCCGAGGAGTCAACCGCAATGCCTTGGCCGGAATCCGTGCCGCTTCCCCCGAGGAACGAAGAGTATATAGGGATTCCCGAGGGTCCGAATTTAGCTACGAAGGCGTCTGCGCAGAGATAATTGGTCGGCACATTAACAAGGTTTGTTGACCCGCAGTTCCCGGCCCCTGATAAGCCCAGGACATTCTGAAAAGAATCCAGCAGGGGAAAATTGCCAGACTGCGTAAAGCCCGTGATGTAGATATTCCCCGCGGAGTCCAATGCCATTGCGGTTGCTTGGTCAGTTCCGCTGCCCCCGAAAAGTGTGGAAAAAACCAAGGTGGACGCGCCGGGGGCAACCTTCGTAACAAAGGCATTTGCCGTGCCCAGAAGCGTAGCCTGATAGGCAGTGGCCGTTACAGGGAAATTTGTGGACTGTGTGTCGCCCGTCAAGTATATATTTCCGCTAGAATCCACGATCATGGCAAAAGCTCGGTCGCTGGATGAGCCGCCCAGATAAGTGGAGAACAGCAAGGCGCTGGAGCCTGGCGTAAATTTTGTAATGAAAATATCGGACCCTCCACCCTGCGAGCTTTGATACGCGTTCTGGGTGGGGAAATCAGATGAGTAGGTGTAGCCACAGATGTACACATTCCCGGTTTTGTCTACCGCGATGCCGGTGCCATAATCAGATAACGAACCGCCAAGGTAGGTGGAATACTTTAACGCCCCGGTGGAGCTGACCTCCGTTACGAATGCGTCAGAAAGACCATCATTGCCGAGCTGAAGAGGATTCTTGGTAGGAAAGTCCGTTGATTGTGTGGACCCGGCTACGTAGGCGTTGCCTGACGAATCGAGCGCCAAGGCTGTCCCAAAGTCGATCCCCGTACCACCGATGTAAGTGGAGTAAATTAAAGCGGAACCGTCCGGTTTCATCTCGGTCAAGAAAGCGTTTTGCTTGCCGCCGAAAGTCTGTTGAAATACCCCGGAGGTGGTGGGGAAGTTGTTCGATGTCGTGCTTCCCACGAGGAAGATGTCCCCGGCGGCGTCAAGAAGGATCTGTGAGGGTGCATCGACCCCCGTGCCCCCGAGGTAGGTTGAAAACAAGACCCCGGTGCCGGTGGAGTTGAATTTAGTGACAAAAACGTCGCCGTCCCCCGCGTAGGTCGGCTGATAGCTCGTTGAGGTCACGGGGAAGTTGGTGGAAGCCGTGACGCCCGTCACGTAGGCGTCACCCGCAGAGTTGACGGCAACGCCGTAGGCGATATCGCCACCGCTGCCCCCCAAGTAAGTGGAGTAAGTAAGGACAGGGTCAATGACCAATTTCTGACGCCGATTGTACTTCCCCAGCGCGAAGCTGACTTTCTGGCCATGAACCCGATAGCAGATGGGGATTTCCCGCTGTTGCTGACCGTCCAGTTGATATGCCCGCGGCTGTTGTAAGCGCACTTCACTTCCACCCAAGGTCAGGACCAAGTCCCCACTCGAGTCGACGCGAATTCGTTCCGCCCCTTCCAGTCGCCAGGAAATCACCTTAGGGTTGGTTCCGGCGGTTACCTCGAGATCATTTTCCAGCCGCCCTTGCCGGCCGTAATAAATCAAATCCACGCCGGGATACACTTGCTGGTAGCGGACGCGGGAAAAAGTAGGGATATTCGTCCGCCACTGCGCTGGATTGTTCCCCACAAAATAATGGCTCTGCCCGGGAAGTTGTTCTTCCCCGGTGATGGCCGGCGCGCTGGCGGCCCCTTGCAGGACAAGGCGTAGCCATTCGGTGGGATTTCCAGCGCCCTCGCTTCGCAGGCCGAGCACTGCGGCGCCGGGGGTCAGGAACAGCGTGTAACCCTGTCCCCGAGCTAAGTATTTGACTTGCTGATCCACTTGCCCCTGATTTGCCTCGAAACTCAGCGGCAGCACGTAGGAACGGACAGCGGACGGGACAAAAGTCTTATCGGGGGAGGCAGGGTTGCCAGCCCACCCGGGGCTGGAATGCACCAAGCAAATTCCAACCACGAAAGAAAGGAGAGATGATCTGAACCGGCTCTCAGTTTTCAAAGGTCCTCTTGTCGTTACTTCGGGGTCGCTCGGTTGGTTGGATAGCAGTTTTGCGACGGGCGACCGCCGGAATCATTTTCTTGATTCTGTGCATCCTTGGGCGATGGGTCAGCTACTCGCCGGTCGTCAAGTTCCGCAAAATGCCCGTGAAGTTATAGCGCAACATGATGAAAGCGGAACCATAATCGTAGTGGACGCTCATCGTATACCCGAGCTGAACGGTGATGTTCTTGAACCGGTTGACCTCAAGATACACGCCATAGCCATTGTCACGGGTGATTCTCGATGGCCCCCCACCTAACGTGTTGACCAACTCGCCGCCGGTTTCGAAGAATTCATCCCAATAACGGTTGTGGTGCCCATCGCCGCCGAGGAGTGAATCCGGCGACACAATCCGGCTATAGACCTTCTGCGGTCCCACCGGGGCGAGGCCGTATGCGGAGCCTTCCAACCTGTAAACTTTCTTGATCGTAAATGCCCCGCCGATTTCCCCATTCCCGATGTAGCCCAGGGTTTCATAAGGGCGGGCGAGTTCATAAGGCCGGGGCATGACCTGCCGGTCGACGGTCCCGGTCCCGGCGCCGAAATTCAGAAAGGGCGTGAACCGGACATCATAGTTCAAAATCTGGTAGTTGCGATCAAAGTGGTTGAACCAGTCCACCGTCATCCGGCCGTTGGAATACGTCTTGACCATATTGAAGCCGCCCGCACCCGTCAGGATGGAGGTGATGTTCGTGCCGTTGTGCCTGGTGTCATAGCGGATGTCGATGTACGGCGCCCCAATGATCGTGGTGTACCGCCAATCCCGGGAGGCGACGATGGAGAACGGGGTGCGAACCGTATAGAGCGGCAGGCCGATATCGGCAGAGACATGCGCGTTGAACCTGTACCCGAAATCGAAGTCGTAAGTGACCACATCTCCCATGTTAAAACCATTGCCCTCGGCCTGCACAAAGGCCGTGGGCCCGGGAGAATTAGAACTGTCACTGGAGCTAGCCGTCTTTTCCGGCGTGGCGGGTTTTTGGTCGGGAGTGGCTTGTGCCATCCCGAATTGTGCCATCAAAAAGGCAACGAGCAGGAACGTGTAAATTGGCCTCACTTCACGTGTCCCTTTCCTAAGCAAGTTTCTTCCCGCGGCGAACTCCTCAGCCGGGGGAGGGTACGAGCCTTGGCGTTGAGTGCTTTCTTCTCGGCGCCTCTCCCACTCCGAATCTCGGCCAGCGGGCTCGACTGACTCTCGGTTGCAACCTTTAAAAACAGCGCTTGATGAAATCGGATCGCACTTCTCGTTGAGCTTCCGGTTCGCTGAAGTCCACAGAAAGGTGCGTGCTTTCAAACCACCGCACGCTAAGATGCGCATTTGCCGCTCAGAGGTTTGAAGGTGGGCAAAAATTTTTGTTAAGAGTCCTTTTACAATTTCTGCCACGGCTTCTTTGCTCTAACCTGAACGCAAAGCACCGACTCGCAATGATCACAACTCGCGCAGAGTCGTGCGCCGAGAACGATACATCAAGAATTATATCAGCACAATAGAAGTTTGTGAACCTGCAATCAGGCGTGTATGCTCTCAGCCTGAGAATTCACAAGGAAGGAGGGCCTCCTGTGGGAACACGAAGGAGCATTTCTCGAAATGTTGGCCTGCCGTTTCTGTGCGTCTCACTGGCCGTTGTGTATTTTGCGGTGTTGGGAACCCAAGCGAACCGCGCCGCACAGGGCCCGGCACTGGCAGGCGCCATCGAAGTGAATGTAAGCCAAGTCGCCGGTACGGTGCCGCGCTATCTTTTCGGGCAGTTCATCGAGCACGAGCACAACACGATTGATGACGGTCTGCTGGCGGAGCTCTTGCGCGACCGAAAGTTCGATGAGGGTGATCTGGACGGCAACGGCGTCTCCTCGGAATGGGTACCGGAAGAGCGGGTGCAGGACCGTTACTGGGAGCTGCGGAACGGCCGCGGGGTGAATGACCGCTACTCCATCGACCCGTCGCATTTATTACGGCGGCGGGGCTTCCCAAGCCATCGAGCTCACTGGCTCGGGCTCAGATCACGCCAGCGTTTACCAAGTCGGGCTACGGTTTGCCAAGGGTCGAAGTTATGCCTTTTACGTGTACTTGAGGAAACACGGGACAGGAAAGGGTTTCGTTGAAATCGACAAGTTGGGTGGGCCGTTATATCTGCACAAGGACTTTGATGTCTCGAACGACCGCTGGGAGAAGCACACGGCTGAGTTCACTGCGCCGGAGGCTACCGCGCAGGGCCGAGTGCGCATTGGCTTTGTGGGCCGTGGGAGCTTTTGGATGGATTCCGCCTCGCTCCTGCCGGCCGATAACGTTGAGGGTCTGCGGCACGACGTGATTGAGGCCTTGCGCCCGCTGCACATCTCGGTGCTGCGTTACCCGGGAGGCTGCTACGCGGATTACTACAACTGGAGAGGTGGCATCGGCCCGCGCGATAAGCGGCCCACCGTGTGGTCGAGCGTATGGCATGAGTGGAATTCGAACGACTTCGGAACGGATGAGTACATGGAACTCGCCCGGATCCTGGGATACGACGGCCATATCACCACCAATTACATCTCCGGTACGGCCCAGGACGCCGCGCAATGGGTGCAGTACGCCAATGGTTCCGCCAGCACCCCGATGGGGCGGCTGCGAGCTCAAAACGGACATCCCCAGCCTTACGGCATCAACCTCTGGGCCGTGGGCAATGAAGCTCCCGCCTTCTGTAGTGGGCAATATACCGGCGATACGAAACTGAGTGACTATGCCAGCCGCTTCCGGGAATTTGAAAAAGCCATGAAGAAAATGGACCCCTCCATCCGGGTGATGGCGTCGTCCGTGGGAAGGCCGCAATGGGTGCGGGAGCTGCTCCAGTCGGCGCCCGTGAAATTGCTCGCCGTGTCCATCTATACCGGCCCTCCGCGTAAGGGCGAAGTGATCTGCGATCAAAACAGCTTCTATCAAGGCGTCGTCGCGGAGCCGGGGCAGTTCAAGAGCAAACTCGAGGCGAACATCGACGCTCCGGGCGGCCTTTTGCCCTCTGATCCTTTCTTTGCCATAACCGAGTTCAACTCCTGGTGGCTGCCGGAGACCAAGGACCCCGATTACCATCTTGCCAATGCGCTTTATTTCGCCAGTGTTTTCAACACGCTTCTGCGCCATTCCCAAACGATTTTTCTTGCTGAGCCATGCTCGCTCATCAACGTCCAGGGCATCGTGGAAGTGAACCCTGTGGCCATTAAATTGACGCCACCTTATTTCACCTACGTTCTTTATGCCAACCACATCGGCAGCGAAGTTTTGAAGACGGAGACAAACGTCCCGTCGGTAGCTTTTAACCCGCAACTTCCTGCTCTGGATGCCGTCGCCACTCGGGGGCCGGATGGGCACACGGTTTACCTCGCGGTGGTCAACCCTGCGCAGAATGAGGCGGTTTCCGCCGAGATTCATCTCAAGAACTGGCAACCCACGGGCACGCAGGCGCAGGTCTACGAACTGAACGGCAAGAGTTGGGACGCGTTCAATCCTTATGGGAGCGCTGACAACGTGAATATCTCCCACCGGGAACTGAATGTGGGGCAGGCGGCGTTTTCGTACAGCTTCCCGGCACACTCGGTGACCGTGCTGGAGCTCCATGGCAGTCCGACCGCACGTTAGCGGGCCGCGGTCAATCGTACGCTGATTGACCGTCGCCCTTGCCCATGACCACCTTCAGTCAAGAAGGCGCTGACAGTGGCTACGTGCTAGTCGGGGGTCGGGGAAATTGCAATTCAGCGAATCGTCGGGGATGGGATCATCGGGCCATCGGGTCATCGGGCCATTTGAGATTTGCGATGATTTGCGATCTTCGAAGTCAGCAAATTGATTCATCTTCTCACTTGACACTGCCGATAGCCGATAGGGGGTAGTGTGTCACGCTAGGGGTTTGGTCATCGGCTTTGCTCCCTGAACCTCGACGGGAATCAGAATCCGTTTATAGAAGGAGGCGATTTGATGAGGCGCAACAGGATGTTTGTATCCGCCAAGTACATTAAGCCGGGCATTAATCGTGGTCCTGGTAGAAGCTCTCACGGGTCAGAGCCGCAGGCGGCAGGTACGGGAGTTTATCGGAGCCTTGGGCGAGGGCATCGAGTTCGGCCTCAAATTGCTCCAGGTTTAGGGTTTGCTCCGCACGCCTTATGCCAGACTGCTGTTCGAGCAAGGTTTGGACATAGGAATTGAGTTGCAAGCCGAGTGCTCGCGCCTGGGCTGCCAAACTCGCTTCCACCTCGGGTGGCAGGTTCAAAGTGATGGCCATGATGTTCCCTTCCTTCACTTTCCACGGTCCAAATCAGTCTACCGCCCCCCTGCTGCCATGTCTATAGCTCCAATTTTCCCATAGCTCCAATTTTCCCAATGAGCGGAAATGTCCTCTTCGCATTCGCGGGTAGCACAGGCACTCCTGCCTGTGGCTAGGGTTGATGCATTCATGCGTGGAACACAGGCAAAAGTGCCTGTGCTACGGAAGCCAGAACCGGCCACGGATGGGACGCGGTGAGAGAGATGTTGCCCGTGTTCATGCGGCGCCCCGACTCGTCGGGGCGCCACCCGCGAATTTGTTCGGGTAGCGCGCACCCCCGCCTTTGGGGTCCGCGGCTCTTCCGTAGCCAAAACCACAAATGTCATGAAGAGGAGTCAGCCCTCGGGTTGGGGGAACGGGTAGCGCGGAGATGTGCGCCTTTCAGCACTACTCCGCGGTTCTTAACATGGCAACATTGACCATGATATTAACATCTAAAAATAAAATCCCATGGACGGACGAAGAGCCGCAGACGAACGCAAAGAACGCGTACGTCTGCGCTTGTATCTTAGTTTGGCCGTTGATTTCGGGTGTACAACAGTACCTGGAGTTAGCGGTGTCCGGCGGCGGAGGCCGATCTGCGCTGAGGCCGGGAGGGAACTCCCGAGCCTGTCGGGTAGATAGGCCCCCCGCCCTCTTCTCCTACGCCGAGGAGAATCCGAGGCCGA
>Ga0187849_1002082_pt1 | contig 19701 bp, 21 predicted proteins | sample June2016WEW_4_10_2_FD_132412 | JGI IMG/M metagenome (GOLD analysis project Ga0187849, IMG submission 132412) | Peatland microbial communities from SPRUCE experiment site at the Marcell Experimental Forest, Minnesota, USA - June2016WEW_4_100 | ecosystem: Environmental > Terrestrial > Soil >...
CGGTCGTCCCCGCTCGAGTTCTCGTGCCGGCGGCTGGGGGCAGGGCTTGCGGGCCGAGACCATAGAAGAAACTTGCCGTGACGTCCTGAAAAACTTCTTCTGGCAGAGGCTCGTGCCGCTGGGTTGCGTCGAAACTACCGCGCGCCAGGACGGACAAGTCTGGTTCCGTCTCTCCACGGCGGGCAAGTACCTGTTTGCCGTACGAAAAACGAACTTTGCCTCAAGACTCGGCGCGAGTTCCTGCGCGCCACGGTGCTCGGCGGCGCCCTGTCGTGGACCGTCCCCGCTTTCCTGGCCAGGACCTTCTCGGCGCTCGAGGCCCGGGCGGCCGACCAGGCCAACCCACCCGTGACTGGCCGCAACGCAAGTATCCTCGTCGGTGCAATGAAGCCTTGTTCCCATCCGGCTCCTCCCTCTCGGGGAAACGCCCGGCTCAGGTTCCGCGGTTGAATACGGCCTGGAGTGTTTATGAACGAATCTGACAGCTCACGGACCCAGTCTTGGAACAACCGTTGGGCGCTCGGGAAGGTGCCATGGGATCTTGGCGGCATCCCGCCAACCCTGGTGTCCTTCCTGATTCGAACCCGAACCCCGACCCATGCCCTCATCCCGTTCTGACCTTTTGGAGCACGGTTTCCAACTTGTGCAGCGTCATCCGGTGATGCTCACCACGTTCGATCCAAAGCCGCCCGATATGGGGCGAACACCCCACTTGCGAAGTGTCGCTTTTGGCCGAAGCTAAAGCTTCAATAATGAGCGCAACAATATGGCATTAAGATTAGGTGATATTGCGCCGAACTTCACGGCGCAAACGACGGAAGGTGAACTGCATTTCCACCAATGGCTGGGGGATAGCTGGGGCGTGCTCTTCTCGCACCCCGCCGATTTTACCCCGGTCTGCACGACGGAACTGGGGGCCGTGGCCAAGATCAAAAGTGAGTTCACCAGGCGAAACGTCAAGTTTCTAGCCGTTAGCGTCGATCCTCTTGATTCGCACCGGGGATGGGTCAAGGACATCAACGAAACTCAGGCCTGCACCATGAATTTCCCGATCATCGCCGATCCTGAGCGGAAAGTCGCCATGGCCTACGACATGATCCATCCCAATGGGACGACAAAGCGACGGTGCGTTCGGTGTTCATCATCGGGCCGGACAAGAAGATCAAGCTGACCATCACTTATCCGGCCAGCACCGGTCGCAACTTCGCCGAGATCTTGCGCGTCATCGACTCGCTCCAACTCACGGCCAAACACAAGGTTGCGACCCCCGCCGACTGGAAGGACGGCCAGGATTGCATCGTGGCGCCCGCCGTTTCTGACGAGGATGCGGCCAAGCTATTTCCCAAGAAGGCTCCATCGGCCGCACGCCTCTCCTGCGCCTGCGCCGTCTGTCCGAACTGACCGGCTGCGAAATTCTAGGCAAGGCGGAATTCATGAACCCCGGCGGCTCGATCAAGGACCGCGCGGCTCTGGGGATCATCGAGGAGGCCGAAGCGCGTGGGGTTCTCCAACCGGGCGCGACTATTGTGGAGGGGACAGCGGGAAACACAGGGATCGGTCTGACCGTCGTGGGACAGGCCAAGGGTTATCGCACAGTGATTGTTATCCCGGAAACTCAATCTGTCGAAAAGATCTCCCTGCTGCGCACCCTGGGAGCGGAGGTCATCACCGTACCGGATAAGCCCTACAGCGATCCGGGTAATTACAACCGGCAGGCGCAGCGGCTGGCGGAAGACAACGATTGGTATTGGGCTAACCAGTTCGACAATGTGGCCAATCGGCTCGCTCATTACAAAACCACTGGCCCGGAGATCTGGGAACAGACCTCGGGCGAAGTGACCGGCTTTGTGGCCTCGGTGGGCACCGGCGGCACCTTGGCCGGCACCTCCCTGTTTCTCAAGAAACAAAACCCGAAGGTCAAAGCCGTTTGCGCCGATCCCTATGGAGCAGCCATGTATTCCTGGTTTAAACACGGGGATTTGGAGACGAAGGATGGCGATTCCTTCGCCGAGGGCATCGGTCAAATGCGAGTCACGGAAAACCTGAAGGGGATTGTCATCGACGACGCCTACCGCGTGACAGACCAGAGCGCGTTAAGCATTGTTTGCCAACTGATGCGCGAGGAGGGGATTTTTGTCGGGCTTTCTTCGGGCATCAACGTGGCTGGCGCGCTCCGCTTGGCCAAGGAAGGGGGTCCCGGTCAAGTGATCGTCACGCTCTTGTGTGATTCGGGCATCCGGTACATGTCCAAGACATTCAACCCCGAGTGGTTGCTCGCCCACGGCCTGGACCCAAATCAACCGGTCTCCTGACGATCAACAGCTCCGGCAGAAAAGCAACAAACGCCGCCGGGACCGTGTTCGGCCAACGTTGACCAGGGCGGTGAGACCGGGCACAGTCCCAGCATGAGTGAATTGACGGAAAGGGGTCTTCCCACTCCCAACTTGTTCTGTGGCGAACACAATGCCCATGGCCTGCTCGAATGGGTGGCCGTGCAGGACATGGAACTGCCCGTAACCGCCTGCGCAAAATTGGCCGAGCTTTGGGAACAAAAAGCCAAGCCCCGGTCCTGAGTGACGCCTCGCCTGCCACCGAGGCGTCTGTCCCTCGACTCTGCCGACGCGGGCAAGAGGCCTGCGGCCCATTGGCTTTCCCCGGCCAGTGCGTCCTCGACGAAAGGCCCGCCGGAGGCTATGGTGCGGCGCATGATCTTGCCAGCCACCGATGAGCAAAAGGTGCCGGATGCCCAGGGCCATTTCGGACCCTACGGTGGACGGTATGTGCCCGAGACCCTGATGCATCCGTTGCAGGAGTTGGAAGAGGAGTATTTTCGCGCCCGCACCGATGCCTCCTTCCAGCGCGAGTTGGACTATTACCTCAAGGAGTTTTGCGGACGGCCCACACCCCTTTACTTTGCCCAGCGGCTCACGCGGGAACTGGGCGGGGCCAGGATTTATCTCAAACGCGAAGACCTGCTGCACACCGGCGCGCACAAGATTAACAACTGCCTCGGCCAGATCCTCCTGGCCCGCCGGATGGGCAAGACGCGGATTATTGCCGAAACCGGCGCGGGCCAGCACGGCGTGGCCACAGCCACCGTGGCGGCGATGTTCGGCCTCCAGTGCGTGGTCTATATGGGGGCGGTGGACTGCGAGCGCCAGGCCCTCAACGTCGTCCGGATGAAGCTGCTCGGCGCAGAAGTCGTGCCCGTCAAAGCCGGCCAGCAGACCCTCAAGGAAGCCATCAACGAGGCCATGCGCGATTGGGTCACCAACGTGCGCTCCACCCATTATATCCTGGGCACCGTCTATGGCGCGCATCCCTATCCGCTCATGGTCCGGAACTTCCAGCGGGTCATCGGAGACGAAGCCCGCCGACAGATCCTCGAGCAGGAAGGCCGCCTGCCCGACCTCCTCATTGCCTGCGTGGGCGGCGGCTCCAATGCCATGGGCCTGTTCTATCCCTTCCTCCAGGACGCCCCGGTCAAGATGGTCGGCGTCGAGGCCGGAGGCCAGGGCCTGGCCCCCGGCAAACACGCCGCGCGTTTCCAGGGCGGCTCTCTGGGTGTCTTGCAGGGCGCCCGCTCCTACCTCCTGCAGGATGAGTTCGGCCAAATCCAGCTTACCCACAGCGTCTCCGCTGGCCTCGACTACGCCGCCGTCGGCCCCGAGCATGCCTGGCTGCGCGACCAAGGGCGCGTCCAGTACACCTACGCCACCGACAACCAGGCGCTGGCCGCCTTCCTAAAGCTGGCCCGCCTGGAAGGCATTATCCCGGCACTCGAATCCGCCCATGCTCTCGCCGAAACCATCGAGCGCGCCCCCAAACTCCCCAAGGACCAGCTCGTCATTGTCAATCTCTCGGGCCGGGGCGACAAGGACGTCGCCCAGGCAGCCGCCAAGCTCGGTTTGCAGATGCCGGGATAGTCTGATCGATATCGGCATGGCTCTTTGCTCCCATGACAGCAACATCTTCGCAACTGCGCGGAAAGTATCCTCGATATGGAAATTGCGCTGCCTCCCGATCTTGAGGCCTACGTTCGAGAACGTGTACGCGCGGGGGTGGGTTCGCCTCAGCGGCTGAGTTAATCGGGGAAGCCATCCGCCGCAAAATGGAGGATGATCAATGGCTGGAGCAGAAGGTGCTCGAGGCCGAACAGACCGCTCTTTCTCCACTTACCCGTGAAGACCTCCAATCGGTCCGCCGCCTGATCCGGGAACCGCGTGCGCTACGGCCTTCTTAAGCGCGGCCAGTTTCTGGAGGACTACCGCGAAATCGTCTTGTACCTGGCGGAGGTGAACGCCCCAGCGGCAGATCGGTTTTGCGATGCGCTCGAAGCGCATCGCGGGAAATTCGGTTGTCGTGCTTAGACTGTTGCACGGTGCCAGGGACCTGCCCCCTCTCATTCCAACCGAGTGATCCAATTGTCAATTTTCGCCTTCACCCCGGGGTCCATTTTGATCAGCGGCGGCCAGGGCCGTTTGAAGCCTTCGCCCGGGAGCTTGCGCGTGGCATCGATGCCCATCTTGGTCCCCACGGCCAACTCGCTGGTGGCGTGATCAAGCACGTCGGCGGGGCCCCTGGTAAAAATCGCGTCGCGCTGCGGATCCGTGCAGGCGCACAGACGGAACAGCACCTCGCTCGTGTTGTGGACATCGACGTCCTCGTCCACCACGACGATGTATTTCGTGAACATCATCTGGCCCATGCCCCAAAGACCGTGCATGATCTTGTAGGCCTGCATGGGAAAAGTCTTGCGGATGCTCGCGAACACCAGGTTATGGAACACCCCTTCGGGCGGCAGCGCCAGGTCCACCAGTTCCGGAAAATTCAGCTTCAAGATCGGCAGAAACAGCTTCACCGAAGCCGTGCCCAGATAGAAATCCTCCATCGGCGGCATCCCAACAATGGTCGCGGGATAGACAGCCTCCTTCCGGTGGGTGATGGCCGAGACATGAAATACCGGGTAGGGCTCGGGCAGCGAATAATAACCGGTGTGATCGCCAAACGGTCCCTCCTCGCGCAACGGTTCCCGGGTATCCACGTAGCCTTCGAGGACAAAATCGGCATTGGCGGGCACCTCCAGGTCGTTGGTCTCGCATTTGACCAGTTCAACCGATTTCCTGCGGAGGTAGCCGGCCAGCACAAATTCATCCAGCCCGTCGGGCAACGGCGCCGTGGCGCAAAAGGTCATGACCGGGTCGCCCCCCAGGAACACTGCCACAGGCATGCGCCCCCCGCTTTCATAATAACGCCGCCCATGGCGCGCCCCGACCTTTTGTAATTGCCAGTGCATTCCGGTGGTCCGCTCGTCATAGATCTGCATTCGGTACATCCCGACGTTGCGCGCCCCGCTTTCCGAGTCGCGCGTGACCACGCAGGGCAACGTGACAAAACGCCCGGCATCCAAGGGCCAGCATTTAAGAACCGGAAGGTTTAGGAGAGTAGGAATGCTTATGACACTGGATGGTTGGAGCATCGCCAGAGCCGGCGCAGACGGCCAGGGCTCGACGCGACTAGCCGGGGCATCGAACCTGTGGACTACCTCTTTGCACGGACCATTCCTGACGAGCTTGGGTTTGGCGTGGCGCAAATCCAACGCTGTGCCGAGCAGTCGAATGGCCTCTCCAAAGCTGCCCGGGGGTTGACCCTTCATGAGCAAGCCAAGCTCGGCAGCGACTGCCTCCACTGATTCAGCCCCGAGACTTAACGCCATGCGCCGATGCGAGCCGAGCATGTTGATGGCAACAGGAAAGGGCGAAACCTGGCCATTGACCAGTGCTCTCTCGATGAGCAATCCTCTGCCGCCGCCCGGCTTTTTCATCTCGCGGTCTGCCAGTTCCGTAATTTCCAGCTCTGTGGCCACGGGCTGAGAGACACGGATAAGCTCCCCGCTCTTTTCAAGCTTGGTCGCAAACGCAGCAAAGGAATCGAAAGCCATGACGCGCCGTATGCTATCAGAGCATCAGCCGCTGGCAACCGTTCAGTCTCTTGTCACCCTAGCCGCATGGGCATTACGACGTAGAGAAATGGGCCGTTGATCTTCAAGACGCCGGGGCTTAGCTCATCGATTAATTCCATGAAGACTTCGTCATTGGCCAAGGCCACCAGTGGGTCAATGACATACCTCGGGTTGAATGCAATGGGGAGTTCTGCCCCTTTGTAATTGATGGTGAGCGTTTCCTTGGCCTCCCCGATGTCCGGCGAATTGGCCGTGATTTCAAGCTTGTTTTTGTCGAAAGTCAATCGGACCGAGTTAGACTTTTCACTCGTCATGATCTCCGCGCGCCGCAGGGCGTGCAGAAACTCCTCGCGCGGCAGGCTAATCCGTTCCTTGGCCTCGCCGGGAATGACTTGGCGGTAGTTGGGATAGTTGCCCTCGATCAGCTTGGTGACGATAAGCACGGTAGCCTCCTTGTCGTCTTTGAGGGAAAATGAGGCCTGGTTTTCCGCGTAGCGGATCTCAACCTCGCCTTTATCTTGCAGCAGGCGATTGAGCTCGTTGACCGTCTTGGCCGGGACGATGAACTCGCCCTGGCTTTGCTCCGAAATATCCACTTCTTCATCCACCAGCGCCAAACGGCGCCCATCGGTGGCAACCATTATCAGCTTGTGATCTTTCAGGCTGATGTAGATGCCGTTAAGCACATAGCGCGACTCATCGGTTGACATGGCAAATGAAGTCTTCTTCATCATGCCTTTAAGCATTTCTTGTGCCAGCAGAACCTTCTTGTCGTCCTTGAACTGGGGCAGCGGCGGAAACTCCTCCGCGCTCAGCCCGTTGATCTTGTAAAACGAGGCGCCGGAAGAAACACTGCAGTTGTTTTTCTCATCCACATCCAGGTCAATCTCCAGATTGCTCAATTCACGGGCAATTCCAAAGAGTCTCTTGACCGGAACCGTCGAAGCGCCCGGTTTTTTAACCTTGGCTTCAACCCCGCAGCAGATTGTGACATCCAGGTCAGTCGCGGTAAGCTCCAACCGGTCATTCTCAGCCCGCAGCAGGACATTCGAGAGAATCGGAAGGGTCGTGCGAGTGCTGACCACGTTCTGAACTGCCTGCAGCCCATTGATGAGGTGCTCCTTTGAGATGGTCAGGTTCATGGGTGCTTAATATATCTCTGTTCTGGTTTAAAATGTTATCCGTATTAATGGCTGTGAATAAGGCAAACAACTCTAACTGTCAAGGTTTCATGGACCTTTTATGAAAAAAGAAATCCAGGCTCGGTGGGCAGAGCTGGTGAAAAACTGGCGCTGACCCTGGGTTGTTCACACCATTGACAATTCATTTACCGGGAACTCCCAGGCTATCGGCTTAGAACTGGTTGCGCTACGCGTGGCGCTGTGCGCGGCGAATGACTTCTGCCAGGACGGCCTCTACGCGCTCAACTTCGGCAAGCGTGGATCCCCGGCCAAGGGAAAAACGGACCAAGGAATGCGCAAGGTCCTCAGCGAGGCCGAGAGCGCGAATGACATGGGAAGGTTTTACGGACCCGGCCGAGCAGGCGGAGCCGCTTGAGGCACAAATCCCCTCCAAATCCAGGCCCGCCAGCAAGGCGATACTATCGGTGTCCTCGACGACAAAGGAGACTGTGTTTGCAAGCCGTCGCTGGCGAGATCCGACTACCCGCACGCCTTCCAAGCGATCCAGGAGACTCAGCAGCCGCGCCGTAAGGGCTAAAAGCGGAGTTTTTGGGAAAACAGGTTCCCGGACAAACCGCTCCAGGGCCTCCACCAAGCCAATAATGCCAGCCAGATTCTCGGTTCCAGCGCGGCGTTCGTTCTCATGACTGCCGCCAAACTGGACCGGGTCGGGCAGCAAGGGCGACTTAATAAAAAGAGCGCCCGCGCCCTTGGGACCGTGTATCTTGTGAGCGCAAATCGACACGAGATCCGCGTTAAACTGGTGGATGCTTACAAAGGACTCTTTGCCCAGCCATTGAACGGCGTCAGTATGAAACTTGACGCCGTGATCGTGGCAGATCACGCCTAACTCGGCTGCCCCTTGGACTGTGCCAATCTCGTTGTTTACAGCCATGATGGACACCAGAATGGTGTCCGGGCGCAAGGCATTTTCAAGAGCCTCAGGCGAGACCAATCCCTGGCTGTTTACCGGCAACCGGGTCACCTCGAAACCCTCGTTCCGGGCCAGATAATCGCACGACCGAAGCACAGCTTGGTGCTCGATTGCGGAGGTCACAATATGACGGCCCTTTGGCCGGAGCAAACGGGCCGTGCCGAATATGGCGAGGTTGACGCTCTCGGTGCCGCCCCCCGTGAAGACCACCTCACTGGCTTTGCAGTCCAGCATGTGCGCCGCCCGCTCCCGCGCGTCATCCAGAAGCGAGCGGGCCCGGCGGCCCACGTGATGGACGCTCGATGGGTTGCCCCAGACCTCACCCAGAAAAGGCAGCATGGCCTCGCGAACCCCAGGGTCCAGCGGCGTCGTCGCGTTGTAGTCGAAATAGATCGTTTCCATCGGCCTGTCCAGAACCTACAGCACCGGACCAGCCCAGCCAACCAACCGTTGTCGGATTCCAGGCCTCGGCCTTCCTTCGGCCTTCCTTCAGCCTTCGCTTCGTGCTCGTATAATTGAATCCAAGATGGCTGCGATCTTGAACCGCGGAAGACGCGGAATACGCGGAAACCCAAGACGACAAGCAATCCTTTTCCGCGTATTCCGCGTATTCCGCGGTTGCTCTCCTCCCGCGTTGGTTCTGGCTGCGCCAGGTGAGGATTTCGGCCTTCGGATTTCAGGGCTGCGCCCTCCTGCTCCCGCCCCCCGCCCAAGTTTAGCGTACCCCTGCCTGCCCGTCCGCAATTTCTGCTTTCCTTTTGGATATTCCCGCATACAGTTTCCTCCATCCATGAATGATATTGATATTGAGACGTTGAAGGGCATCGCCAACCAGTTGCGAATTCACTCGATTACGGCGACAACCGCGGCGGCCAGCGGCCATCCCACCTCGTGCTGCTCGGCGGCCGATCTGGTCGCGGCCCTGTTCTTCGGCCACATGCGCTACAACCCCAAAGACCCGCATTACCATAACAATGACCGTTTCATTCTCTCCAAAGGCCATGCCGCCCCTCTGCTTTACGCCGCCTGGGCCGAGACCGGTCTTTTCCCCGCCGAGGACCTCCTCAAGCTCCGCCAGCTCGGGTCCGACCTCGAGGGGCATCCTACGCCGCGCCTGGCCTTTGTGGACGTAGCGACCGGCTCGCTCGGCCAGGGGCTCAGCGTCGGGGTCGGCATGGCCCTGTGCGCCCGCTTGGACTGCCTGGACTACCGCACATACGTCCTGCTCGGCGATGGGGAATGCGCCGAAGGCTCGGTCTGGGAAGCCGCTTCCTTGGCCGGCCATCATCAACTGAACAACCTCGTCGCCATCGTGGATATCAACCGTCTCGGCCAGAGCCAGCCGACCGCCCTGGGCCACGACCTCCACACCTACAAAAAACGCTTCGAGGCCTTCGGCTGGCGCACCGAGGAAATCAATGGGCACGATACCGAGGAAATCCTCGAGGTCCTCGCTGCCGTCGGCTTGGGCTCCCAACCCCTGGTTATCCTCGCCAAGACCCTTAAGGGCGCTGGCGTCTCCTTCCTCCAGGACAAAGAAGGCTGGCACGGCAAAGCCCTCTCTCAGGAAGAAGCCGCCCGCGCCATCGCCGAATTGCGGCCCACCGCCAAGTCTGGCATCGGCCATCCAATCCTTGTTCCCACACCGCTGCCCCCGCCCAAAAACGACCCGCCGGGCGGCTATCCTGCTCCGGCCTACAACTTGGGCGACAAAGTCGCCTCCCGGGAAGCCTTCGGCAGCGCCCTGGTCCGCATGGGCGAGTTGGACCCCCGCATCCTCTCCCTGGACGGCGACACCAAGAACTCCACCTTCTCGGAGAAGTTTTGCAAGAAATTCCCCAACCGTTTCATCGAGTGCTTCATTGCCGAACAGAACATGGTCGGCGTGGCTGCCGGTTTCAGCACCCGCGGCAAAGTGCCCTTTGCTTCCACTTTTGCCGCCTTCTTCACCCGCGCCTTTGACCAAATCCGCCTCGCCGGCATTTCCGGCTCGAACATCAAACTGGTCGGCTCTCACGTCGGCGTCAGCATCGGCGAGGACGGCCCCTCCCAAATGGGGCTCGAGGATCTGGCTATGATGCGCGCCGTGGTCGGCAGCGTCGTCCTCTACCCGAGCGATGCCGTCGCGGCCGAGAGATTGACCGAACAGATGGCCATGCACAAAGGAGTTTGCTTCCTCCGCACTTCCCGGCCCAAAACCCCCGTCATCTACAACAACGACGAGCCCTTCCCCATTGGCGGCGCGAAGATCCTCCGCCAGGCCCCCGGCGACCGGGTCACCGTTGTTGCCGCCGGCGTCACTTTGTTTGAGGCCCTCAAGGCCGCCGATCTCCTCAAGAACGAGGGCGTCGGCATCACCGTCATCGATGCCTACAGCATCAAACCGCTGGCCCGCGACATTATCAAGAACGCCGCCCAGAAGACCAACAACCTGGTTCTCACCGTCGAGGACCATTATCCCCAAGGCGGCCTGGGCGACGCCGTGGCCGGTGAACTCAGCCTCGAAGGCGTCAAAGTCCATAAACTGGCTGTCTTCGACCTGCCCCGTTCCGGCAAGCCCGAAGAACTCCTCGCCAAATACGGCCTCGATGCCAACGCCATCGTGAGCAAAGTCAAAACCATGGCCTGAGATGAAAACCCGCGTCGGCCTGTTCCGGGCAGGGTTCCTGGGTCGGCGATTACAGTTGGGAGGCCCGAGGGCAGACCCTCGGCCTTGCGACCTACCGGATTTGGCTCAAGAAACCCAATTACGCCCGCCTCGAGGCAATGCCCGTCGGAACCACCGAACCGAGTGGCATTCTCGTGGGCGATGGCGAGTACTTCTGGATTTACTGGCCCAAGGGAAAGCCGCGTTACGGCTTCGAGTGCAAGGGCAAATACGCCGAGGAGTACGAGAAATATCAACGCAAGTTCTACAGCAAAATCCGCACTCCCCTCGGACGGCACTCGCTGGCGCATGAGACCGGCGAGTTGGGAGCCGGCATGGCCATGACGATCCTTGACCCCAGCACGTTCCACGGTTACACCGATCGGAAGTCGCCGTCAATGCCCCGCTTGCGAACGACCGCTTTGCCTGGTCGGTTCCGGAAGGGTGGAGAGAATGGCGCGCGCCTCAAATCGAAGAGGGCCTCCTGAAGCCCGGCACGCCGGCCCCGGATTTCGAGTTGACCTCAACCGATGGCCGCAAGATCAAACTGTCGAACTTCCACGGCCGCCTTGTTTGGCTCAACAAATGGCGCTGTGGCTGACCAGAATGCCGCCGGGAGACAGGGAGTCTCCAATACGAGACGCTCGCGGGCATGAGCGCCGTCCCGATGACTTGCGTCATCGACCGGGAAGACAAGGTCCTGGACGCCTGGTACGGCTTTGACAAAACCCGAGAGCAGAAGGCCCTTAAGACCCTCGGGCTCTGACCCGTTAGGAGTTCGCAACGGACGATGGTGCCTTCCGGCATCTCGGTGCGGCGGGAAGCGGTCCAAAGGCGGAAGGCTTCTTCAGCGCGAAGCCGGGCGGCGGGCGGGGACTAGGTCGGGAGGTAGTCGCCGGTTTCGGGCCGTTTGGCGTCGAAGCCACCTTCGTCCACCGGGGCGTCGCCGTTTACGGAGACGCGGATGGCGGGGAGCTTCATTGGTTGTAGAAGTCGGCCTCCGTCGTTTCCCGAAATTGCTCGTCCGTCAGCGCAAAAGGCGGGCTGTCGAGAAACCGCTTCAGGCTGGACCGGTGGCCGGATTTGCGCTCTCTCCTGTTTAGGTAATCCAATACGGCAGCCTGAACCAGCTCACTGATCGTGCGTCGTTCCTGCGCCGCCACCCTCCTGAGCTCCCGATGAACTTCCTCTTCCATGACCTCTCTCCCCGCGCACCGTCCACCCCACCTGACATCCACCCCCGCCGGCGCAGCGCCTTGGGCCCCTTCGTTCTCTTCGTTTCCTTCTGTTCAACGCGGCCCTCTCGCGCGAAGCGGCTTGCCTTGGGGCCGGCTTTTGGGCATGAGTGGTCTATGACCGATATTGGGCGCTCCTATGCCGGACCGGAAGGCTGCCGTTGTCTCTGTCTTCATTGGATTCTCAGCCTGGCGTTGCTGGGCGCAACCACCGGCCTGAGCGTGGCCAAAGACCGCGCGCAGTACGCCGCCGATTTGCGCCAGCAACTCGCCGGTCGTCAGGTCGCTGTTCCGACCAGTCCCAGGCCATCGTCGCGGCGGCCCTCCCCGCAAGCTCAAGGAGAGCTTCAACGTGCGGGCGTTTGCGGCGGTTCTCCTGGCATCGGATGGTTCCGGCGAAGCCGCCCGAGCCGGTGGGAGGCCTTTTTGCTTGCAATAGGCGGCCTGTTGCTGAATATCGCTGCGGCTTAAGCTGAACATTGGTCGCTGGTTTTGCTGGCGACGCGGCAGAAAGGCACCTTATGACTATTCGCGGACTTGGACATCGGAACTTCCTCACGGAAGCGAGTTGGGTGTTGCTCATTTCTCTCTTCGGCCTGTCGGGCCGCGGTTTTGGCCAGACCTACGACGGTTTCTCGTACAGCCGCACCAGCCCGGGCGGCGTTACCATCACTGGATATAGCGGCCCCGGAGGCGCGGTCTCGATACCATCTTCAATACCCGAGGTTGGCACCGTCATCGCCATCGGGTCCCAGGCCTTCGAGTCCTGCGGCCTGAGCAGCGTCACCATCCCCAACAGCGTCACCAACATCGGGGACGATGCCTTCGACTTCAGCAGCAGCCTGACCAACATCACCATCGGCGACAGCGTCACCTCCTTTGGTGACCTTGCCTTCGCTGCCTGCACCAGCCTGAGCACCGTCACCATCCCCAACAGCGTCACCTCCATCGGGAACGTGGCGTTCCTGGGCTGCACCAGCCTGAGGGCAATCACCGTGGACCCGAATAATACCGCGTACAGTAGTTTGAACGGCGTGCTGTTCAATAAAAGCCAGTCTCTTCTCATCCAATGCCCGGGGGGCCTCGCCGGAGCCTACACCATCCCCAACAGCGTCACCTCCATCGGGGACAGCGCGTTCCAGGGCTGCACCAGCGTGGCCAGCGTCACCATCCCCGACGGCGTCACCAACATCGCGTACGGCGCGTTCGACGCCTGCACCAGCCTGGCCAGCCTCACAATAGGCAACAGCGTCACCTCCATCGGGGACGGGGCGTTCGAGTTCTGCACCAAGCTGACCAGCATCACCATCCCCAACAGCGTCACCTCCATCGGCGTAATGGTGTTCCTGGGCTGCAGCAACATGACCAGCGCTTATTTTCAAGGCAACTCGCCGTCATCTTTCGGCGCCGACGCGTTCGGCCTCACAGCTTCGTCCTTCACAATCTACTATCCCGCGACTGCCACGGGCTGGACCACACCAACCGAGAACGGATACCGCGCCCGGCCTTATAATTACACGCCTTCTCAGCAACTGCCCGTGCTCAGCCTGGCACGGAGCTTGGGGGCGGTAACGCTGTCGTTCAATGGTGTTGGGCTTGGCACGAATTATCAGTTGCAGGTTTCGACTGACCTCAGCACGTGGACGAACACGGGACCGGCCTTCACTGTTAACAACGCGACAGGGGTTTACCCGCAGCCTTTTGCCGTGAGGAGCAGCGAACAGCTTTTCTTTCGGCTTGTCTCGCCATAGCCCACGACGCTGCTGGCCCGCAGTGGGGACCCGTCGCGCCCAGCCCAGAAACTCACATAAGGCCCTGGACCGCATCGAAGCTCTTGTCGGCGATGGCGAGGTTCATTGGTCAAAAAAATCCAGTTCCATAGACCCCCGGAACTGTTGTCAAAATGCAACCAATGCAGCCAATACAGCCAGTGGAGCATTTACCCTCGCGCCCTGGAATATGCGAAAACTCTCGCCTGTGAACGCGATACAATCTGTAGGACTGACGGCTCAGGGCCCGATGGTTGGCCACCCAAAGGAGCCGATCCTCGTCCCTCCATCTCACCGGTTCTAACCAATTATGACCTCTCGCGCCGCGAATCGCCCACCGTCCGCCCCAACCGGCCTGCGCCCTCGCGCGCAGCGGCCGCCATTCGCGTCAATTCGCGCAATTCGCGGATGCCCCGCGCCCCCTCGCGCGCGAAGCGGCTTGCCTTGGCGCCGGCTTTTGGGCATGAGTGGTCTATGACCAATATTGGGCGCTCCTATGCCGGACCGGAAGGCCGCCGTTCTCTCTGTCCCGCAACAAACCAATTTGCTCGCAACCGGCGAGCCATCTCTTCTCCGCGCTCTCTTCATTGGATTCTCAGCCTGGCGTTGCTGGGCGCAACCACGGGCCTGAGCGTGGCCAAAGACCGCGCGCAGTACGCCGCCGAATTGCGCCAGCAACTCGTCGAGAAGGTCATGCCCTATTGGTATGACACCGCGCTTGACCGCCAAAACGGCGGCTATGTCCTTTCCGATGACGCCGCCAGGAAGGCCCCGCCCGCCCGCGAAAAGCAAATCGTCACGCAGGCGCGGATGGTTTGGGGCTTTTCCCATGCCCACATCAAGGGATTGAGCCAGGGCCAACGCAATTACCTCAAGGCTGCCGAACAGGGCTACCGCTTCCTGCTCGAGCATTTCCTGGACAAACAAAACGGCGGCTACTACTGGACGACCGATCTCGCCGGCAAGCCCCTGAACGAGCGCAAGCTGCTCTACGGGGAGGCCTTCGTAATCTACGCGTTTGTCGAGTACTATCGGGCCGGCGGCGACCGGGGCGCCCTCACCAATGCCATGGAATTGTACCAGGTGGTGCAAAAGCGCGCTCACGATGCCACGCACGGCGGGTGGCTCGAACACTTCGAGCGTGATTGGACGCCGATCATGGACCCAAGGGCCGAAGCCATCGTGGAAGTGGCCGGCTGCAAGAGCGCCAACACGCATCTGCACCTCATGGAGGCGCTCACCGAGTTGTACGAGGCCACTCACGACCCCGAGGTCGCTGAGTCCCTGGCCGAAGCGCTCCGAATCAACGCCACTTGGTTCTATCCCAAAGACCCCGGCCAGTCAGCCTTCCATCGCCATCCGGATTGGAAACTGGCCACCGAACCCTCCAGCGCCGGGCTCTCTTATGGCCATAATGTCGAGTTCGCCTGGCTCCTGGTGCGCGCGCAAACCGTTTTGAGACAAAGCCCCGCCTGGGATCATTTCTACGCCCATCTCAACCATGCCCTCAAATATGGCTTCGACGACGCCCGAGGCGGACTCTACAGCCGTGGCCTCGACAACCGCCCCGCCACCGATACCGAAAAAATCTGGTGGGTGCAGGCGGAGATGCTCGCCGCCCTGACCGATGCCCTCAAACACAAGGCAAATCAGGCCCAGGCCCAAGCCCTGGACAAACTGCTTGAGTTTGTCCTGGCTCACCAGGTCAATCCCCCCGACGCCATCTGGCTGGAATCGGTCGCTGCCGATGGCCAACCCAGGAGCACCGCCAAGGCCCATAATTGGAAGGCCAATTACCACGATGTCCGCGCCGTCCTGAAGTTCATCGAGGCCTTCGGCCCCGGCCCTGCCCTGCGCCCCGGCCGGTGATGCATCGGAACCTCCGGTGTGCCTGACGCGGCACCTGAGCGCCCAGGCATGGCAGAGGCCGGCAAATCGAAATCCGGGGGCGCATCTTGAAAGGGAGAGGTCATTCCGCCATCGGCCAAAAAGCGGGGTAAAGCAGCCGCCACCCTGCGTCGTTAAGCAGTGCTTAACCCCTCAACGGAGCTGCCGGAAAAAAGGGGCTTCCCAATAATGGAAATCAGGCATAATTTGCATTTGTGATTAAGACGGTGGATCTTCGCTCTGAAAGCAAGGCCTCGCCACGCGACGGGGTGCATGCTGCCCGGTGGAGGCTCCCGGAGGACCGGGATGCCAACTCCCTGATCGACTATCACCTCTATGGAGAAGTGCTACGGATAGCCCTCGGAGAACCGTTTATCACACCCGAAAAGCTGAGTTCTCCGGAAGAAGGCTTGCGTAACCGATTTCGCAAGTTTCTCTTGCTGCAGAAACCCACCCAAACGAACGTCCGTGGCTTGCTCTCCATCCTGGCGCGCTTTGGGTGGCTGCGCCAGGACGAGACGGACCGGCTGAGATTCATCATCACGGAAGAGGGAAGGACCGTAGCTGCACTCAGCCAATCGGACGAAGTTAAGTTCCGCCGTCTCGTGGCGCAACGGCTGAACGAACGTTACGTCATACCGGCATGGTTCATTGCAAGGCTATACACACTAAACCCTTCCGGCCAGGGAGAGGTTGTACTGCCCGCCCCAAGACGAGGCTTTGTCGGCGAGCGGAGGAACTGGAAGGATTCGGCTTGGACACCCGAACTGCATCTGGAGGCGTTGGAGGCCGCACGAACAGCAAACCGCCTGATGCCCGGTAGTTTCCCCCTGAACGAAGGCACTTGGCTCAAAGCCGTTCGCAGCACATGGAACGATCTTGCGTCAGGCAAACCGCCTCGAAACAGCCGTGCGAAAACAGGACTTGGTTCAGGGCGGCAGACGACGTTCGGGGTCCGCGGAAGGCTATTGCATGCCATGCGCGAGGCAACCGTAGAACTCATGCTCTGCGCTGTCCCTCCAGGCGGCCACAAACCAGACTTCTCGGATCTGCCCCAACCAATACACCCACGCGCGTTCAAAGTTTGGTGCCCCAGGTTGAGCGAACTCGAGTTCATTTTCTATACGGATTACCACCCGGCAGCTTCGGGGAGAATTATCGTTCCCTGTGGTGCCTTCCGCAGTGCAGCCACGGCGGACACCTTCGAGAAGGTCGAAGGCGTATCTGACGCCGCCGGAAAGCCCCTGTTTTTGTTCCGCCCCTCCTGGAACTGGATCCGAGAGAGCTTCCTGGCTGTCCTGCTGGAGAGCTACCAAGCCGAGTCAAAACGATTGGGGGCGTTTTATGTTTCCCTGCTGGCTGTCCGCGATGAGGTCTGCCGGCGCCTGAGGCTTAGCGCCGATCTATTCGACGAGTTGATCGAGATCGCTTACGAAGAAACCCTTCGCGACATCTCGGTCAAGGGCCGCCTTATCTCGATCTCTTTGGAGAGTGATATGCGTCCAGAGCAGCGCAATGCAGTAGGCTTGAACCAACGACCCGTCTATGTCCAAAAGGTGCCTCAGTCATTGATAGCAATCCGGAGCAGCAAAACATGAGTTCCTCGTTACTTCGACGCCCCACAATACACGTCCAGCCGAACGTGGACCGCTACGCCACGTTGGGCTTGAGGGATAATCCTTTCCCTCACCAGCCGTCGTTGAACCCTGAAAGCGACGACCCGCGTGTAAACGGGACCATTTACTGCGAGGATTTGCACGTCGACAAAACAGGGGAGTTTTACCGCCTGTTAATCCCGACGAGCCAACACCCACAGGCGCCCGCAATCGCCTTTCTTATGGATCAGGCATCGAGGAAAGGGCGCGGCATAGGCAAGTCCGCGTTTTTGAAGCATCAGCAAAGGGAGTTAATGAAAGACCTTGGCGACGCAGCCTCGCACGGGGCTGCCGTCCTTGCGGCTCTCTACGTCGTGCCGGCTCCAACTCCACCGTCCAGGAAGTTTTGGGAGTTCTGCAGACTAGTGCTCAGGACCATGCTTGACCAAAACCTCATAAGCATTGCGATTTGCCGCGTGCGTGCGCTGTCCGGCTTGATCCCGGAGCCTGTCCTGACGGAGGCAGCGTCGGCTCAGGACCTTCAAAGCACGATCGGCAGCACACAATGGCTCCATGACAGAGGAGTCTCTGCTGGAGATCTAAGTGAATGGGCTCGGCAGAGGCTGGTCTCAGGTGGCGTTCCCCCCGACTGGGCAATGCTCCTGGCTTACGAGGGTCATGACTCATCGCGTCTCCGGAAGCAGTGGTTCGCTAATTTGCACGACGCTGCTTGGAAGACCGATGGCGGAAACCTTCTGTTTGATACGCTGGTCAAAGTGTTTCAAGCCGCCGATTTCACGAAAGGCCTGCTCCTCGTCGACGAAGTGGAGAAGATAGTGATGCCGCAGAACTTGCTTGAACGCCGCGCCTTCGCGGACGCCTTGCGGTTTTACTTGATAGATGGAAACTGTCAGAACGCCAGGTCTCAGTTTTACGGCTTGTTGCTCACTATCCATCCCCTGATCCAAGAGCTGCTCCTGCCGTACTGGCAGGCTGCCGGTCTGGACCGGCTCGCCCCGCTAAACGAACCGGACGCACGCCAATGCACGCTGTATTTCCCCCAATTGACCGAACAAAAAGCAGTTCCGTTGGTGAAGGTCTATCTTGATTACTTCAGGAGCCCTGGTAACGAGCAAAGCGGGATTCAGCCCTTTACCGAAGAAGCCGTGGTCGCGGCTCTGATGAAATCAAACGGGCTTCCGGGCCGGACTCTCAATCTGCTGCACCGTGTTGTGGAACGTGCGGCGGGTCGATCACTGCCTCAAATAGACAAACAACTGGTGGAAGAGGTGGCATCCGCTGCTGAGCCTGGTTCGGATCAGGAACCTGAACAGCAAGTTCCATTGCCTGCTGTGAAAGTCAGGTTGGTTGAGTAATCCCCCGTGTCGGCCAAATGAAGTGCCTCACCATTGGCAAGTTACGAGAGCTCTTGGCGCAAGATCGAGACGATTTTGATGCATCCCAATTCGGCGGGATTGCAATCTGCCACGTCGCAGACCTGTTCCTTGCCGCGGAAAGAATTCGGAAGGGCGTCGACCGGGGTGGGGCGAGGCGTATCAGAGAAGCTGCAACCGCCTTTCACGAAGTCGTCGAGCGGGGGCGCGTCCTGGTTGTTCAGCTTGATGGGTTCGCGGTTCAAAAAGGCCTTTTCGCCGAGGGCATGGACGGCGAACGGTTGCTCGACCCGGCGGTCGCATCGGGTCTGACGCCCGAGGGTTCGGCGAACGCGTTAAGCGTGCGACTGCTCCGCGAGCAGTGGGGATGGGATGTGGAAGACGGACCCTGATGCGGACGTTTCATTATGGCGGACCTCATCCTGGATACTAGCGTGCTCGGTGATTTTTTCGAGCAGTTCTTTTCCAGCCTGGTCGCGAACCGAGGCCAAGGCAGGTTCGTCGAAGGGACGTTTTTGTCGCAGCGTGCAGCCCGGGAACTGAATCGGATCGTGCTTCTCCACAGCTCGCAGGATTTGGTCTCAACTGATTTGGTGATTATCTCGCCATTTGCCTTTATCGAGATGGCACGTCGATGGGACAACATCGTCTCGGACCGCTTTTCGATAGATCAAGTCGAGGCATTTTCGGAGCAACCCCCGGATTGGGTTAGCGTTGCAACGTGGGATGAAACTTTACTGCCCGCCTTTCTTGATGTGCCGACGCACGTTTGGTTCAAGGGCGAGTCTCGCGCAATTGAAGGGACAGATGCTATCCACGCCGCAACTGCACTCGCGCGAGGTGACTCAAATTTGCTTGCGACCACGGATTCCAGGCTACATGCCTTGCAAAGGACGGGCGTCAAGCTCGTCTGCGTCTGAGGCAACGCCCTCAAACACAACGAAAATCAGGCTCCGCCCGGTGAAATCCTCGCCCGCAGAATTTACTGCGCTACGCTTCCGACTTCTGCCTTCCGTCCCCCGCCTCCTCCGGTTATCATGCGGTTCATTTATGACAACTCGCTTGCTCAAAGTCCTGCTGGCCGTTTGGTTCAGTGC
>Ga0187849_1002085_pt1 | contig 19674 bp, 11 predicted proteins | sample June2016WEW_4_10_2_FD_132412 | JGI IMG/M metagenome (GOLD analysis project Ga0187849, IMG submission 132412) | Peatland microbial communities from SPRUCE experiment site at the Marcell Experimental Forest, Minnesota, USA - June2016WEW_4_100 | ecosystem: Environmental > Terrestrial > Soil >...
CCCTCGCTGCACAGCGAGAGCCGCTCTGCAGGGACCATCTCGACTTCCACGTAGAGGGCCAGGGCGAGGGCCAGGACGTCAAAGCCTGGACCGAGATTTGCCGAGGATGCCGGGGCTCGTGCGCGCATCGCGATCCCTCAGCTACCGCTCGCGGCGGTCACGGTGGAACTGGTCGCAGGCGGGGGCGACCAACCCGGAGGGGCCGACGCCAGGAAGAGGCTCAGCTTTGCGGGAACCACCGACTGCACACCTGCGGGGGTCACCACCTCCACACTCGCAATCGTGGTACCCGACTTCCAGCCGCGCCCGGTGCCCGGCTTCAAGGGAATCGATGCCTTCACCACGGTCTCCACGAGCAGACCAGCCCAGCCGACAACCGTGACCGGAACGGTGACAACGGCGTCCGGCCGCTCGCGGCTCCAGCCCGCGACCACCCTGGCAACAGGCTGGTACGCGTGCAAGATCGGCCGCGTCACGAGCTCGGAGGTCGCGGCGTCGAGAAGCTGCAGGTCGATCTCCGCTGCCCATTCCAAGCTCGAGGGTTGACCGAGGGTGGCGCTCACGATGAGAACCTTGTGACCCCCGACAATGCGCCTTGCCGCTGTCACGAGGCAGATCTGTGCCGCGTCGGTGAAACCGGACTTGAGGCCGATCACGCCGTCCTGGCCGAGGGCCGGGTTGTAGCCGCCGACCCAGCCTGTCGGGAACTTCATCGTCGGATGATCCTCGACAGAGATCATTCCCGGGACGCTCATCGCGTAGGCACCGAGGATCGCCTGGTCGGCCGCCGTGCTCCGGGAACCGGGGCTCAGGCCGCTCGCGTCCGCATAGTGCGTGTGCTTCAGGCCGAGCGCCGCTGCCATCGCGTTCATCTTCCTCACGAAGGCGTCGACGCTCCCCGCGTCCCAGCGTGCGAGATAGTCGGCGATGTTGCAGGCCGAAGGGATCATGAGCCCCTCGAGCAGTTGGCGCTCGGTGAGACGCTCGCCGGCAACGACTTCGAGGCTGGAATCGCCTTCCTCCACATCTTCGATCCACGCCGCGTGGTCCGCTGCAGTCATTCTGAACGTCGGCCCGGATCCGTGGCCGAGGGGATAGTCCTCGAGCACGATGACGGCGGTCATGACCTTCGTCACGCTTGCCATCGGCGCCGACTGTTCGTCCGCGGAGGCCCCGAGAAGCCCGATCCCCTGGACGAACACGGCGGACTGACCCGTCGAGGGAATGGGCAGTGGCGAGAGCGTCCCGGAGAGCCTGGTCACTGCCGGCACGATCGGCAAGATCAAAGGCAGGCGGATCGGTGCAGATCGCAGCCTCCCCGGGTCCCTGGAAGTGACGAGCTTGGGTGATCCGGGCCCTGAAACCAGCCATCCAATCCCTGACAGCACCACCGCGATGCAAAGCAACACCGTGGCTCGCCGGCGCCAGTAGAGCCGGCGCCGTCGAGCCTTGGCTAAAGACAGCTGGCGCCTGGTCTTGGCCGGCGAGGCGACAGCATCGCTGGACGGGGCCTCGGGCGGCGCAGTCATTGACGGTGAGGTGGCACCTTCGTTCTCCATAGCGTTGACCGCGTCGCCGGCTCGGCCGTCGCAGCTACAGCTCGTCCAGCTCCTCGGCTGTCATCAGGACGGCACGCGGCTTCGAACCCTCGGACGGCCCGACTATGCCGCGCCTTTCGAGAAGGTCCATGAGCCGACCGGCCCGAGCGAAGCCGACTCGGAGCTTGCGCTGGAGCATGGAGGTCGAGCCTAGCTGCGACCGGACGACCAACTCCATTGCAAGAGGCAGGAACTCGTCGTCGTCGTCCTCGACTCCCCTGCCGCCTCGGGCGCCGGAGGCCTCCTCGCCTTCCACGCCATCGACGTAATGCGGGCCGCTCTGGCGGCGCCAGTGGGCGACGACTGCCTGGACCTCGTCCTCACCAACCCACGGACCCTGGATCCGCCGCGGGATGCTGGAGGACGCTGTGAGCAGCAGGAGGTCACCTCGGCCGACGAGCCGTTCCGCACCGGGCTGGTCGAGGATGACACGGCTGTCGGCGAGAGAAGAGACCGAGAAGGCGAGCCGCGAGGGGATATTCGCCTTTATCACGCCGGTGATCACGTCGACCGAAGGTCGTTGTGTCGCGATGACGAGGTGGAGCCCCACTGCACGCGCCATCTGCGCGATCCGGCAGATCGACTCCTCGACGTCGCGCGCGGCGACCATCATGAGGTCGTTCAGCTCGTCCACGACGATGAGGATGAAGGGCAACCGGACATGGCGGGTCCCCAAGCCTGCCCCGCGGGAGCCGCCAGGACCGGCGCCAGCCCACACGGGCGTCGAGGGCATGTCGGCGCCGGCCAGCCACGCGTCGGTCTCCGTTTCTGCCTCGTCAGGTGCAACGGCCCCCTCGGCGAGATCGGCGCCGTAGACGAGATCGGCGTTTGCGAGATCGGCGTTTGCGAGATCGGCGTTTGCGAGATCGGCGCCGGCGAGATCGGCGTTTGCGAGATCGGCGCCGGCGAGATCGGCGTTTGCGAGATCGGCGTTTGCGAGATCGGCGTTTGCGAGAGCAAGCTCGGCGCCGAGCGAGGCCCTGTCGGCCGCATTCGGCGTCCGAAGGCCCCGAAGCGGGGCGTCGTCGAGCTCCCCACGGTCGACCGCGGCGTTGTAGCCGGTGATGTCACGCATGCCGCATTCGGCGAGCAGGTCGTAGCGGCGCTCCATTTCAGTCACGGCCCAGGAGAGCGCGTTGGCAGCCCGTTTCGGGTTGACCACGACTTGGGTGAGCAAGTGGGGAAGGCCGTTGTAATGGCCGAGCTCGACTCGTTTCGGGTCCACGAGGATGAGGCGGACCTCGTCGGGCGTGGCCCTCATGAGGATCGAGGTGATCACTGAGTTGATGCACGACGACTTGCCGGCTCCGGTGGCCCCTGCGATCAGCAGGTGTGGCATCTCGGCGAGGTTCACCATCACGGGGCGACCGGCGATGTCCCTGCCGAACGCGACCTCGAGCGGATGCGTCGATCTCTGGGCCTCGATCGACTGCAGCACGCTGCCGAGCGTTACGAGCTGCCTGTCACGGTTGGGCACCTCGACACCGATCGCCGAGCGACCTGGGATCGGGGCAAGGATGCGCACGTCAGGTGAGGCCATCGCATACGCGATGTCCTTCGCGAGGGTGGTCACCCGCGCCACCTTCACGCCTGCCCCGAGCTCGAGCTCGAAACGAGTCACCGTCGGTCCGACCGTGTAGCCGACCAGGTGTGTCTCGACACCATGGCCGGCGAGGGCACGCTCGAGCACGCGACCTCGCTCTTCGATCCCCTTCCGGTCGAGATCCTGCTCCTTGCTCCGCTTGAGAAGCTTCAGCGGCGGAAGCTTCCACGAGCCGGATGTGGGAGCGACCGGCAGACTGAGCTGCTCGGCCTTTCCCGCGACGGTCGCGGCGCGGAGCACGTCCCCACCGGACGGCTCGGCGCCGACGACCACCGCATCTGCCGGCCCCACGCGAACTTCAACAGCGGCGACCTCGGGAGCCTCCACGGCACTGCCGGCTTGGTCCCCGTCCGCTGCTCCGGAGAGGACCGACACGTGACCGGCACCGGGCGGGGCTGCGCCGGCGTTGGCCGGCCAGACGCCGAAACCGTCGGCATCGGAGCTTCCAATCGCCACGGCTCCCGACCGCAGCTCGAGCGGTTGAACGCGCATCGCGGCGATCCAGTCGCTGGAAAGGCGGCCCGCCCAGCGCGCGGCAGTTGCAAGACCCCGGCCGACCACGCGTATGACGGCGAGCAGGGGCATGCCGAGCAGCCCGCAGATCGCCGCGAGCACGACGGCGCCGAGCACGACGGAGGCTCCGGCAACACCGATGAGCCTGGAGAGCCCCCCGCCGACGCCGGCACCGACAATGCCGCCTGCGCCCCCGAGCTGGCGCCACGCTGCCGAAGTCCCAGGTGAGCCCGCTGCCAGGTCCGCAAGGCCGGCGGACACGACCAGCAGGAGCACGAGCGCCGCGAGGATCCCTCCGACGCCTCGTCGCGCGCGCCCCGCCAGGAGGATGACACCACCGACCACGAGCGCCGCCGGCACCACGTCAGCTCCCCAGCCGAAAGCCCGCGCGCTCCCGGCTCGGAGCAAGTGCCCCGCCGGCCCGAGCAGGTTGAGATAGATGCCCAGGCCAGTGAGGACGCCGACAAGCAGGAGCGCCCAGCCCCAAGACTCTTCCGAGGGTGCCGCGGCAAGGTCGATCAGCCGCCCGGCTCCGCGCCCGAGCGCAGTCGCCTTCCGGCGCGTCCGCGCCCTGCCAGTGCCCTTGCGCGTGGCAGGGACCTTGGTGAGCTGCGGCCTCACACCCGCTTTCGGCGCAGCCGCCGCCCGCGTGGAATCCACGGGCTGCCGCCTCGCCGGAGCATCGCGGGAGACGCCGGATTGGCCGGAGATGATACGTCGAGAGACTGCCACGATGAGCACAACGCTAACACCAGCCACTCCCGGTCACAGTGACCCCGGAAGCCTCTGGTGTAGGAAGTTCCTGCTCAGGCCTCGAGAACAAGCGGCACGATCATCGGCCTGCGCCGGGTGCGATCGCTCACGATGCGCCCGACCGTCCGGCGCACCACCCGGCGGAGAGCGTCAGGGTCCTGCGCACCCTCGCCTACGGAGACCTCGATCGCCTTCACCAACGCGGAACGCAGCTCGTCGACCACCGACTCGGCGCCGGGCTCGTCGAGGAAGCCACGGCTGACGATCTCCGGGGCGCCAACCAGCTCTCCGGTACGGCCGTCGACGGTGACAACGGCGACAACGACACCTTCTTCCGCGAGCACGCGCCGGTCGCGCAGCACGCCGACGCCGACGTCTCCGACGATCCCGTCGACGAAGACGTGTGCAGCAGACACCTCGCCAGCGAAGTCGATCCCCTCGTCGCCGAGCTGCACCACATCGCCGTCCTCACAGATGAGGACCTCGTCGGGCGCGACGCCCATCTCGATCGCGAGACGAGAGTGGCGTACCAGCATGCGGTACTCGCCGTGCACGGGCACGAAGCTGCGCGGCCGCGCGATCGAGAGCAGAGTGGCCAGCTCACCCTGGTGGGCGTGACCGCTCTCGTGCACATGGGCGACGCCGGCATGGATGACCTCCGCACCCCGGCGCGCCAGACCGTCCATGACCTTCGCGACCGCCCACTCGTTGCCCGGGATGGCATGCGAGCTAAGAACTACGACGTCGCCTTCTTCGATGTGCAACCACCGGCTCTCGCCCGATGCCATCTGCGCCAGAGCGGACATCGGCTCGCCCTGGGAACCTGTCGAGATGACGCAGATCTCGCCCGGGTCGTGGTCGCCGATCGTCTCGATGTCGGCGAAGCAACGATCCGGGATCGTCAACATTCCGAGATCGCGGGCGATGCCGACGTTCTTCAGCATCGAGCGGCCGAGAAGGGCCACCCTGCGCCCGCTTGCGATCGCAGCGTCGGCGAGCTGCTGGATGCGGTGCACGTGGCTCGCGAAACAGGCCACCACGATTCGACGACCCCGTTGCGCAAGGAAGATCCTGCGAAGCGATTCGCCGACTGCGCTCTCGCTGCCGGTGTAGCCCGGCAGCTCCGCGTTCGTCGAGTCCGCGAGCAGCAGGCGGATACCTTCGGTGGCGGCGATCTGGCCGATCCGGGCGAGGTCCGTCCTCCGCCCGTCGACAGGTGTCAGGTCCAGCTTGAAGTCACCACTGTGGAGCACGACGCCCTGTGCTGTGTGGAAGGCGAGGGCGAAGCCACTCGGCACCGAGTGCGTCACCGGGATGAACTCCACGTCGAACGGGCCGATCTTGTGGCGCTCGCCGTCACGCACCTCCACCAACGGTGCCTTCTGGCCGAGACCCGCCTCGTCAAGCCGGTTGCGCGCGAACCCGAGGGTCAGGCGCGAGCCGTAGATCGGCGCATCGACGTCGCGCATGAGGTACGCGAGCGCCCCGACATGGTCCTCGTGCCCGTGGGTGAGCACGATCCCGTCGACATCTCCCGCGCGCTCGCGGAGAAGCGTGAAATCCGGCAGCACCAGGTCGACGCCAGGCATCTCCGGATTCGGGAACATCACGCCACAGTCGAGAACGACAAGGCGGCCCGCCTGCTCGACAACCGCGCAGTTGCGGCCGATCTCTCCCAGCCCGCCCAGGAAGGAGATTCGGACCGCTTCAGGCATTCGGGCTCGTCACCCCGGTCCGAGCTGGGCGGCTCGAGCGCCACAAGTCCAAGTTGGCGAGCATGGTGCGCGCCTTGGGCTCCAGCCAGTCCGGAGCAGGTCCCATCGGCAGGCGGCACTCGCCCGCCGGAAGTCCCCGCGCCCGGAGAACGGCCTTTGCCGGCAGTGGGTTCGGCGCCTCGTCGCTGGACTGGAACGAGATCGCGTCGATCAAGGCCGCATTCAGCTCCCGGGCGCCTTCGACATCGCCATCCAGGTAGAGCCTGATCATCTCCCCCACTTCCTGACCGACCCAGTGCGACGCCACACTCACGACACCGACCGCGCCCACCGCGAGCAGAGGAAGTGTCATCGAGTCGTCGCCGCTGTAACAATCGAAACCTGATCCAGCCTTGGCCATGAGCCTCGCGGCACCGGCCGGGTCACCGGACGCGTCCTTCACGCCGACTATGTTCGGAAAAACATGCACGAGCTGCAACATCGTGTCGAGGGCGAGCTTGCACCCGGTGCGCACCGGGATGTCGTAGACGAGCACCGGGAGCGACGTCGCGGCGGCGACCTCGGCAAAGTGCGCGGCGATGCCGCTTTGGGACGGGCGGTTGTAGTAGGGCGTGACGGCGAGGATCCCGGCCGCACCGGCTTCGGTAGCCATCCGCGTGAGCTCAACGGAGTGGGCAGTGTCGTTCGTCGTCGAGCCGGCGATCACCGGCACCGTGACCTCGCGTGCCACGGCCGCCCAGAGCTGGGTACGCTCCGAGTCGCTCAGGGTCGGCCCTTCGCCGGTGGTTCCGGTCACCACGAGCCCGTCACTCCCGTTGTCGACGAGATAGCGGGCTAGAGCTACGGCACCGTCGATGTCAAGTCGCCCGTCGGCGTCGAACGGGGTCGCCATCGCGGTCACCACTGAGCCGAAGCGTCCGGCCCGTCGGGCCGCTGTCACCATGGTCGCGGCCTTGTCACGAATCGAAAGTTAGCAGCATGCGGGTTCAGGGCTGGTTCAATTCCGAACTTGCGCCGGAGCCGGTCGACGAGATGGAGCCGTCGAGAGCCTGGGCACAGAGCCCTCAAAGTCCGAGCAGGTCCCCGAGCCCGACGGTCAGCCCTTCCAGGTCGGCGACCCGGCGAACGGCCAGGAGCACGCCGGGCATGAAGCTCGCCCGGTCCAAGGAGTCGTGCCTCACCGACAGAGTCTCACCCTGCAAGCCGAAGATCACCTCTTGGTGCGCGACGAGCCCGGGCAGCCGCACCGAGTGCACGTGCACGCCGCCTGGGGCTCGTCCGCCTCGTGCTCCGGCGACTAGCTCTTTCTCGGTCGGATCGGCGGCCCAGTCCCTCGCACCGGCCGCGTCACGTGCAGCCTGCATACGGCGGATGGTCTCGAGCGACGTCCCTGATGGTGCATCCCGCTTGTGGTCATGATGGAGCTCGACAACCTCCGCGCCACCTACCCACGGTGCGCAGATCTCCGCGCAGCGCATCATCAGCGCGGCGCCGATGGAGAAGTTCGCGGCCACGATCGCGTGGGCTTCCCCCGAGAACCAGGCCCTCAGGGCCTCGAGATCGGTCTCATCGAAGCCGGTCGTGCCGCAGACGACGTGAACTCCGTGATCGGCACACCAGCGGAGATTGTCACGCGCCGCTGCAGCGACGGTGAAGTCCACGATCACCTCAGCCCCGGCCGCGCTCGCGGCTGCGGGCGAGGCGGCGATCTCCAGCCCACTGCCGTGCAAGGCTGCGACCTCATCGAGCGGTCGACCCGCGGCGGCGGGGTCGACGGCAACGACAAGCTCGAGATCGCTACAGCCGAGGACCGCTGCGCAGACTGCTGCTCCCATGCGCCCGGCGGCTCCGAATACTCCAACGCGCTTCATGGCATCACCGTACCCGTTGCCCGAAACGCCATCAGGGTCTCAGGCAGAAACGGGGCCGAACTGCCTAGGCGCCCTGGGCGAGCCACGAAGGCGCCGGGCGGCCCGGCGCTTCAGGAGAAGTCCGACTCCACGAACGGCCCGACGACCGCGAGCGTTCTGGGGCCGGTCAGCACATACTCGGCGACGGTTCGAACCTGGTCCGCCGTGACTGCGGCGATGCGCCTGAGCAGCTCGTCTGTGCTGAGCACGGAGCCGAACAACAAAAGGCCGGAGCCAATCCTCGACATGCGCGAGCCGGAGTCCTCGAGCGAAAGGAGCATGTCGGCACGGAGGTGCCCCTTTGCCACCTCGAGCTCCCTCGGGGTGATCCCCTTGGCGCCAAGGCGGTCGAGCTCGGTGTGAAGCAGGTCGAGCACCTCATGGGCATGCTCGGGCGCGGTGCCGACCGAGACCGCAAGAGTACCGGCGTCGTCGTAAGCGCTGCGATCGGACCCGATCGAGTAAGCGAGCCCTCGTGCTTCTCGGATCTCCTGGAACAACCTGCTGGAGAGGCCTCCGCCGAGAACGTGATTGAGCACGGCCAGGGTGAAGCGGTCGGCCGAATGCCGGTCCGGTGCCCTGACCCCGAGAACGAGCTGCGCCTGTTCGGTCTCCCTCGACTCGACCACGAGCGCAACGACGTCCTCCCCAGGCGCCTCGCGCACGGGAGGACGCCCGCCGTGGCGCTCGGCGAAGCGAGCTTCGATACCCGCGGCGATGAGCTCATGATCGAGGTCGCCCGCGGCGGCGATCACCATGTTGCCCGGCAGGTAGTGCTCGTCGAAGAACGACCGGATCGCCGGCACTGTGACCTTGCGGATCACCTCCGGTTCGCCGAGAACCTCGCGCCCGAGAGGGTGGTCCGGGAACATCGCATTGGCGAACTGCTCCTGGACCACGTCCATGGGCTCGTCACGATGCATCAGAACCTCTTCGAGGATCACCTGACGCTCCGCATCGACCTCTTCGGGCCGCAGCGCGGGCCGGCACAGGATGTCGCAGAGTATGTCCAGACCGAGCTCGACGTGCTCGGCCAACGCCCGCACGTAAAAGGTCGTGTACTCCTTGGTCGTGTAGGCGTTCATGTCGCCCCCGACCGCGTCGACCTCCTCGGCGATCTCGCGTGCGGTTCGTTCAGGCGTTCCCTTGAAGAGAAGGTGCTCGAGAAAGTGCGAGATCCCCGCCTGCTCGGGCGTCTCGTCGCGCGAGCCGGTCCCGACCCAGACACCCACGCACAGTGAGGCGACCTCCGACATCGACTCGCTTACGAACCGGATGCCGCTGTCGAGCGTGGTGATCGTGATCACTGGCGGAGGGTCCCCCGTACGGAGATGGCCACGGGAGTCAGCTCAGCGCCCGCCGCTCCTCGGGCGCCGGCGAGCTGTGCCTGAGCCGCCACCAGGACCGCGGCGCGCACCGCCCCCACCTTCCGAAGCGCGCCTTGCTCCGCCGGCCGGCGACCCGCCGGCGAGATCGGCAGGACCGAGATTGCCGAACGCCGACTCGAGCTCACTCTCGAACGCGTCTTCGAACGAGGCACGGCGACGCGGGCCACCTGTCTCGTCGGTGCCGCGGCTGCCACTTCCGGCGCTTGACGCAGCTCCGGAACCGGTGCTGCCGCTCGAACGCCTTCCACCACCATTGCCGGATTCCGAACGGCCTTCGCCCGAGGCTGCACCCTCGCCGGCATCACCCGAAGGCGGCTCGCCGGCGAGCGACAGCGACACTTTGCCCTGCGGATCGATCTCGTCGACTCGGACTTCGAGCTCCTGGCCGAGAGTGACGACGTCCTCGACACGCTCGACCCTCTTGCCCTGGCCGAGCCTCGAGATGTGGACCAAGCCGTCCCGGCCGGGGAGGATGTTGATGAACGCCCCGAACTTGGTGATGTTGACAACCCTGCCGCTGTACACGGCTCCCACCTCTGGGGTCGGCGGGTCGAGGATCAGCTCGATACGGCGGCGAGCTTCGTCGACCACCGAGCGTTGCTTGGCACCGATGGTGACCGTGCCGACCGTGCCGTCGTCGTCGACGTTCACATCCGCGCCGGTCTCCTGCTGGATGGCGTTGATGACCTTGCCCTTCGGGCCGATGATCTCACCGATCTTGTCCATCGGGACCTCAAAGCTCACTATCTTCGGCGCGTTCTCTCCGACCTCTGCCCGAGGAGCCGAAATCGCCGCCAGCATGACCTCGAGGACCTTGAGCCTTGCCTCACGCGCTTGGCTCAGTGCCTGTGCAAGCACGTCGGCCGGCAGGCCGGCGATCTTCGTGTCGAGCTGCAGCGCCGTCACCACCTCAGCGGTGCCGGCGACCTTGAAGTCCATGTCGCCGAATGCGTCCTCGGCGCCGAGGATGTCGGTCAGGGTCGTGTACTTGCCCTCGGCGAAGACGAGCCCCATGGCGATGCCGGCGACCGGCGCCTTGATGGGCACTCCGGCGTCCATGAGCGAGAGCGAGGATCCGCAGACCGACGCCATCGAAGTCGACCCGTTCGAGGAGAGCACGTCCGAGACGAGACGGAGCACATAGGGGAATTCACTTTCCGCGGGGATGACAGGCAGCAGTGCCCGCTCGGCGAGCAGGCCGTGCCCGATCTCACGGCGCTTGGGACCACGCATGAAGCCGGTCTCTCCAGTGGAGAAGGGCGGGAAGTTGTAGTGGTGCATGTACCGCTTCGACTCGTCGATGCCGATGGTGTCCAACAGCTGGTTCATCCGGGGCATGCCAAGGGTGCAGACGTTGAGCACCTGGGTGTCGCCGCGCTCGAACAACGCCGAGCCGTGCGCAGTCGGGAGCAGCCCGACCTCGGCCGACAGCGGCCTTATGTCGGTGGGACCGCGCCCGTCGATGCGGATGCCCTCAGAGACGATCCGCTTGCGGACGATCTTCTTCGTGTAGGCACGCGCAGCCGAACGGATCTCCCGATCGCGCTCGGGGAACTCAGGGGCAAGCTCGGCGGCAATCGCGTCGGTTACCTCGTCGAGTGCCGCATTGCGCTCGGTCTTGGTCGTGATCGCGTTCGCCGTCTCCAGACGAGCGGCTCCGGCGGTGGTGACACGCTCGTAGACGTCCTCGCCGTAGTCGACGAACAGCACGAAGTCGATGGTGTCCTTGGCGCCGGCCGTACGGACCAGCTCTCGCTGGAGCTCGATCGACTCTCGGATCCAGGTCTTCGCGACCTCGAGACCGTTTGCGATCACGTCCTCGGTCACCCGGGGCGCACCTTGTTCGAAGTACTCGAAGGCCTTCTCGGTACCCCCGGCCTCCACCATGACGATCGCGATGTCGGCGTCCGGCTCCTCGCTGAGCGCCCGGCCGGCCACGACGAGCTCGAACGTTGAGGCATCGCCCTCTTGGTAGGTGGCATGCGGGAGCCACGACCCCTCTGTCGAGTACGCGATGCGCACGGCGCCGATCGGTCCCTCAAAGGGAATGCCCGAGATCATGAGAGCCGCCGACGAAGCGTTGATCGCCAGCACGTCGTGCGGGTTCAGCAGGTCAGCACCAAGGATCGTGCCCACGATGTGGACTTCGTTGCGGAAGCCTTCGGGGAACGACGGCCGCAACGGTCGGTCGATGAGGCGGCATGTCAGGATCGCCTGGTCGGTCGCCCTCCCCTCTCGCCGGAAGAACGACCCCGGGATCTTGCCGGCCGCGTACATCCGCTCTTCGATGTCGACAGTGAGGGGAAAGAAGTCGGTGCCCTCACGCACTTTTCGAGCAGCCGTTGCGGTTGCGAGCACGACAGTGTCGCCGATCCGGGCGACGACGGCACCATCCGCCTGACCGGCGAGCTTGCCGGTCTGGAAGGACAAGGTCCGTTCGGTCCCACTGATGGGACCCGACACGGTGATGGCATCAGCCATGACACTCCTATGTGATTGGGGCGCCACGCTTGCCAGTTCCCAGTCGGCGTGCACCGGAGCCGTCCTCGTGGAACCGGACCCGGTAATCGGCGACTGGCAGCTGGCACCGTGCGGCACCGCTTGTCTTCTTACGGGCGACTTACGCCGGTGAAGATGTCTCCGACTGCCGCCCTATGTTGACCCGGAACGGCATCGCCACCCGGGGGAGTTCCTGGCTTCCTAGCGCCGGATCCCGAGCCGGGAGATCAGCGAACGGTACCGCTCGACGTCGTTGTCCTTCACGTAGTCGAGCAAGCGGCGCCGGCGGCCGATGAGCTTCATCAGTCCGCGCCGGGTGTGATGGTCTCCCCGGTGGATCTTGAGGTGCTCGGTAAGGTGATTGATGCGTCCAGTAAGGAGCGCTACCTGCACCTCCGGTGAGCCGGTGTCGGTCTCGTGAAGCCGGTGCTCGGTGATCGTGGCCGTCTTGTCGGGCATGCGTGAGTGGCGTGCTTTCTTGCTGTACCGGCCGGCCACGCCGACCCGGCGGGGAAAAGGAAGGGTAACAATCTCGGCCTGGCGCACGCGCCATGCCATGCCGACCTGGGCCGGCACTGATCACGATAGCAGGTCGTTAGCCCGAGGCACCACCCGTGCCGGCTCACACCTGGCGGGGGTCGACCTCGATGCGAGTGCCCGGGGCGGGCTGGCCGGCGGACGCGAGCGCGTCGGCCAGCTCTTTCGATCCCGCGGCGCGGACGAGGAAGTGGCCGGCGGTCACGCTCCCCACCTCGACGGCCCGGTCCGAGCACGCCAACCGCGCGACGAAGTCGTCGGCGCCGTCCCCGCTGACCAGTGCGAGTGCGGTTGTCGGGGGAAGACGGAGCTGTGCCCGTCGAGGCTCCTCGGCAGCGGCGAGCCGGCCGGGGTCGGCATGCAGGGCTGCGGCCAGGACCTCGTGATCCGGCAGTCGCGTCCTGACAACGACGCGCCCTTGCCTGCGCCGGCCGCCGACCACCCGTGAGGCGAGGGCGAGCAGAGCCAGCGCCTGCTCGCCGGCCCGATAGCGGGGCGCGAGCAGCTCACGGTCGAAGTCCAAGAACACGACGAGCGAAGCCGAGGTCACGCGGTGCAGCACCGCCTCGGTCCCGACCAGCACGGGCGCGTCGGGAAGGCCCCCGTCGGGCCCGGTGCCCGCACGGCCGATCTCCGCCACCTCGAGACCGGTGAGCGCGGCAAGGTCGTCGCGTACCCGGGCGACCCCGGGCCGGACGATCCGCGGCCGGGTCGGCCCACATGAGGCGCACACCGCCGGGACCGAGGACCCGCACCTCAGGCAACGCAGCACCGCCAACTCGCCTTGCGCGGGCCGTTCGAGCTGAACGAGAGCTGTACCGCAGGCGTCGCAGCGAAGCAGGCTTCGGCAGCGCCCGCAGGCCAGTAGACGGGCGCGACCCTTGCGGTTGAGCACCGCCAGGACGGGTCGGTCCGGCTCTTTGGCGACTGCGTCCCGAATCAACGTTGCCAACCGGGTGGGGTACCCGCGCGCATGCGGGTCTTCGTCCCGGACGTCGATCAGCTCGATCGGCGCCCACCCCGCGCGTTCGGCGTCACGGGACAACGTGACGAGCTGCCGGCCGGCCAGAAGCTCGAGCGTCGGGCAGGCGCTCACCAACAGGCACGGGACGCCTGCACGCCGGGCGCGCTCGCCCGCGAGCACCGGAGCTTCCCAAGTAGGGACGCGCTCTTCCTGGTACGAGTCAGAGTGGGCGTCGAGGACGACCACGGCGCGGAGTCCCGCCACGGGCGAAAGCACCGCAGAGCGCGCGCCGACGACGATGCGCCCTCCCGACGCCGCCTCCGCCCACGCCTCGGGTTGAAGTGCCACCGCATGACCGGACCGTTCGAGGCGAGTCGCGAGGGTCACGGCGTCCGCTCTCGAAGCGGCCAGGACCAGCACATCGCCGTGCCTGCCGGCCGTCGCTTCGATGACCGCCTCGACGGCCGCAAGCCTCGGCGCCGCCGGTGGTAGCCGCAGGACGGCGGAACTGGACGAAAGTGCCTGGAGACTGGCCGCGGCTATCTCTCGCTCGAGGTTGCCGTTCCCGGTGGTGTCGCCACCGAGACTCTCGGCAGTCCCTGCCGAGCCCGCCCGGGGAGGCAACGTCGGCGGCAGCGTGCGAACGAGGCGCGGCGGGGACGCTGCGACCAGCAAAGGCCGCAAGCGGCCCGAGTACCGCCAGGCCGCCCATCGGCTGAGGTCGACGACCGCCGGCGGGGGCCCGAGCGACACGAGCTCGCTCACCGGGCGGAGGTCGATCTCAGGCGGCGGGACGGCCACCTCGGCGACCACCCATCCCCGGACGCGCCGTCCGTGGAGAACCACGCGGACGATGCAACCGACCTTGACGCTGCCGGCGAGCTCCGCTGGGACGTCGTAGGCGAACGTGCGGTCGATCCCGCTCACGTCAGGAAGCACTTCAGCAATCATGTTCATCGTTCACCGGGAGGCTGCGCCAAGCAGCGCCCGCGCATCCCCGGACGTCCACCGGGGCCGGGCAAGGTGCAGGTGGGCAGGGCGTGGGCGTCAGGCCGGCACTCCCGGCTAGAGGCCGAGAGTGGCGCGTAGGTCGTCCATGCGCGACGTCGCCTCCCAGGGAGCCTCCGCGGGCGGCCTCCCGAAGTGGCCGTAGGCCGCCACTTGGCGGTAGATGGGCCGGCGCAGGTCGAGGTCCCGCACGATCGCAGCCGGGCGGAGGTCGAAAAGCTCGTCGACGGCCTTGGCGATGTGGTCGGGGGCGACTATCTCCGTGCCGAAGGTGTCGATCATCACCGAGATCGGATGGGCAACCCCGATCGCATAGGCGACCTGGATCTCACACCGGGACGCGGCGCCGGACGCGACCACGTGCTTTGCCACCCAGCGAGCTGCGTAGGCGCCCGAGCGGTCCACCTTCGAGGGGTCCTTGCCCGAGAATGCGCCGCCACCGTGCCGGGCCCATCCGCCGTAGGTGTCGACGATGATCTTGCGTCCCGTGAGCCCCGTGTCGGCCCGCGGGCCGCCCAGCTCGAAACGCCCGGTCGGGTTGGCCAGCAGACGGTAGCCGGACGTGTCTATCCCGGTCGGGAGCAGTGGAGTGATGACGTGCTGCACCAAGTCGACCGGCAGCTTCTCGAGATCGGCATCCTTTGTGTGCTGGGTGGAGATGAGCACGGTCGTGAGCTCGACCGGTCGCCCGTCTTCGTAGCGCACGCTCACCTGGGTCTTGCCGTCGGGGCCCAGATAGGGAATCGTCCAAGCCTTTCGCACATCGGCCAGGCGCCGTGCCAGGCGATGCGCCAACCAGATCGGGAGCGGCATGAGATCGGGGGTCTCGTCGCACGCGTAGCCGAAAACCATGCCCTGGTCGCCCGCTCCCTGGGCGTTGAGCACGTCCTCACCGGCGACACCTGTGCGCACCTCGAGCGCAGCCGACACTCCCTGGTCGATGTCCGGCGACTGCTCGTCGATGGAGACCAGCACGCCGCAGGAGTTCCCGTCGAAGCAAAGCTCCTCACGGTCATAGCCGATCTCACAGATCGTCCGCCGTACGAGGCGGGGGATATCGACATAGGCGCTTGTCGAGATCTCCCCCGCCACGATCACCAGCCCGGTCGTGAGCATGGTCTCGCAGGCGACGCGGCCCTGGGGGTCCTCCTCGAGGATCGCGTCGAGGATGGCATCTGAGATCTGGTCGGCCATCTTGTCGGGATGTCCCTCGGTGACCGACTCGGAGGTGAATTGGAAGCTACGCAAGGCTCAGGCTCCTCATTCTCGATCTCGGTCGTCGGCGCCCGTCGGGACCGACGCCGCAGGCATCGCCGCACCGGCGCCCGGAACTTCCACACGCGCTTGGTCAGGGCACGCCGGTGCTCCTTCCGAGAGCAACGGCAGCGCCGTGCGGAATATGGCATGCGCGACGGCTCGCTTGGATTGGAGGGAGATCTCCGTGCGGGCCCCTCCACGGTGGAAGATCGTCACAGCGTTGGTCTCATAAGCGAACCCGACGCCCTCCGCGCCCACGTCGTTGCCCACCATGAGATCTACGCCCTTGGCTTCCAACTTGGCCGCGGCTCGCTCCGAGAGCGAATCGGTCTCGGCGGCGAAGCCGACCAGCACCTGCCCTGGACGCCGACGCCTCCCGAGCTCGGCGAGAATGTCGACCGTCGGGACGAGACGGATCTCGGGCATCCCGTCGGCCTTGTGGAGCTTCGTGGTCGCCGCGACGGCCGGGCGGTAGTCGGCGACTGCCGCCGCCATGACGATGAGGTCGGCCGCTTCGGCTCTGGAAAGTACGGCATCGGCCATCTCGGCGGCGGTCTCGACCCCGACCACCTCAACCCCGGGCGCCGCAGGCAAGCCGGACGTCGTCACGAGAGTGACCTGCGCGCCGAGCTCGACGGCGGCCTCGGCGAGGGCATGGCCTTGCCTTCCCGAGGAGCGGTTCGAGAGGAACCGGACCGGATCGATGGGCTCGCGGGTGCCGCCTGCGGTGACGAGCACGCGCCTGCCCGAAAGCGGAAGGGCGCCTCGAGCCCTGTCCCGGCTCGCCGCGAGAATCCTGGCGGCCTCTGCGACGATCACGTCTGTCTCCGGAAGTCGTCCGGCACCCACATCCCCGCCCGCCAAGCGGCCGGTCTCCGGCTCGAGGATGTGAACGCCGCGCCGGCGAAGGGTCGCCAGGTTCTCCTGGACCGCAGCGTGCCCCCACATCTCGGCGTGCATCGCAGGACAAACCAGCACAGGAGCACGCGTTGCCAGCAGCGTCGCCACGAGCAGGTCCGAGGAGATACCAGCGGCGTAAGCCCCGATCACGCGTGCCGTCGCCGGTGCGACGACGACAAGGTCGGCGCGCCGCCCGAGCTCGGTGTGAGGGATCGGGACGTCGTCGGCGAACAGTTCCAGCCGGGCGGGCTCAGAGGCGAGCGCAGAGAACGTCGTCGCCCCGACAAATCGCGTGGCGCTCGCCGTGAGAACCGGCACCACGTGGGATCCTACGTCCACCAGGCGACGACAGAGCTCGACGGCTTTGTAGGCGGCGATCCCGCCACTTACTCCGAGCACGACGGTGGCACCGACAAGCGACGCGCCATCGCCTAAAGGGCCAGCAGCTCGTTTCGATCCCGATCCCGCGTCGCTCACAGCGGCAGCCTTCGCGCGCTTGGCGGTGGCTTAGCTCGCCTCTCCATCGTCGGGGGCGTTGCTCGTCTCTTCGGCTGACGCTTCGACTTCAACGACGGCTGCTTCGTCCGCGGGCCAGACCGCGACAACCTTGCCGGCTGCGATCTCCTCGAGCGCGATCGACAGCGGCTTGCGGGCGATGGACGCCACCTGCGGTGGCACGATGGCACCAAGCCCTTCGCCGAGCTGGCTGAAATACGAGTTGACCTGCCGACCCCGCTTGGCCGCCAGGGTCACCAGTGTGAATTTCGAGTCGACCTTGTCAAGCAGGACCTCGATCGGTGGATCGATCATCGTGCTGCGCGGCTCAGCCATGGGGCTCCTTCTTGATCGGGTGCCGCCTCTACGAAGCGGCCTGCCGCGCCAGGGACGCGTTTGCACCTGGCGGCGGAACTGCTTCAGTATACCTGCCTGGTCGCGCACGACCTGGTCAAGACAGATGACCGCACTGTGGCTCCGGCGTCCCCTCGTAGGCCTGTCGTATGTGACAGATGCACTACGGTGATGTCGGCCCATTCTCGCACAGAGGGCGATGGCCGGCCTTTGTCAACCATCGAACTTGTCGATAGCGCAGTTTGAGTCCAGGAGGTCCGGCGCGATCATGACAATGGGACGAAGACTGAGCAAGCTCGCGATTGCGGGAACGGTGGTTGCTTGCGCGGCGCTTGTGTTCGCAGCCTGTTCCTCGGGCACCACGACCCCGCCCACGTCCACTTCGATCACTACGCCCACCCACGCGGTCAAGGTCCCGGGCGGGACCATGACGATCGCCGAAGCCGCGCCCGGACCCGACTACATCTTCCCGATGATGGCCGGGCAGTACTTCCTCGTGTCGAACTTCCAGTTGATCTACCTGTTGTTCCGCCCGCTGTACTGGTTCGGCGTCGGGAGCACCCCGGACCTGAACGATGCGCTGTCTGTCGCCTTCTCGCCGGCGTACTCCAACCACGACAAGACGGTCACCATAAAGATGAAGGACTACAAGTGGAGCAACGGCGAGACAGTGGACGCCCGGGACGTGGTGTTCTGGATGAACATGGTCAAGGCCGACGCCACCTCTTGGGCGGCCTACGTACCGGGGCCGGGCCAGTTCCCCGGTGACGTCACCAACGTCGTGGCCGACAACAAGACCGACACGGTCACCTTCAGCCTTGACGGGACCTACAGCTCGTACTGGTTGACCTACAACGAACTGAGCCAGATCACGCCTCTCCCGATCGCGTGGGACATCACCAAGTACCCCGCTGCGCCAGGCTCTGGCGGCTGCTCGAGTGCCTCGTACAAGTCCATAAAGACCTCGATGTCGTCCAAGGGACTCGTTCCGGTCTCGGCGTCCGCCAAGGCTTGCGCCAAGGTGTACGCCTTCCTCACGGGCACGACCGAGGCGGGTGCTCTCGGCACCTACGCCACGAACCCGCTCTGGAAGGTCGTTGACGGACCGTTCCAGCTGACCCAGTACGACGCGAACGATGGCGGTGCGACAGTGGTCCCGAACCCCGACTACTCGGGCCCGGTCAAGTCGTCGCTCAAGGCACTGGTGCTTGCCCCGTTCACGACCGACGCGTCCGAGTTCCTCCAGCTGCAGAGCGGCAGCGCCATCGACATCGGCTACGTCACGCCGCAGGACCTGCCCGTCTACAGGGGCGCGGCCTTCGACAAGAACGGGGTACCGCTCACAGGGGCGAACAACACCTCGCTCGCCAGCAGGTACAACCTCGTGCCGGCCTACCCCTGGGGCGTCAACTATTTCGCCCTCAACTACACGAACCCGACCTCGGGCCCGATCTTCAAGCAGCTGTACGTCCGCCAAGCGATGCAGTCGCTGATGAACCAGACCCTGTGGATCCAGCTGTTCAATTCCGGCTACGGGGCCCCGACCTATGGCCCGGTGCCCGTGTTCCCGCCAACTGCCATGACCACGCCGCAGGAGAGCTCCAACCCGTACCCGTACAGCCTTTCAAACGCGAAGTCGCTGCTGACCTCGCATGGCTGGAAGGTCGTCCCGGACGGTGTCACCACCTGTGTGAAGCCTGGAACCAAGAGCGGCGAGTGCGGAGCGGGCATCGGCAAGGGAGCGGCGCTGAGCTTCAACTACCTCTACTACAACGGTTCCGTTTCGTTCGACGACCAGATCAAGGAACTTGCAGTGACCTGGGCGCGGGCCGGGATCAAGTTGCAGCTCGAGGTCAAAGGACTCGACGCCGTCATCAGCACCGCCGTGATGCCATGCGTGGCCGGCAAGGCATGCCCCTGGGACATCGCCAACTGGGGCAATGGATGGTTCTACACGCCGGACTTCTACCCGACCGGTGAGGAGATCTTCGCCACCGGCGCAGGTTCGAACTTCGGCGAGTACTCCGATCCGACGGCCGACCAGCTCATCAAGGCGACGAACTCGTCGTCATCGATGACGGCCCTCCACAACTACGAGAACTACCTCGCGAGGCAGCTTCCCGAGATCTGGCAGCCGGAGACGGCTCTTGTGCTCAACGAGGTCGCCAAGAACGTCTGCG
>Ga0187849_1002098_pt1 | contig 19615 bp, 15 predicted proteins | sample June2016WEW_4_10_2_FD_132412 | JGI IMG/M metagenome (GOLD analysis project Ga0187849, IMG submission 132412) | Peatland microbial communities from SPRUCE experiment site at the Marcell Experimental Forest, Minnesota, USA - June2016WEW_4_100 | ecosystem: Environmental > Terrestrial > Soil >...
CAAATCCGATTTCACGCGAGAATTGTTCAGGAATGTCAGGGCTTTGCCGATCTTACGGGTCAGGGCAGCGTTGTCTGCCGCTAGCTCAGTCGCGATCCCCAACAGTCGTTCCGCCTTGTCGAAGCCATTCACAAGAGTAAGTACTGACACGATCGCAAGCAAGCAACCGGCAGCATTCTCCTTCGCTCGTTTTTCGACATCACCTTCCCCAACCAGCTCATTGATTCGTGCCAAAACCGGATTGATGACCCTCTGGTACTCGCCAAAAGCATCGTCGCAGTATTCGCGAACTTCAGCACGACCTGATTCGCACGACCAATCCGCGGTTGCGCCTCTTTGCTTCAGTTGCGCCACGATGGCCTTGCATGCGGCCGCAGCGTACCACCCGATTGCGGCATGCAGGTGGTAGCGACGCTCACTGATTTCGGCTTCGCGCATGGCTTTCAGGTAAGCCGCTTGAGCGGCGCGAAACCTCCCAACACTCGAATGTGCATCACCATCTGCTATCAGTGATTTCCAAGTTTTTTCGCGGACGGCATTCCTGCGGATTGGTTCAACTGCGTCTTCACCGCCAGCGTGAACCATTGGAGGTGGCTGTTCGACTTTCGTCATTGGCTGAGACCCCTTGATTCCCGCTTCCCGGGCGTAAACGAGGGCCATGCTCACCGCTCCTCTATCGCGCCGGCCTCGGGGCAAGCTGAACAGGAGCTGCCTTGCAGCTCTCAATCGCCCCGAATTGTACTGCGCGTGAGCGGTTTTGCAACTCCAAAACTGCATTTGCAAACGAAAGACGGGGCAATGTCGAAGAAATCGCCGCGGTACGATCTCGATTGCCTGACGGAGCCCCGAATGGCGCGGCGGCACTCTGTTTCCACCAGCGAATGCGGCTTTGGCGTTGAAAATTCGCCCATGCGCGGTATAATTCAGCAGAGACACGGCTCAAAAGAAGATCCTGATTCAGGGGTCGAAATTCGTTATGCGCAAAGTACCCTTCCTTGATTCGCTCCGGATTATCGGCCGGGGCTCACGTAACTGGCCAGCCGGCCGCCCCATCGTCGTCTCTTTTGAGGTGACGGATGCGTGTAGCTGCTATTGCAAGCATTGCGACCACGGTGGCGCCCGCGACGAGTCTCGCAATCTGAAGCCTGCGGACTACCGCCGCTATATGGCGGCACTGCAGCCCTGCGTTGTCCAGGTCTCTGGCGGAGAGCCGCTGTTGCGGAGTGACGTGGGGGACATCGTGCGGAATATCAAGCAGGGTTCGGGCATCCCGTACATCCTCCTGATGTCCAATTGGTCCCACATGACCGAGGAGAAATACCGGGAACTGCACGAAGCGGGCGTGGATCAGTTCTCCGTCAGCCTGGATTTTCACGACGAGCGGCATGACGATTTCCGCGGATATCCAGGGTTGTATTCGCACCTTGCCACGCTGGTGCCACGCCTGGCCGCGCTGGGATATGACAATATCGTTTTGAACTGCTGCATTACGAGTGTCAATCTCGCGGAGATCAACCGCTTGGCCGACAAAGCGAGAGAGTGGGGGGTAAACATCTGTTACAGCTCCTACACCGCGCGCCGCACCGGTTGCCGGGATTATTCGCTGACGACGCCCGCCCAACTCGCGCTCCTAAGGCGAGAGTTTGACCAAGTGGAAATGCGACGTGATGCGACCAACTGGATCGTGAGCTCGCCTTCAACGCTGGACGCAATGCAACGGTTCTTCGAACAGGGCCGGGCACCGGGCTGCAAGGCTGGTCATCGTTTCCTGGTGGTGACCAGCGACGGCGCTCTGCAGCCTTGCTCGATGGTCTTTCAGCGCTATTCGCTGGAAGAGCACGCACGCATGGCCGACGAGTTCACCAAGAACAATAGCTGCGACGAGTGCTATGTCTGTATCCGGGCTAATCTCGACAAGACATTTCCCCAGCTGCTCTGGGAAAATGTCAGCGGGTACTTGTCGGTCAAGGCTCCGGCTCGGTAAGGTTCGAACCGGCAAATCATCGAAAGTAAAATGGCGGAAGCGTGTGCGAGTCGAACGCACCAGCGACAGGGCGAACCTGCCGCTCGCCGGTTTTGAAGACCGGGAGGATCACCGGACCCCCTTCGCTTCCGCAATACAGCCAGTGCGGGGCGATTCGTCAACGCGCGCGGACGGCCAACAAGTCTGGCGCATCGATTACAACCGAGCCGCTGCTGCTCGTCAACTCCAAACAAAACTCCGCTTCGGGCTGCCCCGCACGATTCGGCTCTGATACCCTGAAGGCCAGGAAATGCGATGAAAGAGCCACGGCGGTTTGCCTTCGTGCAGTATGACGTCTTCACTTCCCAGCCTCTGGAAGGAAATCAGTTGGCGGTCTTCGACGATGCTCGCGGCTTGAGCGATGCCGAGATGCAGGCGCTGGCCCGCGAGACCAGGCTCTCGGAGACCACTTTCATTCTGCCTCGCGACGCCGCCACGGAGCGCGAGCAGGGCGTCAAGGTACGCATTTTCACCGTCGAAGAGGAACTGGAGTTCGCCGGGCACCCGACGCTGGGCACGGCATTCCATTTGCATCGGAAGAGCGGAGCTTCGCCGGTGGAACTCGATCTCAAGGTCGGCAAAATTCCAGTGCAGTTCAGCCTCGACGATGCGGGCGCGGCCTTCGGCGAAATGCGGCAGCGAGACCCGGAGTTCGGGCAGGTCCACGCGGTGGAGGAAGTCGCGCGCGTGCTCGGCCTGGAAGTGGCGGAGATCGATACCGGGCTGCCGGTGCAGACGGTTTCGACCGGGCTGGCGTTCGTCATGGTCGTGTTTCGCAAACTGGAGCGATTGCAACGATTCAAGCTCGACTTCGCGCGTGCCGCCGAGTACCTGGGCAAAACCCAGGGCCGGTTTTTCTACTGCGTCTGCCGCGAAACCGTTTTGCCTGGCGCTGCCCTGCATGCCCGCATGATTTTTTATAACGGAGAAGATCCGGCGACGGGCTCGGCCGCCGGCTGTTGCGCCGCGTGGGCTGTGCGGCATGGAGTTTTCGAAAGCGAGAAGCGCGCGCTCATTGAACAGGGCATCGAGATGCGCCGTCCCAGCAAGATTTTCGTTCGCGGCAGAAGACTGGGCGACACGGTTACCGATATTTTCGTCGGCGGAAACGTTGTTCCAGTCAGTGCCGGAGAGTTCGTTATTTAGAACTTGTTTTCATAAAATCTAAGTTAGAGAAAATGACAAATTCCCTCCGGGGCTAAAGCCCGCATTATCGCTGGCTCTGAACGGCGCGGCTAAAGCCGCGCCCCTTCAAAGAACTGTTTATGAAACAGACTCTAGATAAATCCTTCGCTTCCCCACCTGCGACGGCAAAAGCGAGCCGGCGAACTCAGGATGACATCCTAATACATATAGCGAGCTACGGACGCGCGCCTATGCTTCCAACGGCGATCCCTTGATGTAGGCAACGCCCTTGAACAGCGCCACGAGTTCGTCGCGTTCGTTGCTGACGCGGACGACGCAGGTCGAGAGCTTGCTGCTGCGGGAAACTTCCTCTGCCACGGCGGTCAGCTTTCCGCCGTCGACCGCCCTGAACCAGGTCACATCCGCCTGGACGCTTACGGCGACAACTCCATGCGAGTTCGAGGCGCCGGCGAAGGCAAGGTCGGCGAGCGTAAACAATGCGCCGCCTTGCAGAATGCCGACGGCATTGAGGTGTCGCGCTTCGACCGTCATCTCCGTTCGGGCGAATCCTCGACGAATCTCGACGATCCGCATTCCGTTCTCGTGGGCGAAACGGTCTCGCTCAAGGAGTCTCTTGATACGCTCACTGTCCATCGGGCTGGTGTCGCTGGCAGACAATCTTGCTCTCCTTCTTCTTTCTTCTCTTACTATCAGCCATAATGCCCAATCCGAAAAGCCAACTTTTTCGCTGGCGGGGCCGCGCAGGCAAAATTGACTCTCCGTGCCCGGCAACTTAGAATGAATAGAGGCAATCATACTTCTGTGTTCCCGCCCTTGCCTTCTAAGACAGGTTTGGGGGCTTGGTTGAGCTGGGCGCCGTGATCATACCGGCAATTCGGGACGAAAACTGATTACCCTCCGGAGTCTTCTTCGTGCCTCTATACGAATATCGCTGCAAAAGCTGCAAACATCAATTCGAGAAAATTCAGAAGTTTTCCGACGATCCTGTTCGTGTGTGTCCCAAGTGCGGACTAGAAGTTGAGCAACTGCTTTGCGCTCCCACCGTGCAGTTCAAGGGCTCAGGCTGGTATGTAACCGACTATGCCCGCAAGGGTTCCAAGTCCGAGGGCTCCGCAAAGGATAATGGGCACTCGAAGGACACTGCCGAGGCAGGCTCCACGGCGAGCGTGCCGGAGAGCAAACCCTCCGCCAGCACTGCTGCCGAGAGCAAGTAGCTTCCAACAGCAGGCTCAGGCATTCCCTTCCGAGCGAGCTATGTCGACCGGCACCGGAATTCCGCACTGTGAATTCGACCCCTCGCCTCTCTACAGCTTCCGAAGTTGCCAAAGACTGTGACCGGTTGCCAGCATCGCCCCCATAGCGAACAGCAGCACACTTGCGAGCAGAGCGTCTTGTTCCGGCAGCAGCGGAAGCAACAGGAGCGATGCGAGAAGGCTCGCCAGCGAGGCAACGATCAAATCAATTCCGGCAAGGCGATTGGCGCGATACCAGACTTCGGGATTCGATAGAGTCTTCCGTGTACGAAAACCGTAAAAGCGGTTAGGCGGTATCTTGCCGAGGACCATCGGAACCGAGAGCGCGATTGTCAGCGCGGGTGCAATCCACAGAATTGCGAGTTTCCCCGCGAAACCAGGGGGCGCAAGCATCAACATGGTTTGTCTTTCTGGGCCGGCTGCTGAAAAACTTTTCTCCGAGATGTCATCCTGAGCGCAGCCGGGGTCCCCGGCGACGGCCGCTTTTTGCCGTTGCTGGGGTGGAGGAGCGAAGGATCTGCTGTTTGCGCGTCCTGAAAATAAAGCAGATCCTTCGGTCGCACAAAACCGGTGCGACCTCAGGATGACACTGCTACAAGTTTTTCAGCAGCCCCTCGGCCGGCCACACATGCTTGTCCGGCCCACCGTGTCGGACTTCGAGCAGTTTTACAGGAGGTATATCCCATGAGGCAGCCGCCACCTCCCTGAAATCGCTCAGGCCTTCGTCGGCTGGCGTTCCGCGGCGTGGCGCTCGACCTTGAATGCCATCGCATGGCCGCCGGGAGCGGCGTCGACCACTACATGATCGCCGTGCAGCACCTCGCCGTCGAGGATCTTCAGCGCCAGCGGGTCTTGCACCAGCCGCTGGATGGCGCGCTTGAGCGGACGCGCACCGTAATTGAAGTCGTAACCTTCGCCGAGCAACACGCGCTTGGCGGCATCGGTCAACTCCAGCGAGATCTTGCGATCGGCCAGCAGTCTCCGCAGGTCCTCCAACCGCAGCTCGACGATCTTCGACAACTGCTCGACACCGAGCGGATTGAAAAGCACCACGTCGTCCACGCGATTCAGAAACTCCGGCTTGAAGTGCTGCTGCAGGGCCTGCATGACATGCTTGCTCGCCTCGGCGAACTTCTGCGGCGTTGAGAGATCACCCTGCAGGAACATCGCGCCGATGTTCGAGGTCATGATGATGATGGTGTTCTTGAAATCGACGATGCGGCCTTTGCCGTCGGTCAGGCGGCCGTCATCCATGATTTGCAGAAAGATGTTGAATACATCGGGATGCGCCTTTTCGATTTCGTCGAACAAGAGTACCGCGTAGGGACGCCGCCGCACAGCCTCGGTCAACTGCCCGCCTTCATCGTAGCCAACATAGCCGGGAGGCGCGCCGATCAGCCGCGAAACCGAGTGCTTCTCCATGTACTCGCTCATGTCGATGCGCACCATGGCGTGTTCGTCGTCAAAGAGGAACTCGGCGAGAGCCCGGGCCAGCTCGGTCTTGCCCACGCCAGTCGGACCAAGGAAGATAAAAGAGCCGATCGGACGCCGTGGATCGCTGAGTCCGGCCCGCGAACGGCGTATGGCATTGGCCACCTTTTCAAGCGCCGTGTCCTGCCCAATCACGCGCTGCCGCAAACGCGATTCCATCTCGACCAGCTTCTTGACTTCGCCTTCGAGCATCTTCGAAACCGGAATGCCGGTCCACTTGCTGACGATGCGCGCAACGTCCTCTTCGTCCACTTCTTCTTTCAGCATGCGCGAGCGCTCGTTGTCCGAATCGGAGTTCAGCTTGTCCAGCTCGCGCTGCAACTTCGGCAGCTCGTCGTACTGGATGCGCGAAGCGCGTTCGTAATCGTTGCGCCGCGTGGCGTTCTGCTGGTCGAGCTTCAGCTTCTCGATCTTCTCTTTCAAATCGCTGATGCGGGCAATCGCGCTTTTCTCTTGTTTCCAGCGGGCCTTGAGGGCATTGGACTGCTCGCGCAGACCGGCAAGTTCGCGTTCGACAATCTCAAGCCGCTCGCGCGAATTCGGGTCGTCTTCCTTCTTCAGCGCCTGGCGCTCGATTTCCAATTGCGTGGCGCGCCGCTCAAGCTCATCGATCTCCGTCGGCACCGAGTCGATCTGAATGCGCAGAGAGGCCGCCGCCTCGTCGATCAGATCGATCGCCTTATCCGGCAGAAAGCGGTCGCTGATGTAACGGTGCGACAACATTGCCGCAGCCACAATCGCAGAATCCTTGATGCGGACTCCATGGTGAACTTCGTAGCGCTCCTTCAGGCCGCGCAAAATGGCAATCGTATCCTCGACAGTGGGCTCGCCGACAAAGACGATCTGGAAGCGGCGCGCCAGCGCGGCGTCTTTCTCGATGTACTTGCGATACTCATTCAGCGTGGTTGCGCCAATCGCGCGCAGATCGCCTCTGGCCAGCGCCGGCTTCAGCATGTTCGAGGCGTCAATGGCGCCCTCGGCGGCGCCAGCGCCAACCAGAGTATGCAACTCGTCGATAAAGAGAACGACCTTGCCGTCGCTTTCCTCGATGTCCTTGAGCACGGCCTTGAGGCGGTCTTCGAACTCGCCGCGATATTTTGCCCCGGCCAGCATCGCTCCGAGATCCAGCGACACTACGCGCTTGTTCTTCAGTTGCTCGGGAACGTCACCGGCGACGATGCGCTGCGCCAGACCTTCGACAATGGCCGTCTTGCCCACGCCCGGCTCGCCAATCAGCACAGGATTATTCTTGGTGCGTCGCGAGAGCACCTGAATGGTGCGACGAATCTCATCATCGCGGCCAATCACGGGATCGAGTTTTCCCTGGCGGGCAAGCTCCGTCAGATCGCGCGCGTACCGCTCCAGGGCCTGGTATTTCGCCTCGGGATTCTGATCGGTAACACTCTGCGTTCCACGGACGGAGGTCAGCGCCTTGAGAATGGCGTCGTACGTTACGCCGGCCGCGGCCAGCAGGTCGCGCGCCGAATTACGCTTCAACTGCGTGATCGCCAGCAGAAGGTGTTCGGTCGAAACATACTCGTCCTTGAAATTGGCTGCCTGCTTGAACGCCTGGTCCAGCAGTTCGGTGGTGGAATCCGCTAAATGCGCCTGCGCCGAGGCATTGCCCAGCTTCGGCAGCCGCTCGATTTCGCGCATCGACGCCTGCTGCACGGCATTGGCCTGCGCGCCGAGTTTGCCGAGCAACGGAAGCACGATTCCTTCGCGATCTTCCAGCAGCGCGGCCAGCAGATGCACCGGCATCACCTCGGGATTGCCGTGCTCGGAGGCGAGATCGTTGGCGCGCTGGAAGGCTTCCTGCGCCTTAACCGTTAATTTGTCCCATCGAATGGCCATAACTTGTGAACCTCAGTCTGAATCTTTTGCCGGATTTGATCAATGCGGATGAACCGCAGCCGCTACCTGATATTGCATTAAAAGTGAATCATAAAATATGAGTGTATTAATGTCAAATAATTATAGAGAAAAAAGTCGCCTTGCGTTAATCTCCGTAACTGATTATGAATTAAAGGTTTATTTACTATTGATGGGAGTCGGCATGTTTTCCGCGCGGGGCCATATTCGGCAACCACTCAGATGCCAATCTCATAGCACCTGGCAGATCACGCACTTCAGATACGCGGTTTCCGGCACCCCGAGCAGCACGGGATGGTCCTTGGCCTGACCCCGTTTCTCCAGGATGCGCACTTCGCGGTGCACATCGTTGGCCGCCTGCAAAAGCATCTCGAGGAACTCAGCTTCCGCGACGTGGAACGAGCAGGAGCAGGTCGCGAGCACACCGCCATGGGTGAGCATCTTCATCGCCCGCAGATTGAGTTCCTTGTAGCCGCGCATGGCGGTGTCCAGGGTGCGCCGGTTCTTGACGAACGCCGGAGGATCGAGCACGATGGTTTCGTACTGCCGGCCCGCATCGGCATAGTCGCGCAGCAGGTCGAAGGCGTTGGCTTCAATCCACTCGATTTCGCGTCCGCCGTTGAGGGCAGCATTCTTCTCGGCCATTTGCAGGGCCGGCAGTGAGGCATCGACAGCCGTCACCTGCTCACAAACCCGGTTCAGGTGCAAGGCGAATCCGCCCTGGTAGGTGAAGATATCCAGGGCGCGTCCGCGGGCGTAACGTTCGGCGGCGGCGTAGTTCTCACGCTGGTCGAGAAAGGCTCCGCTCTTCTGTCCGGCGAGCGCGTCGTAATGAAAGCGAATGCCATTCATGCTGACGACGGTCGCTGTCTTGGCAGCGGATTCGTCAGAGGCGAACACTACCTGATCCGGACGCGGAGGCAATTGCTCCAGTTCCCGAATGCGCGTGTCCACGCGTTCGATAATGGCGGCGGGCTTGAGTTCCTCAGCCAGCGTCCGGGTCACCGTTTCGCGCACAGGGTCCAGGTCCATGGCCTGGGTGAGGACTTGCAGGGTTATCAAATCGCCGTATCGGTCGGCGATCAGTCCCGGTAACAAGTCGGCTTCGCTGAAAATGAGGCGGTAGGCGTCGCTGTCGCGAACGGTCTGGCGGCGGAAGGCCAACGCGTCAAGAATGCGTTGGCGAATCAGCGGCAGCAACTGACCGGGAGCAATGCCATCGCGCGCCAGCAAGCGAACCGCTATCTGCGAGGCGCTGCTATAGAGGCCGGTGCCGAGCGCTTTGCCGCGCCGGTCGGTTACCGAGACCAGCGCGCCGGGCGAGGCGTCTTGAACCTGCTCCAGGTCGGAGCGATAAACCCAGACGTGACCGCCGCGAAGGCGGGCAGCAGCCCGAGCGGAAATAACGGCTTGCGGAATGGAATCGACGTGCTTCAGTGTGTTATCCCCGGTGTCGAGTTCGTTAGAAGTGGCAGATTGTTGGTGGCGCGGGTCTCGCCTCGTTTGAGCCCAAGATGACAGGCGCCACTCGGCGGGCTGAGGGTTTTAATCCTACTCGGCGGCGCTCCGCAGTTTGCGCCTTTCGGAGAGCAAAGCCATGCTGTGCATCAAGTTCTGCATGGTAACGATGCCCACCAGGCTTTCACCGTCCACGACAGGTATCAGCGAGATGCCGGCGCGCCCGACTTTAGCCAGCGCGCTGGCCAGTGTCTCCTTGGGGCCGGCAACATGAAAGATGCGGACCATGGCGGCTTGCACGTAGCCGTTGCCCTCGGCGCGAAGATTCTCCATGATGACCTGCCGCGAAATGACGCCGACCATGTCGGTTCCGCGGACCACGGGAAAATCGTCTTGCAGAGAGTGCAAAGCCTTTTCCAGCGCGTGCTCCAGGGTATCGGCGGGCGACAGGGTCGAGAACTCGGTCAGCATCACGTCTTCCATGTGAACGTTTTCCGTAACTGCCTGGAAAACCGCCGAACGGTCTTCCAGCATGCCGCCGAAGAACAGGAATATGCCAATCAGCATGAACCAGGCGTTCCAAACGGCGCCGGCAAAAATCATCAGCATGGCAAAAGACTGCCCAATGCTGACGGCCCGCCGCGTAGCCGTCACTTGATCCATGCGCTCCGCAAACCAGGCGCGCAGCACCCGCCCGCCATCCAGCGGGTAAGCCGGCAGCAGGTTGAAGGCTCCCAGAAACAGGTTCGCCCAGGCGAAGCTGCGCACCAGATTGCTGCTGACGATGTAAGGCCGTTCGAACAAGTGCGCCTGCGGAAAGAAAAGCGCGATCACCGTGCCCGAAACCAGAGCGAGCAAAAGATTGATAATCGGTCCAATAGCCGCGATACGCAGCTCCCGCTGGGGATTGGAATCCGGCTGCGACGGATTCTCCATCACGGTTACGCCGCCGATGGGCAGCAGCACAACCGAGCGGACTTTCAAGCCAGAACGAACCGCCAGAATCGCGTGTCCAAGCTCGTGTGCCACTACGGACCCGAACACTATGCCAACCAGCGCCATGCCGCGCACCGCGCCCTCTGTGCCGGACGCCAGTGTGTCGGTGAACCAGATGAATAGAAGCAAAAAGACGAAGCCGACGTGGATTCGCAACTGAATCCCGAAGATGGTGCCGGCCGCAATAGACCAGTTCTTCATCATTCCTCAACGTATCTTGCTACGCCGATGAGCCGCCTTGCCAGGCAAGCGCGACCTGGTGCCCGTGCGGAGGCCACCGAGTTGGCTTCGATCCGCCCTATCTCTACTATACAGTCAGTACGGCCCATAACCCATATTGCAACCGCCAGCCAAGAAGTCGCTCTGGCCCATGGACGACTGATGAGAGTGATTGCCGGAAAGTTCCGAAGCCGGACCCTGAAGGCGCTGCCCGGGCTTGATACCCGCCCCACCTATGACCGGCTCAAAGAAACACTGTTCAACGTGCTTGCGTCGACGGGCGGTCTGCAAGACGCGGTCTTCGTCGATTTGTTCGCCGGGACCGGTTCGATCGGTATTGAGGCGCTGAGTCGCGGTGCGGCGCAGGTTTACTTCATAGAGTGCAGCCGCAAGGCTGTCCGCATCATCCGCGAAAATCTCGCCGCGTTGCAGATTACGGAGGGCTGCGAGATTCTGGAGAAGCGTGCGCCGGAAGCTCTGCGTGAACTGTCGTTGCGAGAGGTGCGCTGCCGATTCTGCTTCCTTGATCCACCGTACAAAATGGAAGGCGCCTACGAGGAAATGCTGCGTCTGATTGCCGGACTGGAGCTGCTGTCTGAAGGTGGAGTCGTCATTGCCGAGCACGACAAGCATTTTGATCCGGGCGAGGGCGCCGGGCGCCTGAAGCGCTACCGCTGCCTTCACCAAGGCGAGTCTTCGCTCAGCTTTTACTCGTTCGAGAGACGCTAGCCCGGCACGCGCAGTGGTTGCGCGTCCGGGCGCAGAACCCGCGCAACGCTATTCAAAGATTCCGGCGAGATCACATCAGCAACTCATCGGTTCGATCGACGATCGCATGCTGCCGGGCCCGCAGCTCGTTTTTCACCATGTTGAGACCGAAGACGCAGACCTCAAATTCACGTGAAAGCTTGGCGAACAGCGGGGCGACCTTGGCGCACTCGAACTGATTGAACTGGGAGACGATGTAATAACTCTCCTTGCCCGCCTTCATCAGGTCGATGAAGCTCTCCAGGCGGTGACGCCGCAAACGAAAACGGTTGATGCTCTCAGGGAACATGCCTGCGAAGAATAATGTGTAATCGCCGATGTGCTTCCGCACCTGGCGCTCGCGGTCGAACCCGGGCGCTTCGCCATAGATGGGATCGGATTCCAGCAGCATTTCGCCGACATCATGCAGCGGCCGACCGGCGGCGTCCCGTATTTTGTAGAGTTCCCGGGTGTCGCAAAACTCGGTCAGCATGTTAGCCACATACGCCTGGAGTTGCTGGTCGCGCAGCCCGACATCCTGCTCGAAGTGGCTGCTGACCAGCTCCATGAAAAGTCGCCGCAACGGATTAGATTCTGAGATATTTCCCATAGAGCTCATCGGTCCCCCGTAAGTCGTGTGCGCCCCGAGATGATTGCAAGTTGATACCGCGCTGCCGACAGGAAATCAATAAGGTTCTTCCCTGCCTGTCCCGCCCGGGAGTCCATACACATTTGACATGCCGCGGAATCAGAAAGTTGCAGGCGTTTCCTGCCTGTGTACCCCCTTGCGCGAAGCTTGTCTTCTGGCAGGCTTTTTGGGGCAGCACGGACCGCCGGAAAGGCGAGCTCATGGATTATTGGCGGAAAAGGGGAGTGGAACCTTACAATAGATCAGGCTTTCAGGACGTGCCTCTTAAATGAGCATTCTTTCCATCTGCAGTGACACACCGGCTTCGGTCCCGCTGGATGCGACCGTGGCGCAAACAATCGAAGCGATGCTGGCACATCGTGTGGGCGCCGCCGCAGTCGTTGACGAGCACGGCGTGGTTGCCGGAATCTTCACTGAGCGCGATATCATGAAGAAAGTGGCGCTTAGCGGTAAAGATCCGCAAACCACTCCTGTGCGGGAATTTATGAGCACACCTGTGCTGCTGGCGCTGGAAAATATTTCCTACACCGAGGCACTGACGACAATGCTGGACAATCATCATCGGCACATGCCGATCGTGGACGAAAACGGACGGCTGCTTCGCATCCTATCCATTCGCAACCTGTTGGAAAAGAAGATCGATGTTCTGGTGCAGGAGATTGCCGAGGCTCGTCTGTGAGGGTTGGACCAGGCTCGCGAAAAGTGGAATGCGAGCCCGTAATGAGCCGCAATCGTGATTCCAGCAGTCAAGGGTGAGAGCGACTTGAGCCCGGCTGTTATAATCCGGAGTGGTCCAATGGCAAGAAAGAATTCAGAACCTTTTGCCCTGGCTGGTTGTCGCCTGCCAGGGATTGTTTCTTCCGGCAGAATCCGTTCCACCACTGTTCTTTGCGTTCGCCGCTTCGACAAGGTGATCATGGCCGGCGACGGTCAGGTGACGCTTGGCGAAAGTGTAATCAAGCACGGCGCCCGCAAGATCCGCCGTCTGTACCAGGACAAGATTCTGGCAGGGTTTGCCGGTTCAACGGCTGACGCCTTCTCTTTGTTCTCGCGCTTCGAATCCAAGCTCGAGCAGTACCACGGCAATCTGGGCCGTGCGGCGGTTGAACTCTCGAAGGATTGGCGGACGGACAAAATGCTGCGTCAACTGGAAGCGTTGCTGCTGGTGGCGAATCAGGAGCAGACGTACCTGCTTAGCGGCCAGGGAGACGTGATCGAACCCGATGACGGAATTGCCGCCATCGGCAGCGGTGGACCTTACGCGACGGCGGCTGCCCATGCGCTCATGAACCATACCCAGATGCCAGCGCGCGAAATAGCCGAAGAGGCGATGAAAATTGCGGCCAGGACGTGCATCTATACCAACGATTACATCTCCATTGAGGAGCTGTAGGCCGCCGGCGACTGGCCGGTTGCAAGCGAGGCTTTCGCTTGCCAGGGGCTGAAATTCCGTCCAACGATCGTGATCCAGTATTAGTGTGGAGTTAATCTGTGGCTATATATCTTCCATCCACCTTCGAAGAAGAGCAGTTGGCGCTTGACGAACTTACTCCGCGGGAAATTGTTTCCGAACTGGACAAGTACGTTGTCGGGCAGCATGAGGCCAAGCGCGCCGTGGCTATTGCCTTGCGAAACCGCATGCGCCGGCAGAAACTTCCGCCGGAAATGGCCGAAGAAGTGATGCCGAAAAACATCATCATGATCGGCCCGACCGGCGTAGGAAAAACGGAAATCGCGCGGCGGCTGGCGAAGCTGGCAAGTTCTCCCTTCTTGAAGGTCGAAGCGTCGAAATTCACCGAAGTCGGCTATGTCGGGCGTGATGTCGAGTCGATGATTCGCGACCTGATCGAGATCGCCATCGATATGGTGCGCGAAGAAAAGCTTGAGGACGTGGCCGACAAAGCGGAGATCAACGCCGAAGAACGGCTGCTGGACCTGCTCTTGCCATCCACCCCGACGGTTTTGCCGCCCACCGGCGAAGGCGCAATCGGCTTTGGCACTCTGCCTGCGCCAAGCGAATCCAACTCCCGCACGCGCGAAAAATTGCGTCAGCAACTGCGTGAGGGCAAACTCGATGAGCGCCTGGTGGAGTTGGACGTGCGCGAAAAGAGCATGCCGGCTTTCGAAATCATCTCCAACCAGGGCGTGGAGGAGATGGATGTCAATCTCAAGGACATGCTTCCCAACATCTTCGGCCAGCGCACCAAAAAGCGGAAGATGAAGGTGAGCGAAGCCTTTGAGTATCTGATCCAGGAAGAAGAGCAGCGGCTGATCGACATGGACCAGGTGACGCGCACGGCGGTCGAGCGGGTCGAGAACTCCGGCATCATCTTTCTGGACGAAATCGACAAAATCGCCGGTCGCGAAAGCGGACACGGCGGGCCTGACGTTTCGCGCGAAGGAGTACAGCGCGACATTCTGCCGATCGTGGAAGGCACAACCGTCAATACCCGTTACGGAATGGTGCGCACCGACCACATCCTGTTCATTGCCGCCGGCGCCTTCCACGTTTCCAAGCCGAGCGACCTGATCCCCGAGCTGCAGGGCCGCTTTCCGATCCGTGTCGAGTTGAAAACGCTTACGGTCGAGGACTTCGTCAAGATCCTCACCGAACCGAAGTCGTCGCTGGTGAAGCAGTATATGGCGCTGTTGGAAACCGAAGGAATCAAGTTGGAGTTTACCCCTGACTCGCTGGGCGAAATCGCGAACTTTGCCGCACGCGTCAACGAAGGCACGGAAAATATCGGGGCGCGCCGCCTGCACACAATCATGGAGCGCGTGTTGGACGAAATCAGCTTTAGCGCGCCCGACCTGAAAGAGAAGGATATAAAGATAGACGCCGATTATGTGCGCAAAATGCTCAGCGATATCGTCAAGGACCAGGACTTGTCGCGCTATATCCTGTAACGCGGCGAAAGGCTGGCGGTTCGCAGGGCGGCGATAGCTTCAGGCAGGCTGCGGGAAAACAGGTCCCGTGAGGATAAGCCCGCAATGACTCCGCAGCAGGCACGCGAAGTTTTCCAGTTGTGGCTAACAGACACGGAACAGCGACTGGACAGAACGAAGGCACGCTCGCTACAATCAAGATCAGCGGAGTCGAGAGTGGAATCGTACAGACCACACCCCACTTGGCGACGCAGAAATCTATCATTCTTCGCGCGCCCTTAGCTCAGCTGGATAGAGCGACTGACTACGAATCAGTAGGTCGGGAGTTCGAATCTCTCAGGGCGCGCCATCTTTAATTCATCATAAATAAGCCACTTACAACCAATCAAGCACCACTCTCCAGAATCTATTCCTGGCTTCGTGTCAGCACTATGTCAGCAACAGAACAGGATTCGACTCTGTGCGACCGTCTTGAGTTGGGTCAGTTCCGAATTGCCGACCATCCGACCAGAACCTCGTCTTCGCTTCCGAGAGGACGGCGAAAGTTGGTCTGGATGCGGCAGGGGCTTCTGCGCTGAATCCTCAAGTTAGACGTACAGTGAGGCCACCGGCATCCCGTACCGGTGCCGACGGGATCGAGACATAGGGTGGTCGAGTCTGCATCGGAAATCGGTCTTACCAGAAGGCTGGGCGAGACGGAGTGTTGCAAAAACAAGGCGCACAATGAAGCGATTGTGGCCGTGCCGGCGCGGATGGAAGACCGCCGGGAGTGCTCCGATGAGAAATCGTTTCACAATGTCGCAAACAGGCGAGCTGGACGTACAATGGTGCTGTTATCGAGGTCAAAAAGGAAATTCCGATTTATACCTCATAATCATAGGCGCTCCAAGGGCGCGAAGGAGGAGTTAGTATGCGCAAGCAGAATTGGCGGATGCAGGGCCTGGCTTTGCTCGTTGTACTTTTCGCTCAAATGGCGTGGGCCGCCGACAATCTCCCGAATATAAAGATCCTCGCAACCGGAGGCACCATTGCCGGGGCGGCTGCCGTCAACACCGAAACCGTCAGCTACAAGTCCGCAGTTTTTCCCGTGGATACCTTGATCAACAATGTTCCGGAGTTGAAAAAGATCGCTAACGTCAGCGGCGAGCAGATTTCCCAAATCGGCAGCCAGGATATGAACAATGAGATCTGGCTGAAACTTGCTAAACGGATCAACCAGCTCCTGGCTACCAACGACGTGGACGGCATCGTGATCACGCACGGAACCGACACGATGGAAGAGACGGCGTACTTCCTGAACCTCGTGGTGAAAAGCGACAAGCCCGTCGTTCTAGTGGGATCGATGCGACCGGCAACCGCAATGAGTGCGGACGGTCCATTGAATCTTTACAACGCGGCGATTGTTGCCGGTAGCAAGGACGCTCGCGGCAAGGGTGTTTTGGTGGCCATGGATGACACTATCTTTGCCGGACGAGATGTCACCAAGACAAATACGTTCAAGACCGACACCTTCAGGTCTCCCGAGCTGGGCGCGCTGGGATATGTGCAGGGTGGTAAGGCTATTTTCTACAAGCTTCCCGCCCGCAAACACACTACGCAGACGCCATTTGATGTGAGTGGGCTCACAGAACTGCCGCGGGTTGACATTCTCTTCGGCTATGCAAATGCCAGCAGACTTTATGTCGATACCGCCGCCAAAGCCGGCGTGAAGGGCATTGTCAGTGCCGGCGTAGGCGATGGCAGCCTCTATCACGAGGTGGAAGACGGTCTGATTGCCGCGCAGAAGCAGGGCTTGGTGATTGTCCGGAGCTCGCGCGTAGGCAACGGAATCGTGGCCCGAAATGGGGAGGTGGATGACGACAAAGATAATTTCGTGGTGTCGGACAATCTCAATCCCCAAAAGGCCCGCGTGCTGCTGATGCTGGCTCTGACGAAAACCAGCGATCCCAAAGAAATCCAGAACATCTTTTGGGAATATTGATGGTAATCCTCCCGAAGCCAGTAGCGGCCAGTACTGGCTTCGGGCGTTTTGTTTAGAGCGGTTCCGCGAAAGAGTGGTTTCCTTCATTAACTTTCTTTCCGACGGGTTCAAATCTCCAAGAGCCTAATGTGTTTGTCGAAAATACGGCGGTACAAGTCGAGGACATCGAGATTAACGGCACCGACGGTGTGCAGCGACTGTCAACCGTCTAGAAGGCGCGCAGCGGTGACGCGCTGGAGAAGCTTGCCGAGACGCTCCTGAAAGCCGATCAGGAAATCCTCGCGAAATACATACGCGCTAATCGAATCCATCGAGGAGTGCTTAGAGAAGCACCGCTTGCTGCCATGTCTGACGCTTCTGTACTCCGGGATCGATGTTGATGCTGGACTGGAGCACAAATCTGGCGAGAACACCCAAGCGGCCTTCGTCAGATGGGTTGAAGGATACTTGTTGAAAGTGAAACCGCTGCCGTGGATCTTGTATGCATGGGGCAGTGGAAGAAGCGATGATCTTTCAGCAACATCACGGATTCTTGGGATCGAAAGTGACTACGTCGCACTCCGCCTGCGGGAACTGATCGATGCGTTTCGGCAAGCCCTCGCCGTGTACCTGGATGATGTGGCGGGCGACCCGAGAGTTCCTCAAGACAATCGTCCCTCGCTCAATATCGAGTTCCGATTGGGGACGCCCCCCACATTTTAGCCATGAACTTCTGCGACTTTGCGAGGATAATAGGCAGCGAGGCGCGGTGTGGCCGCGCGGATCGTTTCAAAAACTCACTCCACTAATCAGTCCCGTTCCTTCGCAGCACTGCGAACGGGCGGTAAGCAGGCCCCACCGGCACATCGGATCAAACAATTTATCCTTTTATCCTTCCAAACTTCGATGTCGAGGAGGTCCTCAAATGCTACCCGTAAAGAAACTCTCAAAGACATGCGCCCTGGTGATCGTACTGTCGCTGGCCGTGGTGTCCCTTCTGGGGCCGAACCTGGCCCTGTCCGCGACGGGACCCCAGCCCGCCGCAGCCACCCGCGTCGAACACGACTCGCTCGGCGAAAAGGCGCTGCCGATGAACGTCTACTACGGCATCCAGACCGCTCGGGCCGTGGAGAACTTCCCATTCAACACACACTCGCTCCAGCATTTCCCGGAGTTCATCGTTGCTTATGCCTACGTGAAAAAGGCGGCGGCCCTGGCCAACTACGAGTTGGGCATCCTCCCGAAAGAGAAGATGGACATCATTGTCCAGGTCAGCGATGAAATTATCGGCGGCAAGCTGCATGACCAGTTCGTGGTTGACATGATGCAGGGCGGTGCCGGCACATCAACTAACATGAACGTGAACGAGGTCATCGCAAACCGGGGCCTGGAGATCATGGGGCATCGCAAAGGTGAGTATAAGTTCCTACACCCGAACGACGACGTTAATCTATCCCAGTCGACAAACGACAACTACCCGACAGCGGCCAAGCTTGCGGTCCTCCTGGTGATGAGGGATACCCTCAAAAGCGTCAATGACCTCAAGGCGGCGCTGGAGACCAAGTCGGAGGAGTTCAAGGATGTTATTAAGATGGGCCGCACGGAAATGCAGGACGCTGTCCCCGTGACCCTGGGCCAGGAGTTCGGCGGCTTCGCGGACACGATTAATGAGGCCATGATCCAGCTAGGCCAAGCGCGGGATGCGTTCTATAAGGTCAATCTGGGCGGGACCGCCATCGGCACTGGAATCAACAGCCCGCCGGGATACAGCAAGCTCTCAATCAAGAAGCTGGGCGAGCTTACCGGATTCCCCTTCGTCGTCAGCAAGGACCTCGTGGGTGCATCCTCGGACGGTGCGGGATACATCCAGATGTCCGGTGCCATGAAGCGGACGGGCGTAGCGATTTCCAAAATCTGCAACGATCTGCGACTTATGTCCTCAGGGCCTAGGGCCGGCTTTTACGAGATCACGCTTCCGGCAATGCAACCTGGCTCTTCAATCATGCCGGGCAAGGTCAACCCGGTCATTCCCGAAGTTGTCTCTTCTGTTGTGTATCAACTCGCCGGCATCGATACGACTGTAACAATGGCGGCCGAGCTGAGTAGCCTGGAGCTGAACCCGGTGGAAGCCGTGATCGTTTACAACCTGCTCAGCGGGGTGAACCTCCTGAACCGTGCGAGCAGCGTGCTGACCCGGAAGTGTGTCGTCGGGATCACGGCCAACAAGGAGCGAAATGCAACCATGGTCAAGAACAGCATCGGCCTGGTCACCGCTCTAAACCCTGTCCTAGGCTACGAGAAATCTGCCGCTGTCGCGAAAGAGGCGCTCCTGACTGGCCGCCCGGTCTACGACCTGGTTCTCGAGAAGGGCTGGCTGTCGAAGGAGAAGCTGGACGATATGCTCAAACCCGAGAACATGACCCAGCCCAGGGAGTGGCCTAAACTGGAGTAGGAACTCGTAAGTAGTTTAAGTAGTTGGTGGCCCTCAAAATAGGAAACCGAGGCCACTTCAACATGCCGGAATCCGTCAAGCAAAGAGGCATCAGATGCAGCCGCTGCGGGAGTTTGCGTGGATTGCGCCCAAATCAGCCGCTCCGTCATCAGGAACATTGTGGTGAGCAGGGCAATTGCTAATACAAGATGCCTTTTCGGCGGGAGAGGAAGAGAAGCGATTTGCTCATGGTGTCCTCCTGGTTGTTCCAGATCGTAGGATCGGTTCTAAATCGCGCCAATTCTATTGCTGGCGGGAAGTTTTGCAAGGCCGAAGCTGCATGCAAAAGAAAAGCTCAGTGATACTGCACCTTATTGTGGCTGCATGGGCTCAGTCGGTTCCTCAATCCCAAATGAATCCACCGAAGCGGGCCGAAATCTCAATGTGGGAAGCCAGCCGTGGTCAGTTGATGAGTCACGAGCAA
>Ga0187849_1002121_pt1 | contig 19515 bp, 16 predicted proteins | sample June2016WEW_4_10_2_FD_132412 | JGI IMG/M metagenome (GOLD analysis project Ga0187849, IMG submission 132412) | Peatland microbial communities from SPRUCE experiment site at the Marcell Experimental Forest, Minnesota, USA - June2016WEW_4_100 | ecosystem: Environmental > Terrestrial > Soil >...
AGAAAGACCTTGCCGGAAATGGTCCTTTGGCGGCTCTGGAACACCCGGACCTACTCCCCACCTAACTATACCTCCGAGGGGATCCGGATCAGGATGATCCTCGGCCCTTTTTACTAGTAATATATATATATATTTTGTAAACACAGGAAAGGTCTTATATATTATTTGCACCCAATATTCTAGATATATATTCAATAGCTCCATATATAATTACTAGACAGTATAAGAAGCTAAAAAAGAGCCTGAACCTGAAGGCGCTCCTCCCTGACGCCAGATCACCTAGCCAAATAGACTGGATTTGAAAATTGAAAGATCCCCGAGAGTTGGCACAAGGCACAGCAGGTGGTGGCCAAGATCGAGTGGTATCTGGACGAGCTGTCCCTCCGGGCGGGCGGGAATCCTTCACCGCCTTACAAGACGCCCAAGGGGTTGCCGACATCCTTTTAGATGCAGAGGCGAAGCTGGGAGCGGTGTTGGCAGAGATAGAGCCGAAGTATGTCAAAGAAGCGGATACTTCCTTTAAGGGAAGTTTCCGGTCCTTACCCGAAGGTATCACCCACAAAGAATCTCACCAGGCGCAGACAATAGCAGCCTGGCCAGATGTGGTAGAAAAAGTAAAAGCAAGGGCCCGGGCGGGTGGGAATCCTTCATCGCCCAACAGGGTAACAGGCCCACCCGGCAATGGGACCTGCCGTCCTTGAGGACCAGGACCTCCAGCTTTCACCTCAACCCGAACCATAATCAAGGGTCCCTCGAAAGGTGCCTCACGAAAACGGAGGTAGAGGTTTTCACAAGCCCGCGAGACGGTGAAAATCGAAGCTCGAAATCGGGTGAATGGTTAGGTAAGGGGCCCCCTGTCTGGATCGATTTTAAGCCAACCAAAGGGCCTTAGCGTGCCCTGAGCGTCCGGGCCAAGGTGATAGCAGGAGAACATCAACCCGGCCAGATTTTGAATTTGAAAATTTTCGGCTGGGTCCCATAAGCCGGGGGGAATGCCCGATTACCCCCACCTCTTTTCCTATGTCAAGCAAAATAGTGCCGGATAGGATTTTGGGAAAATTTGGCGGATGGACCATTGCTAGCCAGGGGGGGACCACCCTTCGTCTAGGGGTTTCACTTCTGAGGGCGAATTTCTGTAGGGGGAGGGGCGCCACCGGGGCCAGGCGCCGGCCCTCATCCCGGGGGCGGGGCCAGGGCCAGGAGAGATAGACAGGCTGCAGCTTGTATGCCTCTTTCACAAGCGTTAGTTTACATAAGGATGGATATCAGACATAGACCTCAAACCTTAACTCATTGAGATCGTTGAGTGAAAGCCGATATTGATAATTTATCTGCATGACGACCGGCTTCCAATCCCACATATGGTAGGCTGCTGCTGGTAGCTCACAGAGATACATGATCACTTGGTGATGGTGATCGGGCCGCCTGGCCGCCCAGGCTGAGGGTGACGGTAGCCTCCAGGATCCGGCAAGGCTGGCGTCTCCGGAGGCTGGCCGATGTTGACCTGGGTGGGGCTATCCAGCGCCTGGATGACCACCGTGATGCCCTGTGCGCCCTGCAGGGCTTCCTGGTCCATGCCCAGCCACTTTCCCAGCGCTATCAGGGCCTGGACCCGGGCGCCGGCCGAGGCGGCGTTCTGGGCTTCATGCCATAACTGGCGAATTACGGCAATTTCGCCTATACTGAGGGCCCTCATTATATTTCGCCTGTCTTCCGCCTGGGCTTCATACCTCTGCAATATTCTTTTCGCCTTAAAATATAAAGTTCTCTCCGGTATATTCTGATAACCTGCTAAAATCATTGCCTTTACTACTGGAAGACCCTGAATTATGTGATAGCCGACAAATCGCAATTCTTCTGCAGTCAATTTGTCTTTTAAATCTGAGCCTTTTATCATTTCCTCTATATTTTCGATAACCTCAAGGGGTCTGTCTCCATCTAAAACACTACCACACACACTAGTATTATTAATATTATTAATATATAGGGGTTTGGGGGCTTTTTTCTTCTGGGGGGCTGGCTTGGTGGCTACCCGGGGCTTGGTGCGTTTGGTGGCTACCCGGGGCTTTTTAGTTGGAGCTGGGGTGGGGGTCGGTTTGCGTGGCCGGCCGGGGCCGCGCTTGGGGATTTCAGCGAAAAGGTCGGTTTCCGGGGTGATTGGGCTCATAATGACCTCTTGAGACGCCCGTGGCGGGGCGATTGGCTACCAAGTATCTAAGCCTTGACCTAATTTCCGGTTTGCCCGGGCCTGGCGCCGTTTGGCAACCTTCTTTTCCCGGGCCCGGGCCTGGAGGCCGGCGCGGTCGGTGCCGCGGTGCGCATCCTCGAGGGCCAGGGCCGCCAGGAGCAGGCCCACCGCTTGTCCATCGTCCGTCTTGAACTCCAGCGGTGCCTCTGGCCACTTGCTACGGGCCACGGTCATGGGAGTGGCGGCGCTGGGGTCTTTGGCCAGCCTCGCCTGCCAATGGTGCAGATCGTGGTACGCCTGCCAAGTCTACGCTGCGATCAGCACCCACGGTAGCTCCAGCGTCAGGAGCCAGCCCTGCCAGATGCCTGAGTTCACCAGGAGGTTTGCACCGGCTGAGAATCGGTTTTCCAGTCCCCCGGCGCCCACCTGCGGGAGATTCACATTTTCAAGATAAACCTGAGTTACCATATCCTTAATCAATACTAGCATATTATATATAGATATGGGTGAGCGCCTGCTCCAGCGCCGCGCCGCGAAATAGGCGCCGGCGTCGTCAATGATCCCCAGGCCTCCAATCTGCCCCGGAAAAATATCAAATTTGCGTCTCTGAATTTTCGCCCCATAATAAATCTTATTTTGCACTTAAGTTCATGGAAAGTCAATGGTTTTCTTAGCTCAACAGGAGAAACCCTTTACCCATAGTCCCGGCTTTTTGCAGGGCCCCGGTATCAGACCTTCCTTGATCCTCTTATCCTGTTGCCGCCCCAGGGTGTGCTTGATCCTTACCTGCTCGACTGTGGCCCGACTCATGGAGGCCAGGAGGCGGGACCCTCATCAGGTGGAGGCCCAAGTTCCCCCCCACAACCTTCCTGGGAGCGCCTGAGACCGCTCAGGATGAACGTTCAGGGCTAACCTAGACTTCTTTCCCCCTCACCTTGCCTTGGCGCCGGTGTGCCGCCCTCCAGACCGAGATTTGTTGACTATGTGTGCCATTAGGGACTATAGGTATAAATTAGGAATTTTAAGGTTGAAGGTCGGCGGTTCCTGCCGAAGGGGCGCAGGCGGGAGAAGGGGGGAACCTGAGATGAAGAACGTCGAGATGACCGTGGCAGGGAACATTCTTACCATCAAGGTTGACCTAAGCAAAGAGTTTGGCCCATCGTCGTCCAAAAAGAGCATCATCATCGCCTCCACCGAGGGCAATGTCTCTGTCCCTAACCGGGAGGAGAAGGTGGGGTTGAATGTTTACCGCACGAAGTGAGAAGAAGACTTGGGAATGAACTGCACCCCATCTATGGGCCTGGTTTAAACTGCGGCGGCCAAGGCTGCTGCATAATTTCGGAGAGGAGCACAATGATGAAATATTGGAGAATCAATACGGACAGGGAGGCCAGGAAGGAATTCAGAACTTGCGATCTCTGGTACGATTTACGCATGGCTTTTGCGGGAGATAAGGCAAAAAACTGGAGAGAACATGCTACCGTCTTCCCTAAGCTCTCTCCCGGCGATAGCGTATTTATGCACCATAGTGGCCTTGGTGTAGTTGTTATGGCATTGTGAGAGAGAAGTGGAATGAGAAGACTTACGAAGGAGACGAGAGACGACTTTACAAAGAAGAGCGATACGAATACCGAATCGCAGTTGATTGGGATACTGATTGCGACCGCAGAGAAAATCCTCTCCCGATTAATGGTCGTTTGCCATACGGGCCTAAATATTATTCGGAAGTGAAACCCGGAAGAAGATGGGATGTCCAATCCGTTTTGCAGGATCTGCGGAAACGAACGAGCCCAGAATAAGGAGCAATGACCACATTTAGCTCGATCCCTGACGAACATCCACAGGTTGAGAGAGAGAATAGCTCAGAATAACACACCGGAACATTCAGCACACCGTCATGTATACCGCAGCCAACCCGGCAAGGTTTGAAAGGCTGTGGCGATAGGAAAAGGAAGGGCAGTCACTTTCGTTAGGAGGGACAGCTACCATGGATTGTGAAATTGAGCTTTTGCCAGTTGGAGACGCATCAAAGGGCGGTGATGCAATTGTTGTGCGATATGGTACCGTCGATTCCTACGAATTGATGATCATCGACGGCGGCAATCAAGATTCTGGTAAGGTGCTAGTGGAGCATATTCAGAACTTCTTCGGCCATGACGCGGTTATTGCTCATGCCGTGTTAACGCACTCAGATGCCGATCATGCGTCAGGGCTTCGCATAGTGCTATCAGAACTTAGAGTTAATAACCTATGGTTGCACGTGCCATGGTTGCACGCAGCCGCCGCACGTCAGTATTTTAAACACAAAAACTGGACTGACGACGCCCTCCAAAAAGCAATAATGAAAGAGTATGATCTGATTGCCGAGATTGTTCAAATTGCCAGCGACAAAAAGCCCCCCATCCCCATCTATTTCCCTTTTGCAGGGGCACAGATCGGGCCATTTCACGTCCTTTCGCCTCATCAAGGTGTTTATACGCTTTTCTTGCCACAGTTTGACCGTACTCCTGATCCAGACCAAGCTGCAATCGAGGCTAAAGGTTTTTGGATTGGGAAAGCGCCTTCTCCTGCGGCGCGGCTGTTTGAGAAAGTTGTTGCCAAAGTACAAAAGTGGTTTACAGAGAGTTGGGACATTGAACGCCTCAAAGACGGCGGGGTGACGAGTGCAATCAACGAGAGTAGCGTCGTCCTCTATGGCGATTTCGGCCCGGGCCGCCGTGTTTTGCTGACGGGCGATGCAGGTGTTATGGGGCTCTCTTTAGCAGCTTATCATGCGGAGCAGGCTAAGTTCCCTCTTCAGGACTTTATGTTTGTCCAAATCCCGCACCACGGCAGTCGCCGGAATGTCGGCCCTACAATCTTGAACCGCTTTCTCGGGCCGAGTCAACCCAAAGAAAGCCCTAGCCGATTTGCAGCTTACGTATCTGCGCCAAAGGACGACGATCAACACCCTCGAATGATGGTACTCAATGCTTTTACTCGTCGGGGTGGCCGAGTAATTGCCACTCAAGGAACGAGCAAGATTCATTGGGGCGGTTTCCCGGTGCGACCGAATTACACCGTCGCCGAAATCATCCCCTTCACCCCGAAAGTTGAAGATTATGATTGATCGGAATCCAATTTTTCATCCGGAGTCGTAACGTGGCAAAATCACTTAAGGAACAGAATCGCTGGCAGATTTGGCTGATTGTTGTCGCGAACTCTTTATTTTTATATGCTGTCATTCAAGCAAACGCCATCGAAGCTACAGGCTTGCGGGCGATGTTCAAGGACACCAGCAACCTTCTCCCGGTTGGACTTGCGCTTATTATTTCGACGGTTTTAAATGGCCTTCTCAGTGCGGATACAAAGGCCCGGCTTGTATTTTTACGTTGGCATAACGCCCTACCCGGCCATCGCGCTTTTACCCAATACGCCAAGGCCGACCCTCGCATTGACCTTGCGAAGCTCACGAAACTATATAGTTCTGCGCTTCCTACAGACCCAATCGAACAAAATCGCGCATGGTATCGACTCTATAAAGCCGTGGAAAATAATCCTGCCGTTTTGCAAGTGCACCGTGATTTTCTTTTAATGCGAGACTACACAGGGTTAGCTGTATTGTTCATCGTATTTTATGGTGCTACTGGATTCTATGCCATTCCCTCGTTGAGGATTTCTATGTTTTATATCCTATTACTCATCATCCAGTATGTTATTGTTAGGCGTGCCGCCGCCAACTATGGAATTCGGATGGTTACGACTGTTCTCGCTCACAAGGCCGCAGAAACGAAGAAGTAGATAAACGCCGACCGGCACGGTTTGAAAGGCTCTGGCGCTGAATAGTTAGGGGAACCTCATGCCACGACTGACTGAACAGGAACAGCAAGAGATCATTCGCTATCTGGAGGCGGACAAGCCGCTGCCGGACAAATACCGCTTTCTGCTGTTCGAGGAAAAGCGCGAAGTGGAGCTGGTCTGGAACGGCAAGAGCAGCGAGGTCTGCAATATCGTGCTGCCCTTCCAGGTGATTGAGCAGGTGGACGAACCGCGGGCCGACTTTTACTCTAAAAACTGGACAAAAATACCTCACCGGCAGCGAGGTTGAAAAGCTCATGCCCGCCACCAAGGAGAGCCGCCACGAGGCCCGCGACTGCTGTATTTGTCCTCCTGGTCCATGCCAGTCCTTATTTCTGGAACGCTCCGGGCCGGCCCCCCGTCGTGGGCACCAATTATGGAGTCGATCTCCCCTATGAGTCGGATCATATAGGCCAGGGCCAATACGATTTCCTTTTCATTCCTCTTTTTGGGTGGGTCCTATTTATACTCCAACTCCTCAATTTCACAACTTTTTATCATTCCACCATCGCCTTAAAGAGCGCATCCCGTACATCTGAATAGAACTGAATGTCGACCTTCGTGGCCATGTCATCTGAAAGATCATAAAGCTGTTTTCGGGCATTTACGGGCATGAGCATATAGGTTGCCCCTTTCTCTATTGCCGACTCTGCAACACTCACCGCATTGTAAATCGGTTCAATCGATCCACCCAGGTTCACCCCGCCTACCACAATAAGCCCACCCCTGATATGCTTCTGGAGAAGAGCGCTGCATAAGGCGATCAAAGTCGCCACCCCTATCTGGCTACCGCTCTTTGAGGTATCGAAAGAGCGTAGCTGCACAGTAAACTCATGAGACCTGGGGTCACGATCCCCCACTAACTCTCGGGAGCGGGCATAAAGATTCTGTTCGGCGCAGCGCACGCTTTCGATGAATGCCGGAGGTGCCGGTTTGTTTAAAATCTTAACCCCGGTTCCCGGTCCTTCATTGGTTTCGACCCTAAAAAGACCTGGGTGTTCATCCATGCCCCCTGGACTGATGGTCCAAACTTGGCCGGGAGGCAAAGGATCAGTCCCAATACTATCTTCGCTCTGCAGCTCAGGAGTAGAAACAAACTTTTCCACCCCTTCTATACCCAAGACATAGCTGAAATGCGTGTTGCGAAATTCTGCAGCTCCAATTCGCTTCTGCTGCTCCTTGACCCGCCGACGCAATTCCAGCGCCAGCCGGACCGCCCACTCAAGCTCTTCATCCGGAATCACAGCATCGGGCGCCGGAAATAATAGTTTCAAGAGTCCACTGATGGTTTTATTGACGGCGGTATTATCCCGCCCACTCAGGGCGCCGCCGAAAAAGACTCGTCCTTGCAAAGTTGAAACCCGACTCTGCCAACGGACTTGGTCCAAGCATTCAGAAAGAAAATCACTCACTAAACCGAAATGATCGGTAAGGAGATCCCGGCTCGTCTTGGGAACATCCCAGCCTGGAATATATGAGTGGATTCGGTCCATGAAGGCGGTGTCGTTGCGCATTTCAGTTGGCAGCGGTCCAAAAAGATGCCCGATGCGTTGTTGATGCTCCACGTCCACATCAAAGTTTCCCAGGAACACGAGGCTGCCATCAGCCCGGATACTTTCCTTGCCCCGGCTGAACTCACCGGATTCCATGTAACCTTTCATAATGTTGACGCCGTCTTTCTGGTCGAAAGAGATTCCAGAAATCTCGTCAAAACAGACAACATCATACTGACAGACCAACCCTCGTTGCCCGTTGGCCATGTTGACGAACATCCGGGCCACGGTGGCTTTGCCGCCAGAGATGAGATGCGAGTAGGGCGAGATTTGTTGAAAAAGATGGCTTTTACCGGTGCCCCGGGGTCCCAGTTCCACTGCATTATAGTTTCGCTCCACAAATGGGACCATGCGCAAGAGCATCACGTTTTGAGAGCGTTCGCTGAAAAGGTGTGGTTCCAGGCCCACACTACGCAGCAAAAAATGTTTCCACTCCGTTGTAGTGAACATCTCCCGCCCACGAGCCAAGACCTCCAGGACATCTCGCTTTGAAAGCTGTATGGCCCGCAGACTTTCTATTCCAAAGGGGCGGCCGCCCTTTTCCTGGGCAATGGCACCGTCATAGTGCAGGTCTACCTCGGCATAAAAACCGCCGGTAAGCATGCGCTCGTTCTCACGGACCAGACTGTCACTGATTCGCACATCTTTGAGCTGAAGGCTGGGCAAAGTTGCCAGGTAAGAGTCAGTTTTGGCGTCCAGTCGAGCTGTGATGAGGTCGATGATCTTAACCGAACCCTGGTCCCGGGCACGAGATTTGAAGAGTTCTTCTTCGCCGGCCCGCACTGCCCGGTTGGAGAGTTGGCGCTCGACAATCTCCAGGCCCTCTTCAATTTCCTTGGGGTCCGTGCTGGCGCAATAGCGCCCCAACAAAAACTCCACGACATAAGTGGGCACTGGGTATTGTTTACTGAAGGTACGCACCAAGTCCTTACGCACCAGGTAGCCTTCAAAGGCTTTGGCTCCGATTTTGTCAAGGGTATCGAGTTCCATGGTTACTCACCACCAACAGTTGTGGGTATTTTAATGATGATAACTCCTTGTGGGTCAATGACCACCAAGGCAGCGGCACCCCCCACAAAACTATCATCCTCTACTGGCAGAGAGGCCTTGCCCTCGGCGTCCACTTCTTTGCCTCCTTTGGCCAGGGAACTTGCGGGGTCAGCGGCTTTGGTCCGCAGATCGACCCGCAACCCGGGGGCACCTTTATCCAGGGTTACCCGGCAACGTAAGCCGATCCATTTCACGTCCGTAAAGACGACCGCAACCGCTTTTGGGGCATGTGTAATTTCCAAGACAGGGGTGACACATTCCTGCAAACTCAAACCTCCATGGGCATATTCCATCCCCGCCTGATAACAAGTGACGCCCGGAGCCAATGCCACGCCCACCTCGCCGGCCCAGCGCCATGGTAACAGCAAACCGCTTGGCTTGGCTTCTGGTTTGAGCATAGCGCAACGTCCCCAGCGGGTTTCGGTGAGATAGCCGGGGAGATCATGCTTCGGCAAGCCGCCGGGCAAGAGCAGCCAGCCGTGATCGGTGACAACCTTCACCTGTCTCCAGCCGCTCTGAATCAAGTCGGTAATGCGCTCCACCAGACTGCGTATCTCTTCTTTGATGCGCAAGGCCAGCTTCCATCCCTGGTCGTGGCCAATGCGGTCCAAATCACCGTGTTCGCTCCAGGCCCGCCCGGTGGCATCGCCGGTATCCTCCTTGCCCAGAACCTGATAGCCACCCTCTTCCAGGAGTTTTGCAAAACGAGCCGGAGTAGGCCTTTTCCGGTGGCTTTTTCTGACGGTTGGAAGAAGGTATCTCCACTTTGCCCGGCCAATATGCCCGCTATCGGTGAGACTGCCGGTTTGGAAGTTGCCGTCACTGTGGGCAAGGAGGCCCAGCGATAGGAAATATTAATCTGAAACCCTTGCTGGGCCAGGGCGGTTTGCATCTGCTGGGCCACGTCAAAGCGCAGCCCGTCGGAAAACAGCAGACATTCACCTTCTTGGGAACTCAGCGGCTTGAGATATTCCCCGGCATGGCCGGGATACGAGTGCTCCTGCACCAATTGCTGCAATTTCTCGGCGGCGGCCTGCAGCCAGGGGAGATAGATGGACCTGATGGCTGCTCTGACCGCCGACAAATCCTCTGTATGCTGTATACAAGCCAGAGCCTGCAAGAGCGCTGCATCAGCCTGCCAACCTTGAACTGTGTACCAGGCCCCCATCTCTTCCGGTGTGGCCCCACCCAGAGGCTGCTTAGATACCCTGGCGAGAGTGTTTATATGCTCAAGGGCTTGGGCCAGGGGTGCCTGTCCCAGTTCCGCCCAAACCCATTGTCGCCTATCCCCGTGGCCGGTCTCCAGTTCCGAGATTTTCTGTGCCACTTCATCAGGAAGTTGATTTTCCATGGCCTTCAGATTTTGACGCAAGTCCGTCTCTTGCACTTCGTTTTCTTGGGGCCAGGAAGACTTATCCTCAAATAAATGTTTGGCCGCTGGCTTGGCCCGCCGCAGCAACTCCGGGAGGTGAGAATATAAACGGGGAGATTCGGCAAAGCGCTCCCAGACCTTGGCCCAGTTTCCTTCTCTCCTACCCAGGAGTTCTGCCCCTGTCAATTCTCCGTCTTGTTGGGGATCGAAGCCCAACTCCTTCTGACAGACGGCCCGGAAGGCGTCCCAGGCGTTATCATCCCACTGCTGGCGAGTGCCGGCGGGGTCATTAAGCCACCGCAGCAGGTCCCGCATGGGGTCTGGAGTGAGTAGTAAATCAAAGTCGGGTGCCTCCAGCCGGCGTCCCTGGAGATTGACGATGGGGGTATTCATTAACGGTAAAAGCGCACGGCCGATGGCTTCCCGGGTGGCCTCATCCTGGGCTACGTCCAGACCAAGACCACCTTCCTGGGACTTCAGAAAAGCCAGCACCGACCAATCCCGGCCATTGACATGGCTCCAGAACCCACCCCGGTATTGCAGCTCTGCGAGGGGTTGGAACAGCTTCGGACAACTCTCCAGGGCCCGCAGCTCTTGCCGGCTCACCCCGGGGAGATAGAGGATGGGGATCGCTTCCGTCGGCCAGTCCGCCTCCGATAGCGTTCGGGCCAGCATACATTTCAGCCAAATGGCCGGGCCGGTCCGGGTTGCGGGGTCATACGGTCCCAGGGTCAAAAACTGGGGCAGGACGGTCCGGAGCATGGGCGCCAGAAGCAGCCACCCCTGGTCTTTGTCCGTCCAGAGGATAGCCGCCGGGGCCACCATGACATTCTGATTGAAGCTACCGGCCCTCTCCAGAGAGGCCAGGAGGGCGTCCAGGACGTTGCCGCTATGATGAGCTGGCTCTGGCTCCGGCATCACGTCCTCCCAGAGCTGGTGCGAGCCTGGAGCTTCTCGGCCAGGCTCAGATGATGGTCGTTGATCCGCTCCCCTTCAAAGAGATGATACCAGGGAGCGCTGGCCACGTCCTTGCCCCGGTCCTTGTTCCAGTTGATCTTGGGACGCTGGCGCAGGATGTCGGCCGTCATGAAGGGCCGAATGTTGAGACGCACTCCGTCGTTGAGGTCCGGTTCCCATCCCAGGGGCTGCTGTTCCAGGGGCTTCCAGCGGGTAAAGATGTCGTGCGGCTTCTCCCCGGCCAGGATGAGCTTGAGTTTCTCCTGCAGGGCCTGGGCTGCCGCCAGGCGCTCTTCCGTTCCTGCTTCCTGCCGCTTCACTCCGTCCTGTTGACGTTGCAGCCAGTCGCCCAGGTAGTTGTAGGTCAGGGTCTCCAGTGTCTTGCGGTCCAACTTATGGTAGTTCACCAGGGCGGCAAAACCGTCCTTGCGGCCATCCCAGATATGCCAGATAAAAGGCCGTTGATGGAAGAGCTGGCATTGCTGCCCAAAGAACCCGCCTCGCAGCCACGCTTCCAGACCCTTGCCGGCGTAACCCACTGCGGCCAGTAACTCTGTCAGGTGGGCCGCCGACCATTCCGGGCCGTAGGCAGCCGCCAGCAGCTCAAAAAGGCGCTCCGCCGCCGGCCGCTCCCCCCGCACCGGGGGCAGGCAAACAATGCCATCCGCATCGGCCAGGGGCAGCAATTCCGCCGACTTTTGCACCCGGGCCCGGGCCTCATCGGACAGCTCCATCTCCGGGTCCATCTCTGCCGGCCAGCGATACCCCAGCAGCCGGGCCACGGCTACATGCAAGGGCTGCTCGCTCTGGGCCGGATGCCCATGGAATATCCACTGGGTTGGATCATTGGAGTAGGGCTTGGGCAGGCCATGAGGGTATTTCTCGGCGGCGATTTTTTGCCAGTGAGGGAGATCAAAGGGGACTTTGAGAAAAGAACTTTCGGTTACTGAAAGTGCTTGATCAACTTTCCTTACTTCATTAGGAAATTCTTCGTCGGTAAGAAAGGCTGCTAAAGCTTCTATCTGTAATGGGTCCTTGGGAGTAATGACTCCAACTGTGCAATCAAATTTCACTCCTTGATAAATTGAAAAATAAAGATCACTGGTTACAGCAACTCCGACCCCTTTTTTTAGCCATGCTGGTTGACCACATATGCGAGCAGCTTTTGAGTTTACTAATACACCATTACCATTTTCCCATCTTAGGATACTGTGAAAGCCGCTAAAAATAGCACTGCCATTCGGTGCCATAAAATAGTAGTCCCAATCTCTATCTATTTTAGCAATTTCCCAGAATTTGTTTACGAACCTGGAAATATCGGCTGTCCCGATCCCCTGGTTACAATTTGCATACTGACCCAAAAGTGCCTTACTATCACGCTTTTCTAAAGATATTGAAGCATCAGGATTCCTTAACTGCCTCTCCTGCTCCACCCGCTGAATCTCAGCCGTCCGCAGCATTTCAGCTTTTTCTGAGGCGGTGCGATAGGCAGAGACGTCGAACCCGCTAATGAGGTTTGCATTTTTAATCTTATTTTGGGTGATGAAAAGTAAAATGGCTTTGACGACTTCGCCCGAAATTGCTTCAAATGCTCCTGGTCCTAATCTGACAACCATGTGCCAGGTATCATTCCGCAAAACCTTTTCTCGAAACTGTTTATAAGTTGTCAGAAATAGCCAGTTCTGGGGTAAAACGATGCTGCAGGTACCGCCTTGGACACAGAATAATAGGCAGCGGTCCAGGAAGACGGTGGCGATATCGTTTTTCGCCTCTGGATAATGTCTCCCACAGAACTCCCTCAGCTTTTCGCTTTGTCTACCTCGGGCCAGATAGGGCACGTTGGTCGCTACCAGGTGATACTTACCCGCCAGCAATTGCGCTGCCTTGGCCATCCCCTGAGCCGCAATGCCTACCTCCGTGGCCACACAATCCCGTTTGACATCCTCCCGCTCCAGGGCCATCTTCAACAAGGGCTGCAACTCCACCCATTCCGCCCCAAACAGGTCCTTGGATAGGGCCTGTTTTGGGTTGATCAGGCTCCCCAGAGTGGGGGCCTCCTTGAACAGGTCATAGAGCTGCTCCAGGCCTTTGCGAAGGCGTTCATCATCACCAGCCAGCTTCAGCCAATCCTCTTTCCTGGCCCCCACTGCCAGCCCGGAGCAGGCGATATTCAGAGGTGGCAGCTCCCGGTAGCCCCCAGCTTCGGGCAAGGTCCAGGCGGCCAGCGCCAGTGCAAAGGCGGCAATCTGGGTGCAACGCTCGTCGATCTCCAGGCCGAAAAGGTTGTCCCGGAGCACGGCGTCGCCGGCCGCCGAGGGAGTCAGGCCCTCTTCCTGCATCCGAAAGCTCACCATGATCCGGAAGGCTTCCGCCAGGAAGTGGCCGGAGCCGTCGCAGGGGTCCAGGATTTTCAGTTCCTTGGCAGTCTGCGGCCAGGCCTCAAATTTGCCGGCTGCCGGGGTGCCGTCCTCCAAAAAGCGCAGATAAGGCATCTCCAATGGCAGCGGCCCCCCGGAATGCCGTCCGGCCCACCAGGCCCCCAGGGTGTTATGCAACAGGAACTGCACCATATAGGGCTCGGTGAAGAGCTGGGTCACGGCGGGCAGTTCTTCGGCTCCGATTTTTTTCTCGGATTTGTTAATCTCATCCTTGCGTTTGCTCTGCCAGAACTGGTAGACCCAGCCGAGGCTGTCGCTGGCCGTAAAAACCTCAGTCTGTAGGGCGGCCAGGAGCCTCTCCAACTCCTGTTGGTGCTCTGGTGCCAGGGAGAGCTGTAGCACGGGATCGTCGGGGCGGAAAATCTGCGGCAACATGCAGGTGGCGTAGCGCCCGGCCAGCTCCCAGGCATTGGCGGCGCCCTCTTCCGGGGCCAACTCGGCGCATTCCTCCAGGGTAACGGCCACGCCCTCGGGGTGCATCAGCAGGTGGTTTTCCGCCAGAAAGCGGGCAAAGAGCATGCGGTGCCAGTGTTCATAGGCGCACTCGGCCATCAGGTGATGGATGTCGTGTTCCCCGGTCTTGGGATGGCGGTGATCTCCCAGTTGGCGGCCGTGCGCCCGTAGGCGGTTGCGCAACTCTCGCTCCTCGGGGGATAGATGTGCAAACGGCTCCCTCTGGGGTAAGGCCAAGGCTTCCAGAGCTGCTGTAGCACCGGCCTCAGCTCTATCCCTGGCCTCCTTCACCGTCTTTTCTAACAGATTTCGTAAGGGCTTACTCAGTGTCGTCATATCTGCCCTATTTACCCGCTTACACTACCACTGGCCCGTTTTTGAGCTGCTCCAGGACCATCTTTTCTACCTGTTTCAGCCAGTCGTTAGCTTCGGTTTCATTATGCAGGGTGCGGGAGGGAATGGTCACTCGCACAGTTTTGGGCTCCAGGAGTTTGGCCGCCGCCAGCCGGGCCTGGACAAATTTGGCCGGTAGTGCTTCCCGCCGGTCTTTCCAGGTGGCCAGAGGAATGGCAATGAGCGACTCCAGGACCTCGGCCTCCGTCCCGGTGGCGATCTGCGGCACCACGGTCAACCCCTGGGTCGTGAGAATATCCTCTTGTTGCGCCGGGGTCAGCTTCTGCCAGGTGGCGTCGCTGCTCAGGGAAGCAGCTTCCAAATCATACACCTGGCGGAAGTCGGCCTGGGCCTGCACGAGGGCTTTCCGCAGCACCTTGGTGAGCTTGTCACATAACCCTGGCACCGGGTCGGGACTGGCCAGGAGCATTCTGCCATCGGTAATGGCCTGTACCTGGACTTTGCAGTCAGCCTCCTCTGGAAGTCCCGTGGCCTGTCCCAGGAGGGCCTGGAGGGTCTGCCAGCGTTGCAAGCGTGTCTTGATAGCGGCGGCGGTCTGGGGCCACTCCTTGATCTGCGGCTCCAAAACGTCCTTCTGGCTGAAGACTTCCAAGAGTTGCTCGTTTCCCGTGAGCTGGGCTATCTTATCCAAATGCTTTGTGTCCGGCGCCAGCGGGCAAGGTGGCTCGCCCCCGGCCTCCCTGGCCCATTCTTTCATACTGGCGACAAATAGGGGGATGGCGGCCAGCTCTTCGTTGGGTTTACAGGGTTTGCCAGCCTCTTGCAGCAGCCTCCGCACCTGAAGGCGTTGCCCAGCTGGAATGGTAACCACTTCAACCCGGAAGTTAGTCTGGGCGATCTTCATGCGCTCCAGATTCGCCGCCTCCACCGGGTTATGGTTGACATCAAGAGCCCGCATGTGGCCGCTTACCAACAGAATATAAAGCCCCCCCTCAATGGCGTCTTTGGACCAGCCATAGGGCGGGCCATCGAACTCCTTTCGGATGTCACTGCCCTTTTTCCCGACCGCCACATATTTCAGCAGGGCAGCGCAAACCGGGTGGCCAGGGGGATCGCCCTGATGTTCTACCCTTACCAGGGCGTTGCCGTCACCCTGGCGGGCCTGTTCAATTACTCTTGCCCAACCATTGTGATCCCCCAGGTTGAAGGAGGGATAGAGACGGGCCAGGGAGTTAATAGCGGCCTCCTGGAGCATCTCTGTCATGCCTGTGCCAGTGACCTCCTGGCCGCCGCCATTGAACACCCTAACCTGTTTGAAAATGGCAGCGATGAGGTCCCGCAAGCGAGCCTGTACCACCGCCTGGCGGGTTTCCATGGCCTGGCGGGCCTCCTGTCCCTCGGGGGTGTTGGGTACGCCCCGGACCTCCAGGGTGGCCTTGGCGGCATGGAAACTGGCCAGGAGGTTCTTCAACTCATCGGCTGACTGCCGGGGGATGAACACAAATATCGTCGGTGACTGGCTGCCCGCTGCCCGGGCATCGGCAATGAGAGACGTTTCGTTATCGTCCCAGCCATCCCACACCCACACATAAATCTTTTGATCGGCATCTTTGGGCAACTCGGCGCCGAAATGTAGACTGAGGTCCCGGGGCACTTTACTCTGCCCCTGCCTGAGAACTATGGGTTTTGCCAGGGCTCGACAGGTTTCTTGGAAGAGATCGGACCGCTTCGTGGCGATCATTGGTAGGTTGTTGGTGTAGGTTGCCACCTGCCGGTCATACTCCCTATTCCAAGCGCTACTTTCCGTGGTCTGGAGACGATAATCATCACCCACCACCATCAACAGGCCGGCCTCGACCAACTCATCCAACAGGGGAGGAATCTGTTTCCGCAGATCGGCGCTGCCGGCTGGGAGGTCTTCTACTATAAGATCGGCCAGAACGTCGGGTTTGGCCACCACCCCCAGATCGGCCCCACCCTCTCGGGGTAACTTGCCAATGAGAAAGATGAGGCCGCATAGCCGCCCTTTGAGCACCTCGTCGTCTGAGCCAGCGAGCAATCTTTTGATGTGCTCATAAATTTCTCGGGGCAAGACGCCGGCCTGGAGCATATTAGTGGCCATCTGATTAAAAATGAAGTCACCCGCCACTACATGCCCCAGGGGAAGATCAGCGGTTTTACGAGACGCCTCATGCACAAGTTTAAGCTGGTTACGGAGTTGTCCCGTAGTGCCGGCCTGATCCACAGATCGCAGGGTGCGTTCCCAGAAGCGGCGGCGCACCGGTAGGATGGGGTAATCCAAAACAAAAGAGGCGCTGTCATCAGACCGATGTTCCAGCTTAGTCCCCATCAGGTGGCGGGATATTTCCCCCTGATGGTCTGTCATGATCTGATTGATAGCTGCCATGCGATCGGGCTTTTTTGCCAGAATTACCTGCCGGATGACGGTCTCTACATCGGTGTCGGACAGTTCCACCGGAACCGTAAAACGCCCCTGGAGTTTTTGTAATAAGGGAGTCCCCGTCAAGGCGTTTTGCCCGGTGGAAACAAAGAGCAAGCGGCTGCCGAACTTCTTACAGCAGGCTTCCGTCACATCCTGGATCAAATAAGCTCGGTCAGCATTATCCCCGATGTATTGCTGCACCTCGTCCAGGGCGATGAGTGTCAAGGGGAAACGGCCATCTTGCGCCAAAGCATCATGGATGGCGTCTTCCATTTCTTTATCTGAAATATTCTCAAGATCGGGATAATTAGATCGTAAAATTTCAAGCATATCCTCAGTCTTGTTGGCCATACCAGGAAAGGTCTCTAATAGAACTTTTGCTATATCGGTAGATGCGTAAAGGTTACTAAGTTCAAAATTCCAATTACTTCCTCCCTTCTCGGTGGCAGCTATAACAGACTCCAGGCGACCTTTTTCCCGCAGCCAGATGAGAAACCGGGCCAATGGATACCGTTCAGGCAGCCCCACTGACTTGAAAACCATGGCCAAGAGAGCCAAGCGCACATTGTCACCCGCCCCAGCCCCAAAGGTACCCGAGGCAGCATGCAGCCCCCCCAGACGCTTACTGGCCGTCGAAAGTTCTTTCAAGGGATCGGCAACCTCAGACGGCAGTCGGGCCAAACCTCGGGCCGTGGCCCCATCCTGAGGGAAGACAAAATCGGTCCACAGAGCACGGAGCATTTTGATAAAGTGAGATTTGCCGCTACCGAAAAAGCCGCTTACCCAAACTCCAGGCTGCTCAGGTCTATCAAGGTTCGCCAAGTAGGTTTCGAGGATGTGTTTCAGTCCCCGGGCATACTCTCCTTCGCAGACGAAGGTTTCCAGCTCGTATCGGAGGGTGCGCAGCTCCTCTGTGGTCCGTTCATCTGTGACGGTCGCCACGCCGTTATTGAGCAGAAGATTTTGATCCGGGTCTTTAACGTAGATTTCTCGATTTTTCATGGCAGTTACATCCCTTCAGCTGCGGTGATGGGCACTGACAGATAGTTCCACCCATCCCGAGCATCCAAAAGCCGGTAATTGTTGTTCTCATGTTCCCCGGGGAAGAAGACCAACAGGCGTCCACAAATATTTTTGGCTACAGTATTGATGATGTCCGAGACCTTCACGAAGCCAAAGAGACTGGCGATACCCATGACGGCCACGACTGAGCTATTGGTGGATTCGTCCCTGGCCAACACTGCGCCCAAGTCTTGGATTAACTGATCACGGAAGTCAGAGAGCAGGATTCCCAAATCCTTGGGAGAGCGAAAATAATTCTCACGATATTTCTGTCCCGCCATCCATTTCGGGAAGCTATCAGTGAGATCAATTACCTGCCATCCATGGCCTGCTTCCTTGGTGGCCAACTCAAACTCTCCAATGCGGGCACGAATTCGACGTTCGTCAGTCTTGTCATAAATGACAAACCAAACCCGTTGAGGTCCTGCCAGGCTTTGGTCCCAAGGCAAGGAAACGAAGCCCTCGTAGCGTTTTACCAGGCGGTCAACCCTGCTCACGGATAAGCTCCTGTTCCTCTTTGGTTAATAAGTCAGGGAAAAGGATTTCAATAACCCCCCCAACATTCTTGTAGACCAGTAGTCCCTGCCGGGATGCGTCAGCAGCCAAATGAGCTATTTCTTCTACCGGGCGATCAAGAAGTTTAACCCAGACCGTGTCAAACAGTCGCTGAGCTCGTTTCCCCTCCAGGTACCCGATGAAGATGGCAAAGGCAGCATTTGCCGGCGTAGCCTCCGGATGAGATCGAACCTTGTGTACTCTGCCGACAAGGTGCCCTGATTGGGTCCAAGATGAGGCGGCATTACGAGCCACCTTGTTCAGGATAGACTGGTTAAACCGACCCTCTACCGAAGGTGCCAGCACTGCTTCGATTTTTCTTGTGGTTACTGTCTCTCCTGGTTTCAGTGGCAATATTGCCGGGGCGGTAAAACGGAGGAGCGGGTCTCGGGCAAAGGCGCAGAGGAAAGCCAGCAAGGGCCTTCCTTCTTTGCCCGCCGTCCAGAAAAACCTCATCGCACGGAAAAGGGGGATGCCGGAGTCCAACCCGTATAACTCGCTCAACCGTTTGGCGCTATATTTCCGAGTGGAGACGGTTCGCTTCCCTAAGATGTTGTTTCTGGTAACTGCGTCAAGGTAGTCGCTTTTTTGGCCGTCCTGCGGTAAAGAGTCCAGTAGCAAGCGCAATTCAGCCAGCATAATGGTGCGGCTGGAATGAGTTCCTCGGTCGCCAATCCGGAACCCGAGGCGCTCCTGAATTTTTCGGTTTTGATCACCCTGCATTGGTTTTCCTTGGGATTATTCAGACCACAGTTATATATGAGTGTCAATGGAATTTAATTTGGTAGATCCCATCACCGGACAGGCTGGGGTTGCTCCGCTTTAATTACATCCCGAAGAATTCTTGGGGAAAATCTCTGGAAGGGCGGTAATTAGACAGGGGCGGGCAGGAGTCACATCCCGCCCTTTGGGTTTCCAGGGGAAAAATCCTCAGGATGCAAGCGGCTGAAATCACTGCCGTGGCAGATGGTGGCGAATAGCGGACGCCGGGAGGCCGGAATCGAGGTTGTCAGGCAGTGGCAGGCTAGTGCGCCACGAGCGCGCTTGGTGTTATAGGGAAAGGCGTGCGCAACTGCGCGAGAGATGGGGGTAGGCCCCCCGGAGCCGGCTTGCAGGAGCAGGCTCCAAATCACCTTAAGCTGCGCTGGTAAAGAGCCAGGGTGGTGAGCGTTAAGGAAAAGTCATGGCTAAAGACCGTGGCAGGTGAGGTTCAGGGAGACGAGCACAAGCGAACCACTGATGAGGTGTCGAAA
>Ga0187849_1002123_pt1 | contig 19504 bp, 26 predicted proteins | sample June2016WEW_4_10_2_FD_132412 | JGI IMG/M metagenome (GOLD analysis project Ga0187849, IMG submission 132412) | Peatland microbial communities from SPRUCE experiment site at the Marcell Experimental Forest, Minnesota, USA - June2016WEW_4_100 | ecosystem: Environmental > Terrestrial > Soil >...
ACACCCGAAGAACTCAGGCGCATCAGAGGTTGGATTGAGGAACTTGCCGAAGGCGAGGTCGGGATCAACAGGGCAGATGCTTTCGGGAAATGGGGCGCCATCTTCTTGAACCGCTTCAAGCTCGATAAACGGGAAGAATTGCTCTCCGCGCAGATGGGCGAAGCAGAAGAGTGGTTCAGACTCCAGCGCGCGATTCAGACACGCGGCCAGAGGAGCAAGGCCCCTGATGAATGGCGACGGAAGCGCATTGGCGCCATCAAAGCAGCGATGAATCAAATGGGCTTCACTAATGAAACCTATTATCCGGAGCTGAGCCGCCGTCTCCGCATGAAGAAGCCGTTCGCGTCGCTCAAGGACCTTACCAAACGGGACCTCGACCGTGTTTACAGCTTGGTTCTCCGAGACGCCCGAGAATCCTAACTTGGGTCCATTGAACCACAATCCCTGTCGCGGGAGAGCGGAGCGATGGGCGTGCCTCCTTGAATGTAAGGCGGCCCAAAGTTACAGGGCAAAGAGACCCTTGAAGGGAATCCGGCAACACGAAGAACAGCTCCATTCGGCGGAGGGAGGCGGAATCCGGCGGGCGTGAAGAGGCTTGGGGGGAGTGTCGCCCTGGCGTCGCGGGAGCGGGAGAGCAAGAGCTCGCCGGGCCGGGAATCTCTCCAGGACGGCTTCCGCTGTCATCGCGGGCACGATGGCCACGACGATGTTGTTGAACTGGACTGTGGCGGCGTCGAGGGTCTTGAGCACCCACAGCCGCTCATCCGGCCAAAGCTTCAGCACCTCTTTCTGTTTCGTTGGCCATTCCTCGACCGGCGCCGGCCAGGCCCACAGGCCGTGATCGATGGCGTCCTTGCGCACCGAATAGAGCGCGTCGTTGGGGTTGTCATCCCCGAGCAATTCGGGCCAGAGCGCCTCCACGCCCGGGTCGCCCCGCCTGAACGGGTGCAGGACGAACTCGCCGCGCGCCGCCAGGTGCGGGCCGTCGACCTGGTCGCCAATGGGGGTGACGTCCGTGTCCACGCCGTTAATCACCTGCCGGGGCGAGATCAGCTCCCGCTTGATCAGCGTTCCGCCGCCGATGGGATCCATCCTGATTCGCTCGAAGCGAAGCCGCCGATGGTGGTCGTGGATGATGCCCGCCCATTGGCGGGCGCTGGCCTTTTGCTTCCAGGTCAAGCGCCGCCCATACATGAAGTCGAAACACTAATCGGTCGGGTTGTCCGGGAGCATTTCGTCCTTCTTCGGCAGACGGCGCGGATGGGCGCATGCTGCCACGAGCGCACCGTCGTCGGATTTGTGGCACTCGCTCGGGGCAGGTGTCAACACCCAAATAGGGGAAATGCCGCAGGCAGTGGTGAAGGGGGGGCGGTATGCCACGGTGCCACGAGGACGCTCGCGGTACAAAGCCGCACGGGGCAAGAGCGTGCGGCTTCGCTTGCGCTTCACCGCACGCTTGGGCACCTGTCAGGTGCAGGTCCCTGCCTGAGTGTCGGGCGCAACGGGTGGATAAGAGCCGCTGAACGACACCGCTAACGTTGGGACGGGTGCCGCCATTGGGGTCCATGCAGATCCGCTCGAAGCGGAATCGCTGGTGGTGGTCGTGGATGATGCCCGCCCACTGCCGGGCGCTGGCCCTCTCTTTCCAGGTCAAGCGCCGCCCATAAACGAAGTCGAAACACCAATCGGCCGGGTTGGGGGACCCGGCCTGGATCACACCACTCGTGAGGGTCTTTGGGTCGGGGATGCCGAGGGCCGACAACGAAGCGGGAACGTCAATTGGCCCATGGTCATTGAGCTTGAGGCCGAGCTGGCCTTCCGGACGGCCAGAAGGCGATCAAAAGCCACGGGATGGTCGCGCTCGCCTCATTTGCTTGACCTTTCTCACGGCGCGAGGCCTACTCGGGCGAGCATTGCGAGCGTGAAAAGGGCTCAAGAGACCGCAGCCCCTGTATCAACCGGGCCAACCCATCCAGCGGCGGACGCCGGTGTGTTTGGGGCCGTCCTGGGTTCCGAACGGCAAGCCAGCGATAAAGAAGTTCTGGTCCTTGAAACGGGAGAAGAAATCGGACACGTAAAGGCAGGAGTGAAAGCATGAGCAAGAGTGAAATTGAGGGGACGAAACCGAAGGTCATCCCAGAGATGCGGGGCGTCGCGGATCTCTCGACCTCACACGTCACGCGTGAGGATGCGGAACTGCTCAACGCCGGCGATGTTCCCGGGCAGATCGGGAACCACGAATACGGGTGGGTGGTCGCCACGCATTATCATGACCGCGCGGAAGAGCTCCTTCAGCACGGGATGTCCCAGTCGTACGTCGGCCTCCTGAAACTCCTGCACAAAAGGGGCTTCCGGTACGCCTTCTTCGACCGGGACGCGGACCAAGTCGCCGGGCTTCCGCACTACGACTGGTGAGAGCGTGCGGGCCATTGAGTCCACTGGCTGTTCTCTCAGCCGGCTATCATGTTGATTCCTGCTGTAGTTTGGTTTTTGTTTCGGGGCCAGGCCTTCATGCCCTGAATCGCCGATTCAGCCCTTGTGATAGCGGCGAACCTTCATGGCCTCTGGCCTCGCGCGGAAAGCGCTGAAGCTGAAAAAGGGCCGAATCGCTGCCGCCCGCCGCCCATGGCGGAAATCGCGGGTGATGCAGCGGAATCGGCCAGACCCCACCAAGAGCAGAAAAGGCGTTGCATGTTGCGGCGCCCGCGGTCCTCGCGCATTGACTGCAACTCGGCAGGCCTGTCGGAAGGCAGGCGTCCACGACCTTCGCGTTCGCTTGAGCAACCTCCCGGAGCAGAAGGGTCCACTCCACCAGGCGGAGGCCAACGCGCCCAAGGGCGGGCCGGCGTGATTCTCAATCTGGGCAATCCTGGCAAACCCGGAAGAAATGGGCGGATTCAACCCAAACGCCTGCGCCGCGGACAGAGCGTACAATTCCTCGACGGACAGGGTGTTGTGCAGACAATCGAGCCGCCGGGCCGGCGGATGTCCTTCGGTTCCACGGGCGACTTCGGCACGAGGCGATTAGCGTCGAATTCGCCCAAAATTTGATCGTCCTCAGGCGTCTCTCCACTGGGGACTAAAGTGCCAAGCCGCTTCTGCCGATAAGCTGCAGGAACAGATGTTCGGGTCTCGACAATTGCAGGCCCGCGGCCTCAGCACACTGCGTGTCCGGCGGAGGACTCATTTTCGCAGAACAAGCGAAGGCGAGCCTCTGCGACACGGTCGACCACAGGTCCCTACCCGTCAGCGTCTCTCCCCTCCTGAATTTGGGCCAATACCCCTGATCGCCGGAATTCGTTCGACCCCCACCCCGGCCTGAGTTTTCTGGAACAATCCCTTCATGAACACACTGCCCTTTCACGGCAACGGTTCCGCAACCACGCCAAAGACCTTAAAAGTGAGGTCGGGGGAAGTCATATTTACAGTTCGTCTTGTCACCGCGGGGGACCGTTACGGGCGCGACTTTTGTCTCTGCTATGATAAAGGTGATCCCCTTTTTCAAGCTGATGATCCATTAGTCGAGTTCTACGATGCGCGGCACCCGACGACTGAATTCGGCTGGTTCATCAGTAGATATTACGCAAGCACGCTTCGCGAGCGCGCACCACGCACCGGGCTTTGCCTTCAAGGGGACGCGAAACACCTGTCATTAGATGCAGAAGCCTTCGCACGCGTTCATCACTGGCTGGCCCAGCATTTGGGGGGCGAACGGTTGTCGGAATCGGCCCGAAGCTGAGTCCGGTCCACACCTCATTGTGGGCGCTCGCCCGCGATTGGGCTCACGGTCTTACTTCCTGCTCGACGTGCCGCACAGGATCATCCACGACTGTTGCTCCAGTTTGATTCCACAGAACGTTGCTCGCCTTCTTTCCCTCGCAAGCCTTGCCGGCCGTTGGCGCCCGCCCGAGGTCTGGGCGCCGATGCGCCGATCAGTCCAACTTCAGTCCAACACTTCGCCGCCGCACGTGGGGTGCAGTGCGCCGCAGGGCTTGACTTCCTTCGGAGAAACGCATAAAGTGCCTGAAAACAAAGGCCCGCAGACGGGTTAGCAGTGCCTTCTAAGCAGAGGGTTCCGTGTCCGAATCGCCGCGGGCACAGTGCTTCTTGCCGAGAAATCCTCCGGCGGACTGCGGCGAAATTCGCGGCGGGACGTCGCGCCCCTGGCGCTCGGACAAGGTTCCCTCAGCTCTGTGAGAGCGTGCCCGCCGAGAGTCAGGCTGAGCGCGAACATCCCCGGCTACCGTTCATCCCTGCTCAATCCCAGCCTCGACCGGCTGAGCGGCTTCAGCATCATTGGCCGCGTCTCGGGCAACCTCGAAGGACTGCTGGTCCTCCAGGAACCGGGACAATTCAAGCATGACTGGAACCAGCCCTACGACCCGGATGATCAGCCGCGTGACAAACCGCTGCGCGGCCTGGCGCCGGACCGAGTTCCCCGGCCCTGAGAGCCGTGCGTTCGCTCGATCGCGCTTTGTGTTGGCTGTCGTTGCCCACCGTCCGGATTCCATCTTCATTGAGGACGCTTTCGGTTATCCGTCCGATACCATAGAGCGCGCGCACGGATAGCGGGCGCAGGAACTGGACTTTGTCCTTCTCCGAGATCAGGGTCAGCCCTTCCGGTTTCTGGTGGTCGCTGGCGATCCTGGCCCGCGGTTTGTTGGCGGCAATACCGATGGTCGCGGTCAGCCAGTAGCACACGTCGGCGATCTTGCAATCCAGGGCCCATCGGAGGGCGTTGAGGGCGTACAGCCGCCGTACCTAACTTGGAGCGACTCTCTTCTGAACCCGCCGCCCACAGACTCGATAGCCGTCTGCCCAAGGATCGGGCATGGTCCCCAACCAGAGCGTGTCTCCAATTGGAGACATCCCGCTGGGCATCACGCTGGCCCAGACCCGCACCAGACGGCAAGCCTTCTGGATCCCATGTCCGTTGCGCTGGCCTGCACGCTTCACGCCCTTTCCCCTTGGCATAGCTACCGCTTTGCTCCGCAACATCGCGAGCGGGCGGTTTCGAGGTCCATGCGGGCGGAATAGAGGAAGATGGGGTTCTGTTGGCCTGATTGCCTGATTGGTAGAAACCGTTCTTGGGTTGACGCAGGGTCGAAGTCGCATAACCTCACGCTCGGGCGGGCACGCTGGATGGTCGACCGCGGCCGGCTATGTCAAGGCCAGTTTGTTCCGGCAGTCGGTGAAGCGGGCCTTTCGGAGCTCGCTGATGCGGAGGTGGTGGAAGCCAGGCCAGCTGGTGAAACCTGAGCGCCGAGTCCGACGCTTTCCCGCCACCCGATAATCCGGACGAGGGCGAGTCGCCGTGCCTCGTTTGTGGCCCGCCATCTGGTGCCCGGGCGTTGGCATCGTGGGCGATTTCTTGGCATCCACCAACCCCTCCCGGAGCGGGTCGCCAATCTTCGGGCTAAGAGGGCGCGGTGCGCCCTCCCAGCGGATAGCACTCGGTGAGAGACAATGCATGTCGTAGCGGCGAATCAGACGCGCGGAGGCACCAAAATTCGCGAGGCCTCCGCAGGAGTGGCCGGAGCACATCAGCCCGCAGTTCCCGCGGAACCCGCGCCAGCTCCCGGGCCGGCGTTTCGGTGGTCAATTTGTCGCCAATTGGCGACATTTCACCGGGCCTCGCGCCGGCCCAAGGCCGGGGCCAGAGGGCAGGCCCTCTGCACTCCATCTCCGCTGCGTTCGGAACCCCAGGATGTCTTCCCGAGGGTGGACCGCTTTTGACCAACCTCATCCCCGATAATCCGGGCAAGCGCCAGCATCGCCTTCACAATCGACTGTCGAAATCCTCACGCTAAGCGGGCAAGCGAGTTTGGAGCGGTCAAGAGGGCGGCGGCGTGGAGGGTTCGTGCTCAGGCGCAGCAAGTTTTCTTTTGCATCTTCTGGCGGCTTGGGTCAAAACCGTAGGCATGACGCTCACCTGGGTAGGCCGCGTAAGTCACCGGCCGGCCATTCGCGCGGGAATCTTCGGGACCGAGCACCAGCGGCTCGGACAACCGGTGTTCACCGCCGCGGACCAGCACCGTGACTGGATGGGTGTTGGTGCCCGATGCGTTCAAGCGGCGCACCGCCTCGCGCTCGCGGACGAGCGTGGCAAAAGGACCGTCGGTTCGATCCGTGTTCGGCTCGGGCCGCGCGCCCGACCAGGCATCGGCGCCGTGCGGCGCCACGTAAAACTCGGTAACGGCGGAACGCACCGGAAGTGCCACAGCGGCGAGAAGCAGTGCCGGGGTGGTCGCCAGGATCAATCGAATGAGCTTCATTTGCCGATGGTGTTATTGATGCAAAACAGCGAGTTCTGGGAACGTACGAAAATGCGGCCCTTGGAAATGGCCGGAGATGCCTTACACAAGCCTTCCAGTGGATTCCGGGCTAGAATCTTGAACTTGCGATCGGCCGCAATCGCAAGGGTCGAGCCGTCTTCGGCCAGGCAGTAGAGACGGCCTTCCGCCAGGACGGGCGAAGCTCCAAAGGCGCCGCCCAGCCGCTCTAACCAGACGACATGGCCGGTTTCGGCCTCGAGGCAGGAGGCAACACCGGATTCCTTGATGCAGAACAACAGGCCGCCGGCATACACGAATGACGGCATGAGGGGCACATTGACCCGCGACTCCCAGGCGATGTGCGTGGAAGTGACTTCACCCTGGCCGTCAGGTCGGATCGCGCGCAGAGTGGGCGCCCCGTAGCCTGACGACGTGAACACGAGGCCGTGCCCGCACACAATCGATGGCACCACGCCTTCCCCGCGACTTTGCACGCTCCAGATTAGCTTTCCGGAACCAGGATCAAAACCCTGTACGACGTCACCGGCGCCGCTGATCAATTGCGCCTTGCCGTTGACGTCAGTAACCATCGGCGTCACATGGGCCTGTCGCGACAGGCCCCGTTTGGCCCGCCACTGCTCCCGTCCGGTGCGCTTGTCCAACGCGGCGATGAAAGCCCCGTCCCAGGCGGTGAGATAGCCAATGTTATTGACATCGGCTGGCCCGTTGCCGTCGAACGGCATAATCAGCAGGTCCCCATAAAGGATGGGCGATGCCGACAGACCATGTTTGCTGACGAACTGGCGGTCGCGCCAACTCCACACGCCGTTGCCGTCCCAATTCGTCGCCACAATGCGACCTCCATTGAAGGCCGCATAGACCCGCCTCCCGTCAGTCACCGGTGTGGGCGTGGCATGGGAATTCTCCGCCAACTTGCGGGGCGGATCTTGGCTGAACACCTCTTTGTCCCAGACAATGTCTCCGTGGACCGCATTCACACAAACGAGATGGCAAGAGGTCCCATCCTGCGACGCCGAGGTCACGAAAACGCAATCCTCAAAGACAATCGGCGACGACCAGCCCAATCCGGGCACTCGAACCCGCCAAGCCAGGTTCTCAGTGAGGCTCCAAGTCAATGGGAGGTTCTTCTCCTCGGAAATGCCTTGGCCGCCGGGACCGCGGAAACCAGGCCAGTTCTCGGCAGCGCAAGGGCAACTCGCCAGGATCGCAATGACTCCTGCCAGCAGCGCCCCGGATTTTGAACAGCGGATGGTTCTCATGGCCGGCGTCTGACAACTTGAATATCACAGGCCAGGAGTCTTTTTCCAGCCTTGATCAGCCCGCCGTCCATTTTTTTCGCCGGTAACTCGGCCGCACCTGCCTTTCAGCGTGCGAGCCCTTGGTAGAGGTCAAAGGCCTCTTTAGGAGAGCGCCGCTCAAAAAGGCGGTCGCCCATAGATTGGCTCGATTATTGAATTGCCGTTGCAGTGGAGCAGCTTCGGCGCGTATATGGCGGCCCCCGGCCGCCGGTCTGGCTGGATGCGGGTGGACCGGCTCTTGGGGGGCTATCACCATGGCCGGGCCTATTGGTTAGGCAAGGCGAACCTGGCGTGGATGGACGGGCACCTTAGTTCCTTTACGCGCCAGCAGACCAACGGTATCATCATGGAGTTTAAGCGGTGAGCCGAACCGATTGCCCTCATGACCAAGCATCCTGACCTGATTCCTTTGCTCCTCGCCTCGGCCAGTCTTTGTTCAGTCTCTGTGTCTCACGCTGGTCAGGCGCCACTCGCCGAGAATGACAAGGGCCCCGATGGCTTAATCGCTTTGCCGGAAGAGGGGTGGCCGCAGTGGCGCGGCCCCCGGCGTGATGGCATCTCAAATGAAAGAGGTTTGCTCGCCAATTGGCCGGTCGCGGGCCCGCGCCTGCTTTGGAAAGCTGAAGGGATCGGGCGCGGTTGGTCGTCCCCCATCGTTACGGGCGGAGCGGTCTTCATAACCGGAGACGTGGGCGCCAACCTGGTTATCTTTTCGTTCGATTTGCGCGGGCATTTGAACTGGAAGAGCACCAATGGCCTGGCTTGGGCGGGTTCCTACCCGGGAGCACGGGCCTGCTGCGCGTATTCTCAAGGGGTGGTGTATCACCTTAATGCCCATGGCCGAGCGGCCGCTCTCGAGGCCCGCACCGCGAAGGAACTGTGGGCCGTGGATACCCTCCAGCGGTTCGGAGGGCACGAGCCCACCTGGGCTTTTGGCGAGTGCCTGCTTGTGGATGGGCCGCGGGTCCTTGTGACTCCCGGCGGGAGCAAGGCCCTCATGGCCGCACTGGATAAGGCCACCGGAGAAACCGTCTGGGCCTCCGAACCAGGCGGGGCACCGACCTATACGTCTCCCATCCTGTTTCGCCAAGGGGGACGCCGCCTCGTGGCCAACTGCTCCGCTGAGCATGGGTTCGGCCTGGACGCGGACACCGGGAACCTGCTCTGGACCGTGCCTTTGGCCAACCCCTACGGCGTCACCTGTTCGACGCCCGTTTATGGGGAAGGATGCGTGTTCTACGTCACCACTGACGGGGTGGGCGGTTCGCTCTATCGCGTGGCACCGGGCGACTCGTGGGCCAGGCTGATTTGGAAAACACCGGTCGACACATTGACGAGCAGCGGCGTTCTGGTGGATGGCGCGCTGTATGCCGGTGGCTGCAGGCGGACCAAATCGTTGCACTGCTTGGACTGGAAGACTGGCCAGGAACGCGCCGTGATGAAGTTGGCCACTGGGAACTCTGCCTTCGCCTCGGTCGCGATGGTTTGGGCCGACGGCCGGCTTTACTGCCAGGTCCAGGACGGCGCGGTTGCCCTGCTCAAGCCCCAAGCTGGCGGGTTCGAGGTGGCGGGCCGCTTCCAGCTGGTGGACGCGCGGAGCGGCGACGCCTGGGCGCATCCGGCTCTGCTTCGTGGCCGGCTCTATCTGCGCTACCATGAAACCCTCTGGTGCTACGACGTCCGCGGACGAGAATGAACAAGTCTCCACCACAGGAGGATCCGCGAGCAATTTGATGTTGAGAAGCATAGGATTGGCCTCCGAGGCCCCTTCTGCTAAAAAGAGGCCTATGAACCGGCTTCAAGTTGCGCTGATGTTCGCCGCGCTCCTGCCCCGGCCTGCCGCCGCCGAAGCGCCTCTTTCCGTGGACCCGCTGACCAGCGAGCGGCAGGAAACCGTTTGCGCGCTCCAACTCAACCCGGAGACCGCCGCCTACAAAATCTGGGGCGGTGGCAGCCAGCGTCGGGCGTTTGCCGATGAGCTGCTGCCCGCTTGTTTCGAGCGAACGCTGGCGATCGAGGAACTGATTACCGACCAGCCCGTGCGCTGGGTGTTCACCGGCCCACGCGCCGGGGTTACCGTCTTCATCGGCACCAATGAGGTGCGTCTGGCGCACCGGTTCTATGATTCGCCAGGGTTTTTCGAGGTCGCGGGCAAGAGCGCCGGCCATCCCGAGTGGCGTGCGCGGGAGCGGGCGTTTGCGGTCACTGGCCGGGTGCCGGGTGCTGCTCCGGTGCGCCATGCGGCACTTGCCCGGCGACCCCGAGGCCAACGCAGTCATCCTGGGCGATTTCAACGGGGGCCAGCCGGTAGGCAGCCGCAGCCGAAGTCAACTGGCCAAAGTTGCCAGTTCGCCCGGCGGAGGTCCGCGATGCGCTGTCCAGGTTGTTTCCGAGGCGTTTGGGTCAAGTGCCACCTGACGGCCCGTCTGAAGGGGTCTGCCACTGACTTTTGGCGCTCAATCGCCGTTAAAGTAATAAAGCCGCCCCCGACCCTGGTCGACGACGGCATAAAACCAATCATCGGCGGTAAAGAGAAGCCCGTTAGTCACGGTGGATACATCAAACCACGGCGGGGGATTCCGTAACCGGAGCGGGATGGTCGTGAAACCGTTTGTCTTGATGACGCAGTTTTCTCCACGGTCTGACTGTTGCTTCATCAATTCGATGGCAAACCGCTGGCACACCTGCGGTGCGGCGTCGAACCGGTAAAAGTAAACCCACGACTGCCAGCCGCTGTGTTCTTCAAAATGCACATTCGCAGCCCCCGGCGGTGGAGGTGGCCTGGGTGTGTGGGTCGTGTGACCGATGAAGGCCACGCAAATGAACACCAACGCGGCAAAGAAACCGATGGCGAGGAGTATGAAGAATCGCTTGTTCATTGGGGTGTAACCATTAATGAGCCATCTTTTTGGATGGTGAAGGGGGTAAGACCAACATGCAATCCGTTTGGTGCGAGCAATCCACGACCACTCGGACAAGACGGAGGCAGCAGTCTCCGTGACTGCAAAGGTCCGGTCGGCACAGGGCTGACGTTTTCTTGCCGTTCCGCGACTGGAACGCGGCCACCGCGGGTTGACCGCTCCCGCTCAATCAAGCAGGCTTTCGCCCAGAGTATGAAAAACGAATTGACTGGAAAAATCGCCCTGGTGACCGGCGGCAGTCGGGGCATCGGACAGGCGGCGGCTTTGGCGCTGGCCAAGGCCGGTGCCGACGTGGCGGTCAACTTCCAGCACCGCGAGGCTGAGGCGCAGGCCGTCTGCTCGGAAATCGATGGCACAGGCAGCCGCTCACTGGCCATCAAGGCGGATGTCTCAAAAGCCGCCGAGGTCGCCCGGTTGGTCGAGACGGTGGAGAAAGGGCTGGGCAGCATCGACATCCTGGTGAACAACGCGGGCATCAGTCGGCCCCAGCCCCTGGCCGAAATCACGGAACAGGATTGGGACGAGATTTTGACCGTCAACCTCAAGTCGATGTTCCTCGTCACCCAGGCGGTGCTTCCGGGTATGCGCCAGCGCAAATGGGGCCGCATCATCAACCTGTCCTCTGTGGCTGCGCAAACGGGCGGCGTCATCGGCCCGCATTACGCCGCATCAAAAGCCGGAGCCATTGGCCTGACGCACTCGTACGCCGCCCTGCTGGCCAAGGAAGGCATCACGACAAACGCGATTGCCCCGGCACTGGTCGAGACCGAGATGATAACCAGCAATCCGAAGGCCCGGCCCGACCTGATTCCGGTTGGCCGATTCGGGACGGTGGAGGAAGTTGCCGATGTGGTCGTCATGCTGGCCTGCAACGCCTACATCACCGGCCAGACCATCAGCGTGAACGGCGGCTGGTACATGACCTGAACCGAGGCGGCGGCACCTCGGGTGGCTGGTTGATGCGCTGCTTCGCAGCCTCACGGGACGCTCTTTCATTCTGGCTGCCCGCTTGTCGTGCGGCCAGTGCTCAGCGTGCCACAGTTGACCGCGCCGCCGCACCTGATAGAATCGCTCACGCACGCGAACCTCCTAAGCGATTATGCCGCTCGCAAAAGATTCCCGAGAGCATCGCCGATACTGGGCGGTTTCTCCAAACGTGATGAACGACAACACAACCGCTGAACAATGGGGAGAGGCATCAGTGCGGCACCGCGCGGCCTTCATGGGATATTGGCCCGACGACGGCGAGCACCCAAGCGGCCCTAAGTTCGCCGGGATGACCGAGAAAGGGATACAGCCCGGCCACATCATTCTCATTGCGAGGCGGCATGATAAAAAACCAGAAATTGTTGGTTTCGGCATAGTGAGCGGCAAATGCGCGAGGCGGCTGAAGAACTTCAAGCCTCCGGGCGATGAGCCTTTCGGGTCTTTACGCTGGATGCGGCCATTCAAACCCTGGAGCCGACCGCCGTCGGGCATTCCCCTTATTGATGCTCTCCGGCACAACGCGGCTTTGGCGGAACTTCATCCCGACTGGAACGACGCTCACAGGAAGGTCTGCAAGTGGATGGAACGTCAACTCGGGAAAAAGAGGCAAGCCGGAGAACAGAGGGGCGTAGCGACCAACTCCGAAGATGAAGGCGACAGGCTAAGGCCAAGTGCGAAGCCCGTCAGTTTGGTTGAGCTACAGGAGAACCCTCAGCTTGACCACGTGGTTCGGACCAAGAGCGACGTTAAAGAGGTTAGGAAGATTGAAGATAAGTTGCTGCACGATTATCGGGATTGGCTGAAAAAGCAGCACCGCAACCTGTTAGCCGCGAAGTACAAGCGGCTTCGGTGCGACGGTTACGAAAAGAGGCGGCACAACCTAATCGAAGCCAAAAGCGCCATCAGCCGAGAGTACATCAGGATGGCGGTAGGTCAGCTTCTGGATTATTCCTTTCAGGGGAAGCAGAAATTCGGCGACCCGAATATGGCGGTCCTCCTTCCGAAGAAGCCCGATTCGGACATTGAACAATGGCTCCAGCATTTGAACATCGCCATCGTCTGGCAGGAGGGAGAGTCGTTTTTTGACAACGCCAGTGGACAATTTTCCTAGCCTCCCCGTCGCATCGGAATCCCCTCTTCTCAATGCCCGCCCGTGACCGTGTAACCGGCCCGGCGCAAGTCCTCCGCCAAATCCCGTTCCATCTGGGCTGCGGCCTCGAACGGCATCGGGTTCAAATGTTCGTAAAGTTCCGGCAGCAAGCCGAGGCCGTAGCGTTTTACAACCCACGCGGCTTTGGTCCCCGCCTTATGGTTGGCGAACCGCTCTTCCGGGCCCAGGCCCGTCATCCCCACGTAGACGCAGGGCTTCTTGGGGTCGCGCTTCAGATTTTCAGAACGGACCTTTCGGATTTTACCGGCGGCGGGGTCGAGCAGGACGACGTAAACATTGTGGTGGTGCTCCGGGTGCTGCTCAGCCAGGAGCTTCCTGAACGTCCGTCGCTTCATTCGGCATCCACCGGGCCTCACTTCAGCCAGACAATGGTGACGCCCTCGTTGGTCGCGCCCAGGTCCGGGTCGCCGCGCACCTCCGGCACTGCTTCGAGCAGGGCCAGCACCCTGTCCTTGAAAATGGAAAAGTCTTCGCCCGCGATGAAATCCTCAATGACGCCCTCCTCTTTGCGCAGCCCGAACGACTTCCGCAACCCGACGCAGAGCTTGCCGCCTGTGCCGGACGAGCCGCAGCCGTGAATCACCTTCAGCACTCGCGCCCCGTCACGCCTGGCCTGCTTGATTTCCGCGATAACCAGCCGCCGCGCCTCATCCAGCGCGGGCAACCTGGCCTCGACGTTGAATTCTCGAATCGCGCTCATTCACTTTCGTTCAGGAGGTCTGGAATCTCCGTCGCCACCCTTCAGCCTTTCCCGCAGCAGTTCTTGTATTTCTTGCCGCTGCCGCAGGGGCAGGGGTCGTTCCGGCCAATCTTCGGCTGCCGGACGAACGGCTGCGGGGGCACGTACTCAACAGGCGGAGGCGGTGGGGGTGAGGGCGGCGGCGCGGGAGGCTCGACTCCCGGCGGCTCTGGGGCCTGGGAGTCCTCTGGGTGAAAGGACACCCACCACTCCATTTCGTTGATGGCGTCCGTGATGAGGGTGCGCCCCTCGCGGCGCCGCGGCTCCGGCTTGGCCACATCTCGCTCAATGCCCGGCAGGTCGGCAACCGTATCATCAATCAGGCCGTCGGCGTACGCCTGCCGCACGTCCGCCAGCAACTCCGGCGCAGGCAGGTCGGCAACAGCGCAGACCAAGCTGTCCCAGGCATACGAGTGCTCACGTTTGAGTCTTCCATGGAAAAGGCTGCGGAGATCCTCAACCACCTCGGCGCGGGGCATCAAACCCGTGTGCTCCAGCACCAAGAAAGCGTTAAGTGCGGCATTGCGCACGAACTCATTGACCTCTTCGCTCTCGACGAGACCGCGCAATGGAGCGGGGTTGCCGTCGTACACCGAGGCGAAAATCTGGCTCAGCCCTTCCGTCACGGTGTCGCCAGCCAGGTCGAACGGAGTCTCACCGGGCGCACTGAACATCTTGACGATGGCGTGGTAGGCGCGTCGTTCGCGGAACTGGGCCAACAGGAATATCGCGAACAGGTGCAGCATGTAATCCTGCCGTGCGGCAAACCCCGTAGGATTCTCCGCCACGGCTTCGAGCACGCGCAGCAACTCGGGCGTTATGGCCTCGCGCTGCTCGATGGCGGCCTGCATGGCCTCCATCGGGAAGCGCCCGGTATAAGGCTCCAGTTCTTTCGAAATTTCAGGAATCGTCATCATTAAACACCTCCCTGCTCACCAACCTTCCCTATCCAGGAAATCCGCAGCCCTCCACAGATACCACGCTGCCGCTGTGCGGTACGGTGCCCATCGGACGCCGTAACGGGCGAGTTGCTCCGGCTCTGGCAACTTGCGCTTGCCGTAGGCGAACTGGAAGCCCTTCCTGACGCCTAAGTCGTGGACAGGCAAAACATCCGGCCTGCCCAGATTGAAGATGAGCAGCATCTCGGCTGTCCAGCGGCCAACACCCTTGATGCTGGTGAGCCGGTCCACGAGTTCAGTGTCAGTCATCCGGTCGCATTCATCGAGTGTCGGGATGTGGCCGTCCACGGCCTTCTGCGCGATGCCCAGGACGTAACTGGCCTTGGGCCTGGACAGCCCGGCACTCCTGAGCCGTTCCGGCGACTGCTTGAGCACCGTCTCTGGCGCTGGGAAGCCGTCGCTGTCGAAGAGCGCCAGGAACCGCCCCAGAATCGTCCCTGCGGCCTGCCCGTTGAGTTGCTGGTGGATGATGGCATGGGTGAGCGACTGGAACGGCGGGAGGTGGCGGGGGCAGAGCTTGACCGGGCCAATGCGGTCAATCAGCCGGGCCATCGGAGCGTCGGTTCGGAGGTGGGCCAGTGCGCGTTTGCTCACCGGGCGACTATCGCGCTTTTGCAGAGAGGACGCAAGGCACGTAACCCTTGATGTTTTGAGAAAGGCTCTTTGACCGCGCCTTCGGGCAGGACACTCTGGCGGGTGCCGGTGGCTCGGCACCTTCTGTTCCTCCCGGCGGGCCTGGACAAACCACACGCCATCCGACAGTCTCACCGAATGAACAAGCGGTCTTCAACCAAAGCGAGAGCGAAGCGGCAGACGGACCCGTACCTGCCCGAACTGGGCACAATCTGGCCGACGGTCCTGCGGGCGTATGACGCCTTCAAGCACCGCAAGCCCATCATTGAGTTCCAGGTTCGGCAAAAGGTCGTCCTCGCCTACCCGGCCCTCGCCTACATCAATGACTTGACCGACTCGACCCGAGAGCAGGCGCGGCGAACGTACAGGGAGGCCGTAGCTGCGGGCAGGTTTATGGTCTTTATACGCGATACGACCAGACGGGTTTTCAGGTCTTATGTTTTTGCCATAGAGGAACCCGAGGAGGATGATTCCGAGAGCACGGTATCGTGAGTGAGGAGATGCTCGCTGAAAGTGGAGCCTATCCAAGAGCAAGTCGGTTGGTGGTGCGCTAAGGTTGTTGGGATTTCGGACGCTGGATAGTCGGCCCGCCTGAGCGTCGAGGTGCAAGCTGCTCGATGTGGCACGAGCCGCCTTGAGGGGCGGCTGCGGACCACTTTCCAACGCGCGGTCAACCTTCGGTGCCCGGCTTTCTGGACGCATTGGCCAGGCGACGTGGCCACCTGCTGGAGGACCTCCACGCGCGCTTGTTTCCAGACTCAGTCAAGGCCGCGGGCACTCCTCCGGTGAGCACGCGCCCTTGACGAACAATGGTCTGGGCATTCTTGAAGGCACAGGCATTCACGGTTGGCGAGGATGGCGTGTCATTTCGCCGGAAGAAAGACAAGCGAAGTACTCGGAAACGCCATGCACATGCCGTGGCCAAGCAGGCCGAGCGGCTGCCCCGATCCTCTCACCGCACGAAGAAAAGCTGCTCAGTTTTGTCGCCTCAGCCTCCGAGATTGACCCGACGCCACTGGAAACCGGGAGGCCGAAGCCCTGGGCGCGTTTGGCAGGCTCCAACCGGACCCGCAACTGCCGGGCCCGCGGCTCGGAGCCGCGAGGGCCCTGCTTCGGCAAGGTCGGGCGGAGGAACCGCAGGCTCGGCTGGAAGGACTCTTCAGGCAAGCGGGGCAGATGTACGCCTACAACGTCCACTTTGGTGGCCATCGTAGCGTGCTGGTTTACCCCTCCGCCGGCCTGCACCAAGTCCCCGCCGACCAGCCCTACGCTCACTCCGAGTCACTGCCGCCCGGCCACAGCCGCAACTGCGCCACATTCTACCTCGACCTTTTCGACGCTCAAAACCGCCTGCGCAGGGACATCGGGCACGACTTGGTCCAAAGGGCCATCTTTGAGGCCGGATAATGCCGCGCCGCCCCGCCCACTCCCCGTCGCGGGATTTTGTCTACCCAAGCGGGAGAATGGCTACACCCAGCCGAAGGGCGCAAGTCGCTCGTGAGTCCCGAGTCTCGTGCCTTTCCGAATAGCTAAAAGAAGGAGCTGCATTGCTGCGGTCTGCAGACGGGGCTTGCGGCTGAGGGGAGAGGTCGCAACGGCGTGGAGATCCCCCTGGACTGGATTTCCAGGTCCGGTCGCTGTCTTCAGCGGGGTGCGGGATGGTCGCGGGCGAGCAGGTCTTCAGCCCTCGCGAGGAGATCGCGCTTGGCCACCTGGTACATCGGCCCGCGGGCTCCCTCGTATTCGCAGTTGATTGCCGCGAGCGCCTGCCCAAAACGGATCCCTCGGGTGATCTTGGCCTCGGGCAGGGACATGAAGTTTCTCCTCCCCCTCGCGCACAGCCGGGCGATTATGCCGGCGCTGCACCAGTCGCCGCAGCCGGTGGCATCTCTGAACTGGCGCACTGGGAACGCGCCCAGCTTTCGCCATGGCCCTGGGATATCGGTCGCGAGCTTCAACCGGTAGCGGAGGCCATCGCCGCCGAGCGTTTGGATCTCCAATCGGGGAGACCTGCTGGCGGGGTTGCGCGGGGGCTTTGGGATGCGGTCTGCCGAGTACTTGACGATGTCGGAAACGGCGAGGCATTCCGTGAACATCGAATCGTCCTTGCAGGAGGATGGTTCAAAAAACGCCACCGCCCCGCTTCGCCGCATGGCGGTCGCAAGCACCAGCGAACTGCGTTCAGCGCGGTCGAAGTAGAACACCTTGGCCGCGGGCAGATCGGGGGTGATGCGTTCGGCATAGGACTTCGGCAGGGGCCGGTAGCGCGGCAACCGGTCGCCCGATACCGGGTCCTTCCACTCGAACCTCGATCTATAGAGCCCGTTGCCGTCTTCGGCGAGCCGGAGTATGATTACCGGCGTTACGCCGGTCGTTTCTCTGGCGACGAAGTCGGTATTGACGCGGCAAAACTCCAGGTCATCAAGCAGGCGCTGAGCCGTTCGGTCGGTGCCAAGACGCGCGACCGCGTAGGACTTCCAGTCAAAAAAGGCGAGGATCGCCGTCACGTTGCCGCACGAGCCCCCGGCATATTCCTGGTTGGCCCTCACGCGCTTCCTCCCGATGAGGAGTTGGTCCAGGGCGAAGAGCCCCGCCCCGACCGAAACCGGTGCCGCGGGGTCGGGCTGAATGTTCCGGGCGGGTCGGCAACGGGTCGTGTTCATCGGTTTCAAGAGTTACGCGCGGTTTCTATCACCTGGCCCCACCCCCGTCGAGAACATTTTCTGCAGCTTCACTCCGCATACGCCTCACCGCACAACCAGACATGCCTCAATATACCTTCCTTGCACTCTGTTTCAACGGCGGAATCCGCTTCGTACCCGATCGACTCGACCATGGCGACCGGGAGGCCCTTCTCTATGGCGGCTAGCATTGCGCCGAGCGACATCATTTTGTTGCCGAACGGTGAGAGGACGACCTGGGAACCTCCGAGGTTTTGGAAGATTCTGTGCCGGTTCTCGCACAGGGCCGAGATTGCCCGGTAGGAATCGAGCGGGTCGCTCTGCGCCGCGTAAAGGAAATTGCGATGGTCGGCGCGCCACGTGGCCAGGTGCTCGCGGTATTCCTCCACCAAGCAGTCGGGAAGCCGCGGGTCGGAGCAGGGGAACGGGACGATTGGGCAGACGTCGATCGGGGTGTCCGTGCGCTGGATGAACTGGTATATCTTCGCCAAGGGGTCGCGTTCGCCCGGGGACAGCGTTGGGATCCAGAGGAGGGCTTCGCTTTCGCTTCCGTCGAGGGACCGCGTGCCCTTGAAGCCGTGGAGCATCGAGGCGGTCTCGGCAGGCACTCCGTGGATATTGTGGTCAATCCCCGGTTGCTCTGCCGCCAGCAGGTGAAGATTCAGCCCTGGAACCGCGCCCCTCCCGAAAGCATTCACCAGGAAAGCGACGACGGAGAAGAACACCCCGCAAGAGAGTGCGCTTATGTCGACGTATATATCCGTGAACGCTGGGTAATCCAGGGCGCCGATGGCCTCCAGCGCCCGTCTTCCGCCGACGGCCGTCACCCCGTCCGCGAAGATGTCGATCCTTGGGAAGGTCGCCTGCGGGAGCAGCCCTCGGATTGAGGCCTCGTTCGCGTCCGCGCGCTGCCGCAGCAACGGTTGATCGAGAACGCGCTCTTCTCGGAAGAACAGGCCGTCCACCCGGCAGCCTCGGAGTCCGCTGAACTTCCGTGGCACGAGCGTCGCCCTGGGATCGAAGCCGGCGCCGCCGATCAGGAGGCAACGCCTCTTCTCCACGTTCACGTAGCCGGCGAGGAAGCTGTCGAACTCGGTCGCGTCTTGGACGACGCAGGGATCCCAGCGGAGCTTCATGACAGCTCCTTCAAGTGACGCTCCAGCTCTTCCGCGGTACCTTCGACGAAGCCGCCGCGCTTGAAGGGGAGCTTGGACCGCACGATGAAAACGCCCCCGAGCTCGAGCAGACACCATCGCTTGTCCTTGCACGGTGTGTTGGGAACCAGGGTGATAGCGTTGTAGGCCACTGCGCATTTTAGGACGTTCGCGAGCAAGGCATAATCGTTGCCTATGCGGTGGAAATCCTCTTGGACGAGTCCGTAGGCGTTCGCGCCGTGACCGAGCGGCGCGTTTGGCTCCAGGGTGCGGGTCACGCACTTTTCAGCGATCCAGGTGGAAAGCGCATGCACTAGGCGATGTTCCGGGAAGGCCCAGGCGTCGACGATCATGTTGGCGCGCTCGATGAGCAGCTTGTGCTGCTCACGCGCCTGGATGGCGCTGGGTTTCTGCTTGATCAGCAGGTTTTCTGCGGCTTCGACGATGTGGGAGGCGAGGTGCAGGAAGGTTTCGGCATTTTCAGATGCTGCGTCGCTCAAAGCGTCGAATCCGCGGTAATACGGCCTGTCGTAATCGTGCAGCAGATGCATCTGTGCGCCATCGTACACGCCGAGGTCGGCTTTCAACGGCTTGGAGGGCTCCGGCCCTTCCTCGTTGGGAAAGAGCGAGGTCTGGGGCGTCCGCTTGGCGTAGCGGTGGACCAG
>Ga0187849_1002128_pt1 | contig 19489 bp, 15 predicted proteins | sample June2016WEW_4_10_2_FD_132412 | JGI IMG/M metagenome (GOLD analysis project Ga0187849, IMG submission 132412) | Peatland microbial communities from SPRUCE experiment site at the Marcell Experimental Forest, Minnesota, USA - June2016WEW_4_100 | ecosystem: Environmental > Terrestrial > Soil >...
AAATTGCAACGCATGATCGGGATGTTCGATCACCACCTCGTGAGCACCCAGGTTGCGCATCTTGTCGTAAAGACCCTCCGCTTGTCGCGCCGGGTCTCCTTCAATTTGGTAAACAGGATTGCGGTGCGGAATGACGCGAACTTGCCAGCTCGCTGGGGCCAACGGATACACATAAAGATTCGGCGGGCACAGCGCTTCATGGCCGGGGCAAATAGGACAGATTCCACTTCGGGCCCAACTGTCCTCGGCCTCCTGTTGTATCACCCAGCTCTGCGTAATCGGGTCTCTTCTGAGTTGCATAAAACCCTCATCACGGACAGAATTTCCGTGCCTCGTTCGATTCCACCGTAGGAGGCGCCCAGACAGCGCCGGGAGAATTCAAGGGGTAGTAGGTCAGTTTGCTGTAGCGGCGCTCGCAGCCTGCCCTAACGCAGGACGGGAGCGCCGGAATCTGTTGAATCAAAAGCCGGCGGTCAGAGGCCGCCGCCACAAGAAAACCAAGCTGACCCACTACCATTCAAAGAGCTCCCGATCGAAAAGTCTCTCGGTCATAAACCCCCTTCGACGCCTGCTCAGGCTGCTCTCGCTTCCGATATCATAAGGTCTTCAAGGTCTTTCCGGCAAAAATTCCCTGCCCTAACCTTCCAAGCTGGAATTATACGCCAGCGTGCCGCTGTGCAAGCCGACGGAGGTGAGCCGCCAGCTCCCACCAGTCCCGTGGGGAGATCGGATCATCGGCCATCGGGTCATCGGCCATCGAGCCGTCTGGTGATTGAGCAATTGAGTGATTGCAAACGAAACTCGAAAATCGCGGGTGGCGCACACATTGCTTTTCATGTATGCGCTCCGGCAACACGCGCAACATCTCGGTGCATGCGTCCTAACCCTGGCCTGTCCTGGCTTCTTAACGGTCGCCGACACAAAAGGCAATGTCGGCGCCACCCGCGCAGAGCAAAGGAGGTGTTAGGTTCCAGGTGCCATGGACGGGACTCGGGACTCGGGGCTGGGTTTTGGGGGTTTTCCCCGGCACCTAGCCCCCAGCACCTAGCCCTGACACCTGATACCTGACCCCTACTCTGCTGTTCCCTCCCTCGGAAATCCCCGATCCCGGGACACCGTTTCCTGCCGGCAGGAAATTGGGAAGATAATCCGACACGATTCTTCCTGCGGCCGGACAATGTGTACCTATCTGTCTGGCCTATCGGAGCACACATGCTAGCCTCTAGTGTGGAGAACTGTGCCCGCGTGGTTTCACGCAGTACGGCTAGGTGTCAGGTGCCAGGGGTCGGGTGTCAGGGCTAGGTGCTGGGGGCGGGGTGAAGGCAGTAGGCAGTAGACGGTAAACGGCAGACAGCATGCCGACTCCTGCCTTCTAGCTTCTAGCTCCTAACTTCTAGCTTCTGGCTCCCGAACGCTGACTGACCACTACCCACTCTCCACTATCCACTGCCTTTTGGAGGTTTTCAATGTCTTTGGTAAAAAGCCCGCGAATGACCGAGAGGAAGGTGGCCGCGATTCGGCGGAACCAGAAGCTTTCCCATGGTCCGGCGACGGCCGAGGGCCGCGAGCGCATCCGCGCCGCCCACCTGCGCCATGGGTTTTACGCGCCGGCGGAGGAGGTGGCGACGCGCGCCCTGGGCGAAGAGCCGGTCCACTTCCATGAACTGCTGGAGGGACTCTGGAAGAAATATGACCCCGCCGATGCCGTGCAGGAGGGACTGGTGATCCGTCTGGCGCGGGCCTGTTCGCCAGGTCCGCGGCTCTTAATTGGAGATGTGGTAAGTCTTCAGTTGTCAGTTTTCCGTTGCCAGTAATTACTGCGTCGAGGTGGCGAGGCTACTGAATCTAAATGCGTTCTTCCCTTTGTCGCCGCGTCGACATAGGAACTGGGGGCGAGCGGGTGAAGGGAGGAACGGTTCCCTCGATAAGGCGTTGGTGAACGACATTGCCGCTAGAGCTTCTTGCCCTTTCAAGCCCGATTCCAAATTCAAGGTCAAGCAATTCGCACTTATGAAGGGCTTTACCAGCTTGTCAAGTCTTCCATCAACTCGAGGGTCAGCCAACCTTCCTGGGGGAGGACCTGGAGGGGCAGTCCGCTCATCCAGATGGAAACCTGCAAGCTGATCCGCTCGTGCGGCATAACGCCCAGGATACTGTAATCGAGCCGGAGTTCGAAAATCTGGCGAAAAGCCACTTGCACCTGGTCACCGGTCCCCAGAGGCAGCGGCAGGGCTTCCCCGCCCTTCCAAAACTCCACGGCCTTCACGCCCCCCTCGCCGATCGTCGCGTGCAAACGGGCAGGGGTCTCGCTGTCAACATTGACGCGGATTTCGAAGTCGGGATGAGCGCGCAGGAAGGTCTCGCCCAGGTCCACTCGGATATAGACCGCCTTATCGCAGTAGCCGTAATACAGCGCTTCCACCAACTGGGCCACGCCGTGCATCGAACCGGAATGGTAGTCCGGCTGGCATAGCCCCGCCCCCATCCATTCGAAATAGGTGGTGACCCGGCCATCAATCGTGGGGTGAATCTGCGCCGAGGGCGCCACCGTTCGGGCATGCACGCGTGGACGCTTGATGGGCATTGCCAGCTCATCCGTGGGCGAGGCCCCCAGCAGTTGGTAGATGTTGCTCAGGTGCTTGCGGTAGAGCAAGTCGAACTCTTCGTCGTTGGCGGTGGAGTGCTCCGGCCCGTACCACCAGCACCAGTCGCTTCCCTCCGCCACCCACAGTTCCTGCTGCGCCAAGCGGCGGTTTTCAGGTGTCACCTGGGGACTATCCGCGTGCTGCGCATAAAAATCTCGAGCCTCGCTGAGCAAGTCCCACGCGCGATTGTCCTCATCCGCGCCAATCCAGATGTCGAAATTGGCGTTGATCCACGAGCCGGGAACGATATGCGGTAGGGCGCCCGGTTCGGTGAGCTTCAGCGCCTCGCTGGCCGTCACGGCGCGAAGTTCCGGGTCCGAGGCGATGCGCCCGTAAAATGCCTTCAGGAATTCCCGCCCGTTGCCGGGGTAATACTCCCAGGCGTTTTCCCCGTCCAGCATGATGGATACGACCGCGGGCCGCTGGAGGTTGCTCCGTCCTGCCGCTTTGATCCGTTGGTGCAGGTCGGCCGCGGCCGCCTGGGGGTCCATACGGGAGTAGACAAAGCCAATCAAATCGGAAAGCTGGTGGTCACGGAAGAATAGCGAGATGGGCTTCCCACCCGTCGCGAAGGCATGGGGGCGATAGAGTTCTTCCCCGCCTTGCAGGGTGCCATCGCCGCGCCGGTAAAATCCCATTTGCTTGGTCCGCCCCAGGACGCCTTCGTCCGTCACCGCCCAGACAAAACCTTCCTCGGCGGCCAAGCGCAGAACCTCATCGGAAACGCTGCCTTCGCTCGGCCACAACCCTTGGGGCCGGCGGCCAAAAACCCGCTCGTGGAGCGCCACCGCTCCCCGCAACTGGTCGCGCGCATCCTCCGGATGGCGGAAGCGGCGGCGCGGCAGCTTCACCCCTGGGTGCGACTCCTGCGCGATCGCCGTGTCGCAGAGCAGAGGCAGGATGGGGTGGTAAAAGGGGGAAGTGGAAATCTCGATTTGCCCGCGCTCGGCAGCCGTCCGATATTCTTCCAGTGTCACATTCAATAACTCTAATTCTTTCTTGCGAACAATCGTCTTGTCGCTTTCGCTGTAACCCCTTCCCTTCTTCACCAAGCGCACCACTTCGGAGTCGCCCGCCAGGAAAATCTCGTCGAACCATGCCACCTGCGAGAGCACCTGAAGGTCAACAATATCCTGGGGCGCGAACAACTTTGCCGCCGTAGCCGAGCTGGATTTCTGTGACTTCTCCCACAGCTCGCGGAAGCGCGGGTAACGGTTGAGCAGATTGTCGCGATTGATCTGAAAGGCGGAGGCGAGCAAGGCCTCGCGGTCGACCGCAGCCATGTCGCTCGCGGGCTTGAAGGCCAAATCGTAGGCGGGCTCATGCGCCGTGTCGCGGGCGTAATCCTCAATCTGCAAAACGAGGGAGGGTACCAGATTGAACGTGGCGTGGACGGAGGGGAAATCCCGCATGACCGCGGCCATGCCGTAGTAATCCTTCAGGGAATGCAAACGCACCCAGGGCATGGTGTAAACGCCCTCCGCCAAGTCCTGGTAGAAAGGCTGGTGCATGTGCCAAAGGAGCATGAGGTAGGTTGGAGGCATGAGGCTCGTCGAGGCCAATTCCTTTACGCAGTCGAAATCGGTGTGCTAGCATAACACGGGGCGGCCCGATAGGTAACCGATCGAATGCTCCCGCGAGCCGCTTCCCCTGATCGAACTTATGCGGATTCTGACCCGCTACATCCTGAAAGAGATTCTCTCCCACTCCCTGCTGGGGCTGCTGGTCTTCACCTTTGTGGTCTTCATCAGCAAGTTGGGCAACCTTCTGGAACTGGTGGTGCGGCACAATGTTCCCCTGCGCGACATGGCGACGCTGTTCCTTCTGCCGGTGCCCCAAATCCTGATGATGACCATCCCCCTGGCCGTGATGGTGGGGACGCTCATTGGGCTGAGCCGCATGGCTGCGGATGGCGAGGTCATCGCGGTGCGCGCCTCAGGGATCGGACTTGCCTGCTTTGTGCGCCCCGTCATGCTCCTGGCGGTAACGGGCTGGGCGGTGACCCTATGGATGGCCCTATTCCTCGCCCCCCAAGCCATGCGCAAAATGAACCGCATGGAAACCGGGCTGGAAGCCAGCCAGGTACCCTACGAGATCCAACCGCGCGTGTTCATCGAGCAATTCCCCAATCTACTGCTTTACCTGGAGGATGTAACCAGCTCCCGGTCAAGCTGGACCCACGTGTTTATCGCCGATCTGACCCAGCGCAACCAAGCCAAGGTTACGTTAGCGGAAAGCGGAGTGCTTGTCAACGAAGCCGCCCGCAACCGCTTTGTGCTGCACCTTGAGCAGGGTACGACGCACGACTACGATCCACAGCGCCCGGAAGAATACTCCATTGCTTCCTTCACGGATACGGAAATTCCCATCGACATTGAGAAGGGGGGCACGGAGGCGGCAGAGCGCAGCTCGCCACCCTATCTCAACGTCACCCAGCTTTGGCAGCGCATTCACCAGCCCCGCGATCACCAGCCCGCCCTGGTGGAGTTGCATTGGCGCTTTGCCTTGCCCGTGGCGGCTATCGTCCTGGCGCTGGTGGGCATCCCGCTGGGAATTTCCACGCGCAAGGGCGGCAAGTCCGTGGGCTTGATGCTCAGCCTCCTGCTGTTTTTCGTGTACTACATCCTGATGGCCTTCGGCCGGACCTTTGCCATGCAGGGGCACGTCTCACCGATCATCGGGCTCTGGTTGGCCAACGTCCTGTTTGCCCTGGTCGGCATCTTCATGCTCTCCAACGTTCACCACGTGCGGACTCGCCTGTTGGGCCTCCAGGATGCGTTCGATGACATCGTGAAACGCTGGCAGCAATGGCGCGCTCACCGGAGCCATTCGCCACGCCCCTCCGCCCTACCGGCGCCGGCCAAAGTCGGCGGGCGATTCCTGCAAATCCTGGATATCTACGTCATCCGCGGCTGGATCTTCTATTTCGTCATCCTTCTCATCACCTTCACGGATGTGTACATCATCTTCGATTTCTTCCAGGTTTTGGGTGACATCGTGCGCAACCAGATTTCCGCCCGAGTGGTGGTGGATTATTACTGGTTTCTCCTTCCCCAGGTGGTTTACCTGATGCTGCCGCTCAGCATCCTGGTGGCAACCTTGGTAAACTTCGGGCTGCTGACCAAAACCAACCAAGTCACCGCGATTAAGTCCGCCGGGGTCAGCCTCTACCGGCTGTCGGTCCCCGTGCTGGCCGTGACTGCACTGCTCAGCGCGGGCATGTTTTTGTTTGCCGACCGGGTGCTGCCGGAAACGAACCAGCGCCAGAACGGCTTCCGCAATCAAATCAAGGGCAAACCCGCGCAGACCTTCTATCGGCCCGGTCACCAGTGGATTTTCGGGACCTCCAGCCGCATCTACAACTACACCTTTTTCGACCCTGACCAGAATGTCTTCGCCAACTTCTCGGTGTTCGAATTCGACCCCGCTACTTTCCGCATGACCCGCCGTTTGCAAGCGGCACGCGCGTTTTGGGAAGGATCGATCCACGGCTGGATCCTGGAAAACGGGTGGGAACGGGACCTGACTGGCGACCGGGTTACCGACTACATGCCGTTTTCGGTGGCGACTTTCAAGGAGCTGACGGAAGAACCCGGCTACTTCAAAAAGGAAGTCAAACCGTCGGAACAAATGAGCGCGATTGAATTGCGCCGCTACATCGCCGACCTCAGCCAGAGCGGCTTCGACGTCGTCCGGCTTTCCGTACAGTTTTACCGCAAGTTCTCCTTCCCCCTCATCGCCTTCGTGGTGACCCTCATCGGAATTCCCTTCTCCTTTACCATGGGCGGCAAGGGCGCTCTGACCGGAATCGCCTTAAGCATCGGAGTTGCCATCGTTTATTGGTCAATCTCCAGCCTCTTCGAAGCGATGGGCAACCTCAACCAACTTCCCCCCGCCATGGCCGCTTGGTCACCGGACATCCTTTTCGGCCTGGCAGGAACCTACCTGTTGCTCCGCCTCAAGACCTAAGGGCAATACGGGTGACGAGTGGCAAGTGACCCGCAAGGGTGAGAAGGTTCCAGGGTCGAACACGGATCGGTAGTGGTACAGTTTGATGTAGAGGCGGCTTTATGCCGCCAACTGGCGAGGTAAACTCGCCGCTACAACATCAAACTGTACCACTACCACACGGACCGGTTTCCTTGACAAACCGTAAATAGAGCGTATTGGAGGCAAAAAGAGTTATCAAATGAAGTCGATGTGGTGATAAATCCAGGCAAACGTATTGTCGCACAGACCGACCAACAAGTGCGGGTACCGGAAACTCCAAATGTGCGAGGCAAAGCAGCCGGGGAAATACCGCCAGGAACGAATGGAGTCATTGGTGACAATCAGAACGTGATCGTCAAAGACAAACCCCAAGTCGAGCGTGGCCGCGTAGGTGAGGAAGGTCGCGGCCAGAATAACAGCCGACAACAGGGCGTGCGCCCAACGGGAGTCGCCAGCCCAGTGCCGTTGCCATTTGAGTTGCTGAGGGGGATCCTTGGCGTGCATGGTTGATGCCCAATACCATCACAAAGCGACGCGGGCTGTGCACAGTTTCTGCCTTGCGAAAACCCAGGAACGCATTGTATTCCGTTGGGGCGTGGATGCGCAGCTTTGGAGTGTGGCAGCTTGCTGCCGCTTTGCCGTCAGCCAGCTTGCTGGCTGGGAATTGTGCTCTCGTGTGAAATTCCCCGAGCAAGCTCGCGGGGAAAAAAGCGGCAGCAAGCTGCCACACTCCAAAGCTGCGCACGCCCGCTCGAAATGTCGACGCGTCGACCTGGGCGAGCGCGGCGGCAAAAACAACAGATGCCCGACTGAAGACGGCATGTACGTTTGCCGACCCTCAATCTGCCGCACAGACGCCCATGCGTCTTCGGTTCGTCACCAAAGATGAAAATCATCCGGATGGTTCCCCTCCTTGATAAGGAGGGGGCAGGGGGTGGTTGACCGGCTCGATTTGTCCTGTACCCCACCACCCCCCAACCCCCTCCTCAGCCGGGGAGGGGAGTTGTTTTCACGACAGCCTAAGAAAAATAGGCCACCAACCCCATAGATATCCGTGGCCTCAAAGAACTAATTAAAGTTATACTTTAAATCAAAAACTTCACGGCCCAACCACCGACAACACGACCGTGGCCAAGCTCTGGAACTAGTGCCTAATTGCATTCATAAGCCCGATTATTTATGGCTCCGGAAGGGCGGGGCTTTAGCCCCGCCGCCCCTGCGCAGCGGGTTGAACGGGCCTTCAGGCCCTGAAGCCACATCGCTTCAGGGGCTAAAGCCCCTAAAATCAACCCGAGTTCTACGACGGGGCTAAAGCCCCGTCCTTCCGCTCGGCGACAAATAGTGTCACTCATTTCTGCAACTTGGCACTAGCCGACCCGGCGCCCGGCTACGCCGTCGTGTAGGCCTTCTCCATCTGCTTCTTGACAGCCGCCTGGGCAGCCGCCAGCCGCGCGATAGGCACGCGGTAGGGCGAGCAGCTCACGTAGTTCAACCCCGCCTCGGCGCAAATCTCGATCGAGGAAGGATCGCCACCGTGTTCGCCGCAGATTCCCACCTTCAACTTTTCGCGAGACTCGCGGCCTTCCTTGGTGGCCAGCTTCAGCAGGCGGCCCACTCGCTTCGGGTCGAGCTGGGCGAATGGGTCCGAAGGCCAAATCTTCGCCTTCACATAGGCGTTGATAATCTTGGCGCAATCGTCGCGGGAAATCCCGAAGGTGGTCTGGGTCAGGTCGTTGGTGCCGAAGCTGAAGAACTCAGCTTCCTGCGCGATCTCGCCTGCCGACAAAGCGGCCGCTGGCAGCTCGATCATGGTACCCACCAAGTATTCGACTTTAACGCCTTTCTTTTTGAAAACTTCCGCAGCGACGCGGTTTACAATCTCTTTCTGCGCGATTAACTCCTTTACATCCCCAACGAGAGGGATCATTACCTCAGGTTTTGCTTCAATCTCTCGCTTCTTGCAATCGCAGGCCGCTTCGAAGATAGCCCGCGCCTGCATCTCGGTGATTTCAGGGTACATAATACCCAACCGGCAGCCGCGCAACCCGAGCATGGGATTGAATTCATGTAGTCCTTCAACTACTTCCAGTATCTTCTTGAGCTGTATGATCTTAGGACTTCGCTTCTTCGTCGCTTCCAGCGTCGCGATCTCCACCATCAACTCTTCCCGCTTGGGCAGAAACTCGTGCAGCGGGGGATCGAGAGTGCGGATGGTAACCGGCAGACCGTCCATGGCTTTGAACAGTCCATAGAAGTCCTTGCGCTGCATGGGCAGGAGCTTGGCAAGGGCGGCGCGCCGCTCTTTTTGGTACTTGGCCGCTTCCTTCGGATCCGGAGTCTCCTTGCAGGCCATGATCATTTGTTGAACGTGCGGCAGCCGGTCCTGGGCGAAGAACATGTGCTCGGTGCGGCAAAGGCCAATGCCCTCGGCGCCATACTCGCGCGCCTTCAGGGCGTCACGCGGGATGTCGGCGTTCGCGCGCACGCCCAGTTCTCTCGCCTCGTCGGCCCACGTCATGAATTCGGCGAAGACGCCGCTGTGGGGATCAGGCTCCACCAGATCGGCCTTGCCCAGGATAACGCGGCCCGTGGACCCATCGAGCGAGAGCCAGTCCCCTTCCCTGATAACAATCGCACCCACTTTGATCGTTTTGGACTTTTCGTCCACTTCCACGTCGCCACATCCTGCAACGCAGGGTTTGCCCATCCCGCGCGTCACCACGGCGGCGTGCGAAGTCATGCCACCACGCGACGTGAGAATGCCCACGGCCACTTCCATACCGTGAATATCGTCAGGCACGGTTTCAGCACGCGCCAGTACTACGGGAGATGCTTTCCCTTTGATGACCGCCTCATCGGCGGTAAAGACGACGCGTCCCACTGCCGCGCCGGGCGATGCCGGCAGGCCTTTGGCAATCACTTTCAGAGGCTTCTTCTCATCGAGAACGGGGTGGAGCAACTGGTTCAACTGCTCGGGCTCGACGCGCAGCAGCGCCTCGGTGGGGGTCAGGATGCCCTCCTTCACCATGTCCACGGCGATCCGCACGGCCGCGGGCCCGGTGCGTTTCCCGTTGCGGGTCTGGAGCATGTAGAGGCGGCCTTCCTGAATCGTGAACTCGAAATCCTGCACGTCCTTGTAATGCTGTTCGAGGCGCGTGGTGATTTCATGAAGCTGGTGGTAAACCTCGGGCATGATATTCTCCAACTCCTTAATCGGGATCGGAGTGCGCACGCCCGAGACAACGTCTTCGCCCTGGGCGTTCATCAGGAACTCGCCGTAAAACTCCTTGGCGCCGGTGGCCGGATCGCGCGTAAAGCCCACGCCCGTGCCGGAGGTTTCGCCCATGTTTCCGAAAACCATGGCCTGGACGTTCACGGCCGTTCCCAAGTCATCGGAAATCTTGTTCAGGCGGCGATAGGTTTGGGCGCGGGGGTTGTACCAGGAGCGGAACACGCCCTCAATCGCCATGTTCAATTGCACCTGCGGGTCCTGGGGGAAGTCCTTGCCGGCTTCCTTGCGCACTACCTTTTTGTAATCGGCGATGACGGCCTTTAGGTCCTCGGCCGTCAGGTCGGTGTCAAGCTTCACGCCCCTCTTCTTCTTCAGGCCGTCGAAAACGTGCTCGAACTTATCCTTGGGGATTTCCATCACCACGTTGCCGAACATCTGGATGAAGCGCCGGTAGCTATCGTAGGCAAAGCGCAGGTTGCCGCTCTTTTTCGCGATGACCTCTACCACCGTGTCGTTCATGCCCAGATTCAGGATGGTGTCCATCATTCCCGGCATGGAAAACTTGGCGCCAGAACGGACCGATACCAGCAGCGGATTCTGCGCATCGCCGAGTTTCTGGCTCAGCAAGGCTTCAAGTTTGGCCAGTGCTTCATCCTTTTGGCTGAGGATCTCAGCGGGCGTCTTGTTTCCAGCCTGGAAGTAAAGCCGGCAGGCGGAAGTTACAATGGTGAATCCGGGGGGAACCGGCAAGTCAGCGTTGGTCATTTCCGCCAAGCCGGAGCCTTTGCCTCCCAGGACGTCTTTCATGGCCCCATCGCCATCCGCCTTACCGCCGCCAAAAAAATAAACGTACTTCTCCATGATTGCTCCTTTCGAATTGTTAGATCTCAGTTGTCAGTTTTGAGTTCAAAGTCAGAAGTTCAGAGTTTATAGTTAATAGTTGATAGTTCGAAGTCGGGAGTTCAGAGTTCAAAGTCGAAAGTTGAAAGTTCAAAGTCGTTCGCCAGTCCTAGTCCGTTGCAAGGAACCCATGATTTTGGCGCAACTGCGGCGCTTTTGCAATGGGCAAAAAGCATCGGAAGTGGGTCAGTTTGCTGTAGCCGCGCTCGGCGCCTGCCCCGCCTTGGCGGGGAGCGCCGGAATCTATTGAATCAAAAGCCGGCGGTCAGAGACCGCCGCTACAAAAAACCAAACTGACCCACTCCCAAAGCATCGGAGGAGAGTTAACTACCGGAAGTCATCAACATCGAGGCCGCTTCCATCGATGATGCTCTTGAGGGTTCCCCTCGGGATTGGCTTGTTCCCGTGCATGGCGACAATCACTTGCCGGCCATTGGCATGACGCCATTTCCGGTGACTATAGTGACAAGTGACGAGTGACAAGTGGCGAGTGACAAGTGGCGAGCCGACAAAGGCCGAAATTCGAAAATCGAAACTCGAAAATCGCAACGAGTTTCGATCCTCGAGTTTCGATTTTCGTCTTTCAGCTATTTCCGCAAAATGCGCGATGCCCGACGATAACTCATCCAGCTTTTTCAGCAGCCGCAGATTTCGGAAGGTTCAAACCACAGTTCCAGGGCTTCCTTGGCGTTGCGCACTGCTTCTTCCTCCGTATCGCCCGCGGAAGCACAACCGGGCAGTTCGGGAAACACTGCCGACCACCGCTTGGTCTCGAGGTCGAATTCGACCAGCAATCGCAGCTTCATCGCTTTATCCTTTACCTCACCTATCGCACTCGACACCATGCCACAAATCGGCTCCCGCGCACAAGCGCATCGTTCACGGGATCGGAGCGGTTTTTCCAATGTCGACGCGTCGACATTGACGAACAGTGATAAGTGACGAGTGGCGAGCAACCCAAAGACGAAAATCGAAACTCGAAGATCGAAACTCGCTGCGATTTTCGAGTTTCGATTTTCGGCCTTTGCCGGCTCGTCACTCGTTACTGCCCTTCGATTTCCGCAAAATCCGCGATACCAGAAAACAGCTCATCCAGTTTTTTGAGCAAGCGCAGCCGGTTCTGCCGAATACTCCGATCCTCCGCCATCACCAGAACCTTGTCAAAAAAACGGTTCACGGCCGGGCGCAAGGTGGAAATCTCCTCCAGGGCACGCCGATAGTCCCGCCCGGCACGCCGGCGTTCAACGTCCTCAGCAATTCTGCCGTAGGCTTCGTAAAGGTCTCTTTCTTGCGGCTCGTTCAAAAGCTCCGGCACAACTTCACCCGCCTGCCAGTCAGCCGCCGTCGCGGACTTGGCCAGGATGTTACGAATCCGTTTGGCCGCTGCGGAGAGGGCCTCAAAATCCTCGCCTCCCCGCAATGCTTCCATTGCCTCAGCGCGCGCCTGGGCGTCGGCGGGCTGCTCTGCCCCTGCGGCCACCACCGCTCGCACCGTGTCGTAGCGGAAGCCGCGCACCGATTCAAAGTAATAGCGCAGCCGTTCGGCAAAGAAGTCCAGCACCCGGGCCCGCACCTCTTCGCGAGGCTTGGGCCACCGAAAGCCGGGACTCGGGACTCGGGACTCGGGACTCGGGCTGGCGCCACTTAATTCGTGGGACTTTCTCCCCTGGGCTTCAAGCGCATCAAGCGAAGTGTTTACTGCTTCTTTTAAGCTCAATGGGAGCGAAAACTCAAGTATAACTTTAAGGGCTCCATTGGCCTGTCGCCGGAGCGCAAAGGGGTCACTCGAGCCGGTCGGTTCGTACCCCACGGCGAAGCCCGCCACCACGCTATCCACTTTGTCGGCAAGGGACACCAGGGCGCCGATCATGGTGCGGGGCGATGCCCCTTCCGCGCCCAGCGGGAGGTAATGATCATAGACCGCTACGGAAACCTCTTCCGGCTCGCCTTGAGCCTTCGCGTACAGCCCGCCCACGACGCCTTGCAGCTCGGTGAATTCCTGCACCATCTGCGTGGTCAGGTCGCACTTCGAGAGATCCACCGCCCGCATGACCTGCTGGGCTTGGGTAGTTTTCAGTGTGCCGTTTTCTTCAAGTAAAACACAAATATCGTCGCCTATCGACTTCATGCGACGAATCTTATCGCCGTAACTGCCCAGTTTGGCTTGGTAGGTGACCTTATCGAGCCGCGACCGCCGGTCGCGCAGGGGCACTTTTTGGTCGGCGTTCCAGAAGAACTCAGCGTCGCGGAAGCGCGCGGCGAGCACCCGCTGGTGCCCTTGGCGAATCAGCCCCTTCTCGTCCGAGTCCATATTGAGGACCGCGACAAAATGCGGCGCCAGTTTAGCTTGCCCATCGGGCCGAGCGCCGCTCGGCCCTACTTCTTCCACGGCGAAGTATCTTTGGTGGTCGCGCATCACCGTAATCAGGATTTCGCGCGGCAAGTGAAGGAATCGCTCGTCAAAGGACCCCAGCATGGGGCGCGGCCACTCCGTCGAATTGGCGATCCAGTCGGCCAACCATTCATCCTGGACGATCTTGCCGGCGGTCTGGCCGACCACCGCCTGCGCTTCCTGAACGATGCGCTCACGACGCCGGTCATAATCAATTTCTACAATATGTTGCGTGAGTTTTTTCGCGTAATCCTTGAACCCTTTAACCGGTAGAGCCTTCCGGGATTTCGCCCGATGCCCGAAGGTGAAATTCCCCGTCTTTACGCCCAGGATTTTGAAATCGACCGTGGTCGCATGCTTCCCTTCTCCCAGGACGGCCACAATCCAACGGATGGGCCTTACAAAGCGGGGCGCTAACTTCTCCGTCCAGTACATGCTCTTGGGGAATGCCAAACCGAGAATGGCGCCGGGCAGAATTTCCGGCAGAATCTCGCGGGCAGGGCGTCCCTGGGTGGTTTTCCTCAGGGACAAGTACTCTCCTTTCGGCGTCGTTGTGCGGGTCAAATTTTCAAGGCGTGCGGAGTTCTTTTGCGCAAAGCTTTCCGCCGCCCGGGTGTAATTCCCTGCCCCGTCGATGGCGACTTTGACGGGCGGGCCGAGGATTTCCTCGACCTTATCCGGCTGCTGCGCCAACAAAGCGGGAACGTAAACCACCAAGCGACGCGGAGTCGAATATGTTTGTAGGGGCGCTTCCCGATCAGATCGGGACAGGTCGCGAAGCGCCCCTACTGCGGAATTATTTTGCGCCATTTGGGGCGGTTCGCGAACCGCCCCTACGCCTGTTTCAGGGGATGCGTCGGTGGGGGGCAACAACCTGGCTTGGCGGAGCACCGCCTGAACGCGTTCACCCAATCCTTTTTCGGCGTCGCGCAGGAAGCGTGCGGGAATTTCCTCGCAGCCGACTTCAAGCAGCAGGGGCACGGTAATTTTCGATTGCCGATTGATGATTGCCGATTGCTCCCCTTCGGGAATTGCCGATTTACGATTGTCGATTGTCGATTGCTCCTCAACCACCGAGCCGGCAATTGGGGATTGCTCCTCTACAACCACCGAGCTTCCAGTTTCGAGTTTCGAATTTCGATTTTCGATTTTCGAGCCGCCAGTTTCGATTTTCGAGTTTCGAGTTTCGACTTCTGAGGCCGTCATGCTGCCACCTCCGCGGCCGCTTGCCGGTCGAGGTAAATCGTGGCGACCTCGCAGGCGAGTTTGCGCACACGGGCGATCAGGGCCACGCGTTCCGTTACGCTGATGGCGCCGCACGCGTCGAGGATGTTGAACAGGTGCGAGCACTTCAAGGTGAGGTCATAAACCTTGCGCAGGGGGAAGCGCCCTTGAGCTAAAGTAACACCTTCATTTCTACCTCTATGTATTTCATTAGATTTGTCTTGCTTATATCCTAATTCGAACTCTGGCCGGGTAGCGCCGCCCTTTAGGGCGGCAGGTGCCGGGCTAAAGCCCGGCGCTACAGAACGGCTCGGGCGCGGATACTCCGACAGCAGGCGCGCCGCCTCGCCTTCGTAAAGGTCCAGGAGTTTGCGGCAGGTCTCAGGATCCGCAGCCTCGAAATCGTACACAGAGAACTCCAGTTCTTCGGTGCGGCGCATGTCACCGTAGGTCACGCTAGCGTTCCAGCGCACTTGGTAGACGTCTTCGACATTTTGGAGGAAGGCCGCGATGCGCTCCAGGCCATAGGTCAGCTCGACGCTAATGGGCTCCAGGTCTACCCCGCCGCACTGCTGGAAGTAGGTGAACTGGGTGATCTCGAGGCCGTCGAGCATGACCTGCCAGCCGATCCCCCAGGCGCCCAGCGTGGGCGCTTCCCAGTTGTCCTCCTCGAAGCGGATGTCGTGGTGGCGGATGTCGATGCCGAGGGCCCCAAGGCTTTCGAGATACAGGTCCTGGATATTTTCGGGCGGCGGCTTGAGGATGACCTGCATCTGGGTGTGTTTGAGCAGCCGGTTGGGATTCTCCCCATAGCGGCCGTCGGCCGGGCGGCGGGAGGGCTGTGGGTACGCCACGCGCCAGCGTTGGTCCCCAAGAACGCGCAGGAAGGTCTCCGGACACATGGTGCCCGCGCCCACCTCCACGTCATAGGGCAAGGCAATCACGCACCCCTGCTCCGCCCAGAATGCGCTCAGGCGGAAAAGCATGTCTTGAAAAGACAGGGGCGCTCGATCCCCTGCCGGGTTTTTGTTGGTTTTGGTCACTGGCATTGTCGTCAGTTTTCGCTGTCCGTTGTCCGTGGTCCGTGGTCCGTGGTCAGCAGACTTGCGCCTATTATCCCGCGGCAGGCGCACATGGACCCATTTCCAATCAACCCTCGCAAGAGGGTATGTGCGACGGACCACGGACAACTGACAACGGACAACTGACTACGGACAGCCTTTTATACTTCCCCCTCCATCATCTCCCGCGTAACCAGCTTCCGCTCCGTGTGGCTCTCGATAATCTCCTCGAAGAAGTGGCGCGCTTCGCGGCAGCCTGGGGGAGCCTTTTCCTGCGCCAGCCACTTGTCGAGAGGCACGTGGCAGGCGGCTCGAACCATGGCCAGGGTGGCGGTGGAGACCCGCTGGCTACCCGGCGGCTGGCAATCGCGGCAGAGCAGGGATTCTGAGCCGCGGGCGTAGTAGCCGCCCTCTTCCCCCAGGGCGCGGCCACAGGCCGAGCAGGTTTCAAAATCCGGCAGAAAACCACCCAACCGCACCATCCAGTAATCGAAATAGAGCAGCGGGCGGTTGACTTCCCCGGAGTGCTTGAGCGCCCGCAGCACGGCCAGCAACAGGCGGAAGATCCGCTCGTTCACCTCGCGTTCCGGCAGCAGCCGGTCGCCCACCTCGGCGAGGAATTGCGCCGCAAGCTGCACGCGGTAGTCCTTCTGCATGTCGAAGAACGACTCGATGATCTCGACGGAATTCAGGTGCAGCAGGTCGCGGTTTTCACGCTCGAAGATCCAGAGCCGCACATAGCTGAGGGGTTCGAGCGTACCGCCGTAGCGGCTTTTGGTGCGCAAGGCGCCTCGGGCCACGGCCCGCAAGCGGCCCAATTGCCGCGTAAAAAGCGAAGCTATCTTGTCAGCTTCACCCAGGCGGTAGGTTCGGAGAACGATGGCTTCCGTTTCGCGCAGAGGCATTCGATGGCCAATGTCGACGCGCCGACAAAACCAAAAGGTTAGCACAAAAGTCGTCAGTTGTCAGTTTTCAGTCATCGGCAAGACCCCTGTGTGCGGGGCCCTTTTACTGACAACTGAAAGCTGATGACTGACAACTTTCTTCGGTTGTGGAAATCTTTGAGACTTTTGTGGATAACATATTATGTTAACCGCAACGGCCCGCGATAACACATTATCAGACATGCCTGTGCAAAACTCGCGCTCCCTCGCTGCCTTGAAGCAATCGGTAGCGCCCCGTGATTGACCGCCGCAGTAACGGGATTCTTTCACAGTTTCCCTGCCCCGAGTGCATGCACCATTCACGAGGAATGACACCCGGTTAGTCGGGCATTATCCGAAATTTGGGGGATTAGGTCGGATTTGACTTTTGACCTACGCTGCCGATAATAGTTGGGTACTGTGACAGAGACCAAGAAGATTTTTGGAGCCGGGAAGCAATGCCCGGCTCTTTCGTTTTCACCCCAGTTCAAATGGGGACATTTCCCGCAACATCACGCCTGCGACTACTCACGGTTAGCCCGTGCCGGCGCCTGCTACGAAAGGTCTTGCAGCGCTGCCTTGTTGCTCTGGTAGGGCTGGAAGCCGACGCCCCAATCCACGCCGAAGACTTCCCTCAGGAAAAAGATTTTCCCCAATCTATTAAGACTTCCCTTCCCTTCTCGAGCTATTTTTGCCGCTGGAGTTCGAAGGTTTCCACTTTCTCCTGGCCCTTCTCCCGCCAAGTCCAATGCTGAGTCACGTGGTCGGCATCCTTCCAGATGATCGAGTGGGCGTGCATGTGTCCAGCGTCAGGGCCGGAAAGGTTGGTGGCGTCGACAAACGTAAACTTAATGGCGCGCGGACTGCTGGTGGAAGCGTCAGCCCGCAGGCGGGGCTGATTGTTGGCCGTGCAGAAATGGGTCATCATCAGGTGGTCGCCGTCCAAGTAATAAAGCGTGACCATCTGGGGTTCGGAGCCCGCTTCAATCGACTCCATAACGGCAGTGCCCCCGGAAACCAACTTATAATTGATGTGAACCGGGCTGCCGTCCGACGCCTTCCCCTGCCAGTTACCGGCCAGCGACTTGATCTTGTCGAATTCCGGTTGGGATTTGCTCGTAGCCAAGCCCACAGCGACAACTGAGATCAACGCCATAAACAAAACCAGGAATTGTCGAATGTTCCGCATGGGATTCTCCTTTTCATGGATTTTCACAGCAATTGCTCACGAAAGCCATCGAAATAAAGCACAGCCCTTCCCCTCTCATGCAGAATTTCTTATCTCCGAAAGGGCGGTTGTTGCGAATGTTTCCCGTGGGGGACAGCCCCAGATGTGGAATGTCTGTAGACCCCGGCGTCCTCTATTGGTAATATGTCGTCGTTTTGCGCGTGCCCCGAGGCCTTGCGAGACCCGCCCATCGGCAACATCCCAAGGCCTGAGGCAGGAGGAAAACCATGAAGCGCTCGGAAATAAATGCCATCATGAGTGAGGCCGATCAATTCATCCGGCAACGCGGCTTCTATCTTCCACCTTTCGCCTATTGGACTCCGGCGGAGTGGAGAAGCAGGGGCGAAGAAGCCCGGGAGATCGTCGAGAATCAAATGGGCTGGGACATCACCGATTTCGGATGGGGCCGGTTCGACACCTTGGGATTGTTCCTATTCACCCTCCGCAACGGCAGTCTGGATGAAATGCGGGTCAAGCAGGGCAAGCTTTATTGCGAGAAGCTGATGATCGTGGGCGTGGATCAAGTGACGCCCATGCACTTCCATTGGAACAAGGTTGAGGACATCATCAATCGCGGCGGGGGGAAGTTGGTCATCCAGTTGTACAACGCCAATGACGAAGAGGGATTGGCGGACTCCACCGTCGTCGCCAGCCTCGACGGCGTCAAGCGCCAAGTGAAGGCGGGGGACGTGGTGCGGCTGGCCCCCGGGGAAAGCATCACGCTTCCGCCGCGTCTCTATCACAAGTTCTGGGGGGCGGAGGATCGCGTCCTGGTGGGGGAGGTGTCCCTGGTGAATGACGATCAGAACGATAACCGCTTCTACGAAACCATTGGCCGCTTCCCAGCGATCGATGAGGACGAGGAACCCCTCCACCTGTTGGTCACGGACTACCCCAAGTACTATCGGGTGATCGGGTGATCGTGAGAACAAAGAGCGATGAGCTTCGAATTTGTTTCCGTTCATCCGAATCAGGCGCTCATCTGATCTCCCGATTCGAGTGATCGGGTGAACATTCTATCGGGGCATGATCGTGGGGTGCGGAATGTTCGACAAGCATCATTCGTTGCGTCGCAGAAAAACCCATGGGGAAAATAAGCCGGGAATGGCACGAGGCTTTTCTCGTGCACCCGACCCCCCGGTCACCGGATCATCAGATCACCCGATCACCCGATCACCCGATCACCCGATCTCTGGAATTGCCTGCGGGGGCATTTGGGTGGTCGATCTGGTCAAAGTGATCGACCTCTATCCCCGCGAGAACTCGATCGCGTACATCTCCGAAGCGTCCCGCGGCGGCGGTGGCTGCGGCCACAATGTGGTCATCAACCTGGCGAGGTTTGACGCGAGCCTGCCGCTCTATGCCCTCGGCGTCATCGGCAACGACGCTTACGGCGACTACCTGGTGGAGGAGTGCCGCCGCTTCCCCCACGTCAACGTCGATCAACTGCGCCGCACGGACCTTGACGCCACGTCCTACACCGACGTTTTCAGCATCAAGGCCAGCGGACGCCGCACCTACTTTCATTACCCGGGAACCAACCGTTTGTTCCAACCCGCGCACGTCGATCTGGACAGCCTGCCCGTCAAGATGTTCCACTTGGGCTACTTGCTTTTGATGGACGCCATGGATCAACCCGACGCGCAGTTTGGAACCGTGGCAGCGCGTTTCCTGGCGCAACTGCAAAGCCGGGACATCCGAACCTCGATCGATCTGGTCTCGGAGGACAGCCAACGCTTTACTCACATTGTGCCGCCCGCGCTGAAATATACCGATTACTGCATCATCAACGATTGGGAGGCGGAGAAGCTGGCGGGCATCCCCCTGCGGGTGGGGGGCAAGCTGCTTCCCGAAAATCTGGGCAAGATCGGGGCGACCCTTCTCGGGTTCGGAG
>Ga0187849_1002130_pt1 | contig 19481 bp, 14 predicted proteins | sample June2016WEW_4_10_2_FD_132412 | JGI IMG/M metagenome (GOLD analysis project Ga0187849, IMG submission 132412) | Peatland microbial communities from SPRUCE experiment site at the Marcell Experimental Forest, Minnesota, USA - June2016WEW_4_100 | ecosystem: Environmental > Terrestrial > Soil >...
CAGGATGCGATGAGCCGACATCGAGGTGCCAAACCTTGCCGTCGATATGAACTCTTGGGCAAGATAAGCCTGTTATCCCCGGGGTAGCTTTTATCCGTTAAGCCACGGCCCTTCCACACGGTACCGTAGGATCACTTTGCCCGACTTTCGTCCCTGCTCGGCTTGTTAGCCTCACAGTCAAGCCCCCTTATGCCAATGCACTCGAAGGGTGATTTCCATCCACCCTGAGGGGACCTTTGGACGCCTCCGTTACATTTTGGGAGGCGACCGCCCCAGTCAAACTGCCCACCAGGCACTGTCCCTCTGCTTGATCAGAGGTTAGAAAGCAAACCAGAGAAGAGTGGTATTTCAACGTTGGCTCCCCCGAGTCCGGAAACCCGGGTTCACAGCCTCCCACCTATCCTACGCATCCCAAGCCCACTTCCAGTGCCAAGCTGCAGTAAAGCTCCACGGGGTCTATTTGTCCTGGCGCGGGTAACCCGCATCTTCACGGGTATTTCAATTTCACCGAGTCCCTCGTTGAGACAGCGCCCAGATCGTTACGCCATTCGTGCGGGTCGGAACTTACCCGACAAGGAATTTCGCTACCTTAGGACCGTTATAGTTACGGCCGCCGTTCACTGGGGCTTCGGTTCGGGCCTTTTAAAAGCCCTCCCCTTAACCTTCCAGCACTGGGCAGGCGTCAGTCCCTATACTTCCCCTTACGGGTTGGCAGAGACCTGTGTTTTTGTTAAACAGTCGCCTGGGCCAATTCTCTGCGACCTCCAACGGCTTCCTCAGAGAATAAAGTCACCGTCAGAGGCACCCCTTATCCCGAAGTTACGGGGTTATTTTGCCGAGTTCCTTAACGAGGGTTCTCTCGATCACCTTGGGGCGTTTACCCCCACCTACCAGTGTCGGTTTGCGGTACGGGCACCTACGGCGCTAGCAATGAGGCTTTTCTTGCCAGCATAGGCTTGGCGGAGTCGCTTTGACTGACGTCGCTGCTCCCCCCGGCCCCTCAGCTTGACCCGGAGACGGATTTGCCTATCTCCGGACGCCTACGAGCCAGGGACGCGCCATGTCCAATGGGCGCGCTCGACCTACCTTCCTGGGTCACCCCCTTGCCTTAAAACGCTCCGTCGGTGGTGCTGGAATACTAACCAGCTGTCCATCGCCTACGGCTTTCGCCCTCGGCTTAGGCCCGACTAACCCTACGCGGAATAACCTTCCGTAGGAAACCTTAGGTTTACGGTGCCTCGGGTTCTCACCGAGGTTACGCTACTCATGCCGACATTCTCACTTCCGTCCGCTCCACCCTGGCTCACGCCAGAACTTCACTGCTGAACGGAACGCTCCCCTACCCTCCGGACTTGCGTCCGAAGCCACGGCTTCGGCGGCAGGCTTAAGCCCCGGTACATTATCGGCGCTGAATCACTCGACCAGTGAGCTATTACGCACTCTTCAAATGATGGCTGCTTCTGAGCCAACATCCTGGCTGTCTGGGCAACTCAACATCCTTTCACACTTAGCCTGCGCTTAGGGGCCTTAGCCGGTGGTCTGGGCTGTTTCCCTCTCGACTATGAAGTTTAGCCCCCACAGTCTCACTCCTGGGGTTTTTACCTTGGCATTCGCGGTTTGGTTGGGTTTGGTAAGCGATTAGCCCCCTAGCCCATCCAGAGCCCTACCTCCAAGGCAGACGCCCCAAGGCTGCCCCTAAAGGCATTTCGGGGAGAACCAGCTATCTCCTGGTTCGATTGGCATTTCACCTCTACCCACAGCTCATCCAGTAGTTTTGCAACACTAAAAGGTTCGCGCCTCCACCCCGAGACTATCGGGGCTTCACGCTGGCCATGGGTAGCTCACCAGGTTTCGGGTCTAATCCGAGCAACCTGCCCCGAAGGGCTCGCCCTATTAAGACTCGCTTTCGCTACGGCTCCGCATATTCCTATGCTTAACCCAGCTACTCAGATTAACTCGCCGGCTCATTCTTCAATAGGCACGCCGTTATTCGCACGAGGCGAACTTCGACTGCTTGTAAGCACGCGGTTTCAGTTCTATTTCACTCCCCTTCCGGGGTGCTTTTCACCTTTCCCTCACGGTACTGGTTCACTATCGGTCGCCATGGGTATTTAGCCTTGGAAGGTGGTCCTCCCAGCTTCCCACGGGATTCCACGTGTCCCGTGGTACTCAAGAACAGCGACAGGAGCCACTTCCCTTTCGCCTACGGGACTCTCACCCTCTATGGTTGTCCGTTCCAGGCTCCTTTGGCTAGGGAAGCGGTTTGTAACTCCTTCGCGGGCTCCGCAGAACCCGCAGTCGCGTCTTACAACCCCAGGGGTGCATAGGGCTACGGCCCACTAAGACACTCCTGGTTTGGGCTTTTCCCCCTTCGCTCGCCGCTACTGAGGGAATAATCTCTCTTCCTCGGGGTACTAAGATGTTTCAGTTCCCCCGGTGCCCTCGGATAGGCCTATGTGTTCAGCCTACCGTGCTCCGGCATTACCCGGAGCGGGTTGCCCCATTCGGGAATCCCCGGCTAAGCTTGCTAGACAGCTCCCCGGGGCTTATCGCAGTCTTGCCACGCCCTTCTTCGGCCCATGACGCCAAGGCATCCACCGCGCGCTCTTAGTAGCTTGACCTACACTAATACCCGCGCATTAAAGATGCGTCCGCTACCTTGTTCAGTTGTTAATGTGCTTTCCACAAAACTATCGGCCTGATGCCTCAAGCCGATAGGGTCGCTTCTCGCATCAGCCGGACTGGCTATTAGGTTATCAGTTGGCCAAAAACCATCTAATTACCGCTAGTCCTCCGTTAACTTTACAAGTCTACCGCATCGCTGGTTGTCTGACAAGTGCCAGGCTTGGTCTGGTGGAGCCGAGGGGATTCGAACCCCTGACCCCCGCCGTGCAAAGGCGGTGCTCTCCCAGCTGAGCTACGGCCCCAATTGCTGGTGGGCCATGGTGGAGTCGAACCACCGACCTCGGTCTTATCAGGACCGCGCTCTAACCAGCTGAGCTAATGGCCCTTGACTTGCCTTTTGACGACGCTCGACCGGTTGAGCCGGGAAGATCACCGACCTGTCGCCTAAGGCGACCGCTCTAACCGCCTGAGCTAATGGCCCTCTACCGACGTATACGATCGGCGGACCGCTCTCAACTGATTGAATGCGCGGTCGCGCCCTTCAAGACAGCACCTTAACTCCTGGATAGCGGAAGGAACGCCCCGTGGGACGAGAGGGGCATAGGTTTGACGATGGATCCGGTTGCCCGGATCGCACCGATCGACCTAGGATAGCTTCTCGCCAGAGGCGAGTCGCTTCTCCCTAGAAAGGAGGTGATCCAGCCGCAGCTTCCGCTACGGCTACCTTGTTACGACTTCGTCCCAGTTACCAGCCCCACCCTCGGCGCCTGCCTCCCTTGCGGGTTGGCGCAGCGACTTCAGGTGTTGCCGGCTTCCATGACGTGACGGGCGGTGTGTACAAGGCCCGGGAACGTATTCACCGCCGTGTGCTGACCGGCAGTTACTAGCAACTCCACCTTCATGGAGGCGAATTTCAGCCTCCAATCTGAACTGAGGACGGCTTTTCGGGATTAGCTCCGGATCGCTCCTTGGCAGCCCATTGTACCGTCCATTGTAGCGTGTGAGTAGCCCAAGACGTAAGGGACGTGCTGACTTGACGTCATCCCTACCTTCCTCCCCGTTTCGCGGGGCAGTCTCGCCAGAAAGATGCAACTGACGACAGGGGTTGCGCTCGTTGCGGGACTTAACCCAACACCTCACGGCACGAGCTGACGACAGCCATGCATCACCTGTGCCGGCTCCCCGAAGGGTCGCTCAGGTTTCCCCTCGCTACCACCGGCATGTCAAGCCTTGGTAAGGTTCTTCGCGTTGCGTCGAATTAAACCACACGCTCCGCTGCTTGTGCGGGCCCCCGTCAATTCCTTTGAGTTTTAGCCTTGCGGCCGTACTCCCCAGGCGGGACACTTAAAGCGTTAGCTTCGGCACAGAGGGGGTCGATACCCCCTACACCTAGTGTCCAACGTTTACGGCGTGGACTACCCGGGTATCTAATCCGGTTCGCTCCCCACGCTTTCGCGCCTCAGCGTCAGGCAGAGCCCAGAGAGCCGCCTTCGCCACTGGTGTTCCTCCCGATATCTACGCATTCCACCACTACACCGGGAATTCCACTCTCCTCTGCTCTCCTCTTAGCCTGCCAGTATCCGAGGACCCCTCCCAGTTGAGCCGGGAGATTTCACCCCGAACTTAACAAGCCGCCTACGCGCTCTTTACGCCCAATAAATCCGGACAACGCTTGCCACCTACGTATTACCGCGGCTGCTGGCACGTAGTTAGCCGTGGCTTATTCGCGGGGTACCGTCAGATCTTCTTCCCCCGCAAAAGGGCTTTACGACCCGAAGGCCTTCATCACCCACGCGGCGTTGCTGCGTCAGGCTTTCGCCCATTGCGCAAGATTCCTCGCTGCTGCCTCCCGTAGGAGTCGAGGCCGTGTCTCAGTCCCCGTGTGGCTGGCCATCCTCTCAGACCAGCTACCGATCGTCACCTTGGTAGGCCGTTACCCCACCAACTAGCTAATCGGCCGCAGGCCCCTCCGAAAGCGCCCGAAGGCTTTAATCAGCTCCGGCAGGCCGGAACTGACCACATGCGGTATTAGCCTCCCTTTCGGGAAGTTATTCCCCACTTTCGGGCAGGTTACCTACGTGTTACTCACCCGTCCGCCACTGTCCCAACAGCCGAAACCATTGAGACCGTTCGACTTGCATGCGTAAGGCACGCCGCCAGCGTTAATCCTGAGCCAGGATCAAACTCTCCGTACTAACCTTCATCCCGAGGACGAATCCCCGAGACAAAGACCAACGGTCTGGCCCCACATTGTTCCTTCCGCTATCCAGTTGTTAAGGTGCCCGTCGCCATAGCCGACGACACACAAAATTAACACCTCTCTCGCATCCTCGCTTATCGGAGCGAGAGCCTGTGTTAACGATGAGCGTTAGAAAGGCGGTTCAGTTCACCGCGTCCTTGAGTCTATCACCGGCGTGGGGGCTTGTCAAGGGCCGGCGCCGAATCTGCGAGCTCGACGTCGTCATTTCGTGACTTCTACCGCGTTCAAGCGCAGGGCGCGTCGTGTGGACGGCGAAAGCTTCGCTCGCTCGGCGATGCGGTAGCCGGCGACCCATACGATGCCGGCTTCGTCCTCAACGACCGGAACGTGGTCGCGCCGGCGTCGCGGCAGCTTGAGGTCGACGAAGACGTCCTGGAGCTTCTTCTCGCCAGGTAGCCCCAGCGGCTGGAAGCGATCGCCGGGGCGTCGCCGTCGCAGCCGCAGCGCGCCGACAAGCGCATCCGCGTCCAGTGCCGCTTCCCAGGTGCTCTCGGGCAGCGACGACGTATCGCCGGACAGCGACGCCTCGATGCGCCACCGGCCGGTGGTCGTAACGCCGGGCGCAACGAGGGGAACGCCCTCCAACGGCAGGGACTCGACCGCTGTCTCGTTTAGCGTGAGCACGACCTCGCCATATTCGACGCGCAGGTGCAGGCGGCGAGGCAGGTCCAGCTCCGTTCCGGCCGGCTTGTACGCGGCCGCCGCCGCCATCGATTGCAGGTGGCGCTCCGTCAGGTCCTTCGCGTCGCCCAGCAGCCTGGATGCAGCCAGGCGCATGACCTGCGGCATCAGGCCCGCCGGGACGCCGCCCAGAGATGCCAGCGAGAGTCGCACGGCGCCTGGTTCAAGCGTGGCCGATTGCGTCAGCGCCCGCTCCGCCATCTCTTCCAACGCCAGCCGCTCCGACGCGGCCGTCCGCGCCAGCCGCAGGAGCGAGGTGTCGACGCCCGGGATGTGGGCGCGCAGCAGGGGCAGCAGCTCATTCCGCACGACGTTTCGCGTGTGCCGCGGCGAGCGGTTGGTGGCGTCCTCCAGCGGCTTTCGGCCCATCTCGCGGCAGTACGACGCCGTCTCGGCGCGTCGCAGCTCGAGCAGTGGGCGCACGAGCGTCAGGCCGTGTCGTTCCGGGACCGCCACCGGCCACGGTGAACGCGGCAGCATGCCCGATAGTCCCGCCAGGCCGCTGCCCCGCAGGATGTGCAGGAGGACTGTCTCCACCTGGTCGTCGGCCGTATGCCCGACCGCGACGGTCCGCGCCCCGGCCTCTCGCGCCGCCCGCGCCAGGAAGCGATAGCGCAGCTCTCGCGCCGCCTCTTCTATGCCGAGCCGTTTTTCGCGCGCGTACGTTCGGACGTCGTCGGAGCCGATGGCTAGCGGGACGCCGAGGTCGCCGGCGAGCCGTGCGACGGACTCCCGCTCCTCCTGCGACGCCTTCTTGCCGCGCAACTGGTGGTCGAAATAGGCGGCGTGCACGACGATGCCGAGCCTGGGCGCGAGGCAGGTGAGCAGCAGGAGCAGCGCCGTCGAGTCCGCGCCGCCGGAGACGCCGCCGACCACGCGTTCGCCGGCCGCGACGAGATCGTGCTTCCGAATGTAGCTGAGAACGCGCCTCTCGATGCTTCGGGCAAGCTGGGATGCAGACATAGCGTTACTTTTGCTTATCAATGAAGGCCAGGTCAATGCCTGGCCTCCGTTCAGTCGCCTAGTCTGCGGTCCTATTGCCCGAAGAGCGATTCCCACCAGGCGCCGTCTGTCGGCGTCGGCGCTGCCGCGGGCGTGCCCGCGTCCGCTTCCGGCGAGGTGACGAGGACCCGCGTCTCGCCCGGCTTCACCAGGCCGAGCACGCGTCGCGCCACGCTCTCGATGTACTCGTCGGACGAGAGGTACTCGCGGATGGAGACGAGCTCGTCGTGCTGGCGGTCGAGGTCAGCGATCTGCTTTCGCACTGACGCCTCGTTCTGCGCCAGGCCGTGCGACTTCAGAGCGGTGGCGACGGTGGTGAAGAGAAGGTATCCCGCGACGACGGCCGCCGCTACGAGGATTATCCGGGGCACCGAGCGTCCCAACACGTCCTTCGCGTCCTCTCCCTCGGACACGCCCCTTTTCGGGCCGCGGTTAACGTGCGCTTAACATAGCACAGCAAGATCGCTATTACAAGCCTCACGACATACCGATTCGAATGCTGCGTTCTTCCCCCAACCTGCCGCTGCCGCTGCTGGAAACATTGGCGTCTATCTTCCCACCCACCCGCCTGCCTGTCGGCAGGCAGGCCCACAGGCGTGGTTCCACCATTCCCCTCCTCGTCAAGAAGACGAGGAGGGGAACGCGGGCAAGATGCCCGCTCTACGCAAAATAAAAGGAGGGCGGACCTTTTCAGATCCGCCCCCTGGTTGCTGACCCCTTGAGATTACGTGAGCGCCGGCTGAGAGACGCCCTTCAGGTTCAGGCCGTCGTCGCCGCAGTCAATAACAACCGTATCGCCCGGGCCGAACTGCCCTTCCAGGAGCGCCTCTGACAGGCGGTCCTCAACTTCGTTTTGAATGAGACGTCGCAGCGGCCGCGCGCCGAACGTCTCGTCGTAGCCCTTCTCGCCGAGCCACTCCTTGGCGGCGTCGGTGATCTCCAGCGTGATCCCCTTGAAGGAGAGCTGGATATCGACCTCGCGCAGCATCAAGTCGACGATGGCGCGGATGTGCTCGCGGGAGAGCGCGTGGAACACCACCGTGCTGTCGACGCGGTTCAGGAACTCCGGCCGGAACGTGTTCTTCAGCTCGTTGAGCACCTTCTCCCGCATCTTCTTGTGGCGCTGCTCGTGCGTCTTCGCCTCTTCCGTCTTCGTCGAGAAGCCGAGCGCCGTCTCCCGACGGATCAGGTCGGAGCCGACGTTGCTCGTCATGATCAGGATCGTGTTGCGGAAGTCGACCTTGCGGCCCTTGGCGTCCGTCAGGTGCCCGTCGTCGAAGATCTGAAGGAGCATGTTGAAGACTTCTGGATGTGCCTTCTCGATCTCGTCCAGCAGCACCAGGCAGTACGACTTTCGCCGCACCGTGTCCGTGAGTTGGCCCGCGTCCTCGTAGCCAACGTAGCCCGGAGGCGCGCCGACCAGTCGCGACACGGTGTGCCGCTCCATGAACTCCGACATGTCTAGCTTTATCATCGCGTCTTCGCTGCCGAACATGAACTCCGACAGCACGCGCGCCAGGTGCGTCTTCCCCACGCCCGTCGGGCCTAGGAAGATGAACACGCCTATGGGGCGTCGCGGGTCTTTGAGGCCGGCTCGCGCCCGCCGCACCGCCTTCGCCACCGCCGTTATCGCCTCGTCCTGGCCGATAACGCGGTCGTGCAGGCTCTCCTCCATCTGGAGCAGCCGCGCCGACTCTTCGCTGGCGATGCGGGAGACCGGGATGCCGGTCCACATGCTGACAACCTCGGCGATGTCTTCTTCGCTCACCACCTGCTTTGTCAACTCGCGCTGGTTCTCCCAGCCCTCTTCCATGTCGTCGAGCTTCTCCTGGAGCTTCATCTCGCGGTCGCGAAGCTCGGCGGCGTACTCATATTGCTGGGCGGAAATCGCCGCCTCTTTCTCGCGACGCAGGCTGTCCAGACCGTGCATTGCCTCTCGCAGCGAAGGAGGTGCCGACGACCGCGTGATGCGGACGCGCGAAGCCGCCTCGTCGACGAGGTCGATTGCCTTGTCGGGCAGGAAGCGGTCGGAGACGTAGCGGGAAGCAAGCTGGGCCGCCGCTTTCACCGCCTCCTCCGAGATGGTGAGTTTGTGGTGGTCCTCGTAGCGCTCTTTGACGCCCATGAGGATTTCGATCGTCTCGTCGACCGACGGCTCCTCAACGAGCACCGGCTGGAGGCGTCGCTCCAGCGCCGCGTCGCGCTCGATGTGCTTGCGGTAATCGTCCAGCGTCGTCGCGCCGACGCACTGCAAGTCGCCGCGGGAAAGCGACGGCTTCAGTATGTTCGCCGCGTCGACGGCGCCTTCAGCAGCGCCGGCGCCGACGAGCATGTGCATCTCGTCGATGAACAGGATGCAGTTGCCGGCCGCTTTTATCTCTTCGATGACCTTCTTCAGGCGCTCCTCGAACTCGCCGCGGTACTTCGTGCCGGCGACGAGCGAGCCGATGTCCAACGTGAGGAGCCGCTTGCCCTGCAGCGTCTCTGGCACCTGCCCGGCGACGATGCGGTGCGCCAGCCCTTCGACGATGGCGGTCTTGCCGACGCCGGGCTCACCGATGAGCACCGGGTTGTTCTTGGTGCGCCGCGAAAGGATCTGGATGACGCGCTGGATCTCTGAGTGGCGGCCGATTACCGGGTCGAGCTTGCCGGCTCGCGAGGCCGCCGTCAGGTCCATGCCTAGCTGGTCGACAGTCGGCGTGCGCGTCGTTGGACGCCCTGCCGGCTGCGCGCCCTGCGGCGTCGTCTGGGAGAGGATGCGCGTCGTCTCGGCGCGCACGCGCTCCAGGTTAACGCCCAGGCTCTCCAGAACGCCCGCCGCTATGCCTTCGCCCTCGCGGACGAGTCCCAGCAGCAGGTGCTCGGTGCCAATGTAGTGATGATTGAGCCGCCGCGCCTCGTCGACCGCAAGCTCGATGACTTTCTTGGCCCGCGGCGTCAGGCCTATTTCGCCCATCGTCGAGCGCTCGCCGCGCCCGATGATGAACTCGACTGCCGAGCGCACCTTGTTGAGCTCTATGCCAAGGTTGGCAAGGACCTTTGCGGCCACGCCGTCGCCTTCGCGCACCAAGCCCAGTAAGAGATGCTCAGTACCGATATAGTTGTGGTTGAACCGCTGAGCCTCTTCCTGGGCAAGAGTCAGCACACGTCGTGCGCGCTCGGTAAATTTGTCAAATCTTTCTGCCATGCCTGTTTCCTGTGAAAATTCCCCTAGATCAACCTTAGCACACGGCTTGAACCTAGTCTAGGGCTTCCATGGCAGCCGAACTTATCCCTGAGCGTCCTCCTTGGCAGATCCCTCTTCGCTGCTGACGGGCGGTTCAGCATCGCTTTGCCCTTCGCTTTCGGCGTCGGCCTTCTCTTCGGCTGTCTGGATAGCTACATCCTCGACTGTCGGCTCTTCGACGGCCTCCGCGGTCTCTACTGTTGCAGCCTCGACCGCTTCGGCCGGCTCCATCTCCGCGACCGCTTCCACGTTGACGGGAGGCTTAGCTTTCCGACCCTTCGCCGCTCCCGCCTTCGGCTTTTCGACGGCGGGCGGTAGCTCGGCCGCTGCTTCTTCCGCCGCAACGTCCTCGACCGCCGGCTCTTCGACCGCCTCGGCCACGTCCGCCGTCAATGCCTCGACGGCTTCCTCGGCCTCCTCCTCTTCGATGGCCGCCATCACTTCGACGGCTTCCGCTTCTAGTTCGACCGCTTCTTCGATGATGGCGATCTCTTCGGCCACCAGGGCTTCGGCCTCGGCTTCGACAATCTCTTCGGCCACCGGGGCTTCGGCCTCGGCTTCGACAATCTCTTCGGCCACCAGGGCTTCGGCCTCGGCTTCGACAATCTCCTCGGCTACCAGCGCTTCGGCCTCCGCCTCGACGATCTCCTCCGCTGCCGCCTCTTCGCCTTCAGCGGCGACCTTCGTCGCGCCCTTCTGCGCTACGCCGCCGGGCAGCCCGGTCACCCGACCATCCTTGTCGAAGACGAAGCCCATGTCTTCGGCCTCGTCGCGCGCCTGCCGGAGGCTCAGGCCGAGTCGCTGCCGGTCGCGCTCGATGCGGACGATCTTCAGCGGCACTTGGTCGCCCTCTTTCACGACCTCGCGCGGATGCGCGATCCGCCGGTTCACCAGCTCCGATACGTGCACCAGACCTTCCACCGGACCTTCGATGCGGGCGAAGGCGCCGAAGGTGACGAGCTTTGTTATGGTGCCCGTTACGATCTGGCCGACGCTATACTTATCGACAATCTCTTCCCATCTTTCAGGCTGCGCCCGCCTAATGCTGAGGGCAATCTTCTTCGCCTCCTGATCGACCTTCATCACGTACACGTCGACCTCCTGGCCGACGCGATACAGCTCTTCCGGCGTTCTATCCCGCTCCCAAGACAGCTCCGACAGGTGCGCAAGGCCGTCCGCTCCCCCAAGGTCCACGAAAACGCCGAAGCTGCGGATGCTGCTTATCCTGCCCTTCCGCACTTCGCCCTCTTGCAGCTCGTCCAGCAGGCGGTCCTTCTGCAGCGCCCGCCAGTCCTGCATCGCCGCCCTTTCGGAGAGGATGACGCGGTTGCGGGCGCGGTTGATCTCGATCACTTTGACCAGCAAGGTCCGACCGACGACCGCTTCCGCCGGCGCATCGGTCTCCTCGCCTTCCGCCGGCGACTGGGCGCTGACGGACTGCGAGAAGGGGATGAAGCCGTGCACGCCTTCGACGTTGACCAGCAGGCCGCCCTTGTTGTGGCCGTTTACGGTCACTTCAAAGCTCTCGCCTTCGTCGAAGCGTTGCTGGAGGACGCGCCATCCCTTTTCGCCGCGCGCCCGGTCGAGCGAGAGGAGCACCTGCCCCTCCGGCGTCTCCGGCTGCATGACGTACACGAGGATGTGGTCGCCGCTCTTGGGCCATTCCTCGATGTTCGGCCCCAGGGAATGCATTTCGCTGGGTGGGACGATGCCCTCTGACTTCGTCCCGACGTCCACCACCATCCCGTCGCGGTCGGAGCCAACTACTACTCCCTCAAGAATATCGCCGCGTCGAAGACTCTTGTACTCCAGGGACTCCGCTTCTAACAGGGTTGCCATGTCCTGGTAACCCTCGCTGCTTGTGCCTGCAGGATCAGGCGACGAATCGTTAGACAAGACGCTAAGGCCTCCTCGATTCCGCAGCAGGACAACGCGATTGCCCACATCCATTGCAGAATGAGAGACCTCGCGGAGCCCGCCTTGTTTGGCCCATTGTAGCACAGGGGGTTACGTACGGAAAGGCAAACTCTGGCGGGCAGCGCTCGCTCTACCGCTCGGCGCGGGAGACCGGCCAATCGTGGGCATCCGCCAGGCCGCGCGCTTCAAGGTGGCAGGTGTCGTTCATGTGGACGACGACCATGCGGCCACCGCGTACGTCCAACAGACTCGTCGCGGCCAGGTCGTGACGCAGGCGGCGGAAATCGCATATCGCCATGTTGAGCGCTTCGCAAAGCAGGGCGTGGATCACGAAGTTGTGCGTCACCGCAACGACGGTCCCGCCTTCGTGGCGCTCGCAGATGCGCCGTGCCGCCTGCGCAGCGCGCGACTGCACGTCCTGGAGGCTTTCGCCGCCGCCCGGCATCGCCGCTGTTCCCGCCTCGTCGCCCAGCCAGCGCGAGACGAAGTCCGGATGGCGTTCCCGCATCTCGCGGAACGTCAGGCCGTCCAGGTCGCCCACGTCCATCTCCGTCAGCCCTTCGTCCGTGATGACGTCCAGGCCGTGAGGCGCCGCAATCGCTGCCGCCGTCTCGTAGGCACGACGCAGCGGGCTGGAGTACACCGCCGCGATATCCTCGCTGGCCAGCGCCTCGGCCAGGGCCTGCGCCTGCAAGCGGCCCTTCTCCGTGAGCGGCACGTCCTGCCGCCCGAGACCGAGCCCGTCGCGATTGCTCGCCGTTTCGCCGTGTCTGACCAGGATCAGCTTCATCGATGTCTAAACAAACCTTCCGTGCCGCCGCCAGGCCTCGTGCGCCGGCGACGTCTCCGCCAGCAGCAGCTTGCGCCGGTGCAGCCGTGTCGGCTCGGGCAGACCCATCGCGGCTATCACTTGCTCCGGACGCCCCGCTCCGCCGCTATCGGCGCGAAGTCGCATGGCGACGACAGGCGAGCCGTTCGGCCGCTCCAGCCACACCTCCTGCACCAGCGCCCGAATGTCGTAGCGCCGGACTTCCTTGTCGCGCATTTGCTCCCAGGGGAGGCACTCCGCCGCCAGGAAGCGCTCGACGGCCGCGCGCGCGTCCTCTTCCGCCAGCGACGCCGGCAGCGACGCTTCGTACTCGGCGGCGCGCAACTCCGACTGCAGCGACGGGCCGCGCAGCCCAACCTCCTGCACGTCGAGCAGCTCGATTCCCGTTGGCAACTGGCAACTGACCTCTCGAATGAACTCCAGCGGCGTCAGGCGCGTTGCCAGGAACACGTCGATGAGCTCGCCGGCGCTCGTCACGCCGACGGCCAGCGGCGCCGCCAGCGAGAGCTGCGCATGGGGCGTGAAACCTTCGGAGTAAGCGACCTCTACCGTCGCCCGCCTGAGCGCTCGCTCCCAGAGGCGCATCAGATCCAGATGGGTGATGTACTTCACCTCGTCGCCGCGGGAAAAGCGAATGCGAAGACGCTGTATCTTCATCGTTACTTCTTTGTCACCAGCACGCGCTCGATCTTGCGGCCGCGCACCTCCGCGACGACCATTCGAAAGCCGTCTTCTTCTATCTGCTCGCCTTCGAGGGGGATGTGGCCCAGCCGGTCGAGGATGAAGCCGGCGACCGTCTCGTAGCGGCCCTCCGGAATCTGGAGGTCCAGTTCCTCGTTGGCGTCCCAGACGCTCATGCCGCCGTCGACCGAAGACGTACGCTCGTCGATAGGCTCAAACTCCTTGGCCGTGCCCGCTTGCTCTTCCGCTACCGGGCCCACCATCTCCTCCAGCAGCAGCTCGATGGTTACGATGCCGGCCGTGCCGCCGTACTCGTCGACGACGATTGCCATGTGCTGGTTCCGCGTCTGCATCTCGCGGAAGAGCGCGCCGACAGGCTTCGTCTCCGGCACGAAGTAGGTAGGCCGCATGCAGGCGTCGATGGAGCTGTCGGGCTTCAGCTCCCCGCGGGCCACGCTTCGCAAGACGTCCTTTATCGCAACGGCGCCGACCACGTTGTCGACGCTCTCGCGATAGACCGGGTAGCGCGAGTGCCCCGTCTCATCGAAGACGCGGTAGAAGTCGCCGACCGTCGAGTCCGTCTCCAGCCAGATGACTTCAGTCCGGGGCACCATTATCTCCTGTACCTGGCGGTCCCGGAACTGGAAGACGTTCTCCAGCAGCTCGCCGGTCTGTTCGCCGAGGACGCGCTCCACCGTGCCTATGTCGATCAGCATGCGCAACTCCGCCTCCGTGACCGTCGGCGTGGGTCGCGGCGCGGCGCCGAAGAGCAGGCGCTGGAAGCCGCGCGGGATCGCGGCCAAGACCGCCGTGAGCGGATTCACCACGCGCACAAGCGCTTCCACCGGCCGTGCGACCAGCAGCGCGTAGCCCTCGCTCGACTGTGCGGCCAGCACCTTCGGCGTGAACTCGCCGAGAAGCGCCAGCAGCAGGGTGGTGATGAGCGTTCCGAAGACCAGGCCCAGATTGCCTATCGCCTCGACGGAGAGGACGCTGGCCATGGCCGCAGCGAGCACCACGAACAGGTTCTGGAGCAGCACGATGCCGGCGAAGAAGCGGTCGCGGTTGGCGCGAATGCGCTCGATGGCCTGCGCCCGGCGGTCGCCCGACTCCGCCAGGTGGCGAATACGAATGCGATCGGCGGCGACGACGGCGATCTCGATGCTGTTTACGAGCGCATACAGAGCAACGCTAACAACGAGGATGACGATTACGAGGGGAGTGCTGAGGCCGCTTGCCCCAAGCCCGGTGGCAAGAGATGGAACCATAAAGATCAACTCGGCGCCTCTTCACACCAGCGGAGAACGGGCACCGGGCAGAAGGGATCATAGCAACTGCCGGGCGGCCTGTCAAAGAGTGGGGCCGCCGCAGGCTATGATTGTATTTGTTTGGAAAAAGTTGCGTTTCTGTGAATCTGCAGAGGCGCGTTTTGGTGGATTGACCGTCGAGAGGGCGGTTTTGGCGGGTGGACAGTTGGCCGGCGTGGTCACGTGTCTATTAGAGCACGGCGAGCGGCGGAATGTAAGGGCCAGGTGGCACTCGCGGAGCAGAGAGAGGATAAGCAACTGGCGGCCCTCTGCCACGCGCACGGCTCGCAGCGCCCAAGGCGCTGCTCCCAAGCGGCCTTGCAGTTAGCTTCGCCTATCCGGTGGGCGCAAGAGGATCCTGACACCGACTATCACGGCGATCGTCAGCACGACGGACCAGATCGTCCACACGGCTGTCCAGAGCGGGCTGGAATCCTTGACGAGCATGTACACCGAAAAGATGAGGACTAGGGACATGGCCAGCACCATCGCTGTGCGCCTGGGCTCCGGAGAGCGTTGGACGGTCTCAGCGTGAACTCCTAAACTCGTTCGCGGGACGCCAGGGTTTCTGCCGTCATGAGGGTTGCGCCGCTGTGTTCGCATCCACCATACGAAGAAGCCTGACCCCGCGATAAGGCCCCATCCGAAAAAGATTGCCCAGGCAATGATCACGTGCCAGGGGTTGGCCCCACCAATACCCACATGATAAATCATCAGGGCGGGGAGGCTTAGGCCAGCGACAAGCCCCCATGCTAGGATAATTCGTTTGAATCTCTGTCCAGGCGAAATGACGCGATCCTTAGTCCGCAAGCGATCTGCACGCTATTGTACCACCGCCCGAGATGACGTGCTTGACCGGTTCGCCCTCTGGCAGTCCGATCGGTCAGGGGTCAAGGATGAGTAGGTGCCGATATCATCGATTCCACAACCTTCATCGCCTGCTCCCGAGCATCAGCGGTGGGGGTTGGCTCGTTTCCGCCCCACGTGAACGTGACATGGAACCATTTGTCCTCCGTCTTCCAATAGCATTCCAACTGGGACAAGAATGAGTCCGTATCACAATGAATCTTAGTATTGTCGATCGTTTCGTTTGACGCGTTAAGATAGATCTCTCGGCCGTCAAAACAGGGCGGAGAACTGCACGTGGTGAGATCCTCCTCCCTGATGCTTATAATCGGAGAATCGTTCCTTGGAGGGGGTGTGATCGCGACCTGCTCCCAACGCAAGGGTCCCCCCGATAACCCCCCCGTGTCGGCAGACGCGTCAAGCTGCACCTCGCCCATACCGGGAGGGAGGTAGGAGGGGAAGACAAATCGGAAGCTGCCCACTCGCTCCATATCTTCCACGCTGGTCACCCGCGTGGCGCTAGGTCCGGCCGCAGCGAGGCCAGACTTGCCGGACGCGGCAATCAGACTGGACCAATTCGGCGCGTTTGCCTGACCGCGGGAACCGCAACTGGCTGCCATGGCGAGAGCGGAAATCAGAATAATCGCCCTGATCACCTGAAGCATGGGGAGTGGTCCTTGGTCCGCAAGCGATCTGCACGCTATTGTACCACCGCCCGAGATGACGTGCTTGGTGAGTTGGTTGTCATTTCCTTGAAGAGCAGGGTCTATGCCGCCGCTCCGTGCCGAAGCCTATTCGAAAGCGACCATGCTCTTTTTACGAACCACCAGGCGACCCAAAGCACGTCGAACAGCAGGCACCCGCCCCACATGAGAGGAATGATCGCAAGGGCAGTGAGTATGACCGCTGCCGAATGCCCCATTTGGGATCCATTGATCCAGCTGTATATCCAAAGGGCAGCGAAGCCGGTCGACAACAGATTCACCATGGCAAGCAAGACCATGATCAGGAAAACCCTGTCAAACAACAGGTCCATGATAATGTCCGAACCTCAAGAGTGCTCAGGCCTAATGTCTATCGTGTGATCAGGGTGAAGGCCATTCAGATACCTCATGTGGCCTCCGGCTGGTCTGGATGGTCATGCGTCTATTAGAGCACGGCGAGCGGCGAAATGTAAGGGGCAGATGGCGCTCGCGGGACGAGGAGTGGGTAGGAGGATGCCAAGGTTGTTGCTGTCACGAGCGGTTGCGCTGTTGCGCCCACATCCGCCACGCAAGGAAGAAGCCTGACCCCACGATGAAACTCCCTCCGAAGAATACCGCCCAAACAAAAATCACGTCCCGGGGACTGGCTCCACCAATAACCACATGATAAATCATCAGCGCCGGCAGGCTTATGCCCGCAGTAAGCGCCAATCTTAAAGCAGATCGTTTGAATCTCTGTGCCGAAGGTACCGTCAAGTCCAACTTACCTCCCTAATGGCAATTCTCAAATGGCGGTTGTGTCGCTGCTCCCCCGGTTCCGGTATCGTATCGCGTCGACATCTGGATAACAACCGTTCGGCGTCGGGGTGTCGCTGGTGCGCGGGAGGCGGCGGGCCTAGGGTTGCTCGTAGGCGAGCTTGCGGGCGGCGCTCCGCGGGTCGAGCTCGCGGGCGGCGACGGCGCGGACGGCCTCGTCCAGCCGGGCACGGGCCGATTCGTCGGAGAGGGCGGAGTCGAAGAGGAGGTCGCGTAACGCCGCCGTCACTTGCCGGCGCGCCTGGTCGACTCGCTGGCGCTCCAGAGCGCCGGATTCCGCGAGCAGCCGCCCGTGCGCTTCGACGGCGTCGACGAGCGCGCTTACGCCCTCGCCGGTCGTGGCCACCGTCAGCAGCACCGGCACGTCGCACTGGACCGGCGACAGGCACAGCGCCGCGTGCAACTGCTCGGCAACGCGGCTTGCGTTCGGCGTGTCGGCCTTGTTCACGACGAGGATGTCCGCCGCTTCGAGGAGCCCGGCCTTCATCGCCTGCACGTCGTCGCCGCTGCCCGGCACGTTCAGGACGATGGTCGTTTGGGCCGCGCCGGCGACGTCGACCTCGTCCTGGCCGGCGCCAAGCGTCTCGACGATGACGACGTCCTTCCCCGCCGCATCGAGCGCCGCCATCACCTCCGCCGTCTTCGGCGCGAGCCCGCCGAGCTGTCCGCGCGAGGCCATGCTGCGCAGGAAAACGCCCTCGTCAGCTGTCAGCTCCTGCATCCGGATGCGGTCGCCGAGAAGGGCGCCGTGGGTGAAAGCGCTCGAGGGGTCGACGGCGACGATGCCCACGGTCCGGCCGCGCCGTCGCAGCTCCTGCGTCATCGCGCAAACGAGCGTGCTCTTGCCGGAGCCCGGCGCGCCGGTCACGCCGACGGTGTGCGCCCGGCCGCCGTGTCCGTAAAGCAGACAGGACGCCTGCGCGCCCTCGTCGGCGCAGTCCTCTATCCAGGAGATGACCCGCGCCAGCGCCCGCCGGTCGCCGGCGAGAAGGCGTCGCACTATCTCCTCTACGCCGCCTTCCGCGCTAGGCCCGGCGGGCAAAGGCGTTCTCCTGGACGAAGCGAATGATGTCGCGAGTGTCGGCGCCGGGCGGGAAGATTGCGCCGAAGCCCAGCGCCTTGAGCGCCGGCACATCTTCGGTTGGGATGATGCCGCCCGCTATTAGCAGCACGTCGTCGACGCCGCGCGCCCGCAGCTCCGCAACGACGCGGGGGAACAGCTCGATGTGCGCGCCGGACAGCGCCGACAGCCCGACGACGTGGACGTCTTCCTGCAGCGCGGCCTCCGCAATCATCTCCGGCGTTTGGCGGATGCCGGTGTAGATGACCTCCATGCCGGCGTCCCGGAGGGCCCGCGCGACCACCTTGGCGCCGCGGTCGTGGCCGTCGAGGCCCGGCTTGGCGATGAGGACGCGTATCTTCTCTTCTCTCATGCCCTACCTCTCGCCGCTGCGCTGGACGAGCGTAATTTCGACGCCGCAGGTCCACGCCGGGTCGAGCCTAACGGAAGGAGACGTCGCAACCGCGAACCCGTTCGACCGCAGACGGCGCAACGTCGCTTCCAGGCCGTCGACCTCGATGACCAGCGACGCCAGCCCCTCGCGCTCTCCGGCGTCGACGCGTCGCATCTCCAGCAGCGTGCTCCCGGCCCGCACGGCGTCGCCTTCCGCCGGCAGTGCCAGCGTTCGTTGCCAGGTCGCAACTGCTTCCGCCGGCTCCGCGACGCTGAGGACGATTCGCTCCAGATGCGCTTCGCCTGTCATTCCCGCGGCTCCTCAATCTCGACCAGCGCGCCGTGCATCTGACGCGGCGGCAGGAAGAAGACCATGCCGCTCAGCCCGCGCGTCGGGGCGTCGGCCCGAAGCTCGACGCCGCGCTCCCGCACCAGCGACATCTCGGCCGCGGCGTCGTCCGTCTCCAGCGCGACGTGGTGCAGCCCCTCGCCGCGCTGCTCGATGAAGCGGGCCAGCGCCGTCTCCGGCGACAGCGGTTCCAGCAGCTCGATCTGCGTGTCGCCAAGCTGAAAGAGCGCCGCGCGGGCCTTCTCCGCCGCCAGCTCTTCGACTTTGACCAGCGGCAGGCCCAGGACGTCGCGATAGAACGCGATGCCCTTTTCCAGGGTGCGGACGGCGATCCCGACGTGCGCGATTCCCTTGATCATCAGAAGACCAACGATTCCTTTTGCTCGCCCCAGATGCCGCGCAGTACGTCGCACATCTCGCCCAACGTCACGCCGCTCTCCGCGCATTCGATGAAGAACGGCATCGTGTTCTCGCTGCCCACCGCCGCCTTCGCCAGGCCGTCGAGCGCCGCCCGCGCCTTCGCAGCGTCGCGAGTGCGCCTCAGCTCGTCCAGACGGCGGCACTGGCGGGCGCCGACCTGCGGATCGACCCGCAGGAGCGCCGGCGAATCGTCGCTTTCGCTGCGGAAGGCGTTGACGCCGACTACTACGCGCTTGCCATCCTCCATCTCGCGCTGCAGCCGATAGGCGTTGGCCTGGATCTCCCGCTGCTGAAAGCCCTGCTCGATAGCCGCCGTCGCGCCGCCCATCTCGTCGATACGGCGAATGTATTCGCGCGATTCCTCC
>Ga0187849_1002139_pt1 | contig 19420 bp, 20 predicted proteins | sample June2016WEW_4_10_2_FD_132412 | JGI IMG/M metagenome (GOLD analysis project Ga0187849, IMG submission 132412) | Peatland microbial communities from SPRUCE experiment site at the Marcell Experimental Forest, Minnesota, USA - June2016WEW_4_100 | ecosystem: Environmental > Terrestrial > Soil >...
CCCGTTTAACCAGATTGAGGGCTTCTTCCATCCGCCGGCTGATGGAGACAATGAAATCAACTTTGAATTTTTCCCGCAACTGTTCTTTCAGTTCTCGGTTCTCCCGGCTTAACCCGATCTCCCTGCCCACCCGCTGAATCAGCAGGAGGAGTTCATCCAATTCGATGGGTTTGGTCAGATAGTCATAAGCCCCTTCTTTCATGGCCGCTACGGCGGTGCCCACGGTTGCATAGGCGGTCAGGATTACTACCACAACTTCCGGGTTCAATCCTTTTACTTCCTTGAGCAGTTGGAGTCCGTCCATTTCGGGCATCCGTAAATCGGTCAATATCAGGTCGAAAGACCCCCTTTTAAACTTCTCCAAACCCCTCTTTCCATCCTTCGCCGTGTCTACTCCGTAGCCCTGCTTTACCAGGAACCCCTTCAGCATCTCCAGTTGGACATTCTCGTCATCCACGATTAATATTTGGAATCTTGAGGTTCCGCTCATCCTCCCTCCTTGGATATGGGTAGTGTAATTCGGAAGGTGGTCCCCTTCCCTGCAGTACTCTCCACCTCGATGGCCCCCCCATGCTCCTGGATGATCTTATGGACCAGAGGCAGCCCCAACCCCATCCCTTTCTCCTTGGTGGTAAAATAATAATCAAAGATCCTTCCCAGATTCTCTACCGGAATTCCCTCTCCGGTGTCTGAAATCTGGACGATGACCTGCGTCTTTTCTTTATTGGCCTTGGCACCCAGTTCTACTGTTCCTCCCTGGGGCATGGACTGGAACGCGTTGGTCGCCAAATTCCAGAAGGCTTCATGGATCCGCTGCCGGTCCAAGTTCAGCAGGGGAAGACCGGGACTGACATTTTCCACCAGAAGGACCTTCTGTTGCTCGGCTGCCTCTTTGCAGAGCAACACGAGGTCTTTTAGAATATCTGTGACCTGGACGGGTTGCAGGTCCAGATGCGCGGGCCGGGCAAAGAAGAGGAACTGTTCAATGATCTGGTTAACCCTTTTTACTTCTCCCCGGAGGACTTCGGTGAAATGAAGGTATTCCTGCTGAGATTCCGGCTGGGAAGGGGCAAACTCCCGTTGCAGACGCTGGATGGCCATGCCGATGGCATTCAAAGGATTACGGATCTCATGCGCTACCCCCGCAGCCAGATTTGCCAGGGAGGATAATTTCTCCGACTGGCGAACCTTCTCTTCCATCTCCCGAACCCGGGCCAGATGTCGGTTTTCCATCCGGGATATGATGGCAATGCCTACTCCCCCGAAGGCCAGAAGGAGAAGACTGAAAAAGATGAGGTTTCTCAAGTCCGCGTCCATGATCCGGTCTACACGATCGGTGGAAAGCCCCACCCGCATAATGGCCATGGTTTTCGGGTCCAAAGCCACGAGTTTGGCAATTTCCAGGATTTTTTGCTCTCTTCGGTTTTGAGCTTTTAGCTGCTGGGTATCCTTGATCAGGAGCTTGAGCAGGAAGGTGTCCTCTTCTTTTTTGCCGATCTTATCCGCCGATGTGTCAGCCCAAACCTCCAGGTCCTCCCCCTGGAAAGTAATGTAGCTGATTTCCCCCCGCCCTTTCCATTCATCAATTAGCCTCTGCAGAACCACCGTGCGGCGAAAGAGCCGGATGGCCGCTTCGTCGATCTGCAAAGCCAGAATGCCTTCCCCAGCCTTACGTGCGATGGCCAGGGAAAGGAAATCCATCTGCCCCGTCCTCTTATTTTCCGAGCGGCGGATCGCGTAGGCGGCCTTCCCCTCCAGGAGAGGACGGTAGAAAGGATCGTCCATGGACGAACTCGTCTTCGGGTTTTGATAGATGAAAGTTTGATGGGGAGTGATCAGCTTTAAAACCGAGAAATGCCAGGCTTTGGCGACTTTTGCCAGCTGGCTCTCCTGGATCGGGGGGTTGCCCAATTCTTGATCGATCTGGAAGGCAGTATCCAGAGCGAGATCCACTACAGAATCGTCCAGGGCTAAGGGATTCAACGGAGAAGAGAAGAAAAGAGCCGAGGCTTCGGGGAACGTTTCTATAGCTGTCCAGGAGGCAAAGATACTCTGAGCACTCTTTTCCAGGCCCGCGATAATGGCCGCCCCTTCGTCAAAGAGCATTCGGTGGAGATTATCTTTCAGCCGTTTGGCTTCATAGATTCCGTTGATGATCAGGAGGAGGGCCAGCAGGCCCCAGATGACAAGAAGAAATAGGGGGCGAAAGATCCAGCGCCGCTTGGGCTCCGGCCCTTTCCGGACGAAGGCCATGGTGAGTTTCCTGATCCCTTAGTACTCTCTTCCCATTCCCCGGCCCCCTCCGCGCACCATGGGTGGCCCATACATCCCGCCCCCACCGGGTGGAAGAAGTTGAATCTGTTCCGGGGTGAGAACTTTTCGCATTTCTATCTGAAAGAGGAGGGCCCGCTCCTGGATCTTGGATTCCAGTTCGGAGATTTCCCTCTGTTTGGCAAGAGCCACATTTGTTTCCGTCTTGGGATTGTTCAGCAAATCGCGCAGGTCGTACCTTTTGATCAACAGTTCATTTCTCCAGACCATGGTGTCCCTAAGGTAGGTATCTCGCAATTCTTGAAGCCTGGCCGTCTGCTCCTCTGTCAGGTTGAGACGGCTGGCCCAGTCGACCATGGGCGAATGCATGGGGCCCATCATCATTCCTCTGCCGCCCCGAAATTCCCAGCCTTTATTCTCGGGCGAGCCCTGGGCGAGGACCAACTGTGAAAAGGCTGTCTCCAGAAGGATGGTTATAAAAAAGAGAATAATCATTTTTCTCATTTAAAACTCCAGAGACTCTCCTACCTGACCGAAAAAAAATTTCTCGCCAAACTCGGCAAGTAACCGCGTAGCCGCTTTCAGACCGGTACAGTGGGAAACACCGATACGCTCTATCTGATAGTTTCTCAGGGCCCCCATGGTCTCCTCGACTTGGGAAGGCGAAACAAAGTCCAAATGGGTTCCCCCGACGATAGCATAGAATTTGTCTTTGCCGGTCTTAGCGACCACATGGTCCAGCGTATTGATCAGACCGGAGTGAGCGCAGCCCAGCAGAAGAACCAATCCTCGCGGGCTCTCGATGACCAAAGATTGGTCATCGAAAAAAGAATCGGGCATCAATTTTCCTTCCCTCTCGACGAAAAGCTTCGGGTCTCCTTTTTCGAAAAAAGTTCTGCGCGGGACTTCCCCGGTCAAAAACATTTCCCGGGTCACTTCTCGAAAATCTTTCTCCAGGATAAACCGCCCCCCCAGGCTTTCCAGATAGGAACGGACGAACTTTAGGCCTGCGTATCGCCGGTTCTCTTGGCCATCTTTTTTGGAAATGTTGTAGCGCACGGAAAAGATTTCCGGGTGGGCCAGGATGTCCACCTCTCCCAGAAGCTCCAGGATTGCGGCCAGCCCGCCCGTGTGGTCGTAATGGCCATGGCTCAGGAAGATTTTCTGAATGGCCAGGGGATCCTTGTCAAAGGCGAGGAGGTTGGGGATCAATGCTTCTCCGCGTCCGGTGTCAAAAAGAAAATTCCCCCTCTCCGTCTCCAGGTAAGCCGAAAACCCGTGCTCTCCCAGCCCGCCCTTTCGCGACACCGAGTTTTCGCAGATGATGGTTATCCGACCCTTCATATAGAAAAACAGCTTTCAGCGATCAGCCGTCAGCTTTCAGCTTAAAAGAACCTCTTTCTTCCGATAAGGGTCTCCAGCAAATTCAATTCCTTTGCTGAATGCTGAAAGCGGAGTGCTGATGGCTCTTTTTAAAAGCATCCCAGCTGGCAATTGGCAATTTTGATCTTCAGCTGATTCAGCAGGGTCCCCACCTCTTTAGTGGAGATGTTGTTTTTCTTGGCGATCTTAAAGGCCATGGCGCAAGAGATCTTCCCATCCTTGGATGTTTCTTTCAGCTTGGCGATAATATCTTCTTGTTTCACGCTCTCCCCCCCTTCTTCGGGTGATTTCGTTCAAGCTTGCTGGGAAGAATATAACACATCAGAAAAGCTCTGGAAAAGATAAAAAAGGGAGAGCCATTTGATTGGCTCTCCCCTTGCTAAAGGAGGTTGAATGAAGGTTTTAGGTTACCAACGGGGGCAGCCGCCGTAACCCATTCCACGGCCGGGGCCAAATCCACCACCCATCATGCCGCCTTTCATTCCGTGCCGCATGCCAAACCCCGGCCCGTATGCTCCCAGCTGAGCCTGTTGTTCAGGGGTGAGGATCTTTCGCATTTCCAGGCGATTCTTGGTACCCTTCTCTTGAAGCTGCGCTCTCAAGGTGTTAATCTCTTTCTGCTTGGCCAGGATCTTTTCCTCATCAGGATTGGTTTGAGCCCATAGGGTCCTGAGTTCAAGCTTCTTGATCTGCATCTCATTTTTGACAGGAAGGGTTTCTTTCAAGAAGCTCTCTCGGAGCGCCTGCATCTTCTGGTTCTGTTCAGCCGTCAAATTCAAGCCAGGGCCCCCGGCCCCTCTGGGACCATAACCCGGCCCAGGAGTTCCAGGTCCAGGGCCATATCCACCGCCTCTTCCCCATCCCTGGGCCATGGCCACGCCAGCGGTGGCCAAAAGGGCAACTGCCAAAACTGCAACGATCATTCTTTTCATTTTCTTCCCCTTTCTTGCTGCTCTTGCTGCTTCTTTTAAATGCTCTTGTTTCTGCCCTGATAAACTAGCAACCATCGTGCCAATACTGGAACTGCTAATCAATATTGTTTTAAGCCTATGAAAATATGAAATAATTGTTTTACCTTCAGAAAAGCCTTTTACAATCTTTTAGATTAAGAAAAGGAAAAATTGTCGAACCTTGTCGCTCGGAAAAATTAAAAATTAATAATTCCAGGCCAATAAGAGCTTTACACTTTATCGACGGTTTACGAATGTTCGACGGAATTGTCGAAGGAATGGTAATAAAAACTTCTTGCCTTATGGTTCTTTTTTCAATATAAAGTTGGTAGGAAAATTCTTGAGGAGGTAGGGCCATGAAAAAAAATGGAGCCGGAAGGAAGAAAGTGCTTATAGCGTTAGTTATGGTTGTTTGCCTTCTTACATTGCCCTTGAGTGCTTGGGCCAAAACTGAGATTATGTGGTGGCATGCCATGGCCGGATTTCTTGGGGAGAGAGTGAATGATATCACGAACAAGTTCAATGCCAGTCAGAGTGAATATGAAATCAAGGCTGTCTTCAAAGGGGGATATCCCGAAACGCTGACTGCCGGGATTGCGGCCTATCGAGCCAAAACCCATCCCCAGATTATCCAGGTCCTTGAAGTGGGAACCCAGACGATGCTCTCTTCCGGAGCTATCTACCCTGTCTACCAACTGATGAAAGATCAGGGGATCAAGATCGATTGGGAAGATTTTATCAGCGTGGTGAAGACCTACTACTCCAGAGGCGGGAACCTCTATTCCATGCCTTTCAATTCTTCAACCCCGATTCTCTACTATAATAAGACGGCCTTTGAAAAGGCCGGCTTGAATCCGCAAGTCCCCCCCAAAACCTTCGAAGACATCGAAAAGGCAGCCAAGGCAGTGGTGTCCAAGGGTACCGCCAAATTTGGATTCACCGTATCCTGGCCGTCCTGGACCCTCATGGAGAATATGCATACCTGGAACGACCAACCCTTCGCCAACAACAATAATGGCATTGCGGCCATGGCCACGGAACTTAAGTTCAACGGAAAACTGGGAATCCAGATTATGGAAATCCTCACCCGCTGGCAGAAGGAAAGAATCTTTACTTACTCTGGCCGAGGGCCCGCAGGAGACCAGCCCACCATTAACGGAGAGGCCGCCATCAGCCTCGCTTCCACCGCTTTAGTAGCGGCCATGGCCAAAACATCCAAGTTCGATTGGGGAACGGGATACCTGCCCAAGCTGAGTGGATACCCCCAGGGCAATTCTATCATCGGCGGGGCCAGCCTTTGGGTTATGAAAGGGCACAATAAAGAACAATATAAAGGCGTGGCGAAATTTCTTGAATTCTTGGGGCAGCCAGAGCAGCAGGCCTGGTGGCATGCCAACACGGGCTATTTCCCTCTCACCCGAGCAGCGATTAAAGCCCTCCCGGAAGATCACTTCCGCAAAAACCCCAACCTCTGGACAGCCTTCGCTCAAATCACCAGCGGTAAAACAACTCCCAACAGCCTGGGGATCCGGCTAGGAAATTTCGTCGCCATCCGGGATACGATTGAAGCAGAGATGGAGAATGTCTTCTCGGCCAAGAAGACCCCCAAACAGGGCTTGGACGATGCAGTGAAGAATGGAAATAAGACCTTAAAAGAGTTTGCTTCTCTGTATAAATAAATTTTCCCTTGCTCTCTTTTTACCAAGGGGAACGCGCAGAGCGAGCGGTTCATGGGGGCGGTTCATGAACCGCCCCTACAACTCCATCTCCATTCTCCCTCTTTCGGCCAAGGGGAGAGGGAATGACGGGCGGAATGAAAAAAAGCATCTTTAACAATCGCATCCTGCCTTATGTTCTCGTCGCCCCCCAGATGATTGTCGTCCTGGTCTTTTTCTTCTGGCCGGCCTTCGACTCGCTTCGATTATCGGTCTTCAAAACCTCCCCCTTTGGGGACGTACAAATTTTTATAGGTCTGGAAAATTTCATCGATCTCCTCACCTCCCCAGAATACTATCGAAGCGTTTATCATTCTTTTCTTTTCTCCTTGGGGGTCACCTTTTCCTGCCTGGCTGTTTCTCTATTCCTGGCGGTTTTGGCCAACCAGAAGATCCGCGGCCTCACCTTCTATCGTTCTGCCCTGCTCTGGACTTTCGGGGTCGCCCCGCCGGTCTCCGGGGTTATCTGGCTCTTCATCTTCCATCCTTCCTATGGAATTCTGACTTACCTTCTGGCCCATATAACGACCTATGAGTTCAACTGGCTGCTGAAAGGTTGGATTGCCCTCCTCCTGGTGATCTTCGCGGCCAGCTGGGCCCATTTAGGTTACAACGTGGCTTTTTTCCTGGCCGGATTGCAGACCATCCCCCAGGCAGTTATGGAAGCGGCCAGAGTGGACGGAGCCAGTGGCCTCAGGCTTTTCGGCCGGATTACTTTTCCCCTGCTGTCCCCCGTGACTTTTTTCCTGTTTATCATGAATATGGTCTTTTCCTTTTTTGAAACTTTTGGATTGATCCATGCCGTCACGCAGGGGGGTCCAGGAGATGCTACCACAATCATGGTTTATAAAACCTATGTGGACGGGTTCGTCCATATGAGAATGGGGCTTTCCGCAGCCCAATCGGTCATCCTCATGGCTCTGGTGACTTTCTTGACCGTGCTCCAGTTTCGCTACACGGAGAAAAAGGTGTTCTATTGAACCGCAACTCGCTTTCCAACGGGAAAAAACGAAACCTGGATGGCACGAAAGTCGCCGTTCATTGCCTTTTGATCCTCTCCATCCTGCTCATTGGCTTTCCCCTCTACTATGCCTTTGTAATAAGCACCCAGAGCATGGATGAAGTAATCCAGACCCCTCAGAAAATGTGGCCCTCAAATTACCTCTGGGAAAATTACACCAGAATCTGGAACCGGGTTGACATGGGTAGACTTCTAATCAACAGTACCATCGTCGCGTTGGCGGTCAGCCTGGGGAAGATTGCCATATCCATCATTTCTGCCTTTGCCATTGTCTACTTTAATTTCCGGGGTAAGCAAATTTTCTTCTGGATGATTTTTGTCACCCTCATGCTCCCAGTTCCGGTTCGGATCATCTCTACCTATCAGGTCATCAGCCAGCTGGGATGGGTGGATACTTACCTGGGTCTCACCATCCCCCTGATTGCCTCGGCTACAGCTACGTTTCTTTTTCGTCAATTTTACCTGACCGTGCCGGATGAGCTGGTAGATGCAGCGAAAATTGATGGAGCGGGGGCTTTGCGCTTTCTCTGGTCGGTTTTACTTCCCAACTCCGGGGCGAGCATTGCCGCCCTTTTTGTGGTCATGTTCATTTACGGCTGGAACCAGTATCTCTGGCCCCTCATGGTGACGGGTTCGGAAAAAATGAAGGTGGTCGTGGTGGGAATTGCTTCCACCATACCGAGTGGAACTCAGCCCCCGGAGTGGAACCTGGTCATGGCCGTAGCCATGATGGCCCTCGTCCCGCCAGTGCTGGTCGTGTTACTCATGCAGCGCTATTTCATGCACGGATTGCTGGAAACCGAAAAATGAGCTGAAAAGAAGGCCCTCTTAAACTTACTTTATATTTTTCATTTCTTTGGAATCGGGTTCTGAAGAATGAGTTCTGCCGGCAAAAGGATGGAAGAAATGAAAGTTCCCTATTGGACTGGGAAATATCCGGTAATGGTCATTGCCCACCGTGGTTTTTCGGGCGCGGCCCCCGAAAATACCCTGGCAGCTTTCCAGAAAGCCATCGAGATCGGCAGCGATATGATCGAACTCGACGTTCAGCTTTCTAAGGATGGAAATTTAGTGGTCCTTCACGATGACACCCTGGAGAGAACCACGAACGGTCAGGGCAGAGTAGTGGATTATACCCTGCAAGAACTGAAAAAGCTGGATGCGGGTTCCTGGTTTGGTGAGCAGTTCTCGGGAGAGAGAATTCCCACGTTAAAAGAAGTTCTAGAGCTTGCCCGGGGTCGGGTCCTGGTGAATATAGAGATCAAGCACCCCGATCATGGGCAATATCCCATTACGGATTTGGCGGGCCAGGCTTTGAAGGAAGTGAAGAATGCGGGGGTGATCGATCGGGTGATCTTTTCTTCCTTTAACCCTGCCGCCCTCGAATGGATCAAAAAGAACGAACCCCGGGTCTGGGTTGCCCTACTCTACCATAGAACCTGGAATTCCATCGTCGAGGTCACAGGGGGAAAAGAATATTCGATTTTAAACTTGCGCAATTCTTACTTAACGAAAACGAGAATCAATAAAATTCACCAGGAAGGATTGAAGGTCAACGTCTATACCGTGAATTCTGAGGAAGAGTTGGAGCAGTTCGTGAGGTGGAGTGTAGACGGGATCATCACCAATCATGCGGATCGATTGATCAGCATCCTCAAGAAAAAATCTGGTTAATTCTCTATCTCGCCAAGGGCGACCCGGCGGGTTGCCCACACCCCGTTCAGAAACAGGGAGTTATTCGAAAGCTCCCTGAATATGCCTCCAAAGATCTTCCTTGCCCTCCCCCGTTAACGCAGAAAAGAAACAAATGGGTTTTCCGTTGAGAAGAGGGATGTCAGCCACTGTCTTCTTTTGCCTAGCGCGCTCGAGCTGGGATAGTTTGTCAGCTTTGGTAAGAACGATTAAAGAGGGGATTTGGTGGTAGTCCAGCCAATCCAGCAGGGTCAAATCTTCAGGGGAAGCTCCGCGGCGGGCGTCCAAGATAAGAACGACCATGCGAATCCCCTCCCGAGTCTGAAGGTAGCTCTCCACCATGGGTTTCCAGGTTTCGCGGATGCGTAGAGATACTTTCGCATACCCATATCCGGGTAAATCTACCAAGGAAATCTTTTCATTCACCCGGAAAAAATTAATCGTCTGGGTTCTGCCGGGGCTGGAGCTGGTCTTAGCGAGGTTCTTTCGATTGACGAGCGTGTTGATTAAGGAAGACTTCCCAACGTTCGATTTGCCCGCAATGGCAATCTCGGGCAAATTCTCCGGCGGATATTCGGAGGGCTTGGTTGCGCTTTTGACGAATTCGGCTGATATGACTCTCATGGCTTGGGGGCTCTCGTAGGGAGGTCCTCTTGAAAGTACCTCTTTAGTCTCTTCATGGCCTCTTCGATGTTCTCAATGGAGTTAGCGTAAGAGAAACGCAAATACCCCTCGGCATTGCTGCCAAAGTCAATCCCCGGGGTGCATCCTACTTTGGCTTTCTCCAGGATGTCAAAAGCCAGTTCAAAGGAATTCATCGAATACCTCCGCGCATTGGCCAGTACATAAAAGGCTCCCGTAGGCTCCACGGTAATTCCCAACCCCAGCTCTCTTAATTTTCCGATGATAAATTTCCGGCGGGCGTTGTAGAGCTTCTTCATGCGATTGACATCCGCTTCGGACTCTTTCAGAGCGGCGATCCCGGCCCACTGAACAAAGGCATTGGCGGAGATGAAAAAATTCTGGTGCATCTTTTGCAGGGGACGGATAAATTCTGGCGGGACGATCAGGTACCCCAGACGCCACCCGGTCATGGCGTATAGCTTGGAAAAACCGTTGATGACCATGGCCCGGCGGGTGAATTCGAGAATGGAATGTTCCTTTCCTTCATAAACCAGACCGTGGTAAATCTCGTCCGACACCACTGTCTTTCCAAAATCGGCAATGGCCTTCATGCGATCCGGGGCAGTTAAGTTTCCGGTGGGGTTTGCGGGAGTATTGACGAAGATGGCTTTCGTCCGGGGGCCGATGAGAGGTTTGATCTCCTCGGGGCGATACTGGAACCCTTCTTCTTCGTACACCTTCACGAAGACGGGGTTTCCCTCGACCATGCGGACGAAGTTCGGGTAGCAGGCGTAATAGGGGTTGGGTAGGATCACTTCCTCCCCTGGCTCCAGCAAGCTCATAAAGAGGAGGAGCATGGCCGGAGAAGTTCCGGAGGTCACCAATATTTGATCGGGGCTTACCTCCACCCCGTATTGAATATGGTAATGCTCGGCGATGGCTTCCCGGAGTTCCAGCAGGCCCAAGCTGTGGGTGTAATGCGTCTTTCCCTCCCGGATGGCCCGAATGGCTGCCTCTTTGACGCATTCCGGAGTGTCGAAGTCCGGCTCTCCCACTTCGAGATGGATAATATCTTCCCCCTGCCGTTCCATGGCCGCCGCTTTTTCCATAACCTCCATGACAATGAAGGGGGGAATCTCGGACGACCTTTTTGTGACCATATCTTCCCTCTCTGAAAATCTTGGCCTTCTTAATCCCCTCGCTCTCTTCCCTCTTAAGCCTCAAACCGGCAATAGAATTTTTAGACTTATTATTTTTCTATCCAATCGCGCACAGAAAGTCAAGGATCTGGTTACCCTCTCCGCCCCCTTTTTTTTCATACGTCTTTGCCAAGGCCCGGGGCCCAGCAGGATTGCTTCAGAAGAGCAAGGCGGTGGAAAGGCTATTCACCCACTCTGAATCGGGGGCAATCGCCTTACCCAGGACCGAGTGCTTGGGTTCTTCGCTGAATGCCCTTCCCACCGCTCCCCCGGCCCATGCCCAAGTGGAATAAACGGGTGGTGGTCTGGTCACCAAGCCTATGCCGCGATAACGTATTAGGTACCGAGGTAAGCCTTGGTTCGAATGAATTAGCCTTGCCTAGCCTAAGGATTCATGATAAAGAGAGAGTAATCTCTCAGGAGGTTGGACGCCATGAAAAGTCAAAAAAGAATTATCTTTTCGGAGAATCCGGAAAAATTTGTCGAAAAAGCAATCGTGAAATTTGTCCAGGAAAACCCGGCGAACCGCCGCAAAGTCGGCCGGGGAAAATATTGGGATAAACCGCTGGTGGGGTTTGCCTCCGGAGAAGATCCTCTATTCAAAGCCTACAAGAAAGTCATTGGGAAATTTCACTACACCCCCCGAGAGATTTTCACCCAGACCTTTGGTAGAAGAAAGGAACCCAAGCAACTCTCTGTGATTTCATGGATCCTCCCGGCAACCGAAGCAATCCGCAAGAGCAACCGAAAAGAGACCAAGTTCCCCTCCCGCCTCTGGGCCCATGCCCGAGACTTTGGTGAACAGTTTAATATAAAATTGAGGGATCACATGGTTTCGCTCCTGAAGAGCAAAGGTTACCAAGCCGTAGCCCCCATGAACTCTCCTTTTTTTAAGCGCATTCGGTCTCCCCGCGTAGGTTGGGCCTCCAACTGGTCCGAGCGCCATGCTGCCTATGCTTCGGGCCTGGGCACTTTTGGCCTGAGCGATGGTTTCATCACCGCCAAAGGAAAGGCTCTTCGTATAGGCACAGTGGTAACTAATCTACCCCTCAAACCCTCGGCGAAAAAATATCCTCACCACAAAGCCAACTGTCTTTACTTCTCCAATAAAACCTGTAAAATCTGTGCGGTGCGCTGTCCGGCTGGTGCCATCACGACCAAAGGCCATGACAAGAATAAATGTTACGATTATGTCTACAGTACCGCACGGGGATCAAAAAGCGTGGAGTACGGAGTAAAGATTACGGGGTGCGGGCTCTGCCAGACGAAAGTCCCGTGCGAATACGAAATCCCGAAATTGATCCAGAAGGAATATAGACGGAACAAGAAATAAACCAGGGCGGCAAGCCCGGGTTAAGGGTTGGCTGAATCCTCCAGTCGTTCTTTGTAACTAAAGAAAATGAAATGGCATCTTCCTTTTGCCTCCTCTGCCCGGGGAAATTATCATGTGCGCTCCGGGGAAGATTTTGCGAAGGAACCTTCTCTACCAAGGCAGAAGGGTGGGGGGCCAAGAGGTTTAAAAAGAAACTGAAAATGAAAGTAACCGTTCCCGATTATAAAATCCTTCCGAAGGTTCTTCTTCCCGGCTCCAAAACGGCGGTTCTCATTGCCGATATGCTGGTGGACTTTGTCAGCCCCAAAGGAAAACTTTTCGTCCCAGAGACTCGCAAAACCATTGACCCTTTGCGACGCCTCATCGGCCAGGCGCGCAAAGCCGGGGCTACGATCATCTATATCCAGGATTGGCATCGGCCTGATGACCCGGAATTTTCCATCTGGGGTCCGCATGCTATCCAGGAAACCCCCGGCACCCGCGTAATTCCTGAACTTGCCCCCTCTCCGAAGGATTATCTCGTCCGCAAGAGGACTTATGATCCTTTTTTCGCTACTGACCTGGACCTCCTTCTCAGGCAGAAAAACATCCGGAACTTGATCGTCACAGGAACCGTGGCCAATATCTGTGTCCTGCACGCCGCTGGCTCCGCCGACCTCCGGGGATATGAAGTCATCGTTCCCATAGACACGATTTCAGCCCTGAACCCCTTCGATTTTCAGACGGCTCTCCGTCAAATTTCTTTTATTTATCAAGGGAAACTCACCTATTCCCATGGAATCAGCTTTAAGAAAAGTTGATCTCCTAAACCGGCCCGGGCGCATTCCCTTTATTAAATAAAAATACCTAATTTCTGACCCAAAAATACAGGATTCACCCCATTTCCTTTATCTTCTCAGTTCATTAATATCAATACTGAAAGAACATTAAAACTGGGAAGTGGTCTATGAAGACGATTCTTATGCCCCGGCGACAATTTTTAGCCCTGTCCACGATGGGCGGGTTATTTTTCTTAACAGGTCAAACCAAAATATCTTTTGCGCAAACCAGAAAGGAGGAAGAGATGCCGTATACTGCCAAAGACTACAACAAGCTTATTGGGATGGAGGGGTTCAGTGAAACCCTGTTGAAGAACCATTTCACCCTCTACCAGGGCTATGTTACCAACACCAACAAATCGGCTGATACCCTTGCCCAGATGCTTAAAGAGGGGAAAACCGCCACTCCTGAGTATGCCGAACTCAAAAGGCGTTTTGGCTGGGAGTTCGATGGGATGAGGCTTCATGAGTATTATTTCGAGAACCTCGGCGGAAAAGGAGCCATTGATAAAGGCGGGAAGTTAGCCAAGAAATTGACCGATGCCTTTGGAACCTACGACGAATGGGAGAAGGACTTCAAGGGCGTAGGAGCCATGCGGGGCATAGGCTGGGCAGCTTTATACCAGGACACCGCATCGGGAAGACTATTTAACTGCTGGATCAATGAACACGATGGGGGACATCTGGCTGGATGCAATCCCATTCTCATCCTGGATGTCTTTGAGCACGCCTTCATGATCGACTATGGTTTGAAGAGGGCCGATTATATCACCGCTTTCTTCAAGAACATTGACTGGAAGGCCGCTGAAGGAAGGTTGAAGTAAACTTCCTCCGGATTTAACCCCCCCCACCCCCCTTTATGAAAGGGGGGCGAGGGGGGGTTTGAGGTTACTTTTCCTTTCAACCTGACAAAAATTCTATCATCTTTTGATCGCCAATAAATTTCTCTTCAAGGGATCCGGGCTTCTATCCCTCCTGTTTTTCATCCGAAATAACAGGCCTCTTCATTTCAAACACATCCCTTGTCCGGCAGTACAGATCTCCCCCCATCCGCCCAATCGCCTTTAGCTTGGATGATTGAATTTCTCCATCCCCCCAGAATTCATCCTTCACGTGGACTTGGATGACTTCCCCAATGACAAAGTTATTGATCCTTGGGAACTCCCCGTATTCCAAGATTTGTAGCAAACGGCATTCCATATTTACGGGAGATTCGGCAAGCAGGGGAGATTTGACGAAATCGGCCCGGCCCGGAGTAAGTCCGGCGATCTTGAATTCATCCACTTCGGGGGGGTATTCCCCCGCGGTCTGGTTCATGGGCTCTGCCAGCGCTTCGGTGACCAGATTGATGACAAAGTCTTTGGTCAGCTCAATGTTGACGAGCGTGTCCTTTTTAGCCCCATCTCTCTTCCGCCCGATTCCAATGCCCACGATGGCGGGTTTTACGGACATGGGTATAAAAAAGCTGAAGGGGGCAAGGTTATACACTCCCTTCTCGCCAATCGTGGATACAAACGCGATAGGCCGCGGCAACGCTGTCCCCACTAGCAATTCGTGGGCAGCTCTCCGATCTAACTTGGTTGGATCAACCTTCACCCGATATTCCTCCTTCCTGATTTGATTTCATCTCCTTGCTGGCAACATCGGAGTCAAGCATGGAAAAATCTTTAATCCGCAAATGATATTTCCCGCCCGGCATGATTGGGCTCGATGGGATTGGAAATTGTTAATCTTTTCCGTTCAGGAATTTTTGCGAAAACAACAGCACTTAGCTTAATGGGAGAATAAAAAAATGATTCCTATCCCCCGTTACTTCTTTTGCGTAATTCTTCAACGAGGAGGGGAACGATCTTGCGAAAATCGGCCACGGCGCCGAGGTCAGCAGATTGGAAAATGGCAGCGTTAGAATCATTGTTGATGGCGATGATCACGTTGGCATCCTGGATACCCACGACATGCTGGATAACTCCTGAGATTCCGATTCCAATATACAGCTTGGGGCGGATGGTCTTGCCGCTCTGGCCGATCATCTGTTCTTCAGAGATCCATCCTTCATCCAGCGGAGGGCGCGTGCCTCCGACAGCCCCGTGCAAGGCCTCGGCTAGCCTCTCCAACCATTTCCAACCTTCCGGGTTTCCGATTCCTGCGCCGCCAGCAACAACCACCTCCGCCTCCTCGATGGTCTGAGCCGGCCTCCTCTCCCAGTGAACTTCAATTACCTTTTGCTTCAAGTCCTCGGCCTTAATTTCTACAGGGAGGTCTTCGATTGTCCCCTTTCCCTCCCGGGCCTCCCCTCTTCGGAAGACTCCCGGTCGGACCGTGGCCATCTGGGGACGGTGTTTGGGACAAAGGATCGTAGCCATAACTTTTCCGCCGAAGGCCGGAACGACTTGCATGAGTTCTCCCTGGCCGTTGATATCCAGCTGCGTGCAATGAGCGGAAAGCCCCGTGTTCACCCGGGCGGCAAGGCGGGCGGCCAAATCCGCCCCCAGAGATGTCGCCGGTAATAGGAAAATTTCCGGTTTTTTCTGATTGATGAGATCGCTGATCACGCGCGTATAAGATAGGACCAGGTATTTTGCCAGGGAAGGGTGATCGGCCAGAAACACGCGGTCCGCGCCATAAACCAGGAGCTCATCGGCTAAGGGTTTTATATGATGACCAAGGAGAACCGCGCCAACCTCGGCCGACCCCCGCTTCCGGGATAATTGTCTGGCCGCAGCCAAAAGCTCAAAAGAAACTTCCGTAACGCAGCCTTCTTCCTGCTCGATAAAGACCCAGATGCCTTTCCAGTCTACAAAATTGTCCACAATCATGGTGACCGGTTATGAAGCTTAAGGAATATGCTCCTGTGCTATCGTGCGGCACTTCCCTGCAGAATTGCTGGACCACCGAACAGCACCACTTTCTGTCTTTTATCCTATTGCTTGTCGGATTTTCCTCAGGACCTCTTTTACCATCTCCTCGGGTTCCCCCCGGAGCATCTCCGTTTTACGCTTCATCTCCGGTATGAACACATCACCGGTTTGCGTCGGAGACCCCTTGAATCCTACCTCCTCCGGTCTGACCCCTAGATCTGCCGCAGACCATATCACGCATGGTTTGTCCTCTGCCTCCATAACTCCCAATAGGGAAGTAAAGCGGGGAGTATTGATTTCTCGCGTAACCGTAATCAGGGCCGGGAGGGAAGTTTCGAGGATTCGGTTTCCGAGTTCTACCAGGCTCCTAGTCCTCAGATTTTCCCCCTCGATGCTTTCCACCGCCACCACCCGGCCCACGTTGGGAATCCCCAAAAACTCAGCGAGCTGAGCTCCCACCTGTCCGGTCGAACCGTCCAGGCTCCATTCTCCGCAGATGACTAAATCAAACCCTCCCAGCTTTTGGACCCCCCTGGAAAGGACGAGGGATGTGGCCCAGGTATCGGACCCGGCAAAAGCGCGGTCACTGAGCAGGTAGGCTTCATCCGCCCCCATGGCCAGTGCCTCTACCAGGTTATCCCGGGCTGCAGGAGGAGCCATAGCCATGGTCACAACTTTCCCCCCATGCTCTTCTTTAATGCGGAGACCCTCTTCCAGGGCCCGTTTATCCAGGGGTCCCAGAACGCCGGGAATGCCTTCCCTGCGCAGGGCCTTGGTCACCGGGTCCAGCTGGATGCTATCCCAGCGCTTGGGGTCCGGAGCGGGCTTGACACAGACCACGATATTCATCTTAAAATTCCATGAGCCACCGAGGACACAGAGTTCACAGAGATATTCAAGATAAACAATTCAAACTGGCTTTCACCTAAACCATTTTATATTTTGTGAAATTCTCTCTGTGCCCTCTGGGGCCTCTATGGCTAAAATTCCTTATTTAAACGAAGTAAGGGCTTTGCGGGCCATGACGATACGTTGAATTTCGGATGTCCCGGCAGAGGCAATTAGAATTTCGGCGTCCCGGTAGTAACGCTGTACCGGGTACTCCATCATGTACCCGTAACCGCCGTGAACATCTACCGCCTTTTTGGCGCAGCGTACGGCCGCCTCGGTTGCATAATACTTCGCCATGGCCATATCCGTATCGCAGCGGATTTTTTGATCCCGCATCCAGGCGGCCCGGTAGGCGATCAGACGGCTGGCCTCCAAATCCATGTACATGTCGGAGATCAGCCACTGGATGGCCTGGTGCTGGCTGATGGGTTTTCCCCCCAGGATTCTTTCATTAGCGAACTTAACCGAAGCTTCCAGGCAGGAGTTGATGACCCCCAGGCCGCATCCCGCCATTCCGGCCCGACCCACTTCACTGATCGTGGCCATGGAAACCTTTAAACCGTCCCCTTCATTTCCCAGCAGGTTTTCTCTTGGGACGATGCAATTCTCCATTACAATCTCACCCGTATTGCAGCCATGAAGGCCAAATTTCCTCTCTTTCCTTCCCAGCTTAAAGCCCGGGAAGGATTTTTCCACAATGAAAGCGCTGAACCCCTTGGGCCCCTCACCGGTCTTGGCCATGATGGTGATTGTATCCGCCACGTGGCCGTGGGTGATGAAGCACTTCCTCCCGTTGAGAACATAACTGTCGCCCTGGAGCTTGGCCGTGGTTTGAATGCCGGTGGGGTCGGAACCTCCAGTGGCTTCGGTTACTGCGATGGTTCCCAGTCGTTCTCCCCTGGCCAGAGCGGGCAAATACTTCTTCTTCTGGGCCCCATTTCCAAAATCCACGATGGATGCTGTCCCCATCTGAAAAATCTGCGTGGCCATCGCCATAGCCGCAGATACCCGCCCGATTTCTTCCAGCATGATCATACGGGCCAAGTTGCCAAAGGCCGTCCCGCCGAACTCCTTGGGAATGAGGATGCCCAGGTACATCTGTTTGGATAATTCTTTATAAAGTTCCCAGGGCACCTCATCGGTCTCCTCCATATGCTGTACCTTAGGGGCAATGGCTCCCTCGGCAAATTCTCTTACGCTTTTCCTTAAAAGCTCCAGCTGAGGCGATAATTGGAAATCCATATTTCATCCTCCTCGATAAGTGTAGTTTTGAATGCGGTTGGTTCATTCCGGAGGGGCAATGAAGCAATGATTTTTATATCACTTTACCCCTGGTTTGACAAGAACCCGCTGAAAAAAAGAGGCAAGGAGAAAAGGCCTTTGGCCCTTACCTTCTTGCCTCATTCCTCAAGCCGGGCCACAGGCGTGACGATCGTCAAGCCAAGCCCCCGTTAAGAGGCATTCGGTCCTGTTGGGTCGCTCCCAGCAGGTTTTTCTGCCCCTTCGGGTTTGGCCTTTTTCCGCTGGTAGGCGCGATAGCCGATGAAAGCGATGCACCCTAGGACCACGACCACCAGGCCGATCGCGTAAAGGATACGGAGGATAAAAGGTACCGGCTGATCCTGGAAGGACATTTTAAGATGGATTGGCCCCAAAAGAAGGGGAGTTGAAGCGGAAGGATCGTGACATTTAACGCAAGGGGGATTACGCCCCTCTTTTTGTGGATGCCCAGTATTTTGCGGATGGCAGTTAGCACACCCTCGCGTATTATAGCGGTACTCCAGGTCGGTCTTGGGATGACCCATGATGCGATAAGTCGCCAGGGAGGTAAAGAATCCTCTCGGAGGCTTGGCCGCCTCATGGCACTGGGCACAGACTTCGGAGAGCCGGGAAGCCTGCACCGGGGATTGAGGATCCGTGACCTTCCGGATATAGTGGGAGGTATGACAGTCCTGGCACTTCGGTGCCTGCTCCATACCACTTTCCAGCATCATGCCGTGACTGGTTTTCTTGTAGGCCTCGGCCGCATCCTGATGGCAGTTGGCGCAACTCACTTCGGGGAAACCCTCCGCAGGATGGACGTTGGGTTTAGCCTCCTGGTGGCAGTCCGTGCATCCCATTCCAGCGGCTCCATGGACAGAGGATTTGAAGGCCTCCTCGTTGACATGGAGGGAGAGAAGAGAACCGTCCTTTTTCCCTTTGCTGAGCCGGGGATTTTTATGACAGTTCAGGCATTCGGCATTTTCCGCAGCCTGCGCGGCCAACACCCAGAGAAATAATAAAGCCAAAAACGGGAGCAAGATTCGACCGGTTTCCATAAAGCTCCGTTTTTCCCTTTTAACCATTTGATTGCCCTCTCTATCGAATACCGTGAAAGGTGAGTCGTGAGGAGTCCAGGGTTAAGAAATTTCCCTCAGCTCTCTGTTTTCTTCTCCGCTCCCGCTGCCGTGGGTTGCAGGCCCATGGCCTGAACCACCAATTCGCTCAAGTCAAAGGCGGACATGGATTCCTCCAGCCCTTTTTCTTTGATCCCATCCCCGATCATCGTCAGGCAGTACGGGCAGGCCGTTCCCACCCAGTTGGCCTTGGTCTGCATCGCCTGCTCGGTACGAATCTGGTTGATGCGGGTCCCGATCTTCTCCTCCATCCACATCCGGCCGCCCCC
>Ga0187849_1002146_pt1 | contig 19386 bp, 12 predicted proteins | sample June2016WEW_4_10_2_FD_132412 | JGI IMG/M metagenome (GOLD analysis project Ga0187849, IMG submission 132412) | Peatland microbial communities from SPRUCE experiment site at the Marcell Experimental Forest, Minnesota, USA - June2016WEW_4_100 | ecosystem: Environmental > Terrestrial > Soil >...
GTCAGGAGGCACACCAGCTACGGCGTAAGGCTTTTTAGCCCCGTCCAGCTTGAATAGCTCCGGATGGGTCCATAGGTCGGCGCTGTCGTATTGCACGTAGATGGGAAGATCTCCGAAGATCTGGAGGCTTCGCTGGTTGCAATAATTCTTGAGGGAGGCCCACTGCCGATAGAAGGTATACTGGAGAAATTTCTCCCGTTCCTTTTGGAAATTTAGCTCCTGGTCCAGAACCTTCAGGGCTTCCGGGCTTCGGTCGCGGATTTCAGCCGGCCAATCACTCCATACCTTTTCCCCGAAATGAGCATGGAAGGCCACAAACCGGGAATAATCCTCCAGCCAGTAAGCCTGGCGGGAGCAAAAGTCCGCATAATCCTTTCTTGGCCTCCGGCTGCGGAAACGTTCAAAAGCCAGATCGAAAAGCTTTTCCTTGTAGGAGATGACCGAAGGGAAATCAACTAAGTTGCCGGAGGAGGGCGGGAAGGGATAAATCTCGCCTGCATTCAGGAGGCCATCCTGGACCAAGAGCTCCGGGCTATTCAACAGGGGATTTCCGGCAAAGGCGGACCGACCGTGATAGGGAGAGTTTCCCGCGACAGGAAGAGTAGGAGTTAAGGGCAGAATCTGCCAGAAGCTTTGTTTGGCTTGGGCGAGGAAGTCGGCGAACTGGTAAGCCTGCGGGCCCACGTCCCCTATCCCGCACGGTGAGGGGAGAGACGAGATATGAAGAAGGATCCCACTTCCTCTTCTTTTCATTCTTCCTCCAGGGAATGGGCTTGAACACCCCCAACAGGTCATCGAACCAAGTCATTTTAACACGAATCCGTGAAGAATTTCTCGCTGACTTTGGATCTCACTTTTTTACTCATAATCATTCTCCAAATTCCTACCCTCATTTCTCGTCAATGTCCAGAAAATTGTGGTATTCCGAGTAATCCCAGGCCCATGCCGAAAGGGGGTTATACTCATGATCAAAAGGCGGTGGTTCTTTCATCGGCCCGGGCGGAATGCCCAGGGATCAAACGCGCAGAGAGATGTAGGGGCCGATCCCAGCGCCTGCCCGATTGATAAGTACCGCCGCCCCATTTTGCGGAAAGAAGGTATACCCTTGGCCGTCATCTCCACACCACGGTCGATGAAATCGTTTATGTATACAAAGGGTCGGGGGAAATGAACATCAACGGAAAATAAGTTCCTGTCAAAGTCAGCGATCTGCACGTCTGCCCGAGGGGGCGTGCCCATTCCACCCGGGCTGGCCAGGAAGAACTTTGGGTTATTTCCATTTTCTCCCCGCCGATGCCAGCCACTGCCGACCGGGTCACGATCGAATGATAAAAATTGATGGAGAGGCTTTATATCCAAAGGCAGAGCCATTATGACTCTGCCTTTGGCACTGGCAGTTGACATCCATCCCCGAAGCCGTTTACTATAGGCCAGCTTAAGAAATAATGGGAGAAAGGAGAAGCCGAATGAGAAGAATAACCATCATTGTTTTGGGGTTTACCCTTTTATTGGCAAATGGCCTGGCATGGGGGGATGCCACGATTGAATCGACGGTGAAAACGGGGGGAATCAAAGGGATGGGAGCCTCCGAGGGTACCCTGATCAAACGGTACCAGAGGGACAAGAAGTGGGAGTCTGTTTCCACCAAGTTCACCGGCGCCATTTTATCCAGAGTAGCCGGTGGAAGTGAAAGCACCAACATTACGCGCGTTGACAAGGGAGTCTATTGGAATCTCGACCCCAAAAATCGTACGTACGTGGAAAGACCCATAGAACCTTTCAAAAAAGAGGATTTGTCCAAAGAGCGAGGAGAAAAAGAAAAACCTAAAGCACGGGTGACCAAGTCCGAATTCACTGTGAAAAAAACTGGCGCCTCGGAAACGATCAATGGGTTTCCCTGTGAGGAGTACCTGATCACCTGGTTGCTCGAGATGGAAGAGCTCGAAACCAAGGCCAAGTCGCGGGATACGATGACAACGAATCTCTGGACGACGCCCGAGACCGCCACCATTCGTAAAGCCCAGGCTGAGGAGCAGGAGTTCCAAAAAGCCTATGCCCAAAAAATAGGCCTTAGTATTTCCCCGGATGAGGCCAAGCAGTTAGGAATGGAGGCACTGGGGGGGATGTCGGGGGCTCCGCCGGAAGAGATTCAGAAGGGCATGATGCGGGTGAAGGAAGAGATGGCTAAGATTAAAGGATATCCGATCCGTTCTGTGGTGGGCTGGACTCTGGAAGGCGAAAAAGGAACAGCCGCATCAAAAGCGGAGGGGACCTCTTCGGAAACAGCTTCTGAGTCGCCAAAGGGTATTGGGGGACTGCTGGGAGGGCTTACCGGAAAGATCACCCAGAAGATGGCCGGGGAGAAGCCTTCCTCCACGGGTGGAAAAGAGGGGCCATTCTTCTCGAGTATAACAGAAGTCAAAACCATTAGTGTTGATTCCATTTCCGGTGAGGTTTTTGAAGTCCCCGCTGGTTATGTAAAGAAGTAGAAGGAAGATTGGCGGGGGAGAGGGGAAAGGGAATCTGAAAATAAGAAGTAGCTTATCGAGTGGACGGCCCGCCTTGAATTCTTTCGGCCAGCTCCTTCATCAGAGACTTGAGCTCTTCGATTTCTTTCCTCTCCCCTAACTCTTGGTCTTCCCTGGAGTGCATCTCCCAGATCGCTTTCTGGGGCTTCCGGTTGAGGTTCAAAGAAAGCACATCGAAGCGGTTGTAGTGTCCGACGATGTCGTGCTGCAGCTTCTGCTCGATGATTTTTTCGATATCGATTTCCGCGATGACCATTCCTTCTTCGTTGGGGTCCATGGGTCCGGCCAGATGCTTGCCATCCGGCCCGTAGATTGCGGTCAGTCCCCTGCTTCCCTTGTTGACCATTCGACGCTTCTCTTCGGTGTCTCCTAAAAATTCGGCGATCTCTTTGCTGAATATGCTGCAGGATACCACGTTAAAGAGCTTTCCTTCGAAGGCGTGGGCCGCGCTGCGGATCTCGATGGCGTGGCTGAGATCATACTTGGATTCATCCCCGATGGGCTGGCCTGGATAGTTAGCCACATGAACCTGCTCCCCCTGGGCGATCAGGGCAAACCGCGCCAGGGTGTTGGTGTTCTCGCCGCAGTTCAGCATTCCCAGTTTACCGATGTCCGTATCGTAAACTTTCAAGGTGTGACCATCTCCTCCTCCCCAGGTGATTTTTTCCAGAAAAGTTGGAACCAGCTTGCGGTGCGCGCCCAGGATCTTTCCCTTGCGGTCGATGAGAAGGTTGGTGTTGTAAATGGTGCCCAGCGTTTCCGGGACCCTTTCGTTAATCCCCATGACCACATAAACATTGGCCTTGCGGGCGCACTGGCAGAGCAAATCTGTCGCCGGGCTGGGTACCTCCACGGAGTTTTTAACCAGCTCTCGAAAATACTTATGCCCCCGGTAGGCATTATCCAACCGGTGCCACCAGGGATAGGCCGGGATGAATACTTCCGGGAAGGCGATGAGCTCCGCCCCTTTCGAAGCGGCTTCTTCGATCAGCCGGCAAGCTTTCTCCACCGTCGCTTCCCGGTTCAAAAAAACGGGGGCCGCCTGAATGGCCGCGGCTTTGAATTTTGGAAAGGTATCACCCATGGAAGGCCTCCTCCTATTTTCGTTCTAGCCACAGAGGGCACAGAGAACACAGAGAGGTAATACAATTTCAAAGAACTCTAGGACACTCTAGAATAAATGGCCGGGAGTGTCAATTCGAAGTTCCCTTAAGCAAAAAAATTTCGATAAGGAGGCCAAGGAAGGTAAGGGTCCCGCATTTCGCGGGATGCCTGCCCAAAAAAAGGCCACACGGGGGCGCCCTACCATTCTTGGTCAATAAATGGTAAGATTTCTCTGAACTATTGGGCCGTGGAGATTGTTGCCTATAGCCAATGGAGGGAGCGATCAGTATGGAGAATCCGATCTTCATCCTTTCTGGGATAGGGGGAGTGGTCATTGGGGCGGTTATCACCTGGCTGTTCCTGAGAGGCCGGGGAGGATCTGAAAAGGCAATCCTCAGCGAGCGCCTCCAGGGAAGAGAACAGCAGATACAGGAATTGAAGAGTTCCTTTGAGAAATTATCGCTAGAGGCTGAGCGCCATCAGGATGAGTTGAAAGCCGAATCCGGGAGACGGTCTGTCGCAGAAGAGAGGAATCTGCGGATTCCGGAACTGGAAGCGAATCTCAAGGCCAAGGAAGAGCAACTGTCTAAACTCCAGAGCGACTGCACGGACCTGAAGACGAAACTATCAGAGCTGGGAACCAAACTCGAAGAAGAACGGAAAGTGGCCGAGGAAAAGCTGGCCGTGCTGGATAAGGCCCAGCAAGAACTTTCAAATACTTTCAAGGCCCTCTCCGCGGATGCTTTGAGGAGCAATAATCAGTCCTTTCTCGACCTGGCCAGGGCCACCCTGGAGAAATTCCAGGAAGGAGCTCGGGGGGACCTGGAGATGCGGCAGAAAGCAATTGACGCCTTGGTCCAGCCCCTGAAAGAATCGCTCGAGAAGGTGGACGGCAAGATCCAGGAGATCGAGAAAGTACGGACCAGCGCTTATGCAAGCCTGAATGAACAGATCAAAATGCTAGCCACCAGCCAGTCCCAGCTTCAGAGTGAGACGGCCAATTTAGTGAAAGCCCTGCGCAGCCCGACGGTTCGGGGAAGATGGGGAGAAATCCAGCTAAAGAGGGTGGTGGAGATCGCAGGGATGCTCGAATACTGCGATTTTATCCGACAGGAATCGGTTACCACCGATGATGGCCGCCTGCGCCCGGACATGGTGATCAAGCTGCCCAACAGCAAAAATGTTGTGGTGGATTCGAAAGCTCCTCTTCAGGCCTACCTCGAAGCTTTAGAAGCTCCGGATGAGGAATCAAGGCTGCTGAAACTCAAGGAACACTCCCGCCAGATCCGGACGCATCTGACTAAATTGAGCAATAAGGCCTACTGGGACCAGTTCAAACCCACACCCGAATTTGTCATTCTATTTCTCCCGGGCGAAATTTTCTTCAGCGCGGCCCTGGAACAGGACCCGGGACTTATCGAGTTTGGCGTGGACCAGCGGGTCATCCTGGCTACCCCCACCACGCTGATTGCCCTGCTCCGGGCTGTGGCTTATGGCTGGCGGCAGGAGCTGATCGCGGAGAATGCCCAGGCCATCAGTGAACTGGGCAGGACTCTCTACGAAAGACTGCGAACCCTCTCCGGCCATTTTGCCGATATCCGCAGGGGCCTGGACCGGGCAGTCGAAGCCTACAATAAAGCGGTTGGGTCTTTCGAGGGAAGAGTCCTGGTCTCCGCCCGGAAGTTTAAAGAACTGGGGGCTTCCACAGGGGATGAAATTGAAGTCCTGGAGGTAGTGGAGAAATCGACCCGCCTGGTCATCGAAGACAGTCAAAGTGGGGTTGCAGAATTGGCTGAAGGAACGAATAAAGAGATGACCTTACCCCAAGAAGAAGAGTGAGAGAATATTGCCGAAGGCCGATTGCACCTTCCATTCCTTTCTTTCTGAACCACTAACGTTAAAACCCTTTAAATTTTGTTAAGCAAAAAATTCCCCCCGCCTTTCCCCTCCCCCTCATGGGGGAGGGTAGGGAGGGGGTGATTTTGGTCGCGACTATGCCGCACGGAGATCGCTGCGGAAAGATGTCGTAAGGGTCGGTCAAATTGCGTCAGGGTTGTACCGGCGTTGCCGGCGGCAGCGCCATACCGCGCTCGGCCATTACCTGCCGGACGAGATCAGGTCGGTCGCTGATGATTCCATCGACGCCAAGGTCGAGCATTTTTTTAATCTGCGCCGGTTCGTTTACTGTCCATACGACCACCTTGATGCCCAGGTCGTGCGCCTCTTTCAATTTGGCTTCAGTCAGGTCGCCGAAATAAGGCGACCAGGTCCTGCCGCCCGCGGCCTTGACCATCCTGGGAACCGAACCGTGGTTCTTATGTTGAAATCCTGCCGTCCACGGCGAACCTCCCGGGTTGTCGGCGGCGATGGTATCAAAGGCGCGCTGCTGGATGGAGATATAGACCGTCGGGATTTCCGGAGCAATTTTTTGCACCGCCTGAAGAGTGCGCCAATCGAAGGACAGGATGCTGACGCGGGCTTCCATCGCCTCTTTTCGAATCATTTCGACCACCATTTTAGCGGAAGTTTCCGGGTCGAGCGTTTCGCTGGGCTTGAGGGGCGAGACCTTGATCTCGATGTTGAAACGTACCTGATCGTTGCCGGATTTCTTGGACAGGGCAAACAGGTCAGCGAGCTTGGGGATGCGCGTCCCGTCCACCGCCTTCTGTTCGGGGAAGAGCTTCGCATAGTTGGTGTATGGCTTCAGGCGGCCCACATCGAACTGCTGCAACTCATCGAAGGTCAACGAATGGATCGCCGGCCCGGGCTTTTCGAGCCACTTCCCGAATTTGTCGCGGGTGATGTCCGGGTTCAATGACGGGTCGTGGGAGATTACAACCACACCGTCTTTGGTAATGGCCGTGTCGAGTTCCAGCGCAGTCACGCCCAGCGAGAGGGCGCGGGCGAAGGCGGGCAGGGTATTTTCCGGAGCCAAGCCGCGCGCGCCACGATGTCCCTGCAAATCAAAGGCTAGCGCCGAACTAGTGAGTAAAAGGCAGGCAACCCAACACCCACCCATCCACACTTTCATGGTTTTCATGGTCCCTCCCGTTCGCAAAGCCGCATCGGAATGACTCATCATATGTCAATTTTTAGTCAATCGCCAAAAAATGGGCGACTTTCTCTTCTAAATATATCTTGATATGTTTTTAAAAAAATTAAAAATTTCGCCTTGTTATTCTATTCGTCCCTGAAAAATTTTGGGGGCATGGTATTTGCTAAGAATCATTATGGCAGATGAAATGCAAGAATGGGAATCAAATTGACGCCCGAAGGATCCGTACTGAGCGAGGGAACGAAGTTGTTCTTCGGGAAACATTACTATGAAATGATGATACCTGAGGAAGTGCCAAAAGCATGGTCCTGAGATAAGGGTTTCGAGGTCGACTTTCTCTTTTTTATCCCCGGTCGATTTTTTTTGAATGCAGGCCAAAGAGCTACGGTTTTGTTACCTTCTTTTCGTTACTCCAATTTTAATCCTGTGTACGGGGAATTGTAATCGAAAAACATGTACAACGAGTTCTACGGATTTTCCGAACAGCCCTTTGACATAACTCCCGATCCCAAGTTTCTCTTCTTAACCGAGAGTCACCGGGAAGCGCTGGCTTCCATGAATTACGGAATCAAAGAGAGAAAAGGGTTTATCTCCATCTCGGGAGAAGTTGGGACTGGAAAGACCACCCTCATCCATCAACTCCTTGACAGCCTTGAAAGAGGAGTGAAAGTGGTCTTCATTTCCCAGACGAAGGTTACTTTTGAGCAACTCTTAAGGGAGATCATTCTGGAGTTAAAGTTACGTCTAGTAGGAGAACAAAACAAGCTTTCCCTTACCCGCAAGTTCAACCAATACTTAATAAAAAGGCTGGCGCTGGACAACAACCTGGCGATCATTATCGATGAGGCCCAGCATTTGAGCATTGAAGCCTTGGAAGAGCTGCGCATGCTCTCCAACCTGGAAACCGCCACCGCGAAGCTGCTGCAGATTATCCTCGTTGGGCAGCCGGAGCTGGAAGACAAGCTAAATTCCAGGGAACTTCGGCAGCTCAAGCAGAGGATTGTCATCAGGCGCCGCATATTGCCACTGCGCGAAGAAGATTCCAGGCGATATATAGAACACCGCCTAAAAATAGTGGGCAGTAGCACGTCGCAAGTCTTCACCCCGGATGCTCTTTCCATGATCTGCCATTATAGCAAAGGGATTCCTCGCACCATCAATATCCTCTGCGATAACGCTTTCTTAATCGGCCATGGTCATGGCAAGAAGAAGGTCAATCCGCTGATCATTCAGGAAGTTATCAGGCACATGGAGGCACTGCCTCGGAAAGAGTGGGTCGAGGAGAATACCGGATACCCAAAAAGGAACCGCTCATGGGCTTCAATTTTAAGAAGACTCCTGCCCAGAATCTCATATGCTGCCCTGCCACTTTTTCTTTTGATCCTGCTTATCCTGTTGGGAATAGGAAACGTGGGGGGCATCCAGGAGAACGTGGAACTGGAAACTTCCGTGCAGCAGGCAGTCCCTGACAGACCATAAAGTTTCCACCTCCTGCGTAGATCCAATACCCTACTCCCCCTGTTGTTTCCACAAACCCAACTATCCGTCGAAAGCGGGATTCTCCAAATCCTCTTCGTCCCTTCCCGGTCTGCCCAGGTCAGTCGTCCAGACCAGGCTTAAACCTCAGATCCAATAAATATCGTGACCCTAGAAGAGGGGGCTATTTTTATGTTCTCAACGAGATCATCCCCTTGGGCCCTCCGATTACTCAGAGTTTGGCTTAGATGATGAAAACAAGAAGGCCTTCAACAAGGGGTTCAAACTTCGTGGAGGCCCCGTTTTAACTATTGGACCTGCCGGCATCAATGAACCTATTCCGGATAGAGAAGATATTTTGAGCGGAGCCGGCGAAACTGATCGAGGGATTCCTGCAAGTTCTGCACGATGGATTGAGGGTCTTTGCCGTCCTTTATGGCCTGGAGAACCGAGCGGGCGCCGATCAGGGAGAGAGTTTTATCGATTTGAAAATCCTTGGGGTAAAGCTGGTAGAGGGCACTTAAGATTTCAATCCCCAAAACCGCGGAGTCCAGAGCCTGACGGTCGAGCAGAGCAATCCGGACGCCGTAACAGACCTGATCCCTAAAAGGATTGCTGCCGGGGTTAAAACCCGCCGGCTGAAACTCGACCCCGGGGATCTTACGGTTATTTAAGTAGTCGGAGAATTCCTTGGCCTGAATCCAGGGCGCGCCGAGAAGCTCAAAGGGCGTCTCCGTTCCTCTCCCCACGCTCACGTTGGAACCTTCAACCAAGGCCACTCCGGGATAGAGAATGGCCTCGGTCAGGGAACGCAGGTTGGGCGAGGGGTTCATCCAGGAGAGGCCGGTCTCATCATACCAATCGGTTCGTCTGTAGCCACTCATCTGGATGATCTGCAATTTTGCCCTGATCTTATTCTCCACGTTGAACATCCTGGCTAGTTCTCCCACCGTCATCCCATGGCGGATGGGCAAGGGAAAATAACCGGTAAAGGATTTGAGGTCTCGGTCCATGACGGGTCCCTGAACCAGCGAAGCAGTGATCGGATTGGGCCGGTCGAGGACGTAAAAAGCGATCTTCTTCTGAGAAGCGGCCTCCAGGGCGTATCCCATCGTGCTTATGTAGGTGTAAAAGCGGGCTCCCGCATCCTGGACGTCGAATACCAGGGCATCCAGTCGTTTAAGCATCTGGGGGGTAGGGCGCAGGGTATCTCCATATAGGCTGTAAACCGGCAGTTTGGTCAGGGGGTCCCGGGTTGGAGGAACCTTGCTATCCGCCTTGCCGGAAAGGCCATGCTCAGGGCTGAAGATGGCCTTGAGCTTCACTCCCTTGGCCTTATGGAGAAGGTCGATGGTGCGCCGTCCCTCCGAGTCCACCCCCGAGTGGTTGGTAATCAATCCCACGCGCAACCCCGAAAGGGGGGCAAATTTCTTTTTTTCCAGAACATCGATCCCCGTTTGTACCTTTTCGCGAACCCTCTTCGCCGTTTCGGTGGGCTTCGCCGAGACAGGCGAGCGTCCGGTGGCCTCGGCAACCAGAGAAAAGATCTGGGCCCGCAGGGTCTCGTGATCGCTCTTCTCGCTCAGGTAAACCCGGTTGGTCAGGACGATTAAGTAAACCTTGGAGATGGGGTCGATCCAGAGAAGCGTCCCGGTGAACCCTTTGTGCCCATAAGAGCCCATGGGCAACGACTTGCTCCAGTTGCCACCAGAGGGTGAATAGATCTCCCAGCCAAGTCCTCTCAACGGAACCTTATCCGGCGGAGAATGAGGGAGGACCATCTTTTCCACCGTGGCCGGGCTGAGAATTTCGATGTTCGCCCAGCGCCCCCCATTAAGAAGGGCCTGGGCGAAGACCGCCAGGTCTTCGGCGGTGGAGAAAAGGCCGGCATGGCCGGCCACGCCACCCATACGACGTGCCAGGGGATCGTGAACTTCTCCATTCTGAATTTCAATGGTAGGAGCCAGGCGCGAATGCAGGGCCTGCCCTGGGTTAAAACAGGTATCCTTCATACCCAGGGGCCGGAAAATATGATCCCGGCAGTAGACGTCAAGAGGTTGTCCCGAAATCCGTCGAATGAGCTCGCCCAGGATGATGAAGTTGAGATCGCTGTATGAAAAGTGGATACCCGGAGGAGACTCGGGCTTTTCCTCCAGAATCTTTTTGAGAGCCGTCTCGTAACCGGACCAATCCGTCTTCAGGGGAAGGCCGGGGCGGAGCCCCGAATAGTGCGTGAGGAGGTGGCCAACCGTGATGCGATCCTTGTTTTTGGTTTTAAACCCCCGCCAGTATTTACATACCGGGTCTTCGAGGCTCAGCTTTCCGCGTTCCACGAGCTGCAGGATGGCGGGGGTCGTGGCGACCACCTTGGTGAGAGAAGCGATATCGAATATCGTGTCGGGGGCCGCGGGCAGCCTTCGTGCGTCAAGGGCGAGAACCCCATAGGCCTGGAGGAAGACTACTCTGCTCTGGTTTCCGAGAAGGACTACGGCTCCGGGGGTTTGATTCTTCCGGATCGCCTCCTCAACCAACTGGGAAATGGTGGATAGCTGCTCCGTGTTCAAGGCCTGAGACAAGGCGGGAGAAGATCCCAGCTGACCATTCCCCAGGCATAACCCAAGGGTCAGAAGTAAACGGGTCCATCGCTTCACAATCTTTCCATCCTCGAACTGTTTCGTAAGTTTGTAGGGTTGAACTTCTCATTATACTTCGTTTTCATCCGGAAACTCCCTCTCCTCTTGCGGGAGAGGGGTGGGGGGAATAGAAATGAAGAGCCTCGACATTCCAATCGTTATCACCCCCACCCTGACCCCCCGTCAGAGGGGGAGGGGAATTTTCGGGTTTCCGCATGGGCACTACTTAGAAAATAACTTCCTAAATCTCCTCGGCCCCCTTTAATAAAAAGGGGAAGGAAGATTGTTCCCGCGAAGACGGGACTCGGATAGCCGGCTTGCCATGAGCAATTGGGCTATTTTACAAGCTTTTGGCGAGATGGGCAAGGCTTGTAATCCAGGTCGGGGATTTTTCCTTTTTCAGAGCATCGAAGGAGTAGTTATAGTTATTCTGGGGATTCCAGAGCATCCAGCCCAGGGATCCAGATTTCTCGGCCGCTTCGATCTGGCTTCTGATTTCCTTCCCATTGAAGACCCTGCGATCAAAGGCATAGTCCCGGAAGGCCTGCAGCCAAGGGCGGAAACGGTTGGGGGCAAAGTTGGTCCGTTCCTGGGCTTTTTTCAGGGAGAGATAGACGATCTCATAGGGGTTTGCCACCGGGTTGCGGTACCCCGGGATCCCATATTGGAAACCCGAAGGATAGAGCATGGGGGATAGATAATCCACGGGGAGAACCAGCGATTCCAGCTTCTGCCCAATATTGGTGTCATTGAGATTCCAGCATACATAGCCGAAAATGTCGGAGGCCAGAAAAACATTGTAAGGCATGAGCCGATTCCTCGCCTCCTGGAGAAATCCGGAGATGGCCTTTACCCTGTTCTCTTCCGTGTTGGGCTGGGAAAAATGGGGCGCAGAGGCATCGGGAAAACGGACATAGTCGAACTGAATCTCGTCAAACCCCAACTGGGCGGCCTCAATAGCAATCTGGATGTTATAATCCCATACTTCCTTTCTGAAGGGATCGACCCAAGCCAGGCCCTCTCGATCTCGCCAGATCTCTCCTCCGTTAGTCCGTATCGCCCATTCGGGTTTGGCCAGAGCCAATGGATTATCTTTAAACACGACAATCCGGGCTATGGTATAGATCCCTTTTTCTTTAAGAGATTTCATGAGCCCATCGATATCCCTTACCGTGATGATTTTCTGGCCGCCGACTTCGGTCGCCAGCGAAACCGAGCTTTTATAAGGGATCCAGCCCCTGTCTCCCTTTATGTCTATGACCAAGGCATTGAGTTCCGTCTGCTGAATGAGGTTCAGGGCCGGTTCTCTTATAACCCTCTCGCCAACGCCATAAAAAGTTAGGTATAGAGCTTTGGGGGTAAAAGGTACTAACCTTATTACTTGAGAATTAGGTAGGAGAGGAAAGGGGGAAACCTCCGCCCTCTGGTATCCATAGGCTCTTACCTTTAATTTATTCCCCCCTTTGGGGATTAAGAACAACCCCTGCGGATCAGTCAGGATTAATTCGTTACCCGAAGTGACCTTCGCGCCCTCAATGGGTTGACCGGTGAAATAGTCGACCACTTTCATCGCCGGATACTCTGCCGAATAACCCAATACCGGGAAAGAAACCAGAACGAGCAAAGCCAATGAAAACCCCCAAAATTTCTTCTCCATAACTCCCCTCTCAATTATTGGATGAGCTAAAACCGCCCACGATTCTTTCAAAGGCCTTTCCCCGATCCGCATTGGTCATAAGGTAACGCGGAAGAGCCATACGCTTCTCTGAAGGGGTGGCGTGATGCCGATCGATGGAAAATGTAGCCATATATCCTGCTTCGGCCGCTTTCGATTCCAGCCAGGGGTCATAGATGCCGAAGGGCCAGGCCAGCATATTCACTTTTTGATTCAACTTCTTTTCCAAGACTTCTTTGGATTTTTTTAACTGGGTCTCCACTAACTTTTCGTACTCCGCCGGTTTTAGCCTCCCCCGGTCCTTCTTAAAATTAGGGTGCCAGTAAGTGTGAGACTCAAAATCGAAAAGCCCGGTAGCTTTCAGCTGCCTCAGTTGATCCCAGGTCATGGCGTAGGAAGCATTGGATATGGCTGAAGGATAGATAAAAAGAGTCACGGGAACCCGGTATTTTTTGAGGAGAGGGAGGGCATCCGTATAGATGGAGATATGGCCGTCGTCGGCGGTTATCGCAACCATTCGGGAATTGGGCGAGACCCCCTTGTTAAGAAACTGATCCATGAGATCCCTGAGGAAAACAAACCTGTAACCATTATCCTGAAGGTATTTCAGCTGGGCTTCGAAGACGGAGTCAGTGACCGTCATGCTATCGGCGACCTGCGGCCCGAACCGGTGATAGACCAGAATAGGAATTCCCCTTTCGCTTCCCGGGGAAACGCCATCAGCAAAGGCTATCGAAGGGAAGAGCGCTGCCAGAAAAAGGAAGAGGATTGGAAGGAGGAATTTCTTTCCCATTTTCTTTATTCGTGTCGTCTCTCTTACATATCGTCAGAAACCTATCCATGGTTTATCAATAATTGGGTTACTCTGACATATTTTTTATCTTTCTGTTTATTATAATAATTTCAGCTAATTAATCTATGAATCCTGATGCTTTAATGAGAATTAAATTATTTTCTATCGGATAGTTATTGCAAAATCGACGCCAACTGGAACCGTACCTCTTTTCCGGGACTCCCTCCCCCCTATCCCTGGACTCTCTGTGGTGGATGTTTTGGTTGCGGCTCCGCCGCACTGTGAGCTCTATAGCTGAACAAATAGCGATAGACTTCCAATTCTGAAGAAGGCCTCGAATCTTTCGAAGGTTTGCGGAAGGATTCCTCAGGGAAGAGTCTTCTCGGGAAATCCCTTATTCTTTTTTCGCCATATCGTTTATAATCAAAAAAGAAATCAGAGAAAATTAGAGGAACGGTGGAAGAGTTCCGGAATAGAATTATCAAGGTTTTATCCTTGATTTCCCTCATGATCGCTTTCGGCACCACAGGGTACATGGTGATCGAAGGGTGGAATTTCCTTGATTCTTTATACATGACCGTCACAACCCTGACGACAGTCGGGTATCGGGAGATCCATGAGCCTTCCTCTCGTGGCATGGTATTCACCATCATTCTGATCGTGTTCGGTGTGGGAACCGTTCTATATGCCCTGACGATTGGCGCCCGAGTCATCATCGAGGGCGAGTTCAGGGAAATTTTCGGGAGGAAAAAGTTGGAAAAGATGCTCAGGGAATTATCGGGCCATTACATCATCTGTGGCTACGGACGGATGGGAAAGATCGTCGCCAAGGAACTCCGGGAAGAAAAGGTCAAGTTCGTGGTGATTGAGAAAAACCCGGATGCCATGGACAGGGAGGAAGGTTTTCTTGCCCTGAAAGGCGACGCGACCCATGATGAGGTCCTCAAGGAAGCAGGGATTGATAGGGCGAGAGGGCTCATTTCCGTTCTGCCTACAGATGCGGAAAATCTCTTCGTTGTCCTGAGTGCTCGCGGGTTGAGCCCGAATCTATTAATCGTGGCCAGGGCGATTGAAGACGGATCGGAGCAGAAACTCCTCCGGGCCGGAGCGACCAAGGTGGTCTCTCCCTATCACATTGGTGGGTTGCGCATGGCCCATACGGTCTTGAAGCCGACCGTGGTGGATTTTCTGGAATTCGCCACCAAGAGCGGGAATCTTGAGCTACAAATGCAGGAGATCCAGATCCAAGAAGGCTCCGACCTGATTGGCCTGACCCTGGAAGAATGCGGAATCGGCAGAGACCTCGGGGTGATCATCGTGGCGATCAAACAACTAGCGGGAGATACCCGATTCAACCCCACCTTTCGGAGTACCGTGGGAGCGGGGGATACGTTGATTGCCCTCGGGGAAAAGTCCCGCTTAAAATTCGTCGAAGAGATGGCCAGAGGAAAGAGCAGCTGATCATTAAGAAGTCCAGGGAAAGAAAAAGGATAAGGGACTTAAGAAAGGTTATGTTGGTCGCCATCGTTCTCGCGGTGATCACTGGCTGTGGGACGAGCTATCAAGCGAAACCTTTACCTTTCAGAGTGCCATCCTCCTATGAAAATTCAGTTGAGGTAGGGGGCGCCACGATAGCCGCTTACGGTTACGCCAACGCGCAGGAGGCAAAAGAGACTTTCGGCTTTCGGCTTTGACATTCGGGGGGCCGGTATGTTACCCGTGCAAATCATTTTCGATAATCAGGGCCCCCACTCTTTGAAAATCGTTCCCGAGCAAACTTTTTTGCAGGATGAGAAAGGGAACCTCTGGCCCGTCCTGGAAGACCAAATGGCTTATGACCGGGCTACCCGATACGCCAAGACCAAACAAATTCTCAAAGAGGGGGCCTATGCCGGTTTCCTGGGAGCGACAGCGGGAGCGATCATCGGTGCAGCCGTCGGGATCGTGGCCGGCCAGGGAGTGGGCAGCGCCCTCGGGAAAGGCGCTGCTTTGGGGGCCGCCGCCGGAGCAACCCTGGGGGGAGCCAAGGGATATGGTTCGGATCAAGCTCCCCGGGCCATCATCAATGATTTGAACCAAAAATCACTGGAAAATAGGCCCATCAAACCGAACAGCCTGGCCTTCGGCTTCATTTTCTTCCCCGGGGAAGCCCCTTCGGCCAAACTGCTTCGGTTGCAGTTGAGTGAAGTGGATACCGGCAAGGTCTATTTGATCCAATTCCCGCTTTAATACCTAATGCGAAATTTCCACTGACCCAGACGCAAAGCTTAGAACTTCTCCAACGCCAAGGGGCAACCTTTTGTTTTGATCATCGGGAATTTGAATATTGGCGTTGGTTTGAGATTTGGTGCTTGGAATTTGGAATTTCTTGGTTCGGGGGTGCAAAGTGCCAGCAAAAAATAAATGGGCTGTAGGAGTTGATCTGGGGGGCACTAAGATCATAGTGGCTCAGGTAGATACCCAAGGGATACTCCACCGGAAACTCCGGCTCCCTACCAACGCCTCCAAGGGGCCGGCAGCCGTAAAGTCTGAAGTTGTTGCCGCGGTGCAAAAGCTGGTGCATGAGGTCGACTGTCTGCCGGTTGGAATCGGGGTAGGTGTGGCCGGCCAGGTGGATGCCCGGAGCGGGGCGGTACGATTTGCGCCCAATTTAGGCTGGAGCGACGAGCCCCTCAAGGAAGATCTTAGGAAAGCCCTAAAGCTTCCCGTTTTCGTCACCAACGATGTCCGGGCGGCAACCTGGGGCGAATGGCTGTACGGTGCCGGCCAGGGATGGGATGATCTCATCTGCCTGTTTGTGGGCACTGGCATTGGAGGAGGAGTGGTGAGCGGGGGCCGGATCATGACCGGCTGCAGCAACACTGCGGGTGAGCTTGGCCACATCACGATTGATTTCAATGGACCTGCCTGTCGTTGTGGCAACCAGGGATGTATGGAGGCTTTGGCGGGGGGTTGGGCTATTGCTCGGCAGGCGCGAGAATGGGTTGCTTCTGATCCGTCCACTGGCACCTTCCTCTTGAAGTTAGCCGGGGGACGACCCGGACAAATTACGGCCAAAGTTGTCATTGAAGCGGCGAAGGCGGAGGATGCTCTAGCTCTCCGGCTCATCGACCGAGTTGCTCAGGCTCTGTCCGCTGGCGTCGCCAGTCTGGTCAATGCTTTCAACCCCTGCCGCTTCATTCTGGGTGGAGGGGTGATCGAAGGGTACCCGGGATTCGTGAAACGAGTCGAAGAAGGGGTGGAACCGCGGGCCCTGGCCGTAGCTCGTGCTCCCCTAAGAATCGTGCGTGCCCAGCTTCATAATAATGCCGGAGTCATCGGCGCAGCCGCTCTGGCCCTGCATTCCCCGAAAAGAAGCTCGGGTAAAAAATAGCCTAGCGAAGAGAGCCTAACGTAAAAACCAAAATATACCTATTAAATCCCCCCACCCGTTTCATAAAGGGGGCGAGGGGAAATTTCCGGATGATCATCCTCTTTATTTTGAAAGGCCCGTCAGGGCTTTTCTTTCACGTACCGTAGAATGGCCTTGAATTGGCTTTCTCCGTCAAGCCCCGCTTCAGCTAGTACCTGGTCTGCCTGGCCACTGCCGAGATAATGGCCTTTCTGGAAAGGATGAAGGGTTGACTTGCGGCCGCGTTCGGACCGGACCCAGCGGTCCATGGTGGGCAAAGTGAAACCGGTGATTCCCATCGCCTCCTGCGCGCGGGCTTCGGGATAGATTTTTTCTTGCTCAGAGGTGGGAAGGAGGTCGAAGAGTTCTGCACTGGCGACATAATAGGCGTCGAGGCTAATTCCTTCCTTCTTCAGGAGGGGTAGCGTCTGCTGGACGAAAGCATAGCCGACTTCGCTCCCCTGAAGCACGACGATTCCCTGACTCTTGGGCTCTGCCCGGTGGAGGAGATAGACCCCTGATGCGGCTGCGGTGACCGGGGCAAGGCCATGGGCCTGACGGTCGAGAATTTTTTCACTCGGCCGGGTGACAAAGGGCGCAATGACTGCGGGCCGCTTGGACAGTGCTGCCGATAGGAGAGTCCAGATTTCCTGGGGATCCCAGGGAGTGAGGGTGATTAAAGTCCCCAGAGGGAAGTTCCCCTCGAGAAGCTGAAGGGCTTGAGGGTCGGCGTGCGTGGGTCCGTCCTCTCCCGTTTTCACCCCGGCATGGGCGCAGACCAGAATCATCGGCCGGTAAGGCTCCCGGGCAATGGCCTGGCGGGCCTGATTGCCGATTGCGTGCAGACGGCTGGCGATGTGGCCCAGCGGGGCGATGAAGGCGCTGTAAGATGAACCAACTCCCAGATGGTGTCCGTACGTGGAAAGGCCGGCCAGAATACCGGACATAGCATCCTCGCAGATGCCGCCGATGGAGAGAAGTCGGGCTTCCGGGTTGGTTTCCGCATTGTAGTATCCTGCGGGGAATCCCAGGGCCGCAGTATTCACACTGGTGGAACCGAGCAGGTCGGCCGCGGCAATGAGGATTGCCCCGGTACTGGCCTTGTTGTAGTAGTTGAGAACCCGGCCCAATTCTCCGCGAAGGGTGGTTGATTTTCCGGCCTGCAGAGTAAGCTCGCCGGGAATACTGCCCTCGGTCCGTTTAGCTGTCTCGAATAGGGACTCAATGATCGGGGCGTGAGGGCGGGGCTTCCGACCCCGCCGGTTGAGGCGAGCCCGGGCGTGGACCAGCCTTTGGGCCAGGGCATTCACGATGGGGCGATTTTTCTCCAGCGCAGACCGGATGATCTGCAAGGCTTCCCAGAAGCATTCCTCCAGGATGGCCTTATCCTGGCCGGCCCGGCACCGCTGCTCCCCTCCTTCACAGAGGGGCAGGGTACCACCCATCAGGCCAATCATGGGATTCAGGGCCTGATAAAAACCATCCGCGCAGAGGCCGTGGCCGGCGCCGTGGGAGGCTTTCCCTTCCACGCCATACTGCCAGCCTTTCTTGGTGCGGTAGACAATCGCCGTAGGCTGGCTGTTTCTCATCCTCAAGGCAGTTCGCTGGGCGGTGAGAATCTGCTCGAAATCCAGCCCTTCCGGGACCAGGATGACATTCCAGTCATGGAGGTAAGCCAGTTCCGGAGGGTCCCACTGGACGTAATCACCCGGCACTTCCCCTTCACGGCAGACACGGTTGGAGTCAATGGAGGCCTGATTCCAATCCACATGGAGGATGGCGTTTTTCAGGGATGCCGTACCTGCTGCGGCCAGCGCCTCGCTGACCCGTCCGGGGGTCATCCCGCCTTCCCCTTCGACAATATGAACCCGGGGGGCATCCTTTCCGTAATAATCCATAGCCCCCAAGGCCAGGCCGAGGGAGGTTGCCAGGCCTACTCCCGATGCTCCAGTGGAGAGCCGTACGAAAGGGGTGGCCGGCGTGGGATGCCCGTCGAGAGGCTTGGCGTTGAACCGCCGGAAGAGGGGCGTCTGGGTGATAGGATTCCGTCGAAACCCGAGGAGGTCTTCCAGACGGAGCTGGTGCCGCTCATCCTTGGGCAAAAGTTCGGGGGCGCCCATCCGGATCACCTCGTTTCGTAAAGCCCACATCGCATAGAGTCCCAGGGCTTTATGGCCGGCGGCGTAAGAGAGGATGTCGGCATCTTCCCGGTCGGGACGGGAGACATCGTAGTCCATGGTATTGAAAAGGATGCCGGCGACAAATCGGCCCGAGGAGATCGACCCACCGGGGTGGCCGGAAGTCGGGACATAGTTAAAAAGCAGGGCACACAGGGAGCGGTAGATCAGGTCAAAATTTTCAAAATGTTTCTTATCTTCCTCGGAGAGCCCTTCCCCCTTCATCTTTTTGGTGATATCGGTGTACGTTCCTCTCCTCGACCCGAATTTTAGCGCCATTCTACACCCCTTTCATCATGGAACTTCAATTCCCCCAGAGGGATTTAGAAATGTGATTTTTTTGATAAGCGATTCTCAAACAGCAAAAATATACGATGGGCGAGAACCTCATGTCAAACCATAATTCCGGTTCGGAATTCCTAGGGAGAATCGGCCGGCCACCGACAAAGTTAAGGGTTAGAAGTCGAGAACTAAGCAGATGATTTTGCGAGATACAGCATTTGACCTGATAGAAGAAGCTCTGGCCAATTTCGATTGGATAGTACAAAGTGTGA